>Ga0070735_10000036_pt1 | contig 173463 bp, 143 predicted proteins | sample Coa_R1_FD_66443 | JGI IMG/M metagenome (GOLD analysis project Ga0070735, IMG submission 66443) | Surface soil microbial communities from Centralia Pennsylvania, which are recovering from an underground coalmine fire - Coalmine... | ecosystem: Environmental > Terrestrial > Soil > Unclassified ... | reverse complement strand
CAGAGGCTGTCGCTCAAGACGACCACAGGCGCCGCGGCAGGATGGTCATCGGCGGGGCTGAGCAGGCGGCCGAGCGCGGGTTTGACCCGCAGCACTTCGAAATAATTGCCCGTGACGACGTCGCCGATGACGCGCAGCGCCATTTCGTGACGGAAGGCCATGGGGGCCGGGCAGTGAGCGGCAATGCCGGAGAATGTTCGTGCTCGATCGCGGTAATCGAGGTAATCGGGATAGCTGAGGTTGTCGAAGGAGTCGTTCGCCTGAATTCGATAAAAGGAAACCAGGCGGCTGGGGTCGGCAACGCCCGGCAAAGGACGAAGAAGGGCCGAATTGCCGACCACAAACACCGAGGAGGCGGCTCCGATGCCGAGCGCTAAGGCCAATACGGCGACCGTGGTAAAGCCGGCATGCTTCCGCAGTTGGCGCAATCCGTAACGAATATCGAAGAGCACGTCGCTCATATCGGGAAAGTCGGTCGAAAGCGGCGTGGTGTTAACAGTCCTTTGATAGATTAGGTGGATCGTGAAAGTCAAAAGGCGTCAGCCATGGGCTGCGAGGGCGCCCTAAAAACCGGTTGAAGGCGGCGCTACCTGAGTGGAGCTGGTTTTTTCGGTCCAGTAGGGCTGGCCGGCGTCATCGCGGAGGTAGATGGTGGTGTCGCCGGTCCTCACTTCGCGAGCCAGGATGATATCCATGCCGCTGGATTTCACGCGCGAGCCGATGATGTGAATCTCGTCTCCGCGATTCAATTTCAGGTCGAAATCTTTGAGATATTCGAGCGGGGCCAGATAAACGTCGTAATTCTGCTGCTTCTCGGTTTTGACGACGACGTGACGCCCCGGTAAAGCGTTGGGGTGCTCGACATCACGAACGGTTTGCACCACGACCGTCGTGCTGATTACCGTGTTGGGATCGTAGCGGGGTTCCTGGTCCGAAGCGGCGACGGCTGCGGCAGAATGAATGGCTACTGCACCGGCAATCAAGGAGATAGCGAGTAGGAATCGCGACATACCCCTTGTTCCGATTGGGCTTACATCTCCATTATGGCGTGTTGGGAAGGATGATACAATCGGGATTCATGCTCGTTCACGCCCATCATCACCATACGCACCGGTGTCGGGCAGCGGTCTGACGAGCTTCCAAGGCTAAAGATCGACAGCAGCCCGCCCGAGGGATGGCGGGCTTTTTCATTTTTGCGCACACATATGGATTTGGATTTCAGCAAGCTGGGCGGGTTGATTACGGCGGTGATTCAGGACCACGTTTCCGGACGGGTTTTGATGGTCGGCTTCATGAACGAAGAGGCTTTCCGCAAGACGGTGGACACGGGGTTCGCCACCTTCTATAGCCGGTCGCGGAATAAGTTGTGGCTGAAGGGCGAGACTTCGGGTCACCGGCTGGTGGTCAAAGAGATTTCGACCGATTGCGACAAGGACGCGTTGCTCGTCCAGGTGGAGGCGTTGGGGCCAGGCGTTTGCCATGAGGGTTATCAGAGCTGCTTCTTTCGGAGGTTGGAAGACGGCGAGTGGAAGGTGACCGAAGAACGCGCGTACGATCCGGGGAAGGTCTACCAATGAGCGCGCCGAAGCTGAAGCTCGGCATTCCCAAAGGGAGCCTGGAGAATGCCACGATCGACCTGTTTCGGCGCGCGGGTTTCAACATTACGACGAGTTCGCGGTCGTATTTTCCGGCAATCGACGATCCCGAGATTGAGTGCATGCTGATTCGGGCGCAGGAGATGGCACGCTATGTCGAGGACGGAGTACTGGATGCCGGTCTGACGGGGCACGATTGGGTGCAGGAGTCGGCGGCGCAGGTTCAGACGGTGGCCGATCTCATCTACGCCAAGCAGAGCTTCGGGAAAGTTCGCTGGGTGCTGGCCGTGCCCGAGGCTTCGCCGTTCTATTCGGTGAAGGATCTGGAGGGTAAGATCATCGCCACGGAGCTGGTGGCGGCCACCAAGCGCTACCTGGAAGCCAATGGCGTGCGCGCAAAAGTGGAGTTTAGCTGGGGCGCAACCGAGGTGAAGCCGCCGGAGCTTGCCGATGCCATCGTCGAGGTGACGGAAACCGGGTCGTCGCTGCGGGCCAATAAGCTGCGGATTGTGGAGACGGTGTTGGAATCGAACACGCAGTTGATCGCGAACCTGCAGTCGTGGGAAAACGAGTGGAAGCGGCGCAAGCTGGAAGACATCAGGATGCTTCTGGAGGGTGCGATCAATGCGCTGGGGAAGGTCGGCCTGATGCTGAACGTTGAGAAGCAAAATCTGCCGGCGGTGTTGGGCATTTTGCCCGCCCTGAAGAAGCCCACGATTTCGCACTTGAGCGATGAGGACTGGCTGGCGGTACACACGATTCTGGATGAATCGACGGTGCGCACCATCATTCCGAGGCTGAAAGAGGCGGGTGCGCAGGGAATCGTCGAGTATCCGCTCAACAAGATTGTGATGTGAGCATGCTGCGGATTATTCAGAGTTCAGAAGCAGATGAGCTGATCACGCGGAAAGCGGTACGGCTTTCGGAAGCGGAAGCGGTGGTTGCGCCGATCCTCGAAGCGATCCGGACGCGAGGCGACGCGGCGCTCCTGGAATATGCCCGCAAGTTCGACGGATTTGAGGGCACGTCGGTGAAGATGGCTGCGACTCATACTTCGGCGCGCCCGGAATTTATCGAGGCTTTGCGGGTTGCTGCGGAGAACATTCGGGAATATGCGTGCCTGCAGATGCCGCGGGAATCGGTGGCGGCTTTCCCAGACGGGCGGCGGCTGGGGCACATTGTGCGCCCGCTCGATTCGATGGGGGCGTACATTCCGGCGGGTCGCTATCCGCTGCCGTCGACGCTTTTGATGACGGTGATTCCGGCACAGGTGGCGGGCGTCGCTCGGATTTGTGTGGCCTGTCCGCGGCCCAGTCCCGAAACCTTGGCGACCTTCGAGTTCCTGGGCGGCGGGCGGATGTTCCAGATGGGTGGAGCGCAGGCGATTGCGGCGTTCGCGTTCGGGACCGAAACGGTGCCGAGGGTGGATCGGATCGTGGGGCCGGGAAATATCTATGTTGCGGCTGCTAAGAAGCTGTTGGCGGGCGAGGTGGGGATCGATTTCGTGGCGGGTCCGACCGAAATCGTGATCATTGCGCAGGAAGGCGATCCGCGGCACCTCGCGGCGGACATGCTGGCGCAGGCGGAACACGATGTGGAGGCGTCGGCGATTCTGTTGACGACTTCAGCGGCTTTGGCGGAGGCGGTGGTGCTAGAGGTTGAGCGCCAGCTTCAAACTTTGTCGACGGCGGCGGTGGCTCGCGAGGCGATTCGAAAGAATAGCGCGGTGGTGCTGGTGCGATCGCTGGATGAGGCAGTGGAGATTTCGAACCGGCTGGCGCCCGAGCACCTGGCCATCGCGGATGCGGGTCTCTTGGCAGGGATTCGCAACGCCGGGAGCGTGTTTATCGGGCCGAGCAGCCCGGAGGCGGCGGGCGACTATGCCTCGGGGCCGAATCATGTGCTGCCGACTTCGGGGGCTGCGCGGATACGTGGCGGCTTGTCGGCGGCGGATTTCGTTAAGGTGATCTCGATTCAGGAACTGTCGCACGAAGCGTTGTGCCGGCTGGCTCCTGCGATCACGACGCTGGCGCGGGCGGAAGGCCTGGAGGCACACGCGCGTTCGGTGGAGGTGCGGGTTGGGTAAGTCAAGGTTGGAGTTCCCGGTCGGTGTTTTGCAGCCTCGCGAGGCGGTGCTTCGGATGGCGCCTTACTCGCCGCCGACGGGCGGGCGCACGGGCAAGTTGCGGCTGGATTTTAACGAGAACACGGTGGGTGCGTCGCCGCGCGTGATCGAGGCGCTGCGGAAGCATCTCACAGGCGAACAGCTTTCGATTTATCCCGAGTACGGAGCGGCGAAGGAGCGATTTGCGGAGTTTTTCGGCGTCGAGCCGGATGACTTCGTACTGACGAACGGCACTGACGAAGCGATCCAGGTGCTGATCAATACCTACATCGATGACGGCGATGAGGTAATCATGCTGCAGCCGTCGTACGCGATGTACAAGTTTTACGCCGAACTGGCCGGGGCGACGATTCGGGAGATTCCGTATCGGCGCGAGAAGCTGGCGTTTCCGCTTGAAGAACTGGTGGACGCAATCGGACCGCAGACGAAGGCGGTTCTGATTTCGAATCCGAACAATCCGACCGGGACGGGGACAACGCGCGCGAACCTGGAGAAGATTCTGGATGCGGCCATGAATGCGGCGGTTTTGGTGGACGAGGCGTACTACGAGTTTTCGGGCGTCACGGCGCTGGGATTGATCAATGACCGGCCGAATCTTTTCGTGAGCCGCACGTTTTCGAAGGTGTATGGAATGGCGGCTATGCGGCTGGGGTGCCTGTTCTCGCAAAGCGGCAACGTAGAGTTTCTGCACAAGGCGCAGTCGCCTTATAGCGTCAATACGGCGGCGACAATTGCGGCTTTGGCGGCCATTGCCGATCGGGGATATGTCGAGCAGTACGTCGGTGAGGCGCTGGCGGCTCGCGAGGTGCTTTATGTCGGCCTCGAAAAGCTTGGGATTCCATACTACGAGAGCCAGGCTAATTTTGTGTTGTTCGAGGCGGGCAAGCGGGCGATTCCGATTCGCGATGAGCTGCGGGCGCGGGGTGTGTTGGTGCGGGACCGCAGCTACGAAATCGCGGGCTGCGTTCGAGTGACGGTAGGAACGCGGAGCCAGATGCGGCATTTCCTTTCGGAACTGGAGGCGATTTGGTAGACGGGGCGGTTCTGGTCTTCGATATGGATGGAGTGCTGGTAGACCCGACGGAATCGTATCGCGAGACGATTATTCGAACGGTGGAGCACTTCACCGGGAAACGAATCACACACGCGTTGATTCAGGATTATAAGAACGGCGGCGGCTGGAACAACGATTGGGCGCTGTCGCAGCGGATCTGCTCGGATCTGGGAGTGGAGGTCTCGTACGACGCGGTTGCGGAGTACTTTGAGGATCTGTTTCTCAACGAGGGAATGATTCATCGGGAGCGATGGCTTCCGAGGAGCGGGCTGATTCAGGATCTGGGGCGTGACTGCACGCTCGCGATTTTTACCGGCCGCCCGCAGCTTCATGCGAGCCTTACGCTGAAGCGGGAGGGCTGCTTTGAGTGCTTCCACATTGTCACGTCGGACGATGTAGAGAATCATAAGCCGCATCCGGAGGGGCTGCTGAAGATTGCCGCGCTGCATCCCGGGCGGAAGTTGGTGTATGTCGGAGACACCGTGGACGATGCGCGAAGTGCCCGGGCAGCAGGTGTGCCGTTCATTGGAATTGCCGCGGCGGAGGTTCCCAATCGGGAGAAGTTGATCGGGCTATTCGAGGCCGAGGGAGCTGTTCGCATTCTTGAAAACGTCAATGAGATCCGCTAATATCCGGCGCGACACGAAGGAGACGCAGATCGCGGGGACGCTGCGCATCGATGGCCGGGGGAAATACGAGATTTCGACCGGTATACGGTTTCTCGACCATATGCTGGAGTTGTTTGCTAAGCATGGCGGGTTCGATTTGACTTTAATGGCGCACGGTGATTTGGATGTGGATCAGCACCACACCGTGGAGGACGTCGGGATTGTGCTGGGGCAGTTGGTTTCGAAGGCGCTCGGGGATCGGAAAGGGATCAATCGGGCCGGATATTTCGTGCTGCCTATGGATGAGACGCTGGCGGTGGTGGCGTTGGACCTGGGGGGCCGCCCGGCTCTGGTGTACAAAGATAAAGTCAAGGTGCGATTGGTTGGGGATTTGCAAACCGAACTGGTCGAGGATTTCTTCGGCGGTTTTGTGAATCACGCAGGCGCGAATCTGCACGCGAAGGTCTTGTACGGGCGGTCGAATCACCACAAGATTGAGGCGATCTTCAAGTGTTTCGCCCGGGCACTGCGGTATGCGTGTTCGAAAGACTCGCGGCTTAAGGATCAGTTGCCCTCGACAAAGGGGCTGCTATGACGGCGTCCAAAGATCGGCTAAAGCCGGCGTCACCCATCAGCATCCTGGATTACGGGGCGGGGAATTTACGGTCGGTGGAGAATACACTGAGCGAGATTGGGGCCTTGTACGAGCTGGTGCGAACGCCGGAGGAAGTTCTGGCGGCCAGCGCTCTCATTTTCCCGGGAGTCGGGCATTTCGGCCAGATGATGCGGGCTCTTGATGAGATGCAGGTTCGGGGGGCGCTGCTGGATCGTATTCAATCGGGCGTGCCGGTGCTTGGGATTTGCCTTGGGTTGCAAGCTTTCTTCGCGGGAAGCGAGGAGGCTCCGGAGGTGCGCGGGTTGGGTGTTTTCCCCGAGAAGATTCGCCGGTTTCGGGGCGACGTGAGGATTCCGCATATGGGGTGGAATTCGCTCGAGCAGACATGCGAAACCGCCTGTTCTACCTTGCTGGCGAATCTGCCGGCGACGCCGTATGTTTATTTCGCGCACAGCTATTATGCTCCGGTTGTGGACGCCGCCGTCGCGACTTGTACGTACACGGTGACTTATACGGCAGTGATTGAGGCTGGGAATCTTTTCGGCGTGCAGTTCCATCCCGAGAAGTCGGGACCGCTGGGATTGCAGATCGTGAAGAACTTCGTCGAGCGATGCTAGCCAAGCGGATCATTCCCTGTCTGGACGTGACTGCGGGCCGTGTCGTTAAGGGCGTGCATTTCGTCAACCTGCGCGATGCGGGCGACCCGGTGGAATTGGCAGATCGCTACAACGCTCAAGGCGCCGACGAGTTGGTGTTTCTCGACATTACCGCGTCGAGCGATGCACGCGATATCATGGCGGATGTCGTTCGACGAACAGCCCGGCGGGTGTTTATCCCGCTGACCGTCGGCGGCGGCATTCGCTCCGTCGCGGATGCGCGCAAGATTCTTCTCTCGGGCGCGGAAAAAGTGAGTGTCAACACTGCGGCCGTACGCCGTCCCGCGCTGCTTACCGAGTTGAGCGAAGAGTTTGGCGCACAGGCGGTGGTGCTGGCGATTGATGCACGCCGTAACGTGAGGCAATCGTGGAACGTATTCACTCGTGGAGGCCGCGACGACGAAGGCATGGACGTGATCGAGTGGGCGAAGGAAGGCGAGGCCCGGGGCGCGGGTGAGATTCTGCTGACATCGATGGATACGGATGGCGTTCAAGCAGGGTTCGACTGCGAATTAACAGCGGCTGTTTCCTGCGCCACACGCGTTCCGGTGATCGCGTCGGGCGGGGCAGGGAAAGCGGAGGATTTCGAGCGGGTTTTGACTTCCGGCCGGGCCGACGCGGCACTGGCTGCCTCGATCTTCCACTACGGCACGTACACCGTTGCCGATCTCAAGGTCTTTCTCGCGCAACAGGGGATTCCGGTGAGGCCAGTCTTGTGATCATCCCGTGCATTGACCTGATGGACGGCAAGGTTGTTCAACTGGTCCAGGGGCGCGAGAAGGCGTTGGAGGCGGATTCGCCTCTGGTGATGCTGGAAAGGTTTTCCGCATTTCCGCAAATTCAGATTATCGACCTGGACGCCGCGATGGGCATCGGAGATAACAATAGTCTGGTTGAGATGCTCGCCGAACGTGCCGTTACGCGGGTGGGAGGAGGCGTGCGTTCGGCGGAGCGCGCACGAACGTTGATCGCGCATGGGGCACATCGGGTGATTGTCGGGACGGCGGCTTTCAACGAGGAATTACTGGAGTCGATTGCCCACGCGATCGGCCCGGAGCGGCTGATCGTGGCGCTCGATTCAAAGGGCGGCAAGGTGGTTGTGAAAGGCTGGCGCGAGACGACGCGCGTCTCGGCCGAGGAAGTGCTCAAGCATTTCGAGCCGTACTGTTCCGGTTTTCTCTGCACATACGTGGACAAGGAAGGCATGATGGAGGGGACGGATCTCGATTGGTTTCGACGTCTGCGCGCGAAGACCAGTCATGAGATCACGGCTGCGGGCGGTATCACCACCATGGACGAAATCCACGCATTGCAGGATTTGAACATCAACGCCGCGCTGGGCATGGCGATTTACACCGGCCGTCTTCCCCTGGATGAGCTCGCGCACATTTCGTAGGGACGCCGCGTTTGTCGCGTTGCTCTCGCTTGCGGCGGCCTACGCGCGTTGGTTGAAACTCAGTTCGCTTGCGTCCGACGATCCGGGGATGTGGCTCAACCAGGTGGCGCGTGCGGTGCGCGGCGAACTGCCCTATCGCGATTTTTCGTGGAATTATCCGCCGCTTTCGCTTTTCGTGATGGCAGGGTGGGATCGGCTGTTCGGCGTGACGTTCGAGGCGAATCAGGTCGCAATCGATCTGCTCTCCCTGGTCGCCGTTGCACTCGCTTATGTGCTGGTTCGAATGCTGTTGCCTCGCGCGCTGCAGCTTGCGACCGTTGCGCTGCTGATTGCGATCGGGGCGACGGCACTTACCAAGTTCACACTCTTTTCTTTGCTCACGTATTCGCCTTCATTACTGGCCGGGACGATTGGACTGGAGATTGTGTTGATCGGGGCGCTGCTGGAGGTGCGCGGCAAGAGTGGCTTGCTGCTGCTGGCGGCCGGGACGCTGATTTCCGCGTGGAGCAAACCGGAGCCGCTGCTGGCGGCATTTGGAACGCTGGCGTTGTTGGTGGTTTTGGATCTGCGGCGATGGCGGCGCCTTGGCGGACTGATGGTGGCCTGCGGCGCGGTGGTAGGGCTGGGCTACGGCGTGGTTGCTTACGTCGTCGGATGGCAAGCACTCAAAGATGGCGTTCTCGGGTATGGGCTCGCTACTTTTGCCTGCCCGTGGTGGCCGACGGGAATCGGCGTTCTCGGGGCCATTGCGGCTCTCGGGCAGGGGGCGTTTGGGGCGACGGCCATTTCGTTCCGGTTCCGTGAGGCGATGTTGGCGACGTATGGGCGGTGGTACCGGTGGATGACGTGGTTCGGGGTTCCGGGACTGTTGGTTGCGATTGTCTACTATGTCATGATCACGCCGTTTCATCCGCCGTTGGATGCGAGAAAGCTGGTGATGGTCGGGCAGACGACGCTGGGATCGAGCCAGGTGCTGTTACCGGTGATGTGGGTCGCTATTCTTTACTGGCTGTTTCTCCTGCTGCGCGTGATGCGGACGAGCCGGGAGGAGCGGGAGGCGCTGGTTCTACTTACGGCTCCGGTGCTGATGTCCACGCGAAGCCTGTTCGGAACGACGCTGTTTCCCTACACCGAGGTGTCGGCGATCTGCTATTTGTTCTTCATCATTGTGGGACCTTACCTGCTGTGGCGCTTCCTCGGCGCGGCGGGGCTGTCGCGTTATGCCGTGATCGCAACAGCTACGGTGTGCGTTGCGTATGTGTTCTTGCGAATCGGCGGTGGGTATTCGATTCTGCTATCGAATTCGCGATATACCGCGCTACAGACGAATTCCGGGGCGGTGCGGCTGCTGGACGATGACGGCAGCGCGGAGATTTACCGCTACGTCGCAGCGCATACGGGTCCGGACGATACGGTGGTGGAACTTCCCTATGGCGGGGGCATTGATTTCGCGGCGGCGCGGAAGAGCCCGGTGTTCACGACCGAGTTCACGCAGCTCCGCATGCCCGACCGGTATCAGCAGCAGGACCTCGCACGGATTCTCGCTCATCCGCCGGCCTTCGTGGTCGTCGATCGGGCGCCTAACTACGGCACTACTTATGGGTATAAAGCCAATATGAGGTGCCCCTGTCCGCGGATCGTTTGGGAGCCGGATGAGCCGTCGTGGGACCCGAACGTCGTGAATCCTATCGTGCCGTATATTGAGGGAAAATATCTGCCGGTTCTTACGCTCGAATACAAGATGATTCTCGGGCCTCGGTAGTTGCGCCGATTGCCAATCGGCGAGCAGGCTGACAGCCCGCATCATAGTTGGCGGCGAGTCTCTTGGAATTCCAATCCATGCTGATGAATGAATGTTTCCAACAGGACTGTGTTCTGTTCAGGCATCACCAACGCGACATGGCCGTCGGGACGCACAAGATAAGCGGCATCTCGTTGGAAACCGGCATGCTCGGCTGCATCATTCCAGGCAAAGGCGTGGAGTGCGAGGCCCGCGTTCCGGCTGGAGGATTTGAGATCCTGAGTCGCTTCGCCGTAGACGTGAAGCTGCCAATCGAGGGATCGCAATGGGACGAAGTTGTGAGTGGCGCCCGTTGGAAACCACGGCAGCCGGTCCCCACCATGCACCTCGCCTGCCTTTCCTTGACTCAGCGGGCTATCGGCGTAATGAATGCGGATCTGCGAGACAAGCCGAAAGATGGCATGGCGGCTCAAGGCAAAGCGGGTTGCGATGCCGACAAAAAACGGAGCGACGATTCTCCGCGTCAATTCCCCCTTGAGTCCTTCCGCCACCATCGGTGTGAAAGCGCGATCGGTGGTCGCAACAAGCGAACGCGCGAACGAGATGCGCTCCAGCTCGTAGCTGTCGAGAATCGACTCAGCGGCGCGGTTCTGCAGCACCTGCGCCAGCTTCCAGCCGAGATTGATCGCATCGCCGATTCCGGTGTTCATGCCCTGGCCGCCGGCGGGGCTGTGAATATGGCCCGCATCGCCGAGCAGAAAAGCGCGGCCTACGCGGAAGCGGTCAGCAACCCGGTGGTGGACGCGATACGTCGAAAACCAGTTGACCTCTTTTACTCGTATGTCGAGGAGAGGTTCGACGTGAGGCCGCACATCCTCAAACGTGATGTCGGAACGCTCCGACAATTCCGGCGGAACGAGTCCGATCAAGCGTTGCATGCCGCTCAGGCGCACAGGAAACATGAGTGAAAGGATGTGCTCGCCAAGGCTGATATGCAGGTCGCGCTCGAAGCCGCGATCAATGGCAACGTCGGCGACTTAGAACAACTGCTCATAGCTTCCCCCCGGAAAGCCGATACCCGCTGCCTCTCGCACGCGGCTGTGAGCACCATCGCACCCGCAGATGTATGCGGCATTGATGGTGCTTGTAGCGTTCTCACGCGAGACCGTCGCGCGGACGCCCTCCGAGTCCTGTTCGAACCCCGTCAGGCGCGCGCCCCATTCGACGGCTACGCCCAGTTCATCGAGCTTGCGCAGCAGAAAACGCTCGTGGTCGTCCTGTGGATACGCGAGTGCATAAGGGAAGGGGCTCAGGCCCTCGCCGAGGTCCTTAAAGCTGAAGGTCAGCACCTCATGGCTGGAGTCGCCCGAGGCCTCTCGAAGGTGCGCGGCCTCCGTTACAATGCCTTCGCTGACAACCTCGCCGGCAAAGCCATATTGGTCATAGAACTCCAGAGTCCGCGCTTGCACAACCATGGCGCGCGAATGTTCTCCCGGTCCTGGTCCTTCAGAAACAAGCCGGCAAGCCACGCCTCTCCGGGCCAGGCTCAGCGCGAGGTTCAGGCCGGTTGGGCCAGCGCCTACAATCAGAACCGGTGTCTGTTCTCCCATGCGATTCCCTATCTACTCAGCGTCTTGATGTCCAGCAATCTCGCCAGCTGCTCTTGACCCGTAACGGTAACGCGAACGGCACGGCTGTCGCGGAGAGGAGCAATCCATCTGAGCTCCGCGAGCCGCTTGAGCAGTGCGGCTCCCAGATCGCCGGCGATATGATGGCGGCGCTCGGTCCAGTCCAAACACGGATAGGCGAAGCGGGATCTGGCGGCTTGAGAGGGGCTGATGACTATACCGAAGTTTTCAATCCAATCGCGTCCGCTCTTTGTTAACTTGTAGCGTTTGGGTCCGTCGGTCACGATCAGGCGCTTCCGCTTCAGCGCATCCGCGATCTCCACAGCGAGGCGCCCGGCCAGGTGCGAATAGCAAGTTCGCGCGAAATCGAGCCCATCTGCGGAGCGGGGAGGCTTGAGAAGGGAGGGAACATCCGGCCGCGGCGTGATGGCTAGAACAGACTCAATCGCATGGGCGACATGGATACTGGCCAGGCAGTAATAGCGATGGCGTCCTTGGCGTTCAAGCGCTAGCAGACGACCGCTCACGAGTTTCGCCAGATGCGAGCTGGCGGTTTGAGGTGCGATCCCCGCGATCATGGCGAGCTGCCCGGCCGGCAAAGACCGGCCATCCATCAGTGTCAGCAACATCGCCGCGCGCGCCGGGTCGCTCAACAACGCGGCCGTATCGGAAAAGCCGCTCATCACATCCTCAGTGTAGACGGACAAACGGTCGGGACGTTACGATCGCGGTCGAACTATTCCGATAAGCTACGGCGCTAGGATCGCAACAGGAGGACCCGAGAATGCTTACATTAAGCATCTGCTATACGTTTGATCCTAACAGGAGCGCAGATTTCAAAGCTTACGTCGATGCCGAAATGGAGCCGATTCGCCGCAGCGGCGGTACGGCCATTCAGTATTTCCTGCCGACGGAATTTGCCGGACCGACGAACCAGGCGCTTGGTTTGATCGACTTTCCATCCCTCGCCGACTATGAGCGCTACAGAGCGGCTTTGGCGGCCGATGCAGACCACAAAAAGAACGTCGAGCGCCTGGAGAAAAGCGGCGCGGTTCTGTCCATGACCCGATCGATCATCAAACGGGTTGGATGAGTCGCACGAAGATGTGAAGATTGATCGGGAGGTTGAGCATGTTTTCAGTGATATTCGAGGTTCACCCGCGGCAGGAACAGTGGGATAGCTACCTCGGTAACGCGAAAATGCTCCGGCCCGAGCTGGAGCAGGTGGACGGCTTTGTCGACAATATTCGCTATGCGAGTTTGATGCGCGAGGGCTGGATTCTGTCGTTGTCCAACTGGCGCGATGAGAAGGCCGTCGTTCGCTGGCGGACCCGAATGCGACACCATGAAGCTCAAGAGAAGGGCCGGTCGGAAATCTTTTTTGACTACCATCTGCGCGTCGGGCAGGTGACGCACGATACGCGCCCGCCGGAGGGCTACGCGTTGCGGGAGCAGCGCTTCGATGAGACGGAAGTGGGCGAGGCTACGACGATTACACTGATCGACGGCAAGCGGAGCGCTGAGTGGGTCAAACAAAACAAGCCTGAGAATATCGCGCGCTGGTTGGGTTTCTGTGAAGGCGCCTTACGTCCTGTCTCGTGGGATGTCTTCGACGCCGTGCTGACTCCCGGAGATATTATCCTGCTGCTCTCATGGCGCGACGTCGAGACCGCCGCATCGTGCGAGAAGAGATTATCGATGCCGGATGGATCCCGGCATCGCCGCGTCCGCGTCGTGAGGGATTACGGCATGTTCGATCGCCGCGAGGCGCCGCAATATTATCCCGACGCGTCCGGGCAAAAAACGCTGCACTCGTAACGATTGCTCACGCACCATCTGATCGTCAAGCGCGCGCGAATGATCCGGATCGGTTCCCCGGCCGCCCCCTTCAGCCCAGAAGCCTGTTCTTGGCTCGCGCTTGGTCAGGCGCCTTTGTCATGGAAACCGAGGGTTGCGGCAATCTGTGTGCACAAATCAATGTGATCCAGATTGCATTGAAACCAAATGGGAGTAACATGTTACTGACGACGGGCGCCACCTACCCAGAAAGTGGTTCGAGGGAGGGGATATGTTTTTCTTGACCGCTCGTGACTCCTGCCGCTGTGCAGCATGGTTCGCCGCGGCGGCACTCTCCTGGAATGCCTGCCACGCGCAGTCCGGAACTCAAACCAAAACCTACAGCATCGACAGTAACCTTCGGCTCCGCATTTCGCGCAACGATCTCGGCAATATTGTGCCGGCGCGCCAGCAGTCGCGGCGTGCTGTGCGTATCGCCCAGGGTGGCGATCAACTGCTGAACGATTGCCTGGAGCATCCTGAGAACTGGTACCGGGATTCCTGGATCGGCCGGCTCGCGCATCGCGAGCCTTTCTCCACAATTGGCGGCCGCGAGCGATCCAGTCCCGGTCTACACGTGGTTTTCTATCGCGGAATGGACGGGAAAAGGGCGACCTGGGCGCATTTCGATCTGCATGGACCCGGAAGTATGGTCCCGCATTTAAGCGAAGTCGTCCGGAACAGGCTCACGTTCGGGCGAACTTCCGAATACGAAGTCTTTCGCGGGCTGGTTCGGCTGGATCCGAATGCTTTGGTCAAGGCGCCGAAACCGGGGTACGACTTCACCGCACATGCGAAACGATATCTATGGTCGACGTTTGGTCCCCAGCCGCTAGGAGCCGCCGTGGCCTCAGGCATAGCGAGCGCTGCGTTCGTAAGCGTAAGCGGCCTGTCGCCCGCCAACGGCGGTTATGCCAATCGCATTGCTGCTAATCTGGCGACGAACACGATCGCCAAGTCTCTTGAGTTTGGCACGGCCGCTTTTCTCCAGCAGGACGAAGGATTCTCCCCATCCGGTGAGGATGGTTTTCGACGACGAGCGACGTACGCGTTGTACCGGATATTTGTGGTGCCAGGACGCGATGGAGACGAGCTCGCGTTTCCCCGCCTTGCGTCCGCGGTAGGAACCGCGTGGATCACGAATCGTTGGCATCCGTGGCAGGAAGCGGAGCCAAATATGTGGAGTCAAGCCGCCTTGATTCTGACACGCTACGCGTTCAAAAGCTATTGGACGGAGTTTAAACCCGAGATCCTTCGCGAAACTCGGAAAGTACTTCGGCGCAAGGATCCCGGTCTGCAGGTTGTGACGCCGGCTCCTCCGCCTGCCGACGCCGTGCGTGTGCCCTAGACTCTGGATATCGTGGAGGCGCGATGAAGGAGTTGCTTGCGAGGCTGAGAATCATTCCTCGCGCAGGGCGACCATGCAGTCGACTGCCAGGGCGCGGCGCAACGGCATGTAGATGGCTGCCGGCGTAATCACAAGAATGACGACGATGGCGGAGGCGAGGGTCAGCGGGTCGCGTGCGTGGACCTGGTAGAGCAGGATCTCCAGGAAGCGGGCGAGGATGAGACTGCCGGCGAGCCCGAAGGTCAGGCCAATCAGAACAGGCGTCATGCTCTGGCCCAGAACGAGTCTACCGATCTGCAGGGGCTGCGCGCCAATGGCCATGCGAATGCCGATCTCGCGAACCCGCGATGCGACGATGTTCGAAAGCACGCTGTAGATGCCGACCAGCGCCAGAATGAGCGCGAGGCCGGCGAAGATCGAGAGCAGCAGCGTGTTGAAGCGGCGCTGCGATTGCCACTCGTCAACGTAGTGGTCGAGCGACGCGATGGTATCGACGGTAAGTTCGCGATCCTGCTCGTAAACGGTTTTGCGGATGGCGCTCGCGATGGATTCAGTGGACGCGGTGCTGCGAATGACGAGCGTCCCTTTGGCGTGCCTCAGACTTGGGAAGAAGCGCTCGGTGCGGACACCGTTTTCGACTCCCATGGGACGGTAATTTGCGACTACGCCCACGATACGGCACCCATGCTTCTTATCCTCTTCGAGCAGCCGCTGGCCGATGGGGCTTTCCGTTTTGAAGAATTCCTGGGCGAAGGCCTGGTTAACGATGCAGACGCCGTCGCCTCCGTTCGGATCGGCCTCGGCTCTCTCCGTGGTTTCCAGATCCGTCTGCGTGAATGGACGTCCAATGAGAAGGGGCATGCCGAGCAGCGGCAGATAATTCGGCGTCACGTTGGCGTAGTCGGCGATCGGCAGCGCATTCAAAGGCGGATCGGGCCGGCCCGCGATAAAGAAGTTGTTGGCTGAGACGCTGTGCAGGGGCACGTTATCGGTGAGCGCCACGGCGGTGACTCCAGGCAGCGCTCTAGTTCGATCGAGCAGGGCGCTGAAAAATCTCGACTGGCCTGGTCCATCGGGATAGCGCTTGGCCGGCAGTTCGACATCGGCAATCACCAGGTGCGCAGTCTGGAAGCCAATACCGGTTGCGAGCATTTTTTGAAAACTGCGAATCATCAGGCTGGCACCCGTCAGGAGCACCAGGGCGAGGGCGACTTCGGCCGCGATTAACATTTGGCGGGCGCGTACGCGGCCGGTGGATACACCTCGTCCGCCGGCGGCCCGCAGGGCGCCTTGGATGTCTGATTGCGACGCGGTGATGGCAGGGGCGAGGCCGAAAATGACGGTCGTTAGCAGCGCAATGACCGCCGCGAAAACGAGTACCGTGCCATTCAGTTCGATCATCTCGGGGCGCTGAATGTCGGGAGGCTTAAGGGCCAGAATCAACGTAATGCACCATTGCGCCAGGATCAGGCCGAGGACGGCGCCCGTCGCGGATATGAGCAGCGACTCGGCGAGGGAAAGCGCCACGACGCGGGCCCGGTTGGCCCCCAGGGCGAGGCGGATCGCCATCTCTCGTGACCGGAGGGAGGCGCGCACCAACGTGAGATTCGCGAGGTTGGCGCAGGCAATTAGCAGGAGAAATGCGACCGCGGCCATCAGGACGAAGAGCGCGCGGTGCAAGGTTGGGGAGGTGTCCTCGACCGAGAAGGGGAAGATGTTGGTGGTCCAGCCATCGTCCATGTCCTTGTAGGTTTTCCCGAGGCGCTGGGCGATCGCGTTCATCTCGGTTCGGGCCTGGGCGAGCGAAACGCCAGGCTTCAGACGGGCTACAACAAAGAGCTGCCTCACGGTGTCGTCGGCCGATGTCTTGCAGAAGCGCGTCAACGGAACCCAGACGTCCGCTTTGGGCTGTTCCGTGCCTTCGTTAGTTGCCGGAAGATGGAATTTCGGAGGCAGGACGCCGATCACCGTGTAGGCTGAGTCGCCGATGCGCAGGGACGCTCCGAGCGCGGTTGGCGAGCGATGGAAGCGGCGCTCGAAGTAGTCGTCGCTTAGGACGGCGACAAGGTCTTTGCCGGGGTGTTCTTCATTGGGTCCGAACAGGCGTCCGAGCCGGGTCTGTACGCCGAGCATCGGGAACAGGTCGGCGGCCCCGAAACCGACGGACACGGTTTTAGTCTCACCGTTCACGATCTCGTTCTGTGAGGCCCCCTGAAACGCCGCCATGCTGGAGAAAACGCTGTTCTGGCGTTTCCACTCGTCATAGTTCTTGCGCGCGGCGCGAATGCGGTTAAAGAGAGGGTCGGAGAAGGTCGGGAAACGCTCCCAGACGAAAACCAGCCGCGACGGGTCGGGATAAGGAAGGTTCCTCAAAACGACCGATGAAATGATGCTGAAGATGGCAACATTGGCGCCTATGCCGAGGGCCAGTACGAGGATACAAGTCAGTGCGTAAGCGGGTGTCTTGGCGAGGCCGCGCGCGGCGTGGCGGAGATCGTTGAGGAACACGAAGATAAGATGGAGCAAAGCAGCACGGGGTTACACGGAACGCTGCTACTATCGGCTTCGGCGGCCGCGGTGTTCCAAGCTCGGCTGGATCGGGCGTTCGCGTTCGATTCGGTCTCTCTGGGGTTACCCCAGGGAATAGTGTAAAGCTAGGTATTCGCCGCATGAGCGAACCTGCGCGTTGCGCAGAACAGCTCACGCAAAGTCAGACTCGTTGGGCATCGCGGCCGCGATATGCGATGGTCAAGTCGGTCCTGAGAGCGCTCGCCCATGCATTTCTCGCCGGTGAGCTGGATGCGGAGCAGATTGTCGCCCGCGCCGGCCACACACTGGGGAAGCCTTGTCCTTGGCTCGGTCCACTAGCAAGCCGGTATGTCGAAGCGGTTGGGGGTCACACGCGGCCCCGCCTTCGAGAAGTGGTTCGATTTCTGCGCGAGGATCAGGTACTGGCCAGAGCGCTCCAGAGGCACAGGCACACTCTGACTGTTGCGGAGTGGCTGCACGAGCCCCAACGGATGCAGCCGGCTGCTGCCGCGGCGTCGTGGGAAGTGCCCGTGATCGAGTCGGCGGGCGCTTTAGCGAATTGGCTGGGCTTGCTGCCGACGGAGTTGGATTGGTTTGCCGATCTTAAGCGGCTGGGCTTTCGTCAAGGGGAGGCCCATTTCCGGCACTATTATTACCGTGTCGTGTCGAAGCCGGCGGGAGGTTTTCGGCTGATCGAAGCGCCGAAGACGCGGCTCAGGCGGATACAGCGGCAAATCCTGGCGGAGATTCTGGAGAAGGTGCCGATGCATCCGGCGGTCCACGGGTTTGTCAAAGGCCGGTCCATCAAGACGTTTGCTGCCCCTCATGTCGGACGGCGGGTCGTTCTGCGGATGGATTTGCAGGATTTCTTCCCAAGCTTCTCGAGCGCGCGAATTCAGGCGTTTGTTCGCACCATGGGCTATCCGGAGCCCGTTGCTGATCTGCTCGGCGGCATCTGCACGACGGTCACGCCTCGCGACATCTGGGAGAATGCCGGCAGGTGGGACGAACGCGAACTCTACACGCGTCCGCATCTGCCGCAAGGCGCTCCTACGTCGCCCATGCTTTCGAATCTGTGTTCGTTTCGCATGGATTGCCGGCTGGCAGGGTTGGCGAGGACCATTGGAGCGGAGTACTCGCGATATGCGGACGATCTGGCGTTTTCCGGCGACGACGAGGCGGCAAGGAGCTTAGAACGACTACCGCCGTATGTCGCTGCGATTGTGGCGGAGGAGGGTTTTTCTGTTAACCATCGCAAGACGCGGATTATGCGGCAGGGTGTGCGACAACACCTCGCGGGGTTGGTGACGAACAAACGCATCAATGTTGCCCGCGTGGATTTCGACCGTCTGAAGGCGGTGCTGACCAATTGTGTTCGGCATGGTCCGGAATCGCAGAATCGTGAGGGGCATCGAGAGTTTCGAGCGCATCTCGAGGGGCGGGTGAGTTTTGTGGAGATGGTCAACCCGGCGAAGGGGTCACGGCTGCGATCCATTTTCTCGAAGATTGAGTGGCCTGAAAGAGCCCAGTGAGCGGCTTAAAGGCAATCCATTCGAAGGTGGCGCAGCGGCTTCGCCTGCGCGTCTCGGCGCGACCACCGATCACCAGGCAGCCGCCCTTCCACATCTGCCCCACGTGAAGTTCTCGACCGTGCAATCAACGGTGGCGGGGTGGCGGAGGCTCGCTCGGTTTGGATGTTGGGTTCGCCAGGCCAAACACGCCGACTCCGTTTGTAGTTCCGACATAGACCTTGCCGTTGACCACTGTTGGGACGATGTACTTGTTGCCGGTTCCAAAATGATCGCGGCCGTTGGGCGCCTGGTTGCTGTTGTATAGCTCGCGAGACACGTCGTTCGCGTCATAGGCGTGGAGGACGGCGGGGTCGGAGTTTTCGGCGACCCAGACTATCGCTCCGGAGTCGCGATTCGCTGAGATCGACGGGGTTGCTCCGGGATAGGGAAAATTCGCCGGCGACTGGGACCCTGGCATGAACGAACCGTTCATGAACTTGAATTCGACCAGCTGCGCTCCAACCGAGGCGTAATACAGCTTGCCGTTGAACCATGCCGGCGTTGAGAACACGCTGCCCAAGGCGCTCTCCAACTCCTGGTAGATGGAATTGCCGTCTTTTCGGAACCGGCCCATATTGTTGCGGTCGACGACGTAGATGTTTCCGTCTTTTCCGGCGCCCACGGCGAGCTCGCGAGGGTTGCCTTGCGCATCGGGGAGCGGCGGCAGGAGAATCAGACCTCCGGAGCCGAGGTCTTCATCAGCGGCGGATTCCGAGACCGTGTTCGACATGGTGAAGTAGTCGGTGACTTTGAGATTCGTTCCCGAGGGGGTGAGCTTCACGAAGGCGTTGCCGTAATCGCCGTGCGACGGGAAGCCCCCGCTGTCGAGGGTGGTGTCGAAGGTTCCGTTGGCGGTGAGCAGGAACAGGGTGCCCGATACATCGGCGGCGGGGCCGGCACCGGCGGCCCAGATCGACGCTTCATTGCCATTGGGCGTGAGATTCATGACCGTGACGCGTTCGAGCGTGGCTTCGTCGTACCCGATCACCCAACCCGTGTAGGGATTGATGTCGCAATGCGATGCCCAACTCGTGTAGACGATCCCATTGGCGATCAGAAGGCCGGCGCGCTCTTTGTACTGCTTGCCGTCAAAGGTCATGGTGCCATTAGTGTTGGCTGCGCCGTTGCCTGGATAGGTCGCCTGCACTTCAACGGGTCCGCCGAGCTGTTCTTCGCCCGTGGTGAGGTCGAGGGCGTGCAGGCGCTGGTGGTAGTTGCGGGACGAATCCTTTCCCATGCTGACGGTGTAAATGATTCCGTGCGGTCCGATTCGAGGATCGATGACAGGTGTCGATGTGATGCCGATCTCGGGCGTCACCTGGCTGCAGCTACGGTCGTCCGAAGTTGACTCGCCGGCGTTCAGCAGAGAATTGTGCCAGAGCATCGCGCCGTTGTCGGCATCGAAGGCGTATATGCTGTCGTGTTCGGTGACGATGTAGAGGACGTTGTGTGTCCCTTGCCCCGGCATGTCCAATGACGGGACGTAGAGAGGCTGGCCATCCACCTTGCCATCCACCGGAATCACGAAGAGCTTTCGAAACGCGTTTACGTTCACGTTCGACGGCGTCAATATGTTCTCTCGCAGATTCTGGCCGGTGCGCGCATTGTCGTTATGCCATGTCAGTACACTGACTTGCGCGCTGGAGAAGGTGGCGAAAGACAGAGCGATGGCAAGACACACAAACACCCTCATGGCTTGTGAGACAGAGAAAGCGGCCTTTTGGTTACGCGTGAACTGGCCGCGACGCCGGTGTTTCAGGACGGCGGCGGGCCATTAAAGGCAATAGCAGCGAAACAACGAGCACTCCGGCGATGACGTAGATCGCCTGTTCGTAGGTTCCGGTGCTCTGGCGGACTCGGGCAATCAGGATCGGTGAGGGGATCGCGCCGGCGCCCCAGGCGAGAAGGATCCAGCCGTAGATACCGCCCATATACTTGGATCCGAAGAAGTCGGCGGTGAAAGACGGCATGGTGCCGAATCCTCCGCCGTAGCAGAGGCCGATGACCGCGACGGCCGCGGTGAACATGGTGGCGTCGTGCAGGCGTGGAAGCATGAAGAAGACGACCGCCTGAATCGCGTATAGCAGGAGGTAGACTTGTGCGCGGCCGATCATGTCGGACATCCAGGCCCAGAAGACGCGGCCCAGCGCGTTGAAGATCGAGATGGTGCCGACGATTCCCGAAGCGGCGACGGCGGATAAGCCGACCAGTTGTTGCGCCATGGGGGAAGCCTGGCTGATGATCATGATTCCGGCTGAGACATTCAGGAAGAGCATCGCCCAAAGCAGCCAGAATCGCCAGCTTCGCATTGCTTCGGACACGGTGGAATCGACGGTGGTGGCCGCCTTGGAAACGGCGGTGCGCGGTTCCCATCCGGCCGGACGCCAGCCCTGCGGCGGGTTGGCATAGAACTGGGCCGAGAGAACAACCAGGATGAGATAGACGATGCCGAAGCCTCCGAACGTAGTCGATATGCCGCTGGAGATGATCAGGCGCGCGGCGATGGGGCTCATGACGAGCGCGCCGGCGCCGTATCCCATCACGGCGACGCCGGTCATCAGGCCGCGGCGATCGGGGAACCATTTTGTGAGAGTTGCGACCGGGCAGATGTAGCCCATGCCCATGCCGATACCGCCGATCACACCGTAGCCGACATAGAGCCCGGCGAGCGAGTGTTGCGAGACGGCCCAGGCGGACACGAGGAAGCCGATGCCATACAGCACGCCGGCCACGGAGGCGACGATGCGCGGTCCCACGCGGTCCTGCCACAGACCGCCTATGACCGTCCCGACTCCCAGGAATGCGATGGCGAGGGTAAAGGTGAGCGAGACATCGGTTAATGCCCAGTGCTCGCTATTTACGAGCGGCTTGACAAAAACACTCCAGCCATAAACCGCTCCAAGGCAAATCTGCATGATGACCGCCGCGGCTGCAATGCCCCAGCGGTTTCGAACGGCTTGTTCCGGCATCTCAGGCTCCTTTGATTTTGACGATGCAGTTGTAGTCCGGAACGCCGCTGGCATCGAGGCGTCCCGCTGGGACAATCACGTTCACTTCGGGCCAATGTGCCTGGAGGCACCCTGGCTTAATGCGTTCCACCTTAACGCGTCCTCGGAATTCGCCCAGCTCGTTTTGGAGGGCGATCGCATCGCCGTTTTTTAGACCCAGCCGCGAGGCGTCTGTTTGCGAGATGAAGATGTCGTCACGGTTAGCGCCGGTCAGCGGGTCTTTGTCGGCGAGCATGATGCTGTTGAACTGCTTGCCGCGGCGGGTTCCGAGCAGAAAGCTGCCTTCGGGCACGCGTTCTTCGGGGAGTTCGACGACTGAGAAATGTGCCTTACCGTCGGGCGTGAGGCACTTTTCGGTGAGCAGTCGCGCGCCGCCGTACTGAAAGTTGTCGCCCTTTGTCTTCAGATTGGCGATGCCTTTGTATGTTGGGCAGAGACGGTCGATCTCTTCGCGGATATCCTGGGTATCCTTCCAGGAGAACGACGCAGCCGCTCTTGGATTTAGCTTCTTTGCGACGAGGACCGGGATCTCCCACTCGTCGCGGGCTTCGCCGGGGCGTGGACCGGGGATTTCGGGACTGTAGATGATGCGGCGCTCCGTGCTCGTCTCGGTTCCTCCGCCGCGCTGCTCGTAGCGGGTGCGGGCGGGCAGAAGGATGATGGTGTCTGCGGGATCGACGAACATCGTGGGGTTGGCGACGATGTCCTGGTGGATTCGCACCTTGATGTTGCCCAGCGCGCGATCGACGCGGTCGGGTTCAGGCAGGGTCTGGCTGAAGTTGCCGCCGCTCTGCCAGAGTGCGTCGATCTCACCGCGTTCCGCGGCGAGGATCATGTGGGCGGCGCCAATGCCTTTCCAGGCGGGCGGCTCAAAGCCCCAGTTTTCGGCGGCTCCGAAGCGTTTTGCATTGTCATCGCTAATCGGACTGCCCATGAGGTATGCGCCGGGTTGTGCTCCCATCTCCGCGCCGCCCTGAACGCCGCTGTGCCCACGAATCGGCATCAGGCCTGTATGCGGGCGCCCGATGTTGCCTTTCATCAACTGCAGGTTGACGAGCGTGCGGACGTTGTCGGTGCCATAGCGGTGCTGGGTGATGCCCATACTCCAGACGACGATGGCGTTGCGGGCTTTCCCGAATGCCTCGGCAAAGCGGAACATTTCGGATTTCGAGAGGCCGGCGCCCTTTTCCAGCGTTTCCCAGTCGAGGGAACGCAGGCGCGATTCGAGCGGTTCCCAGTCCGCCGCCCGCGACTGGATGAAGCCTCGATCGATCCAATCGTGTTCCAGCAGGTGTTTCATCACGCCGTGAAAGAAGGCGACGTCGCCTCCATGATGGATCTGGTAGTAATCGTCGGTGAGTCGCGTTCCGAAGAGGGCGCTTTCCGTGACCGAGGGAACCCAATAGCGCTCCATGCCGGGCTCATGATAGGGATTCACCATGACGATCCGAGTGCCGGCTTTCTTGGCGTAATAAAGATACTTCGTGGTGACGGGCTGGTTGTTTGCGACATTGGTGCCGACGAATATGACGAGATCGGCGCCGATCCAGTCGCTGTAGGAACAGGTGGTGGCGGCCACTCCGACGGTAGCGGTCAGACCGGCGGTGCTGGGCGCGTGGCAGATGCGGGCGCTGGTGTCGATGTGGTTCGTGCCGATGAAGCGGGCTACTTTTTGGTGGGCGTAATAGGCTTCATTGGTGAGGCCGCGCGAGGTCACGTACCAGGCGAGGCGCTGCGGGTCGATGGGCCGCAGTTTGGCGGCAGCCTCCTCAACGGCTTCGTCCCACGAAACACGGCGAAAGCCCTTTTCACCATGGCGCCGGATCATGGGGTAAGCGAGCCGGCCGAGTTTGCGAAGTTGCTTTTCGGTTTTATTGCGTAGCTTGGAAATGTCGTTGAGAGTATCGTCCGGCATCGCGGGCATGGTGTTGAGCCGGAGCAGTTGGAGGCGCAGATTGCAGAGGTGCACGCCTTTCATGGTCCAGTCGTGGATGCCGCTGGTACCGAGTGAGCAACCATCGCAGCAGCCGTCGCGTAGGATGCGCCAGGCATAGCCGAGATTGTCGCGGTTTTCGCTCACCACTTTGAGAATGTCTTTGTAGTGGTTGGGGTGCTGCTCGTTTAATCCATAAGGGATCAAGCTTACACGATGGCTCATGAGGGCTGGTCAGATCACATCTGCAAAAGTTCTTCTCAGTTTATGAAACCATAGGTGACCCAGGAGAAATGTTACAAACGAGATAATCCAGACGGCAAGTAATGGAGTTAGGGCCGGAGCTGAGTTTTCGAGGAAGATGGCCCGATAGCCTCGTACAAGCATGAATAGCGGATTCAGGCTGAGGATTTGAGTGGCGGCAGGCGACAGGCTGCTCTCGGGATAACAGATCGGGGTGATAAAAAACCAGAGCGTCAGAACGAAGCCCATGATCTGCGCGAGATCGCGCATGAAGACTCCGAGTGCGGCGAGAAACCAGCAAACTCCGAGCGTGAAGAGGAGTTGAGGCACGAGGAGGACCGGCAGCCAGGCAGCGGTAAGCGGGATGTGATGCCGCAGGCCGAGAAGCAGGCAGAGAAAAACGGCCAGCGCGAAAACTTCCGTTACGAGACCGGCAACGGCTTGATTCACGGGAAGTGTTTCGAGCGGGAACACCAGCTTCTTGACAAAATTGCGGTGTTCCAGAATGACTCCGGGGGAACGTCCGACGGGTTCGCTAAAAGCCAGCCAGGGGAGCATTCCGGCAAGGAAGTACAGAACGAAGCCGGCGGAGCTTCGGTCGGCCCCAAACCGCGTCCTCAGCACGACGCCGAATACGAAGTAATAAGTCAGCATCAGCAGCAGGGGGTTGAGGATGGTCCAGAAGACATCGCCGAAGGAGCCGCGATAACGGGCGAGGATGTCGCGCCGGACCATGGAGCGGATGAGCGCGCGGTTCCGCGTAACAGTTCGAATGGGGTAAGTAAAGACGCTGGGCAGGGCGCGGAAGAAGCCGCGGCGAAGCATTGCTCCACGTGTGGTCAGCTTCGTGTTGAGGACGCGTGCGTGTTCCGCGGCGACTTCGGCGTCGATAACCAGGAACTGCTTGCCTTGCGCATAGGCCCAGCCTTGGGCGGGATCGATGGGTGAAACGTAGACGCGGTAGCTCGCGGGCTCAGGTGGAAGCGAAATCTCGAGGTCGACGGGGACCGAATCACCGGGCGCCAGTTTCAGCCACTCGCCTTCCTGGATGAAGACGTTGGTATCGGGGTCGAAGAGCTGCCAGCCGATGCACTCGGCCTGCGCGGAGTTTTCCACGTCCAGGTGGATCGCGATAGCATGACCCCGCGCTTCGACGCGCAGGTTCCGGTAACCGGCGGCGTTCATCAGTTGTACAGCCACTGAGGATAGCGCTCTCGGATAGGTCCCTTCTTGCGGCCGACGGCGTAGATCCCGTCGCCGCGGAGGTCCTTCGAGAGACGATACCGTTCAAGCAGGTGGAAAACCCATTGATGCTCGGGCCTCGGAGCGTCCAGGAATTCACCGGTTTCCAACAGTACCGTTTCAAAGCCGGCTTCGAGAAACAGGAGCATGATCTCTCGCGGCGTGTACTCGCGATTGTGACGCGCGTCAACGAAGCCGTCGCGTGCAGGGCGGATGTAGGCGGGGAAGAAGCCGGGATGATAGCCCTGAAGAATCGCCGAAATCGCCCGCAGGGAACCGATGTTGGGAGTGGTGAGAACCAGATGACCGCCGGGCTTCAGGGTGCGATTCACTTCGGACATCATGTGCATCGGGTCCTCGAAGAGATGCTCGATCAGCTCGCAACAGAGGATGGTGCTGAAATAGGCGTCGGCGTAGGGGAAGGAGTCTTTTTCGGCGTCGAAGAGCTCGATGTCGGTTTCGAAGGTTTCTCCTTCGCTGGAAGTGACGGATTTGTGGTCAATCTTGCCGAGTTTGCCGTAGTAGCAGGCGCGCACTTCGCCATAGCCCAGCTTGGTTTTGAGGGCGGGGGTGATTTGGAGGTACGAGCCCATTTCGAGAATTCGCTCTTCCGGTCCGCCAGGCGGCGTGATTTGGAGGGTTTTGGCCAGGCGGGTGAGGTGCTCGCCGATGTAGTTCTGCATGCCTTCGTCGGTGGCCCAGGATTGGATGTATTCGGGTTCGACCTGTGGCGCAGGCGGTTTCGCCTGCACGTTCTCGGGGAAGTCCAAAGGCAGGCTGAAGGCTTGCTCCACCTTTCCGGGCAATGCAGGAATTGAGTCGGTTTCGCCTGCGTAGGGCCGCGGGTGTAGAACGGAATCCAGAAAATCAACGTAGCGGTCGGCCACGGATGGCCAGTTGCATTCGCGCTCGACCCAGCGCTGCGCTTGCGACCCGAGTTTCTGCGCGATCTCCGGCCGGCTGACCAGTAGATTCAAGTATTCGAAAATGTGGTCTTCTTCCGACGCATCGACAGGCGTCTTGAGGCAAACATCGTCGGGCAGTTCGCAAAACGACCCAACATTGGAGACGACGACCGCTTTCCCAAGCCCCAGCGACCGCATCAGCGTGCCGGAATTCTCGCCTACGGTGGGGAATCGCAGGTTCAGGACGATGTCGCATGCGGCGATCAGGCCAACGAAGTCCTCGATCGGAGTGAAACCCATCACGCGGACGTGCGCGCCAAGATCCAGCGATTGGATGAGCGAGCCGAGGCACAACTCAGGATGCGGTTCGCCGACCAGAATCATCCTGATGTTGGGTTGAAAACGAATGAGTCGCCGGAGCGCGCGCAGCGACTCGGCGATGCGCTTGTAGGGCTTTAAGAAACCGAACGTGCCGATGAGTGGTGTAGTCTCGTCGAGGCCGAGGCGGTGACGGTAGGCCAGGCGGTCGGCCGTGGGAATCCAGGCGCCGTGGGGGATCTTCGCAATGGGGCCGGCGAAGCCTGCCTCGCGCACTTGCGTTGCGACACATTCGCTGTGCACCACGACGCCGCGTGAAAACTGGAGCAGGCGGCGCAGCATCGGCACGCCTTCGTAGTCGGGACCGACCTGGAGTGCTCGCACGCGCTGACCGAAAGCCAGTGCTGCGGGGCCGCCGTCGTATTCCAATTCGCGCAGGTAGGCGTCCCAATCGCCGCGCTTGATGGTGATCTCCGCGATCAGGTGATGCAGGTTTGCTTCGTGAATGACTACGACGCCCGGAAACTTAAGAGCGGCCTCGTAGCAGAAGTCGTGATAAGGATTGTTGCCGATCTGGTACAGCGCGACATCGAAATCGGTCGGGTCGAAGAGTTCGGGCTTGGAAGTAAAAGTGGTGACTTCGGCGAGCCGTTTTAGTTCAGCGAGTAACGCAGCGGAATAATCCGCGATGCCACTCTTAGCCGGCGGTAGTGGCGAAAAGAACGCAACCTTCACCTCTCCAGTTCCATGGAGAACTTGATGCCGCCGACGGGCACGCGAACGAGTGCGGGTGTCCGCGCGGGGTCTTTCAGGAAAAAGACCTCGAAGCTCAAGTCTGACGAGGGGCCTTTCACGGAAGCGGTGAGGCGGTCGGCCTCGACATCCTTATCGGCTACTTTGACGATCTGGGTCCCCGAGAACTCGAGTCGGGTCTCGTACCCGGAGCCGAAGAAGACCTTCTGCGGAGGGGGAAGGCGTCCCTGGCTCAGCTCCTTGCGAACGTAGAAGAGGTAATCAAGAGCGTCCTTGGCGCACGAAGCTGTACTAACTTCCGACTTGCCGCCGCCATTGACGGTTTCGCGGGCAGCCGTTTGCCTTTGCTGATCGAAGGACGTTTTCTCTTCCGTCTTCTTGTTGCCGTGGACAATATTCTTGTCGAACAGGACGGAGCAGAAATCCGCGTTGCCTTCAGAATGGTACTTATCGGCTACGCGAAAGCCGGGAATTCCGGCGTCGATATTGAAATCGAATTCGTAGTGGCCCGACGATTTTGAGGTTTCAGTTTGGGTTGCAGTGACGCGCGAGCCGTGCAATGTGGCTTCTCCAAGGCTCAGGCCACTTGGCCAGTTGATCACGTAATGCAACTGCTCGCTGTCAAAAGAAGGCGCCGATGCCGGTAGAGCGAGTCCCGCTACGGCAGCGACTCCGAATGGCAGAATCCAATGTTTCATATTGCTGGTACCGAGCTGGCGACCTTGACGGCGGTTTGGGCCGCGCCCGCTACTTCATAATAGACCTCTAGTGTACGGCGTGCAGTGTCTTCCCAGGAATAATACGAGGCTCGTTGAATGCCGAGCCGCTCCATGCGGGAGCGGAGCTCAGCGTCGAGAAGCAGGTCGCGCATGGCGCGCACCATTTCGGTTGTGGAGCGCGGGTTGAATAAGAGAGCGCAGGAATCGGCAACCTCGGGCATGGCGGTAGTGTTGGAACAAGCCACTGCGCGGCCGCAGGCCATGGCTTCGAGAATGGGCAGACCAAACCCTTCGTACAGCGACGGATAAATGAACATGTCGCTGGCGCCGTAGAAATGTACCAGGTCCTCGTCGGAGACGAAGTCCATGAAATGAATGCGGGAGGACAATGGAGAAACTTTCGCGGCGGCGACCACGGTATTCGATCGCCAGGCGTGCTTTCCGACCAGCACCAGATGCTGCGGCAGCTCAGGATAAGTGCGAATCAGGTCTTCGAAGGCGCGAATTAACAGGATGTGATTCTTGCGCGGCTGCAGATCGCCGACGCTCAGGATAAACCGCGGCGGCAGACTATAGTGTTTGCTCAGCCGGCGGGCACAAAGCTCACGCGGCAGCGGCCGAAAAACGGGCGACACTCCGTTGGGGATCACGTCGACCTTGTCATCCGACAGTCCATAGGCGCGCAGAATGCACTCCTTCGAAAACTCGCTGGGAGTCAACACGCGGGCGGCTTTCTGCACGGTATGACGAACGGTGAGGCGGAGCTGCCTGGATCGGAACGGTGAGAAATACTCAGGATAGTCGAGGAAACTGATGTCGTGAACGCTGACCACAATCGGCGTCCGGCAGAACACGGGTGCGGTGTACTGAACGTGCACCAATGAGGGGCGATCGCGAACGAGTTGCCGCGATAGTTCGAAACCCAAACGAAGCCACGGGCTCTCGGGCACGAGGCGTTTCTCGAATCGGCGGGGAACCACGGGGAAAGCGCTCTCTCGCGCGAGGTACGCGATAAATTCCGATTCCCGGTCGAGAGAGCCGAAAGCAGTCAGTAAATTTCTTATGTATGTTTCATTACCCGTGAGATGCTGTCCGATTGCATGTGCATCGACAGAAAAGCGCATGACCTAGTGTCCAGTATGCCCTACTCGGTACTAACCGTTCCACTCAGCAGCGGAGACAGGTCACGAGTGAGCATTTTCCATGCCACGTCCCAGGTGTAGCGAGACTCGTAGAGACGACGGCCTTTTTCGGCAAGCTGAGCTCGGGCTGCGGGCTCATCTAAAAGAAATGCAATGGCTTGTGCGAATTTCTCGGGTTCATCCGCGATGAGTAAGTGCTCGCCCTCGGTATAGGACAAACCCTCGGCACCGATGCTTGTCGACACAACGGGTGTCCCAGCCGCCCACGCTTCGAGGATCTTGAACCGCGTTCCACTTCCCGCGAGCAGGGGGACTGCAGCTACCTGGGCTCCCGCGATCGTAGCGATCGAATCGTCCATCGGGCCGGTAAGCTGGATTCGGGAATCGTCGTTAACGATACTTGCGACCGCATCGGAGTTCTTCCCCGCGATGCGCCAAATCAGGCCGGGAAAGCGGCTGCGCAGTAATGGCCAGATCCTTTCTTTGAAGTAGGCGATAGCCGTGAGATTCGGCTGGTATTCGAGATTGCCGGTGAAAATGATGGCGTCGTCTCTCCGTTTTAGGGGACGCGGAACAAGAGGTAGCGCATTTGGATAGATGATTTTAGATGTCCCGCTGAGTAACTTTGAATCCGCCTCCGACGTAACGAGAAGAGCATCGTATTGTGGCAGCCATTTGTGCTCGAATTTCCGGCAGGCGGAAGCAAATCGTCTCAGCACCATGCCACGGAGTGAAGACTCTGTGGTGGCAAGACGTTCGTGCCAGGTAGATTCGATGTTATGCACGTCGAGAACCGTAAGGCCAGAGTATGGCCGTAGCTGTTGGACGTAAGACGCGCACCAAATGTGTTCGACAATCGCAATGTCGTAACCCCCAGGATCGAGGCACGACGCGACCTGCGTCGAAAAACCCGAGAAGCGATCAATCAGAGGCGGACGATTGCGCAATAACCTCATCACGTTACGGGCTATACGCGATAGCGGATGTCTGGAGTGAAAAGGTAACTCTATGACCGAAACACGCCGTGCGATGCCGGGAGGAAAATCAGACGCTGGATTGGGCGAGCCCGGTTGGCGGAAGACGATGATGTCGACCGTATAGTGTCGGTTAAGATACTGAAGCAGAGACGTTGACCGCAGTGCCCCGCCACCAACGGTGGGGAAAGGAGCTTCCGCGGACAGAAAAAGCGCCGGGGGTAACTGGCTCATGAGTGGCGTATTCTCTTACTCTCAGAGTGGTGTATTGAGACGAAAACTCTCAGTTTGTGGTGAGAGCGCGGACGCGAAACCACGTATGTCTCGTTATACATATCAGACATGACGGAATCGACGGATGGCTTCCTCATAGACGTCACGCATCCGGGTTGCTGTTTTCGTCCAGGAAAATTCCGAGGCTCGTCTGAGTCCTTTTCGTCGTAAATCTTCGAGCCATGGCGGTTCGGAGGCCGCCGAAGTCATAGCTTCAATCCAGGCCTGCGAATCATCACTTGCGAGTTGGAGCGCTGCTCCGCCTGCGGTTTCCGAAATTGCGTTGTCTCGCGAGGTGATGACGGCGGCGCCACATTGCATTGCCTCGAGTACGGGCAACGCGAAACCCTCATAGTGGCTGGGATAGACGCACGCGAGGGCGCCGGAATAAAGATGCGGCAGTTCCTCGTCCGGCACTGGCCCCAGGTATTCCAGACCTGGCTCGGTATTGAGTGCGGGAAAATCTTCTCGCTTACGTCCAACCAACTTCAAATCAACCGGGACGAACCGTCTCACCTGGCGCCAGCAGCTAATCAGCATCTGGAGATTTTTGCGCGGCTCCAGAGTGCCGACATATAAGAAATAACGCGTATCGGGGCGTTTAGTTGCGGAGGGGCGGAATGACGATGGCGCTGCCAGCGGCACTGCTACTACGCGGTCGGGTCTTAATCGAAAACGTTCCTGCACTTGCCGCCGTACTGTCTCACTGGGACAGACGATCATGGTGGCCAGCCCAAGCCGTAACAGAAGTGGCGTGCGATTACGTATTCGGTCGGCGGAACTATGCCACCTCGGATCGAGCCAGGGTGAGATATCGTGGACGGTCATTACGGTGGGCCTGATCCGCAAGTAGGGGACCGCAAAGTCAGTACCGTGGAAAACGTCGATATTGAGGCGCGAGAGTTCGCCTTGCAGGCCCCACAGCCACCAGCGCCGTTCTATAACGTTGCGCGGGCCACGTCCACAATGAACACTCTTGAACTCGGGTGCGGGATTAGGGAAGTCCTGGTCCGAGAGGAGCCATATTTCATCACTTGGGAAGAGACCGGCCATGGCGCGAGTTAGCTCGGTGGTGTAGCGGAAGACACCCCCGGTTCTCACCGTGAGGGGTGTTGCATCGAGGGCGATGCGCATCGTCTTCTTATTGAACCTTAGCGCGCGTCTAAAGGAGCGGTTCCTCAACGTGCGAGGTGTATTCTTACGATATGCGCGCCATCGCAGTGTTTCCCAAGTCAAGGCAGGTCCGTCTCATAGATCACCCAGAGCCTAAAATCGCTACACCGACTCAAACAAAAATTCGCATGTTGGATGTAGGGATTTGCGGGACCGACAAAGAGATTGTGTCGTTTCAGTATGGGACTCCTCCCGATGGATCGGACTATCTTGTTATCGGGCATGAGTCGCTTGGTGAGGTTGTTGAGGTCGGAAGCGGAGTTTCGAAGGTGCGAACCGGTGACCTGGTAGTAACCACAGTGCGTCGCCCTTGCGCCCATCCGGATTGCGTCGCTTGCCGGAGCGGCCGGCAGGACTTCTGTTACACCGGTGACTTTACGGAGCGGGGCATTAAACAGCAGCACGGCTACATGACGGAACTGGTGGTCGAGGAGGAGCTTTACCTGAATCCCGTTCCCGCCAATCTGCGAAAGGTGGGTGTCCTGGTAGAGCCGTTGACGATCGCGGAGAAGGGCCTTGCGCAATTGATGGAGATTCAGCAACGGCTGCCATGGTGGATGAAAAGCGGTCCGGCTCCCAAAGTGGTCGTGCTCGGGGCTGGACCGGTAGGGTTGCTCGGCGCCATGGCTTTCGTGGTAGCGGGCTTCGATGTGACCGTGTACTCTCGAACGCAGTCGCACGAGGATAAGGACGACGTGGTCACAGCGATCGGAGCGAAGTTCATTCCCGCGGAGACGCACAATGTGGAGGAGATGGCGAAGGCTGTGGGACGAATCGACGTGGTGTACGAGGCGGTAGGCGCTTCAGGCCTGGCATTCGATGTCGTGAAGCAACTGGGTCCGAATGGGGTTTTCATATTCACCGGAGTGCCGGGTAGGAAGGGTCCGATCGAGGTGGATACGGATCTCATCATGCGCGACATGGTTCTGGAGAATCAGTTGATTTATGGGACCGTCAATGCACCTCCGGAAAGCTTCGCGGCGGCGATTCGCGATATGGGAACCTTCATGGAGCGATGGCCCGATGCCGTTGAAAAGATCATCACAGGGAGGTTCCCACTGGAACGTGCTTTGGAACCCTTACAGGGGAACACGGGCGGCATCAAGAACGTGGTTTCGGTTTCTCAATGAGCAATCCATGGATTGATGTCTCGGTGGCCTTACACAACGGAATGGTGCACTGGCCGGGTGACGAGCCGTTTCATATCGAGCGCCAATCGTCTATCGATCGGGGCGACATCTGCAATGTGTCGAAGTTTGGGGCCACGGTGCATATCGGAACGCACATGGACGCGCCGGTCCACTTTATAAACAACGGCGTGGGCATGGAGCAGGTGCCCTTAGATGCCGTGATGGGGCGGGCGCGCGTGATCGCGATTCAGGATCGCGAGGCAATCCGCGTTGGCGAGATCGAGCCTTACGGGATTGGCGAGGGCGAGCGGGTTTTGTTTCGAACCGCGAATTCCGATCGGGTATGGAAGACGGACGAGTTTCAAAAGGAATTCGTCTACATCTCCCACGAGGCTGCCGAGTACCTGGCTGCTCGCAGGGTTCGCACGGTGGGCGTCGATTACCTCTCGGTTGGGGCATTCGATGGCGATGGGCCGGAGACTCATCGAGCACTGCTCGGCGGGGGCGTTTGGATCATTGAGGGCTTGCGGTTAGGGGAGGTGGACCCCGGCGAGTACGAACTGATTTGCCTGCCCCTGCGACTGGTCGGATCGGACGGTGCTCCGGCGCGTGCAATTTTACGAAGGCTGGAAGAAAATTCCGGTGGCCGGTAAGATTTTCCGGGCGCTTCCGTAGAAGTTGTTGAAAACAGGTGTGTAACCTTGGCGTTGTGATTGCAAGCGTAGAAATCGCACCGCGCTGAGGCGCGCGTCGGAGGAGTGTACGGTTAGCACTTAAGCCGTCAAGGGAAATCGGAGGAAGCATAGACTTCTTGTGAAGGCGTCGCCGTTACGGGCGGCGCCTTTGTTTTTGGGCGAAGCGATAATCACGGTTTACAGACGTCACCATGGCAGGGACCGGGCTGAAAAGCGGCATAGATGCCCCGCAAGGGCACGGACGGGTCTCCAGGTTGGACGACGAAGAATCCAGCAGATGCAGGCCGGCATGGGCGTCGCACTCATAAGCCCGGAGCGTATTGTTTCTCCGTAGCACCTGCTGATACACCGGAACGCCGAATGACCGCCACAGAAAATCGCGCTGGACGCCTTCCAGCACCTCGTTCAAGCTCCACGACAAAACGATAACGGCATGCGTGAGTTCGATACTGCGCTTCGCGAGATCGCGCAGGTGGAGTAACGTCCCGGCGACGGATTCCGGAGCAAAACGCTCACACTCACTGCACCATCCGTTGGGAAAGACCCGGATTGTTTTCGATTCGCGGAAGCCGGGGACCAGGATCGCGGTTCGCGGCGCCGGATCGAGCGGGTGCACGAAATTGGCTCTGGGGCCGGTGCCCTGGATTCTGAGGATCATGCCGAAGTCACACTTCCGTATCTAAGTGGTGAGAAGTCGGCCGGTTTTTTCTCAGGAAAACAGATGGGTAAGGTTATCGCCGAAAATCAGGCGGGCGGCCGATTCCTCAATCCCGATCTCATAGAGTGCTTTCGATTGGGCATCGAAGATTTGTGCGTTCCATCCACGTGGGAAGAAGGACGAGTCGCTGCCGAACAGCAGCCGGGCAGGACCCACTACATCAAGGGCCCGTCGGAAGACGGCCCGTAAATCGAGATGAGGCTCATAACGCATCCAGCTATTCGAGCTCGAAGTGTCGAGGAAGACGTTGGGGCAAAGGTCGCACAACATGAGCGCCTCCCGGAAGTAGCCGGCGCCAAAGTGCGGGACGACGAAATGAACGCGGGGATAGCGCAGCGCGATGCCATGCAGGTCGATTGGGTTTGAATAGCGCATGTCGAACGGAGAGGAGAGCCCGAGTTTGGCTCTGATTCCGACGCTCAGGACACCACAATGAACAAAAGCCACGGTTCCGGGGTGCGCGGCCACGAGGTCGAGCAGTTGAATGGCGCGATCGTCGTGCATGGAATAGCGATGCATGGCAGGGAAGAAGCACAATCCGTGAAGATTGCCCCTCGCAAGGGCCGCTTCGATGGTCGCGGCGGTTTGCGGTGACGTAGGGTCGACCATCGCGTAGCCGAAGAATCGCGGCAAGGCCTGCTGAACGGCGGCTACGACGGAGTCCTGGTCGCCGGGTACACTGGCGATGAGGGCGGCGCGTGCAACACCGTGACGGTCGAGATCGGCGACCCAGTGGCGAGCGAGGTCGGAAGGGTCGGAGCTGGGAAGCGCCCAACCTAGCAGTTCCTGGAGATGATCGAGAGTTGTCTTCTTCTGTGCAGCGAGTGCGCTGAAGAATCGCTGGGAGAAGAAATGGACATGCGCGTCGGCGACCTCCAGCGGGCCCCAGGGTGAATCGACTGGCATTACTTGGCCGCGCCGCCTGCTTCCGGCATTGGGAAATGGGTGATGCCGCACGCCAGCGCCAGTTGGGTCAGGCCGGCGACGTTGTTTACACCCAGTTTCTTCATCATGGTCTTGCGATAGCTACGGACGGTTTGTAGGCCGAGATCGAGCAGCACGGCGATCTCTTTGCTGGTCTTGCCTTCAGCGACCAGGCGCAGCACCTGGAGCTCGCGCGGCGAGAGCACATCGAGAGCCGAGGGAAGCGGCTTGGATTCCAGGTCACCACGCTGGATGCGCTGGAGCAGCCGGTCAGAAACCTGCGGGCTGAGATAGGAGCCGCCTTTGGCGACGGTACGCAACGCGTCGACCAGGTCATTATCGGATGCCTTTTTGAGGACGAACGCACGCGCGCCCGAGCGGATGGCGCCCACAACCGAGTGCTCGTCGTCATACATTGACAGGATAATGATCTTGACAGTGGGGCTGTGACGCAGGATTTCAGTGGTCGTTTCAATGCCGTTGAGACCGGGAAGACCGATATCCATGAGTACGATATCGGGCCGCCGGGTTTTGCAGATCTGGACGGCCTCGGAACCGTTCTCGGCTTCCGCCATGACCTGAAACTCGTCGCTGTGTCTCAGGATGGCCTTGATGCCGTCCCGCATGATCTTGTGATCGTCGACCAAAAGGACGTTGAGTGGCATTTAATGTTGATTTGGAGGCGCGATCTTCGAGCTGAACCTGATAATTGTATCGTGTTCACCAACTTGGCTCACCTCAATAGCGATATCGTGCCTGCGGGCATAGTGATGCATGAAGAGGGCGGGCAGCCTCGACGGGCTGTCGAAATCGGGCCTGGCATTTGCCCGGATCTCGATTACGTATTGGTTGCGAGCGCGTTTCAACTGCAGTTCGACATTATTACACCCAGGTGCGGTGGTGGCAAGCTCCAGCGCACTCTCGGTGACGCGGTATAAGGGCTCGGCTTGCGGAAGCGGTATGCGAACGCTGGGATCGAGCTGGCCGCGGAGGGTGCCCTGGAATGTGTCGCGGAAGTGTCCCACCAGGCGTTCGAGGGCGAATTGCAGGCCGGCGCGCTGGACGACGGATGGGTTTAAGGCATAGCTAAGGTCGCGGATCCGCCCGATCACGGTTTCGAGAAGCTGCTGGATTTCGGCGGTCCGCTGCTCGATTTCGGGAGCCTGGCTGCGATAATCGAGGCGGAGTGCGTCGAGTTGGAGGCCGATGGCGCTCAGCACCTGGCCGACGTCGTCGTGAAGCGTTCGGGAGACGCGGTTCAGTTCGGATTCGCGCTCGCTCATGAAATTGAGGAGCATCTCGTCGATGGGTGAGGTGCTCATGCGGTATCAACACCATAATCGCACTGTCCAAAACATTACTAGACCAGCTAAGTATTCTCCTTAGGACCGCCGATATAAAGAGCGTATGTTTCGCGCACTGGTGCTCGCACCCGACCCTGCCTTTGCCAAGGCAGTGGAGCGCGTTGCCCTGGAATCGCGGCATCTCCTTGTAAATAAAACGTTCAACGCACTTCCGGATAGCCCGTACGAGGTCAGCCGGCTCATTAGCTCTTTCGATCCCGAGGTGGTGTTGATGGAGAGCACCAACGTGGAAGCTGCGTTGTCGGCCGCGGAAAAGATCAGAGACCAGGCGCCCGAAGTAGGGGTCCTGGCGCTGGGTGGCCGGCTGCCTCTTGCCATCGAACAGCAGTTCGATGCCATTGGCGTGACCGCTCTGAACGGCGCCTTCAGTCCGGACCAGTTTCTTCGAGCGATCAAGGACGCGGTTCACAGGGCGCGGCGCAACACCTTCTCGCATCTGTTCGCCTTCCTGCCTGGAAAGGCCGGAAGCGGGTCAACCACGGTTGCCCTCAACCTGGCGGCCGCGATTGTTCAGGAGTTGCAAAAGAAGGTCTTTGTTCTCGAGACGGATCTGCACTCCGGCGTCATGTCGATGCTGCTGGACGTCAAGCCTCGCATTCCCCTGATCGACGCGTTGCAGAATGCCGACAGCCTCGATTACTCCGTCTGGCTGAACTATGTCGTGCAGGCACACGGGGTCGATTTTCTACTTGCGGATCGGAATAAGAAAACGCCGCTGCCTTCGTGGATGCACTATCATCAACTACTGCGGTTTGCGGCCGGGCGGTATGACGCGCTGATCGTGGATCTTCCGGAAGTGGTCAACGATGCAACCGCGGAACTGGTGCAGTATGCGAAATGGACCTTCGTTGTCTGTACGCCGGAGCTCACCTCGTTGCGGCTGGCGGATCAGCGCATCCGCGAGCTGCGGGAAAAGGGAGCGCCGCCGGATCGTTTACGGGTCGTGCTGAACCGCTGGCACCGCAGCGATATGAAACCGGAGGAGGTCGCCGAGCTCCTGCAGCATCCGGTGACATGCGTAATTCGTAACGATTATCGGGTGGTCAGCAAAGCGATCAATGCAAACCGTCCCGTGAGTATGGATTCGGATGTGGGGCGCGGGCTGGTCGATTTTGCGAAGAAGCTGATGGCGAATCCCAAAGAGGCGCAAGCGCCGCCGAAACCGAGGTTCAGTTTCTTCTAAGTTGAACACCTCTCCGGTGATTTCCCGCACCAGGTCTGGGGTTCTGTGGAAGGGTGAAGCAGGCGATTCGCCTGCCTTTGGAAGCACAGACCAGCTCTCGGCGCCTCGGCATAATTCAGGCTTTGGAGACCGGTGGTTACGCACCAACTAAAACATTTGCACTACCTGAGAGTCTGAGGCTGAACGAGACTGGCGAAATCGCCTGTCCCACCTCAATCGCCGGTTTCCGGCTGGAGGCTCCCGCCGATTTCGGGCTCGCAGAGGTTGCTGTGGCTCTTGGCGTATAGGAAATACACCACCAGGCCGATCACCATCCAGATCAGGGCAGCAAGCTTGATCGTGGTATCGCGGCTGACGATCATAGCGAGGCATATGGTCGCGCCGAGAATCGGCACCAACGGCACCATGGGCGTCCGGAAGGGACGTTCCACGTTCGGGCTTCTGCGACGCATGATCCAGACGCCGATTGACACCAGCACAAACGCGGTCAGGGTGCCAACCGAAGTGAGGTCGCCAGTGATGTCGCCGGGGAGCAATGCGCCGATCAATGCGACGAACACGAACAGCACCATATTCGACTTGTACGGCGTCCGGAACGTCGGATGGATCTGGCAGAACAGCTTCGGGAGCAGGCCATCCTTGGACATCGAGTAAAACACGCGGCTTTGGCCGAGCAGCATGACCAGCATGACCGATGAGAACCCCGCCAGAACGGCAATCGTGACCAGGGTCACGAGCCAGTTGTAGTTTGGCATGGCGGTGTGAATGGCGTAAGCGACGGAGGCTTCCATGCCCTTCGCCGGGTCGACGAAATCTTTGGACGGAACCAGGCCGGTGAGGACATAGCTGAAGAGGATATACAGCACAGTGCACACGGCGAGTGAGCCCATGATGCCGATGGGCATGTTCTTCCCGGGGTTGATGGTCTCCTGGGCAGCCGTCGATACCGCGTCGAATCCGATGAATGCGAAGAACACAATTCCCGCGCCGCCCAGTACACCTCCCCAGCCGTGCTTGAAGACTCCCTGATGCGTCTCGTCCGGGGGCATGAAGTAGGGCGTGTGGTAGGCGGGATTCATGTATTTCCAGCCGACCACGATGATCAGGAGCACGATCGCAACTTTCACCGCGACGATGATCGCGTTCACTGTGGCCGACTCCGAAGTTCCCTTGACAAGGAGCAGGCTGAGGATCAGAAGAATGAACACGGCCGGAGCGTTGAAGATGCCGTGCACACCAGCGGTCGAGGTTTGCAATGGAGAATGGCGCCATTCCCAGGGGATGAGGTCAGGGAATAGCAGGTTGAGATACTCCGTCCATGCGATCGAGAGCGTAGCGGCCCCCAGCGCGTATTCGAGGATAAGCGCCCAGCCGATGATCCAGGCCACAAGCTCGCCCATGGTGACGTAGGCATAGGTGTAGGCGCTACCGGCCACCGGAATCATGGCGGCAAATTCCGCGTAGCAGAGACCGGCAAAGGCGCAGCCCAGCGCGGCTACGATGAACGATAGCGTCACGGCGGGTCCTGCATCCTGACCGGCAGCGGCAGCGGTACGAACGAAGATCCCCGCGCCGATGATCGCGCCGATGCCGAGGGCGATAAGGCCCGGCCACTGCAGTGTCCGCTTTAAGCCGCCCTTTTCGTCAACCTGGGCCAGAAGAGTGGATAGTGATTTGGTTCGAAAAAGGCTCATGGCAAGCTGTTTGGGTCTGTCACTTATGTGCAGGCGGCTGGAACAATGAAGGCATCAGAAGAGCAATTGTGGGACGCGCCTGCTGAAGGCGGAGTTTCTTATCGAAATAAGCTTTAATCACGTCGCGGACGATGGGCGCGGCGGTGCTGCCGTGCTGCCCGGCATTCTCGAATAACGCGACGGCGACAACCTCGGGCGCTTCACGCGGGGCGAAGCCCACGAACCAGGCGTGGTCCTTGGTGGACTGGTTGTGCACGCGCTTGGCGAGCTCGGCTGAGACCGCCTGCGCGGTGCCGGTTTTGCCACAGACCGTCTGGCCCGGAATGCGCGCATTCCCACCGGTGCCTCCTTCATTCACGACGCCGTACATAGCGCTGACGATGGTTTGAACATTCTCCGGATTCAGGTCGCTCTTCACGGAAAATGGCGTGGCGCCGGTCACGAGATGAGGACGATACCATATTCCGCCCATTGCCAATCCGCCGATGGCCCGCGCCAGTTGCAGAGGAGTGACCGCTACCGCGCCCTGTCCCACGCCGACGGAAATTACTTCGCCTGCATACCACTTCTCGCGGAAAACCCGGCGCTTCCAAGCGGTCGACGGCATGATGCCCTCGGCTTCATGCGGCAAATCGATTCCCGTCCGATGCCCAATGCCCGCGGCCTCGGCGTATTTCGCGATGGTATCGACGCCCAGCCTGTTCGCGAGCGTGTAGAAATATGTATCGCAGGAGTGGACAATGGCCTGGTGCAGGTCGAGCGGGCCGTGGTGCGCAAGGCAGGCATGGAAGTGGCCGTAGAAGCTCGCGCCGCCCGCGCAGGTGACGTGATAATCGGGCGTGATGGAGCCTGATTCGAGGCCGGCTAGCCCCATGATCGGTTTAAACGTGGAACCGGGCGGCAGTTGATCCTGGATGGCGCGATTGAACAGGGGATGGTCGGGATTGTTGACCAGGTTGCGCCAGTCCTCCGCCCGGATGCGGGCGGCGAAAAGATTGGGGTCATAGGCAGGATGGCTCACCATGGCGAGCACCTCGCCGTTCCGCGGATTGAGCACCACCACAGAGCCGCGCTTGTCCTGCATCGCCAGTTCGGCCACTACCTGAAGATCGAGGTCGATCGTAAGTTGCAGGTCTTTACCGGGTATGGCGGGCTTGTCTTCGAGGACCTCGTGCTCGTTGCCGAGGTTGTCGACAGTTACGCGACGTTGGCCGTCAACGCCCATCAAGGTATCGTTGTACTGGCGCTCGATGCCGTCTTTGCCGATCAGCGCTCCCTGGTCGTACTTCGCGAATTCGGGCGTGTTCAGCTCCGATTCGGAAATTTCACCGACGTACCCGATGACGTGCGCTGCCAGCCCATCCTTCGGATAGAGGCGGCGTTGTCCATGAATCAACTCCATCTCAGGGAACGTCCCCGCGTCGCGGTGAGACTCGACAAAGGCCAATTCGGCCGGCGTCAATTCTTCCTTGATGATGATGGGAACGTACTTGGGTTCGGAGCGGAAGCGGCGGACCCGCGCGGCGAGCTGGTCATATTCCAGGTTGAGACCTTCGGCGATGGCCGGCAGGTGCTCCATCTTCAGGTTTTCGCGCGTCAGGATGAGGCTGTAAGAGTCGTGATTATCGACAATGATTCGCCCGTCACGATCGAGGATCTTGCCGCGAGGCGCGAGGACGGGAATCGATTTAATGCTGTTCTGCTCCGCTTGCTCCTGGTAGTGCGCAGGGTTGCGCACCTGCAGCTCCCAAAATCCCGAAACGAGGAATACAAAAACCGCGACCGAGAAGTATTGGAATGACGCGATCTTCGCCGGCGCGAACTTGAGCTCTTCGCGGAGAACCGGCGGAGTGGAAATTTTCTCCTCTTCGCGCTCGACAGGGGGTATCACGAATCTGCTTAAACTGTGACTTTCAGTTTATCCAAAACCCGGAAAAGCGGGAGAGCCACGGCGGCATTGAGCAGTCCGAATATCGCGGTTTGTTGGGCGTCGAACCCGACGCTCTGGCCCAGCAGCGCGCGCGTCAGCACCCAGTACAGGAACTGGTGGAAGAAGAAAAAAAACAGCGACAGGACGAAAGTGATAAATGGATTTTCGACGTCGAAACGAAGACTGACGGAGGCTGCGAAGTACCCTACGAGCGTTTTCACAATGCCAAACAAGCCGATAGGCTGATGAGACAGCGAATCCTGTGCCAGGCCAATGGCGGCGCCGTAGAATACGGACGCGATCGGGCTGCGGCCGCTGAGCGCGAAGTACACCGTGATCAGGAGCGGGAGGTCAAGATAGGAGAGCTGCGGAATGAACCGCGGCACATAGACCTGAAACAGAATCGCGACCAGCGGGACCAGGATCAGCCCGGCGGGCCTGAGGCGCGCGCCTTTCTTTTTGCGAAGAGAGTCCGAGAGCAGGCTCTCGCTGAATTCGGTCATGGCCTGGGTTTCGAACCCGAGGCCGGAGATGTCCCGGTTGCAGTCGCAGGCTTGGTGGTGTTTACGGGCTTTGCGGACGTAGTGGTTTTCGTGGCGTCGGGGGTTTTCGGTTTCGGCGGAGCGGATGGCGGCGGCGACGCGATCTCAGCGCTGCGGGTCTCGGATACAGCGGGCGGTTTGGATTGCACCCGCTGTACTCGCTCGATGAGCGCCTCGCTGTCCGGATCAGCGTCGGTCGGATCGGTGACGAGCGCAGGTGGACGGGGGCGCGGTTTATCCTGAGTGGCGGTCGCCGTTGGCTTGGCGGTGGACGCGGGCGGTTTTTCGGCAGCGTTCGCAACGCCGGTGTGAATTGCCGGCGGCTGCGCCGAAGTCCCAAGCGTTGCTGTTGGTGGCCGTACCGCAGGTTGTCCGGATGCCGGATTCTGAGTCGTTGCCTGGCCGTTCACGGGCGCGGGACGCGAGGGCTGATTGGGAGTTCCGTTGTTCGGCGTCGCGGTTGCTCCGGCTGCCGGGGGTACTGCCGGAGCAGGCTTCACCGCGGGTTGCTGATCCTTGCCGACCTTAGTGAAATCCGGCGGCTTGGGAGACGCAATCCCATATTTGAAGTTCTCGTCCTGCGCGACGTGCTGGTATTCCTGGCGTAGCTTGTCGGCGTCGGTGGTCAGGGTTGCTGTCGCGGCTTGCGGATCCGTGGCCGTCACGTCCGTCGGCGGCGAGAGCAGCTTCTGTGTTTGGGTGACTACGGGTGTCGTGGGAATAGGCTCGTGTACGCCTTCGGTCACGATGAGGATTTCTTCCAGCCCGCCCTGGATGCCGCTCGGCGTCAGCTCAATTTCCTTGGCGCTGCGGCCGTTGTGCACGGAAGCGACCTGGCCGACGGGAAAGCCTCGCGGAAAGATGCGATCGTCACCCGCAGTGAAAAACCACTCGCCGTTTTCGACCTTCTCCTCGTTCTGGATGTAATCGACGCGGCACTTCGGGCTGCCCTGGCCGCGCAACGTTCCGTGGACGTGGTTCTTCTGCGAGACGACGCCGGCGCCAAACGAGGGATCGGTCACCAGCATGATCAGCGACGCCGTTGGGTAGGCCGAGACGACCTTGCCCACGATGCCGTCCGGTGTGATGACCGCCATTCCGGCCTCAACGCCGGACGACGATCCCCGGTCCACGAACACGGTTTTCGAATTCGAACCCGTGCCGTTGCCGATCACGCGTGCCGCCAGTGTCTTCGAAGGCGTTTCGGACTGGAAAACGCTTAACTCCTTGGCGCGTTCCGCTGTCGAAAGCTGCGTCCTGAGGAAATGATTTTCCAGTTTCAGTTGATCGAGTTGATGCTGGAGCTGGTCGTTCTTCTCCTTCACGTGAATCAGCACGAAGTAGTCCCACACAACGCCGATGGTGTGGCGGCGTACGAATTCGAGCCCTTGCTCAACGGGGGTTACCGTCGAGACCGCCCAAACGCGAATCAGCGGAACATCTTTGTTTGTCTTGACCTGGTAGGCCAGCAGCACCAGTTGCGCAAACAGGACCACCAGAAGGACTGTGATATTTCGATACCGGTTGAGAAGGAATTCCATAAAACACCCGCGGCGCGGGCCCTACTCAATTGCCACTCTACGCAATAGCTTGAAATCCGTCAACATCTTACCCGTGCCGAGCACAACGCTCGCCAGAGGATCCTCGGCAATCGATACGGGGAGTCCCGTCTCCTCCCGGATGCGCTTGTCGAGATTTTTCAGCATGGCGCCGCCACCTGTTAGTACGATGCCGCGATCGCTGATATCCGCACTCAATTCCGGCGGCGTTCTTTCCAGGGCGACACGAATTGCATTCATGATCGTTGCCACGCATTCCGACAGCGCTTCGCGAATTTCGCTGTCATCAATCGTGATGGTTTTCGGAACGCCCTCGATCAGGTTGCGCCCCTTGATTTCCATCGTCAGCGGCCGCTCGAGCGGATAGGCCGAGCCAATCTGAATTTTGATGGCTTCGCCGGTGCGTTCGCCGATCAGCAGGTTGTACTTACGCTTCAGGTACTGCATGATCGCGTCGTCCATCTCATTACCAGCGACGCGAACCGACCGCGAATAGACGATGCCGGAAAGTGAAATAACGGCGACGTCGGTTGTGCCTCCGCCGATATCCACTACCATGTTTCCCGACGGCTCGGTTACAGGCAGGCCGGCGCCGATGGCCGCCACCATGGCCTGTTCGACGAGATGTACTTCGCTGGCCTTGGCGCGATAGGCGGAGTCGATGACGGCGCGCTTTTCAACCTGGGTAATCTCGCTGGGCACTCCGATCACGATACGGGGGTGAACCAGCATTTTGCGGCCGTGCGCCTTCTGAATGAAGTAATTCAGCATGCGCTCGGTGACTTTGAAATCGGCGATGACGCCGTCTTTCATGGGCCGAATGGCAACGATATTGCCGGGCGTGCGGCCCAGCATGTCCTTCGCCTCTTTTCCGACGGCTTCAACATCCCCGGTGGTTTTGTTGATCGCTACGATGGACGGTTCGTTGACGACGATCCCCTTGCCCTTCGCATAGACCAGGGTATTTGCCGTCCCCAGATCGATCGCGAGGTCGGACGAAAAGAGACTGAACAGCGAACGAACATTCATTGCCTAAAACGTTTCGACTCCTTTACTCCGCATCACGGTCACACCGGACCACGAGTGATCCGATGGGCTGCCGGTACAAACCATGTTCCGATGTGCTGTTATTCGCTCGCGCGGCAGAGGCAGGCTTGAGGACAGTCCACCCAAAGCGTAGCACAGACGGCTCCGGCCGTTCAATTTAAAAGCCGCGTTTTGTTGATTTTCCGTTCGAGCGGCGGGGTATTAGAAAAAGTGCGCCGATAGCGATGGAATTCTTGGAGTTTTGCGCCAGGACCCTTCGGCGGTACGCTCGTAGTGGATGCTTTCACGGCGCGATCTTATCGCTGGCGCGGCGGCGCTCGCGGTTTCCTGCGGGCGGCGCAAAGCCTCGGGGTATTCCGGGTTCGCGTTTGTGGCCAACGAGGAAGGCCAGGCGATTGCCGCGGTAGATCTCGCGGTTTTCGCCGTCGCGCGGCACATCGCGTTGGACGCCCGGCCGACGGCCGTAGTCGCTCATCCTAAAAAGCCGCTTGCCTACGCCCTTGCGCGGCAGCCCGGCAGGATTTACGAAATTCAGGGTGAAAAGCTGTGGGTGACGCGACGTTTGAACCTTCCGCAATCCGCATTGTCGGTGCTGATTTCCGACGACGGGGCGAATCTTTACGTGCTGTGCCGTGAGCCCCGCCGTGTCGCGGTCATTTCAACGCGGTCTCTAACCATTACGAGGGAATATGCGCTCGCGAGCGACCCTGCGGAGTTCAGCGTGTCCAGCGATGACCGATGGATCGCGGTAAGCCATGTTTCGGAGCCGGTGATTTCGTTGATCGACACGCAGTCGGCGCGGCCGGCCGATGTGATCGCGACGCAAGGCCAGATCGGAGCGGTGCGGTTTCGCGGCGATTCCAAGTGCCTGATCGCAGCAGACCTGACGCGCCGGATGCTGTCGCTATATGAGCCTGTGAGCCGCCGGCCGGTGGTCGATCTGCCGCTGGCGGTGCGGCCCGATCATTTATGTTTCAATGCCGATCGCGGCCAGCTTTTCGTCGCGGGAGATGGCCTCGATGGCATCGTTGTCGTGTTTCCGTATTACACGCCGCAGGTCGCCGAGACGGTGCTCGCGGGTCACAGTCCGGGAGCAATGGCGGCATCGGCTGACCCGGCCTACCTGTTCGTCGCCGGACCCAATTCGAGCGATGTCAGCATTCTGGACATCGAGACTCGCAGGCTGATCGCCGTGACGCCGGTGGGCTCCAATCCGAATTGCATCGTGGTGACCCCCGACAGCGCCTACGCGCTCGTTCTCAACCAGACGTCGGGCGATATGGCCGTGATCCGGACCGAGAGCATTTCACGCGCGGTGGCGCAGTCGAGGCGTAATCGACGTGGGGCGCTGTTCATGATGATCCCGGTGGGATCGAAGCCCGTCAGCGCAGCGGTTGTGTCGATTTAGGACTTCTTCGAGTGGAAGGATGCACAGGCGAAACCGCCTGCGCATCCCCTTTGGGTTGCGGTGGCGCAGGCGGTTTCGCCTGTGCGTTCCTTGTGAAGTCCAAAGGCAGTTTGAATGCCTGCTTCACCCTTCCAACCAAACTAGCGGCGGTCGCGGCGGTCGTCGCGGCGCTCGTCGTGACGATGGTCTTCCACGCGCTCACGACCTTCGCGCGCCGCGGCACGTTCCCGTTCCGAACGCTGGATCAGCTCGTGGTGTTCCGCGGGGCGCGGTGCGTCGTAACGTCGAACTTCGTAGGGATGCACGTAGGTGTTGCGCACCGCCCAGGTCCTTCTCCATGGCGCGTTGTTGACGAACACCGTGTGTCCGCCCCAATCGAAGCGGTTGTACCCCCAACCCCAGGGCCGGAAGGCGACTCCGAGCGAGATGCCGTAGCCGAAGCGAATCGCGCCGCCGACAAAAAAGCCCGGACGCGGCCTCACGAAAACGACCGCGGGATCGTAGAAGGGAACGTAGAGCAACCCGGGGCTAACGGGCGTGATCGCGATGTATGGTCCTCCGCTCACAAGCACTTGACCATTGCTCCGCAGATAACCGTAATCCGTGGCCTGGCGCCGCATTCTCTGCACCGCGTCCATGACGTCCTGCTGCTGGCTGAGAAAGGCGTTGCCAAGCTGGTTGGTCCAATTCATGTCGGAAGCCATCATGCCGAGCACCGACGGAAACGGCAGCAGCGCCTGCACGCTCGGATCCCAGGGCAGGTGGTCTGCTGAGATGGCATTGGCAAGTGCGTCGCCGGTCAAATAGTGATGCTCGTCGGCCCACCGGGCGGCGTCGGGCAGGTCGTTCGGGTAAGTCGACGCGGCCATCACTTGAGCCAGTAAAGGATCGGGATAAAGTGCGATCCGGGAGACCAGGCGGTCGAGTGCGGGAGGTGGCAAGAGGGGCGGCGGGGCTTGCGCAAAGATGGGTGCAGCCGCGAAAACAGTCATTGCCAACATTGTTGTTTTCTTAATCATCATCGTTCCTCCAAATCGTTCCTCAACGTCGAAGACGGATCGTTATAAGGGCGCGTTACACAGCGGCCCGTTAACACAGATTCATCTGGGAACTATAATCGCAGAGTGTTCCTTCGGAAATTATATTTCGCCGCGCTCGCCGTGTCTGCGTGCGGGCTCGCGGCGCCCATCGATCTCAGCAAAGCGACCGTGATTGCGCCGTCGAGCGCTTCGGCTCGTGAAAAGAAGGCCATCACGATGCTTGTCGAGGAGGTGGAGAAACGAACGCAGATTCGTATGCCTGTTGCGGCCCAGGCGGCGGGGCCGTCGATTCGCGTCACCGAGCAGCGGGGCGTGACTGCCGCTGAAGGGTACGCATTGCGCGCCTCGGTTGATGGGGTCACCATCACAGGGGCGGACGATCGTGGAGTGCTTTTCGGTGTCGGCCGGCTGCTGCGAGAGATGCATATGCGTAAGCAGTCGATTGAGATCGATCCCATAGATATCAAAACGGCTCCCAAGTATCCTTTGCGCGGGCATCAACTCGGGTATCGTCCCAAGACCAACGCTTACGATGCCTGGTCTGTTCCGATGTGGGAGCAGTATTATCGCGACCTCGCGGTGTTCGGCACGAATGCGATTGAACTGATCCCGCCGCGGTCGGACGACGCGGCGAACAGCCCGCATTTTCCGCTGCCGCCGATGCAGATGATGACCGAGATGTCGCGGCTCGCGGATGAATACGGACTCGACGTCTGGATCTGGTTTCCGGCGATGGACAAGGATTATTCCGATCCGAAGACCGTCGAGTTTGCGCTGAACGAGTGGGGCGAGGTCTTCAAGCGATTGCCTCGCATTGATGCGATTTTTGTGCCGGGTGGCGATCCGGGGCACACCGAGCCCAAATACATGTTCAACCTGCTCGAGAAGGAAACGGAGCTACTGCACCGCTATCATCCGAAGGCGCAGATGTGGATGTCGCCGCAGAGCTTTGACGCCAGGTGGATGCAGGAATATTTCGACCTGATGAACCAGCAGCCGGCGTGGTTGAGCGGCGTGGTGTTCGGTCCGCAGGTCCGCATCGGTCTCGAGGAATTGCGGGCGAAAATCCCTAAGAAGTACCCGATTCGCTTCTATCCTGACATCACGCATAGCCGCCAATCGCAGTATCCGGTGCCGGATTGGGACGTGGCTTATGCGGTGACGGAAGGCCGCGAAGTAAGTAATCCGCGGCCGCTCGACGAAGCCAATATCATGCGCCTCTATTCGCCGCTCACCATCGGGTTTCTCACGTATTCGGAAGGCTGCAACGACGATGTCAACAAATTCGTGTGGAGCGGCCTGGGATGGGACCCCGATGCCAACGTTCTCGATATCCTGCGGCAGTTCTCGCGATACTTCATCGGCGACGAGTACACGGAATCGTTTGCGCAGGGCCTTATGGCCCTGGAGCGAAACTGGCGAGGTACGCTGCTGACGAACGATGCCGTTTACACCACGCTCGAGCAGTTCCAGTCGATGGAGCGCGCATCCTCGCCTGCCACGCGTGAGAACTGGCGGTTTCAGCAGGCGTTGTATCGCGCTTATTACGATGCTTACGTTCGCCGCCGGCTGCTGCGTGAGACGGAGCAGCAGGAATCGGCTATGGACGAGTTGCGTATTGCGAAGACCGCTGGGTCCATGGAAACCATGGAACGTGCCGAGAAGACTCTCGACACCGGGAGTCACGACATCGTAGCGGAAGGCTGGCACCGCCGGATCTTCGAATTGGCCGATGCATTGTTTCAGAGCATCCGAGCGCAGTTGAGCGTAGAGAAATACTACGCCATCTCCACGGATCGCGGCGCCTCGTTGGACACCGTCGATGCGCCGCTGAATGACCGTGTCTGGCTGAAGCAACGGTTTGCGGAGATTCGGGCTGTCGCCAACGAAGCCGACCGTGTGGCCGCGCTAAATGAAATCGTGAACTGGACCAATCCCGGCCCGGGCGGGTTCTATGACGATCTGGGCAGTCTCAACAACGAACCGCACCTGGTTCGCGGGCTGGGCGTGGCGAAGGATCCCGCGTTTCTGGAATCCTCGCTGATCGGGTTCGGAGGCCGTGGGACCTATCCCATGCGCTGGCGGACACACGCCGAATCGTTGAATGACGCGCCGCTCATGATGCGATACACCGAACTCGACCCGAACGCCGAGTATAAGGTGAAGGTTACCTACGCGGGCGACAGTCCCCGCACGAAGATCCGGCTCACGGCGAACGGCGTCGAACTTCACGGCTTCATTGAAAAGCCGATGCCGATTAAGCCGGTGGAATTCGATATTCCCAAAGGCGCGATTAAAAACGGAGAATTGACGCTCTCGTGGAACCGCGAGCCGGGCCAGGGGGGCAACGGTCGCGGGTGCCAGGTGTCGGAAGTCTGGTTAATCAAAAAATGATGGAGACCTCAACTCAGGCGTGGTGCAATCCGGTCCGCAGAAAGCTGGCGGAAGGCAAGCCGGTGATCGCCGTCACGATCACGGTGAACAGCGTGGATGTCGCGGCACATGCTGCGAGCATGGGCTTCGATTTTCTGTGGGTCGAGATGGAGCACTCGCCAATTACTCTCGAAACGCTGCGTAACATCGTTCTGGCGACGCGTGGTCACGGTGCGGTGCCGTTCGCGCGGGTTCCGGTGAACGAGATCTGGACCGCCAAGCGCGTGCTCGACGCCGGGGTCCACGGTGTGATGTTCCCATTCACGAGCACGCCGGAACTGGCCGCGCAGGCGGTGGCGGCATGCCGCTATCCACCGCACGGGCGGCGCGGCTCCGGAGCAGGGCTGGCAAGTTTTTGCTGGCCCGCGGGCAACTACTATGACATGGCCGACGAGAACGTGATGGTGATCACGATCATAGAAGAGGCACGCGCCGTGGAGAGGATAGAAGAGATCGCGGCGACGCCCGGCATCGATGTGCTGTTCATCGGTACCAGCGACCTTTCGTTTTCACTAGGTCTCCGAGGCGACCAAAACCATCCCAAGCTGCACGGCGCGATTGACCGGATTGTCGAGGCGGGCAAGAAACACGGCAAGTATCTGGGCCGCCCCGCCGCGACCGCCGAGCGGATCGCGGAGTTCCAGAAGCAGGGCTTTTCCCTATTTCAGGCCAAGACCGATCTCGGCCTCATGATGGATGGCGCGAAGCAGTTGTTCCAGGGCATGGAGGCAATCCGGGAAGTTGAGATTTGATGTCGCCTCGCTATAAGTGGTACGTGGTGGCGATGCTGTGGTGGATCGCGTTTTTCAACTACGCGGACCGCCAGGCGATCTTCTCCGTTTTTCCACTGCTGAAGCGCGAGTTCGCACTCGACACCGTGCAACTCGGGCTGCTGGGATCGTCCTTCGCCTGGGTTTACGGCCTCTGTGCTCCACTGGCTGGAAACATTGTGGACCGTGTGCGCCGCAAGACGGCTATCCTGGGCGGCTTACAGGCCTGGTCGTTGATCTGTATGGCGACGGCCACGGCGCGCAGTTTTCCGCAGTTGCTGTTTTTTCGAGCCGCGGAAGGGCTCGGCGAGACGTTCTACTTTCCAGCCTCGATGTCGCTGGTCAGCGATTACCACCACCCTGAAACGCGATCTCGCGCGCTTGGCTTTCACCAGACCAGCGTCTACATGGGGACCATTGCGGGCGGATTCTTCGCCGGCCTCATAGGCCAGTATTACGGCTGGCGTTGGTCTTTCATAGTTTTCGGTGGACTGGGGAGCGTACTTGGATTGATCCTGTATCGCTGGCTGCGGGAGCCCAGGCGCGAGACCTCGTCCGATCCCATGACGAAAACAGCCCTCGTTCACATTTGGAGCACGCTGCCGGCGGTCCTCCTGATGGCGGCGTTCCTGTGCGCCAATTTCGTCGCCCTGGTACTGCTTTCCTGGATGCCGTCCTTCCTGAACGAACGGTTTCACCTGAGCCTCGCCGCGTCCGGCCTGGCCGCCACGCTTTTCGTGCAGGTCGCGAGCATGATGGGCTGCCCGCTGGGCGGTTGGGCCGCCGATGCGCTGCGGAAGAAGCACCCGGGCGGACGCATGCTGGTGCAAGCCACGGGACTCCTGTGCGGCGCGCCATTTGTGATGTTGTGCGGCTGGACGCGATCCGTTTTCCTCCTGATCTGCGCGTTAATAGCGTGGGGGTTCTTCAAGGGCCTCTACGACGCGAATATTTTTGCGTCTGTTTATGACGTGATCCGGCCGGAGGCGAGAGGTACAGCGGCCGGTTTTATGAACATGATCGGGTGGTTAGGAGGCGGCGCGGCTCCGGTGGTGATTGGCTATGTCGCCAAGCAGTCTTCGTTAGGATTTGCCATTTCCGCGGCGGCCGTGGTGTACTTGGCCGGGGCCGTCCTGCTGATCGCGGCAAACCTATCCGTTAGGAAATCCGCGCCGGCCCGTGCCGCCGTAATGAATTAGGAGGGGAATCCGCAATGGCTACGCCTGCTCAGGCGCATACATCTGTTCCGCCGTCCGCACAAGTGCTGCAGATGGCTTTTGGGTATCAACTGGCGCGGTCGGTCTATATGGCCGCCAAGCTCGGAATCGCCGATCTGCTTCGCAATGGGGCGAAAAGCGCCGACGATCTTGCTGCCGCAACGGGGTGCAATGCCGACGCGCTCTATCGCATGCTGCGCGCTCTGGCGAGCGTGGGAATGTTTTCGGAGGGAGACGCACGAAACTTCGAATTGACGGCGCTGGCGCAGCCGCTGCGCAGCGATGTGCCCGACTCGATCCGCGCGATGGTGCTGTTTGCCGGCAATCAACTGCATTGGACAGTCTACGGCGAGTTTGAGCATTGCCTCGCAACCGGGAAGAACGCTGTGGAGAAAGCCTTTGGCATGGCGCCGTTCGAATACATCGTGTCGCATCCCGAGGATGCCAAGATTTTCAACGATGCCATGCGATCGCATTCGGGGATGTCGATTCCTGCGATTGTCGAGGGCTATGATTACAGCCAGTTTGAGTGTATTGCCGACATCGCAGGGGGCCAGGGCCACCTTCTGGCGGCTCTTCTGAGCGAGCACCAGCGGACCAAGGGCATCCTGTTCGACCTGCCGGAGGCCATTGAGGACGCCAAGCGCGTCAACCTGCTGCCGAATCCCAGGGCGGAGCTGATTGAAGGCGATTTCTTCAAGAGCGTTCCTACGGGAGCAGACGCCTACATTCTGAAGCACATCATTCACGATTGGGCCGATACCGAAGCCATTCAGATTCTGCGGAACTGCCGCGAGGCGATCCCGGATTCCGGCAAGCTTTTGGTAGTGGAAATGATGCTGCCGGGGCGAAATGAGCCCGGATTTGCCAAGTTCCTGGATCTCGAGATGCTCGTCATCCCCGGCGGGCGGGAGCGTACCGCTGAGGAATATGCCGCGCTGCTCGAAGCCGCCGGATTCCGTCTAAATCAAGTGATTGCAACAAGATCGCCTATCGGAATCTTTGAGGCAACGCCTGTATAGCGGACCCGCACGGCACTTGTTAAACTGGTTGCATATGGCAATTCCCAATGTTAAGCGTTTTCGGCCATTCTGCCCCACGTGCAACGAGAGCTTTACGGTGATGGCCGTGCTGCCGAAAGACGCTGACGTGGACAAGTACCTGACTGACGCCGTCTCCCGGCACGACCACAAGGCGTTCCAGGAAGCGAAGCAGCAGCACTTCAAGGTCCGCGTCGGCCAGCAGAAGCAGAAGAAGGCAAAATAGATTCGCGCTTCGAACAAGATTTCACAAATGGGACAGCCAGCGCGCTGTCCCATTGTTTTATGAACCGATTCCTTCCTCTCGCCTTTCTCTTCGCCGTACTGCCCCTCGCTGCCCAACAGCAGCAGGCACAACTGGATGCCAATCCGGCGGTCTTCTCGGTGCTGGCCGCAATCAATGCGGCTGGGTTTGATTCCGAGATCGACTCTACGGCAAACAGCCCGATGCGCAAGTTTGCCCGCGATTGGATCGCGGCGAAGAAGCCGGAGAGCCTGGAAGATCTCAAGACGTTCTACGCCGAGCACAAGCTGGCGAACCCCGTTGCCGACTTCGGCCAGTACGTTTCATTTGCGTTGTGCCTGGACGGCCCGCCGAATTTCGGGTTTCGGATTCCCGCTGCCGAGATGCCTCCGGATGTCGCGCCCTTGCAGGGCTTCGAACTGATTCTGGCGAAATTTGCGAAGGAGGCAGATCTCCAGGGCTTGTGGAAGGAAGCGCAGCCGGAATTCGAGAGGATAATCGACGCCTACCACGGCCCCGTGTCGAACGCTCTTTTGCAGGTGAACGGGTATCTTCGGAACGCGACCAGCGGGTATCTTGGACGGCGATTCCAGGTTTATGTCGACGTGCTGGGTCCGCCAAATCAGGTGCAGTCACGCAGCTATAAGGACGACTACTATATCGTCATCACGCCGTCGCGGGAGTTGCGGACCACCGAGATCCGGCACGGATACCTGCACTATCTTCTGGATCCGCTGGCGCTCAAGTATGCCGAGAATCTCAAACGGGTGAAAGGTGTTGGCGAGTATGCCCAGGCGGCCCCGGCTCTTGAGCAGTCGTACAAGGACGACTACACTTTGTTGGCCACCGAATGCCTCATAAAGGCGGTGGAAAGCCGGTTGGCGCCCTCGTCCGAACGCGGGGCACTGGTGGATCAGGATCTGAAGGAAGGCTTCACGATGACGCCCGCCTTCGCGGAAGGTCTGCCGGCTTACGAGAAGCAGCAGATCGGCATGCGGCTGTATTTTCCCGACATGGTGGAAGCCATCGACCTTTCAAGAGAAGAAAAACGGCTGGATAAGGTGCAGTTCGCCGCGGCGCGCACGGTGAAAACAGTGAAGTCCGACCCGCTCCCGGAACCTCCGCCGCTTACGGGTGCGGAGAAGATGATTGCGGATGCGCAGGGACTCTCGGCCCGCCGCGATTCGGCGCCCGAGGATCTCGACAAGGCCCGCGACTTATTCCTGAAGTCACTCGAGAAGACCACCAACTCCACACTGCACGCCAAGGCGTATTATGGTTTGGCACGCATTGCTGCTTTACAAAGAAATCCGGAGATGGCCGAGCGTCTCTTTGAAAAAACTTTGGAGCTGACTCCCGATCCGGAGACGAAGTGCTGGAGTTATGTATACCTGGCGCGCCTCGCGGAAGCTTCCAGCGACCGTGACAACGTCGAGAAGAATTATCGTGCGGCGCTGGCGGTAGCGGATGCTCCGGCTGCCGCTAAAACCGCCGCGGAAAGCGGATTACAAAGGTTCCTCAAACAGAAGTAATTCCGGTCCCCGCCATGGGACGGTTTAGGATAGGAGTGAGTAATGATAATGAAGAGAGCGAACTTCACACTCGCGCTGGTGCTTGGCGCGATGCTCATCATGCCCGCGATGTGGGCGCAGAAGCCTCCTCAGCCCAAGTCTCCCAAAGAGGTTGAGGCTTTACAGGCCATTCAGAAAGCCCAGGGCGCCGACGCGCAGCTCAAGGCCATTGACAACGTACTCGAGAACTTCGCCGATACCGAATATAAGGTCATGTTGCTCCAAATGGCGATGCAGATCTCGGAGCAGAAGGGCGATTACGCCGGCACTACTACCTATGCGGAGCGGACGCTCGAGGCCGACCCCAAAAACATATTTGCTCTCGCGACGCTAGCGATTGAAATCAGCGGGCACACCCGCGAATTCGACCTGGACAAAGAAGAGAAGCTCGCCAAGGCCGAGAAGTATGCGAAGGAAGCCATCACATACTCGAAGGACGCTCCCAAGGTGCGTCCCGATTTGCCGGATGAGCAGTGGAACAACGTGAAGAGGGACATCGTTTCTCAAGCGCACGATGCACTGGGGCGCGCGGCTGTCCTGCGAACCAATTATCCCGTGGCTATAACGGAGTTCAAAACGGCGATCGACACGGGTGCGACGAAAGATTCCACGACGATGGTGCGGCTCGGCGATGCGTATATGAAGGCGGGCAACTTCGACGACGCGATTGCTTCGTTCGATAACGCGGCTTCGATGCCGGATGCTCCCGCGGCAGTGAAACAGATCGCCACATCGAAGAAAGCTGAGGCAGTCAAGGCGAAGGCCGCCGGAGCCAAGCCGTCGGCGCCTCCGCAAAACGGGCAAGTCGAGATCAAGAAGTAACGGATCAGAGGCGTGCCGGCCGACCTGGAGAGCCTGGAAGCGGTCCTGGATTACCATTTCGGCAATCGCTCTCTTCTCGAGCGTGCGCTCACCCATAAATCGCGGGTTTACGAGAAGAACCTCAAGAGCGTGCTCAACGATAACGAGCAACTCGAGTTTCTAGGCGATTCGATCCTCGGATTCATCGTGAGCGAGTTGCTTATTTCGCGATATCCGCAATATCCGGAGGGGCGGCTTTCGAAGGTGAAAGCGCACCTGGTCAGCGCATCGCATCTGCACCAGGTTGCTCAGGAAATCGATTTGGGCGATCATCTGCTGCTCGGCCGTGGTGAGGAGATGAGCGGCGGTCGAAGCAAGCCTGCGCTGCTGGCCAATGCGATTGAAGCGCTGATTGCGGCTGTCTACCTGGATGGGGGGATTGAGGCAGCGAGCCGGTTCGTAGCCGAGAAGATTGTCGCCGATTTTGAAGCTCCGGAAGAGGGCTCCGACAAGATGCTCGATTACAAGAGCGCTCTTCAGGAGATGGCCCAGGCGCTGAAACTGCCGCAGCCGAGGTATTCGATTGTCGAGGAGCGCGGGCCGGAGCACGCTAAGACTTTTTTAGTCGAGGTGCGGGTCGGCCGGGAATGGGCGAGCCGGGCCGAGGGGCTTTCGAAGAAGAGCGCTGGGCAGAGGGCCGCGCAACTGGTACTCCAGCAGCTCGCGGAGTCGGGGCGGTAACCGTATTACAGTGCCGCCGATTTTCGATGTTTGATGAAGCTGTAATGCAGGCGGTTAGCCGGCGGCGGTTTGTTAACCCGCTTTGCGCCGCTGGCAACCGGCGGCAGGGCACCCGCGGGGATGAAAATGGCTACCTGGTGGTGCAGGACCCTGGCGGATTCGCAAGAGAGACGGAACGTTCCCAGAGCCGCCATCACTTCGCCGCGCTGAACGGGCTCTTGCCGCTCGCGGCGTCGAAGGCCAACTGAAACGGCCGGATCGACTCCACCGCCAGGATCCCATCCATCACCCCGGGATCGTGTTCGGCGATCGCCCGCACTTCCGCCTCGTCTCTTCCGTTGTACAGGACGAGTCCGCCTGAATCGTCCAGAAACGGTCCAGCCAACTGCAGCGCGCCCTTCGTCATCTGCTCCTGCAAGTACCGTCCGTGATTCCCCAGCGCCTGCTCTGCGGCGCGCTTGCCCGCGACCCATTTCGGCCCGCGCTTCAGTAGCACCACGTACTGCTTCGAGGGAGGCTGGCTCTGCGCCGACAACCACCCCGCCACCGCCAAAGCAGCAACAATAGCTCCGACACGCACAACCCGGGAAGACAACATCCCTTCACTTTAACTGTTTCGGCGGCAGTTCTGAGCGATGTTGCCCGAGGTGAATGTCGCATGTAAGGCAGCACGCAAGAGAGTGGCTTTGATTGGCGTGGCTGATCATTATTGGAAACGCGGGCATACAAGCAGCCATTTTCGCCGCTGCTGCTGCAACTTGAGAATCGGTTCGGAACCTTCGATGAACTCTACCGAAAGGACGCAATGCAATATCCTTCTACTATTCGTGGATTCTCGCGGGCTCTCCCTTTGCCCCCGCCTCGTTCAGAATCACGATGTCCACCCGGCGATTTCGCGAGCGCCCCTCCTCCGTATCGTTATCCGCGACCGGCGCTGTTTCCGCATAGCCCGCGATCGAGAGGCGATTCGCGGGAATGTCGAATCGGTTTGTGAACAGCGCCAGCAAAGCAATGCTGCGCGCGGCGGAAAGGTCCCAATTGCTGCGGAAACGCGAATTGTGAATGGGAACGGAATCGGTGTGTCCTTCGAGCCGGGCGGGATTCGGTATGCGCTTCAACGCGTTCGCTACCTTTTCCAGGCTGGGATACGACGTGCTTGCAATCACGTCCTCCCCGGAGGGAAACAGCGCCGCCTGTCGAAAGCTGATGGTCAGACCGCGAGGCCCCATGTTCAACTCCACCCGGCCGCTTCGGATCTCTTCCTCCAGCTCCTTGCTGAGGATCTCGAGGGAAGGAAAGAGCTCGGCGAAGGGAGCATTAGCGTGGGGCAGCGGCGGCTTCTCGGCGGGAGGGGTTTTCGGGACTCCGGCAGTCTGGGGCCGGTGACCGCCCGCCGAACCCAGCAGGGCCGCCACAACGACCGCGAATGGCTGGCCGGCCAGCGCTTTTCGGACTGAATCCTCCACCTGTTGCACTTTCGCGTGGTCCGCTTGCGACGAAGCGAACATAACTACAAAGAACGCAAAAAGAAGCGTGATGAAATCGGCGTAAGAGACGAGCCAGCGGTCCCGGCTTTCGCGTTCATCGTCATCCGGGGTGTGATGCATTGTCTATTACCGTGCCGCCGCGGGCTTGGCTGCGGGTAAAGGCTCCGGTTCCGCGTCCGGCTCTGGGACCGCCGCATGTTCAAAAGCCGGCAGGAAGGCGTCCAGCTTGCTACGAATCATCTTTGGGTTCAGACCTTCCACGATCGCCGCGACGCCTTCCAGAACGAGCACTTTCTGTTCGCTATCCTGGCGGATCTTGGACTTGATTTTGCCGGCGAAGGGCAGTAGAAAGATATTTGCTAGCCCCACTCCATAGACCGTCGCGACGAACGCTACCGCGATGCCATGTCCCACTTCTTCAATATTGGCCAGGTTCTTCATCACCTGGATGAGCCCGATGACAGCGCCGATAATGCCAATTGTGGGCGAATACCCGCCCGCGCTTTCGAAGACCCTGGCCTCCGCCATCGCGCGTTTTTCCTCAATCTGGATCTGCAGATCCATCATGCTTCGGAGTTCCTGCAGGTCAGCGCCATCCACCGCGAGGTTGAGCGCCTTGCGCATGAAGGGGTCGGCGATCTTAGCGGCATCTTTTTCGAGCGAAACAAGCCCTTGTTTTCGGGCTTTCGTGGCGTATTCGATGATCTCGTCAATCAGCATCTCTTTCGGAGGATTGGCGTTGAACATCGCGTGACGCAACCGCAGACCCGCCGCACGGACCAAAGAAAAGGGTGTGCTCACCAGGGTGGCGCCGAGCGTGCCTCCGAGGACGATAAACGCGGCGGTCACCTGGGCGACGTCGCGCAGTCGTCCACCCTCCAACAACAGGCCGCCAAGGATCCCGCCACAAGCCAGCAGGATTCCCGTGACCGTTGAGACGTCGGGCCTCGGAACTAAGTGCTGCCGCGCCCGCATAGCTCAGAGGCAACCGCTTTGGTTGCGGACGGCGCAATCGAACGGCGGAACTCCACAATGCGCGAGATGACCTCCTCGGAAGATTCCAACACCAGGAACTTCTGGCCGTTGGTCAGGCTGATTACGGTGTCGGGGGTGACTTCGATGTGCTCGATCAGATCGGAATTGAGCACCAGCGGTACATGATTGATACGAGTGAGCCGGATCATGCGCTACCTACACGTCTATCGGCGAACACGTGTAGCGCTGAACGGAATAAGGTAAGAAACAGCCGGGTGGTATTCCTCGGGGTAAATGCCCTTCGGCTACTTCAGCAGTTCGAGTATGGCGCGTAGTTCTTTGCGAATGCCATCGAAGGGGGGCGCTTCCTCGCCGAACAGATTCGGTTGTGTCCGCGCGCGTTTAGAGGTCTTACTGACCGCTAGCTTGGGCGAATCCGCCACCTTGCCCCTCGAATCGAGAAATTTGCGCGCGCCTTCAATCGTGAAGCGCTTCTCGTAAAGCAGGCGCTTGATCTCGAGCACGAGTTCAACGTCCTTGCGGCGATAGAGGCGATGGCCCGTGCCGGACTTGCGCGGGCCTAGACCGGGAAACTCCGTCTCCCAAAAGCGCAAGACATAGGGCTTGATCCCTGCCAAGCGCGCCACCTCGCCAATGCGGAAGTAGAGCTTGTCCGGGATCTCCTGCGATTCGACTTCCTGAAACGCCGGGTCCAGCATTACAGGCGTCATTTTAGCAAGCATCGGAGTGTGGCGGCGTCGAATGGCGGCTTATATTTTGTGCTGGGCTGGATCGTAGACGGGATCGGTCTTGTCATTCCTGTGAGCGAAGGCCTACCGGAATAATTGGTCGGCGCGGTCTTCCCGAAGCATATATACGGCCGCGGATGAATGCCGATAAAACTGTGGAAGATGGCATAGTGGTACGTGATGTCCGAGCGCCTGATCGACAGCCTCGTCACCACCCCCGCGCTCGCCGAACTGTTCTCCGACGACTCCATGCTCCAGGCCATGCTGGAGTTCGAAGCCGCCCTGGCGCGCGTCGAAGCCCGCCTGGGCCTGATTCCGGCAGCCGAGACACTCTTAAGGCCGGAGATTGAGCCTGAGGAAGTCCGGCGCGCTGGTACGCCCGCAGTTCCCTTCGTAAAGGCGATCACCGCCACGGCGAGTTACGCTCACTGGGGAGCCACGAGTCAGGACGTCACCGATACGGCCCTGGTCCTGCTGTTGAAGCAAGCGCGCGTGTTGCTGGCCGCCGACTGCACGCGTCTGTGCGATGCTTTGGTTCGACTGTCCGACGAGCACGCAGGCAGCGTAATGCTGGCCCGTACGCTTCTCCAGGCCGCGTCCCCAGTGACGTTTGGGCTCAAGGCGGCAGGATGGCTGGCCGCGATTCGACGCTCCTGGCAGCGCCTCAACGACGCTTTTGCCGAGGCTTTCGTGCTGCAGTTCGGAGGCGCCAGCGGAACTGTGGCCGCCCTGGGCGACCACGGGCTGACGGTCGGAAGTTTCCTGGCTGGGGAATTGGATCTTGCGTACCCCGACGGACCCTGGCACGCGCATCGCGACCGCCTCGCAAACGTGGTCTGTTCTTGTGGCGTTCTGACCGGCACACTGGGGAAGATGGCGCGCGACATCGCCCTGCTCATGCAAAACGAAGTGGGCGAAGCCGTCGAACCCGTCGAGCCGGGCCGCGGTGGCTCATCCACCATGCCCCACAAACAGAACCCGGTCGGCTGCGCCCGCGCCCTGGCCGCTGCCTATCGGGTGCCGGGCCTGGTATCGACATTCCTCAGCGCGATGATGCAGGAGCACGAGCGCGGGATCGGCAACTGGCATATCGAGTGGCCCACCATTTCTGAGGTGGTCCAGGCCACCGGTTCAGCACTCGCCGCCATGGCTGAGGTTGCCGAGGGGCTTATCGTTGATCCGGATCGGATGAAGGCCAATATCGAAGCGACGAACGGGCGTATCTACGCCGAGCGCGCGATGTTTCTGCTGGCGGCGAAGATGGGCCGCGCGGCTGCTCACAAACTCGTAGAGGAGGCGGCGCGCCAAAGCCGGGCGGAGAATCGGCCACTACAGGAGTTCCTCCCTGAATTAGATTCCACCGAATCCTACCTGGGCGTAGCCGAGGAATTCCGGCAGCGCCTCCGAGGAGAATAGCCGTGCCTTTCATCACTCTCGAAAACACCCGACTCTTTTACCGGCTTGAGGGCGCTGATAGCCGCCCGTCGCTCGTTCTGTCGCATTCGCTTGGCGTCGACCATGGTATGTGGGACCCGCAGATGCCCGCACTTCTCGATCATTTCCGGGTGCTTCGCTACGACACACGCGGACATGGCGCCTCGGATGTACCGCCCGGCGAATACACGCTCGAACGCCTCGGCCGCGACGTTATTGGCCTGCTCGATGCGTTGGGGATCGGGAAAGCGGCTTTCTGCGGCCTCTCGATGGGCGGCATGATCGGGCAGTGGCTCGGTGCGAATGCGACCGAACGGTTAACGCATCTCGTGCTCGCCAACACGTCGCCCTTCACCGGACCGGAAGGAATGGAAGCGCGCCGCAAAGCGGTTCTGGACTCAGGGATGGGCGCCGTGGAGGCAACAGTTCTGGGGCGCTTTTTCCAGCCCGAAACCGCGACCCGGGCTCCGGCCCGCTACGATTCGACGCGGAGGACGCTGCTCGCGACAAATCCCGCGGGATACGCCGGGTGTTGTGCCGCCGTTCGCGACATGGACAACCGGGCGTTGCTGAAAAGAATCGCGACTCCTACATTGATCATCGCGGGCGACCGGGACGTCTCTACGCCGTGGGAGGGTCATGGCGAGCTCCTTGCTCGCGAAATCGCGCATGCTAAGGTGGTCCACCTGCCGACCGCGCATCTGTCAAACCTCGAACGACCGCACTCATTCAGCGCGGCGGTGCTTGGCTTTCTGCTCCCCGACGTACCCGCCGACCGGCTTGAAACCGGTTTCACGAGCCGCCGGGCCGTGCTCGGCGATGAGCACGTTGATAAAGCGATCGCAAACACCGGCGACTTTACGCGCGATTTTCAGGAATTGATCACTCGTTATGCGTGGGGAACCATTTGGGCGCGCCCGGGCCTGGACCATTCGACGCGCCGCCTGCTTGCCTTGACCGCAATCGCAGCGCTCGGACACTGGAAGGAATTCCGCATGCATGTCCGCACGGGACTGGCGCACGAACTGGAGCCCTCGGACTTGAAGGAAGCACTCCTGCAACTCGCAATTTATGCGGGAGTTCCGGTCGCCAATCACGCCTTCCGTATCGCGGCCGAAGAGCTTTCCTGAATCTCGACGTGCGGGATTCCATCCATCAAGCAATCAATGTATTCATCGTTCACGTACACCATGAACCGGAGAGTTTCAATGGTGCGATGACCCGGGAAGCGGTTGCGGCGCTGACAACCGCGGGAGTCATGGGCTTCAATCCGGTCTCCGATCAGCGGAACTTCACGACGGTGAGCAACCCCGAGACCCTGCGCTCGATGAGTATGATGAGAATCTGGTGCTCAAGAGGGCTGCAGGCGCTGCAGCACTCTGAAGACGAGCGGCAGGGTGCTCTCCAACGGTAGTTCCGGTACTGACATTACCTTGACTAGTACCCCTAGGAGTTTGTCCTATAAGCCGTCATCCTGCATAGTTATATCAATAACCGATGCCAACCACCGCCGTCCGTTGTGCAATTCTCCTCGCGGCCTCATATTTAGGGGTGACGGCGACGACCCTTACAGCAACACTCCCGGAGTTTAGTGGGCCGTACCAACCGACGGGGCCATTTCCTCAACCTGCTGTGACCGTCGGGACGTTTACTTACACGATTCCGGCGGGCGAGCACATCATCGCGGCAGTGATTAACGGCGAATTCGGCAACTCGTTTTTCCCCGATACGGCGGGAGTCGACGTGTATGCCGGCGGAGTCATCATTGCACGGTGCGTACAACTCACCAATTGCGACACGACCTTGACAGCTCCATCGCCGTTCAGTTTCACGTTCAGTCCAGTGGACTTCTCCAACCTCACCTCAGGCATGCTGCAGGTCACGGCCATTCAAACCGGCGGGAACTACATCCGGCTGAGCCAGTTGAAACTGACGATTGTGACCTCAGGAAGCGCGGTAGCGGGACTTCGTTTCGTGCCGTTAGCTCCATGCCGGGTCCTGGACACTCGTAATGCCACGGGGCCTTATGGCGGGCCTCGGATGGCGGCCGGCGGAACTCGCGACGTGGCTGTTCCGCAGAGTCCGTGTGGCGTCCCTGGCGGCGCCCAAGCCTACTCGTTCAACGTGACGGTTGTGCCACCGGGGCCGCTCGGGTACCTGACGATCTGGCCGGCGGGACTCTCGAGGCCGACCGTTTCAACGCTCAATTCCCTGGACGGGCGTATCGTCGCCAATGCGGCTATCGTACCCACAGCCACCTCAGGGGCGATCAGCCTGTTCGTCAGCGACGCGACCGACGTGATTCTCGACGTCAATGGCTACTTCATTCCTGATACCGGACAGACCACGATGGCGTTCTATCCTGTGTCGCCGTGCCGTCTTATCGATACGAGAGGAGCAGGATTCAGCGGGGCTTTTGGTCCTCCCGCTCTGCTCGGAGGGGCGAGCCGCAGTTTCGCGATTCCCGCCAGCGGCTGCAACGTGCCCGCAACTGCGCAGGCGTTCTCTTTCAACGTCACGGCCGTGCCTCATGGACCGTTGGGATATATGACCATTTGGCCCACCGGCCAGACGCAGCCCTTGGTCTCGACTTTGAATTCGACCGATGGAAGCGTGGTGGCGAATGCGGCTATCGTGCCGTCGGGTAGTGGGGGATCGGTAAGCCTGTTTGTGACCAATGACACCGATGTCGTGATCGACATTAACGGCTATTTCGCTCCGCCGGGATTCGCGGGTGCGGAACTCTTCTATCCCGTGACACCGTGCCGGGTCGCCGATACGCGTGGCGGTTTCGCCGGGCCCTTCGGACCGCCCACGATGAGCGCCAACGCTTCACGCGACGTTCCTGTGCCGACCAGTTCGTGCGGGCTGCCTCCCACTGCCCAGGCGTACGCGTTGAATGTCACCGTGGTTCCGTCCGGACCTCTGAATTACCTGACGGCCTGGCCCACCGGTAAGACACAGCCGCTGGTCTCGACGCTCAATTCGCCGAAGGGTAACATTGTGGCGAACGCCGCTCTCGTGCCTGCGGGAACAGGCGGTTCGGTCAGCTTCTTCGTGACCGATCTCACCGACCTGATTCTCGATATTAACGGCTACTTTGCACCGTAGACAGCCACTGACTGCTGTCCACGGAAACGGTCGTAACGCAGCCTTCAGGCTGCCAATATGCCGGCTGAAGCCGGCGGTACTGGCATTGCACGCCACACGCAGGTGGCCGAATACCTTGGTTGGGCTATGCTGCTTTGCGGAGCAGGCATTCAGCTGGTCGTCATGGACGTGTTTCACTTCCGTGACGCTGCCAGGCGTTCCGTGACCCATTCGGCCCGATGGACCCAACCCTCACCGAGCTGCCGGTACATTGCTTCACTCTTAGCCAGAATCGGGATTGCTGCGTCATACTGCCCCGCCCCGGTAAACGCGACGCCAATTCGCTCCATCGACTCCGCTCGCCACGGATCCACCTCTTCCCTGTGTGCCTCCTCCGCCATTTCCAGCGATTCGCGCGCGTACCTCCCGGCCTCTTCGAACCTCCCGGAGCGCGCCAACACCTCGGACGCCGCCTTCAAGGAATACCAGAGAAAGTCCACTTCATGGGTCCAATTCCTACGTATCACAGGCATGGCCTCGCGCAGTTGTGTCATCGCTGCAGCAGTTTCGCCCATAGCCGCACGGAATCGCGCCCACTCCAAACTTGCGGTTGCGGCTTCCAGACTGCCCGCGCCATAACGGCCAAGGATCAATTCATAACGTTGCCGCGCGATGTCCCGCGCCGTAGCGAAATTCAGCCGCAGCGCGACCGACCCCGCCTGTACATAGAGAACTTCAAGGTTCGCCTCCAGCGATGGCACCGCCGCCGCTGCTTCCAGCAGAATCGCATCGGACTCCGAAAACCGCCCCTCGCCGGCGAGCGCTTCGCCCAACTCGGCCCTGGCTATGGTTAACTCGTCCTTCGGCACCGCCGGGTCGCGCTGTCCAATCGCCACCGCCTCCTCCAGAAGTCTTCGCGCCTCGGCGAGCCGGTGTGGCGACGCCAGAATGAGGCTATGGCCGAGATCCCGTCGCATGCGAAACTCCCAGAGTGCCGGGGCCTTGTGACCCAATCGCTGAAGGGAGGCCAGCGCCTGTTCGAATAAAAGGGTGGCGTTGTATAAATGGCCGCTCACATGCTCGTTAGCGGCCATAATCCAGAGAGCGATTGCCGCTTGCCGGTGATCACCTAGTGCCCGAAAGGTTCCCAGCGCCTTCTCCAACTGGGTTTTTGCGTGGTCCGGCCGATGCATCGTGGTATAACTCGCCCCCAGATTCATGCGTAGCGCAGCTTCGGTGGCCGGGTCGTCCTTCCAGCTTTTCTCGAGTTCCGGCTCCGACGCCTCCAGCATCTGCAGGATCGTCGAATCGCTGCCGAATCGCGTACCCGAGGAAAGCATGTCTTTCAGAAACCGGCTTACCTTCTCGGCTTTCACTGCTTCGGCCCGGGCCGTTCTCGCTTGACCGATGGCCACCAGGGCAGCGGCGCAGAGTCCCATCACGAAAAGTGTGCCGGCTCCCACCGGAATCCAATGCCGGCGTGCGAGTTTGGCAGCCCGATAGAGCACAGTTTGCGGCCGCGCGGAAACGGGACGGCCGTCAAGCGAATTCTCCAGGTCGGACGCCAAGAGACGAACCGATTCATAGCGTCTTGCCGGATTGCTTTCGAGAGCTTTCAAGGCGATCGCCGTAAGGTCGCCTCTCAGAACCCGGGCAAGCCGGTGGCGCGGCGCCGAGCGTAGTTCAGCAGCCTCCTCAGTAATGGCGGCCGAAGGAGCCGTTGCGGGAGCATCGCCGATGGCACGCTTGAGTTTGCTGATCGCCGAGGTAGGATCGCCGAAGGGCCACGCGCCTGTTAGGAGTTCATATAGCACTACCCCTAAGGAAAAGACGTCGCTTCCTATGCCGACACGCTCACCGCGAAGCTGCTCCGGGCTGGCATAGCGGGCGGTGAATATCGGCAGACAGGTCGCCGTAGCCTCATCCTCACCCGCCTGGAGAGAGGCGGTTCCGAAATCGAGAAGTTTTACGATGCCATCCGAACTCACCAGAATGTTGCCAGGTTTCAGGTCGCGATGCACGATCAGGTTGCGATGGGCGTAATCGACTGCATCGCAAAGCTGCAGGAACAGGCGGAGCCGTTGTTCCACGGCGAGCCGGCGGTCGTCGCAATACTGATCGATCGTCTGACCTTCGACGAACTCCGTGACAAGGTACGGGTCCCCGGCAGACGACACGCCACCATCGAGCAGCCGCGTAATGTTGTTGTGGCTCAGCGAAGCAAGGAGCTGGCGCTCGGTCTCGAACCGGCGCAGAAACTCGCGGCCGCTCAGGTGGGTCGCCATTACCTTTAACGCGGTGGTCTGCTCGAATTGCCCGTCCACGCGGACAGCCCGATACACAGTGCCCATGCCGCCCCTGCCGACCAGCGCAACCGCCCGATAGGCACCGAACCGCGCTGCGGGAAGCGGGACATCGGCGCGGCCGGGATGTGGTGCAGCGCTGTTCGCTATCTCGTCATTGGCATCGAGCAATGACAACACTTCGTCGCATAGGGATGAATCCGGGCCGCATCGCGCTTCCAGCCATTCCCGCCGGTTGACTGCCGCTGGCAGGCAAGCCGCGTCGTGGAACAAGCCTTCGACTTGTTGGATACGGGACATGGATTCTAGAGTACTCAATCAATACAGCGGCGAATGAGCGGAAATCGCCTCAACTGCCGAATCAGGAATAAAATCGCTGCGAATCCCCAAAACGATGAGGCGTTTATGTGTGATCTGGCGCTGTGTCTAGTAGACGGCGCACGGGCCAAACTCGACGCTTTCAATCCAAACCACAAGAGGAGCGATCGTCAGCCATATGCAGCTTGAAGATTTCTTCCCCAGATCCGGCAACTGGAATTTTGACACGTGCAGCGGTATCAGCGGGAGTCTGGGCCCCGTCGCTGTCGGGGCAGGAACGATAGTAATCAAGAACGGGGGTGACCGCTGTTCTTTCGGCGCTCTCTACGGCGGTGGCAGTTTCAGCCCGCTGCCGGCATCGTTGACGTTTTCGACGGAGAGTATGCCGTCAGGAGGGAAACTCCTGATCTCACCGGGCGTCGATGCGAATGATACGGACTTTTCGGGGGCCTGCGTGATCGCCGGGAAAGAGGCGGCGATGGCTCTGGGCGGACAGATCATGCTTGCATTTGTGGGAGGTAGCGAGCTGGTGTTGTCGATGTTAGCGGCTTCCGGGCCTCTCGGTTGGGCAGTCTACACCGCCGGGTTCTTCAAACTCTTCAAAGGAGTGATACTCATCGCCGGTTCCGTCGCAGGCGTTACCGCTGGTCTAGGGGTCTATCGCGGCCATCTGTTCAACGCGACCTACCGGTAGAAGCATTTGGGTTCCGGCTCCAGGCGTTCGAAGCTTCATGCCAGGTTGTGCCGGACGTTGTTTGCGTCCCGCGGATTAAGCCGGCGGTATAGCCAGGCCTTCGCGAATTGCAGATCCCGGTCGACCGTGGCGCCGGCAATACTCAACACCTCGGCCGCCTCATCATTCGTGCATCCGAGGAAGTACCGCAGCTCGATCACGCGCGCCTTGCGCTCGTCCAACGCTTCCAGTTGGTCGAGCGCCTGGTCGAGCCAGAGCATGTCGTCTCCGGTGGCGTCGATCCACGCGATCTCGTCGTGGAGAGCAACCCGGTCCGCCGATCCGGGACGCTTGGAAGCCTTGGCCTGCCGCGCATAGTCGATGAGGATCAGCCGCATCAGCCGCGCTGCAAACGCATAGAAGTGCAGTCGATCTGTGAGTCGAACGCCTTGGATCTGAGCAAGCCGCAGGTAGAGCTCATTCACGAGCCCGGTGGCTTCCAGCGTGTGTCCGGCGCGCTCCTTTCGCAGGTACCCGGCAGCGATCCCGCGCAAATCGTCGTACGCAGCCGACGCGACTCGGGCAAGCGCCTCCTGATCGCCGTCGTGCCAGCGGTGCAAAAGCTTCGTTATGTCGGGCGGCAGGGACTCGCTCGCAGACATGGCCTCGGTAGCGACATTCTACCCGATTCCGAAACGCACGCACTTTTTGCCCCGCCGTACTCGACTCATTACTCTGATTCGTCGATGTGCTTGTGAGTTCGAGCAGCTCTTCGAGCAATCCATCGCAAGGTTCGTCATTAGCGGCTGTATTACTTGAGCCGATGCGAGAAATCGGCTTCAACTATTGCATCGATGAAGGGTCGATCGATGCATTTTAACCAACCAAGCGCCAGGTTTGAACGCTTCCACAGCCTACTACTGGACGGATAGATACTCGACCGGCTTTTCCAGCAGTGCCGTGGGATCGGGTGTGGGATCGTGGATTGTAAACTTGAACGTGGAGCCAAGACCCGGCTGCGATTCGACCCAGATGCGGCCGCCATGGTGTTCGACAATCTTGGCGCAGGTTGCCAGGCCGATGCCGGTGCCGGGATATTCCGAGCCGTGCAAACGCTGGAACACGCCGAAGATCCGCTTTTGTTGCTCTGGCGGAATCCCGATTCCGTTGTCGCGTACTTCGAATAGCCACTCCTGCGGAATCCGCGAAGCCAGGATGTCGATGCGAGGCGATTGATCGCCACGATATTTGATTGCGTTGCTGACCAGGTTCTGGAACAACTGCACCAGTTCCACCTCATCGGCGAGCAAGCTTGGAAGCTCTCCGAAATTCACCTTCGTTCCGCTATTCTCGATGGCCACATGCAGGTTGTTCAGGGCCATCTCCAACACCTGGTTACAGCTAATCAGGACGCGCGGGTTCTTGGACCGGCCGATGCGCGAGTAGGCCAGAAGATCGCGGACCAGCGCCTGCATGCGATCCGCGCCCTTGACGGCATAGTCGATGAACTCCAGGGCTGTCGCGTCGAGCTGGCTGTGATAGCGCTTGCGCAAGAGCTCCATGAAATTTCGAATCGTCCGCAGAGGCTCCTGCAAGTCATGCGATGCCGCATAAGCGAACTGTTCCAGATCAGTATTGGAACGCGCCAATGAGGTGTTGGCCTCCTTGAGCGCATGTTCGGCTCTGCGACGCTCGCCGATCTCGGCTTTAAGGGCCTGGTTGGCTTTCGCTAATTCCGCGGTTCTCTCGCGCACGCGGTCTTCCAACTGCGCGTGGGCTTTGCGGAGTGCCTCCTGGGCTTCGGTCCGCTCGCGGATTTCCTGTTCGAGAATAGCGTTCGCCCTCGCCAGTTCCCGAGTGCGTTCCTCGACGCGTTTTTCCAATTCATCGCGAGCGGCATTCAGCTCCGAACGCTGCCGGGCCAGCCGAGCCATGGCATTGTTGAAAGCGAACGTCACCGTCCCCACTTCGTTTCTCGTGGTAATCGGCACCGGTTTGTCAAGGCGGTCCTGCGAGAGGCGTTCCGCGCCTCGCAATAACAGCCGTAAGGGGCGGGTGATGGTGGCCGCGAGCAGGATGGCAAACGCTGTACCGACCAGAACCGCAAAAAGGATATAGAGCGCGCCAGACCGCGTCACGTATTCCAGGTGCTGCTCGTCGGGCGAGCGGTCGATTCCCAGCCAGGCCCACGCAAGCGTGTGGTTACCGACGGTGATTGGGGTTACGGCCTGCACGTTGAGGGGACTGTCGTAGATCAGCTTCGCCGCCGGCGGCCCACTGAACACGCTCAGACTGACGGGGTCGTGAAGATACTGACCGGACTTCGAGTGATCGCTGTGTGCGAGGATACGCCCTTTGATGTCCGTCACCATGGCATAGCGAACCGTGTGGTCGCGGAGAAAAGCGTCGACCACTTCGGACAGCCCGGCCAGATCGTCCACAATTACGTAAGGAATGCTGCTGGTAGCCAGCAGACCATCTTGAAATAGGACCCGCGTCTTGGCGCGCTCGGCGAGAAAGCTTCGCTGCCGATACGAGACGTCGATTACGAAGATGCTCATCAGAAGCAGGTGTACCAGCGCGACGCCCAGAATGAGCTGGTTGCGGATCGACTTGCGCGGCGATCGCGCCGTAAAGGCCTTTTCGACCGATTCCCGCTTCGACCGGATGCGAATCTTCATTGCGTTCCGCCTAGCGTGGGAGTGCGCCCGAACATCCGGCGATAGTCGTTCAAAAACTCCCAAACCGGGTCGTACGTCTCCGGTCCGGCTGGTTGGAACTTCGAGAAACGGGCTGCCTCCAGGATCGATTGTCCCTGGGGTGTCGCGTTCAACTCATACAAAGCCTGAACCACCTGGCGCACGTGCTCTCGGGGAACGACGTTCCGCGCCATAATGCCGAGGCCGACCAGCGGAGCCGTGGTCCAACGAACCTCGAGCTCCTGAGCGTAAACCGGTTTCGTTTTGCGGAAAGTAATCCAGGTGGACTCGGAAACGCAGCCGGCGGCGGCGAGATCGAAGTATACGTTCATCAGAGCCGATTCCTGCGAGCCTACGTACTTCGGTTTCGCCATTCGCTCGATATCGAGACCGGCATCGCGCAGGAAAACCTTCTGCATCATCGTTCCCGAGAGGTCGGTCCGCCCCGCAAAACTGATATACGCACCCTTGAGGTCGCGCACTTTGCGGATGTGTGAGTCTTTGCGAACAACGATTACGCCCCGGACTCTGTCGGCTGTTTTAGCGACTATGTGATAGCCAAAATCCTCGGCGGAAATCACAAGGTGGGGACTCAGCATCGCAAAGTCTAAGTTGTGATCCGTCAGCTTTTTCTCGTAGGTCGGGTAATCACGGGCTGTTTCGAGCCGCACGGTGAAACCCGATACCTCGTGATTGATCTCGTCAATCAGCGGCTGGTAGATTTCATAAAGCTGTATAGCGTTGTGCAAGGGAAGCACGCCGAAAGCGTACTCGGTACCGGCTGGCTTGGGAGGTTGTGCGGAAACCTGGGGGATGTAATCTGTCTTCTGTGGGTGGCTACACCCCGCGATCAGAATACACGTTGCGAGTGCGACCAGCCGGCTATGCACCGGCAATGCTCTTGCTCTCGTGCTCAACCGCATACGGTGGTCCTATAAGAAAGTACCTCACAGACGGGTACTTTCTTATAGTTAGAACCGCCTGGACCTGTATTTCTATTTTAACAGCAAGCTGGAATACAGAAACCTAGAGGCCCGGAGACATCCGTGAGGGCAGTTTCGGTTGATTGGCGACATCCAAACCGACGCGAAGTCCGAAATCGGCGGCTTCAACCATGCCGGCGAAGTCCCAGTTTTCGTTGTATTCGTCGGACGGCTGATGATAGTGCTTCGTGTTGAATTCCTCGAAGATCTTTTCGCCATAGTCGGCCGGTTTCCCGTAAAACTGGGTGCCAAGCGAGATTGAGAATGCGGGAACGCCGGCATGAGCGAAGGAGAAGTGGTCGGAGCGATAGTAATGGCCTTGCTCGGGGTGCGAGTCGGGCTGGATCTCCAGTTCCATGCGCTTGGCGACCTGTTGCACGGTTGGCCAGACGGCTGTCTTCTCAGCGCCAGTAACCGAGATGTCCTTGGTGCGGCCGAACGGATAGAAGGCGTCGAAGTTGAGATCGAGCGCCGTGTGATCAAGGGGCACTTCAGGGTGCTGCGCGTAATACTCGGAGCCACGCAAACCGGCCTCCTCGGCAGTTACGGCGAGGAATAGCGCCGACCGCCGCGGCTTATGCTCCAGGGAAGCCCAGGCGCGCGCGAGTTCCACCAGAATGCCGCAGCCGGTCGCATTGTCGACGGCTCCGTTGTAGATCTTGTCGCCGTTCACTTCGGGTCCGATGCCGAGATGATCCCAGTGGGCCGAGAAGACAACATACTGCGATTTCAGTTCGGGATCGCTGCCCTCGACGACCGCGGCGACGTTGCGGCTTTCGATCCGCCGGACATCGCTCGGAATGTTGGCATGGACCTGGGCATTCAGGGGGATGGGATGAAAGTCGGGCTTGTTCGCTGCTTCCAGCAACTGGTCGAGATTTTTGCCGATGAGGGCGGCGAGTTTTTCCGCCGATTCCTGTGACACCCAGCCGGCGAAGGCCAGTGCGGGTTGGGATGCCTGATGCGGGACTTGGGGATCCTCCTTGCTCCAGGAGCCTTTGACGGTGTTCCAGCCGTAGCCGGCCGTTGGGGTGGTGTGAAGGATCAGGACCGCACGCGCGCCATGGCGGGCTGCTTCTTCGTATTTGTAGGTCCAGCGCCCATAATAGGTGAGCGCCTTGCCTCCAAAGAATTTCGGATTGTCGGAGGGTGGTTCATTCGTGAAGAGCACGACTACCTTGCCCTTCACGTCGACGCCCTTATAGTCGTCCCAGTGAAATTCGGGGGCCACAATGCCGTGGCCGACGAAAATGGCATCAGCGTCGATGCGTTCGTTCGGGGTTTGCAACTCGTTCGAGCCTACGAAGTCATCCAGCCACCGGAATTGGAGCGATTTGCCTTGTGCTTCGACAGACAGGGTGGCGGTAGGCTGCGTCGTTACGCCGACCAGGGGGACGCGCTGGAAATAGGTGCCACTATCACCCGCCGGTTTTGCGCCGGTCAGCGCGAACTGGGTCGCGATGTAATCGGTGGCGAGATCGCCGCCGCGCGTACCGACCCCTCGGCCTTCCAGCAGGTCGCTGGCCAGGAATTTCACGTGTGCGCGAATCTTCTCGCCCGAGATAACGTCGGGCTGCGCGGATATACCCAGGGCGAACGCCAGGATGAAAAGGATTCTGAACATGACCACGTTTTCATTCTATGGCCGATGGTATAGCCAGGTTTGTATCCTGCGCATCGGATGAAAGACCGCCGCACCCTCGAAAATCCCCCCTTGGATAGCCTTGGGTCTTAATCCTAGGGAACAGGCCGAGCGTATTCGGCCCTCAATGCCGCGGGATCCATCCCCGCGTGAATTGAGTCGCGAGACTCATGGGGGTGGCTCTCTTCTCCTCGTATTCAACGTTTTCGGTAGAAAACTCACGCGCAGGAGGCTGTGGAAGGTGTTACACAGCCTGTGCCACTTTGTTTCCAACTTTTAGGCTTGCGGCTATGCCCGGTTGGTGGGCAGGTATTCAGCCCAGCCGATTTCTGGCGCCCGTACTGCTAGTGAGCCCCTTCCTTTATCGGCTTCCAATCGCGTGCCTGCCGCTGCGCCGTGCTCAGCTTTCCTGCGTTCAGTTTGCCGGCGACAATATCCCGGTGGTCCACGCAATTCTGATCCCCGGACGCCGCGCAGACGCTCAGCCACACATACGCCTGTACGTAGTCGCGCTTCACGCCCTTGCCCGAATAGTACATCTCGCCGAGGTTCTTCTGCGCTTTAGCATAGCCTTGATTGGCGGCGCGCCGGAACCATTCCACGGCCTTTTCGAAATCCTGAGGAACACCTTTGCCATCGAAATACATCAGGCCAATGTTGAACTGGGCATTTGGGTCGCCGGAATCCGCGATCGGCTTCCATTCGTTGAATGCTGCGTTGTAATCGTGACCTTCATACGCCTTCAAGCCGGTCGCAAAATCCGCCGCAAATGCCGACCCGAGGGCAAAGGCCAGCAGGCATGCCAATTGTGCACGCATTACGCACCTCCAATTTCCATTGTCAGACAACCGGAGCCTGCGATAATAAGAGTAGAACCTTCCTTGGACGACTCCATCCTCATCCGTGGAGCGCGGGTCCACAATCTCAAGAATGTGACGCTCGCGATTCCGCACAATCAGCTCACTGTCGTCACCGGTGTGTCCGGGTCGGGTAAATCCTCACTCGTATTCGATACCGTTTACGCCGAGGGACAGCGACGCTACGTGGAATCGCTTTCGGCTTACGCCCGGCAGTTCCTGGAACGCATGGAGAAGCCGGACCTCGACGAGATCTCCGGCATTGCGCCGCCGATTGCCATTCGCCAGAAAAATACGACGCGGAACCCGCGCTCAACGGTCGCAACTTCGACCGAGCTGTACGATTTCCTGCGCCTCATGTTCGCGCGCGTGGGGCGCACCTACTGTCCCAAGTGCGGGCAACTCGTCGAACGCGATACGGTGGACCAGGTGGCGCACCGGATGTTGGCGCAGCCCGCCGGCTCGCGATGGTATGTTCTCTTTGCGGTACGTTCTTCCGGAACCACGGACGCGCTGCGGGACCGTTTATTCGAGCTTCGGAAAAAGGGCTTCAATCGCCTTTTCCAGAACGCGCGCACCTTTGAATTCTCGACTCCGGAATCGTTGCTCGACATCGATTTCAAGCAGCCGTTGTTCGCACTGGTAGACCGCATCGCCATCGCGGCGGAACTACACCAGCGCATTGTGGATACGGTCGAAATCTGCTATCGCGAAGCGGGCGAGGTAATCTTCGAGCCTGCGGCGGCTGCAGCCGGCGTCGAGAAGACGGTGTTCAGCGAGAAGTTTGCCTGCAAGCGCTGCAACATCGAGATGATCACCCCTGAGCCCGCGCTGTTCAGCTTCAATAACCCGATGGGAGCTTGTCCGCGCTGTCAGGGGTTTGGCAACACCATCGATTACGACATGGACCTGGTGGTCCCCGACAAAGGCCTGGCGCTGTCGGAAGGGGCCGTCGATCCGTGGACCAAGCCGCAATATACCTGGTACTGGGATGAGTCTTTTTTAAAGGCCGCCAAGAAAGCCAAGATCCCGCTGAAAGTTCCTTACGGCGAACTGACGCCGGAAGAGAAGAAGTTTGTGAAGGACCATGTGCGGCGGTTCTTCGACCAGGTGGAAGCAAAGAAATACAAGGTGCACGTCCGGGTTTTCATGAGCCGCTACCGCGGATACTCGGAATGCCCCGATTGCCACGGCTCGCGCCTCCGCGCCGACGCGATGAACATCCGGGTCGGCGGTAAGACGATGCCGGAAGTTGTCAGGCTGAACATTGCGGAGGCTTACCAGTTTTTCGATGCGTTGGAGCTGACGCCGGAAGAGCGATCGATTGCCGACAAAGTTCTGGTTGAGATTCGCCAGCGTCTGAAATTTCTGAATGACGTCGGTCTCGACTACCTGACGCTCGATCGCCTGTCGTCAACGCTTTCCGGCGGCGAGGCCCAACGGATCCAGCTGGCCACGTGCCTCGGCTCGCGGCTCGTGGGCGCGTGTTACGTGCTCGACGAGCCCTCCATAGGGCTGCACAGCCGCGACACGGGCCGCCTGATTCACATCCTCGAGGAACTGCGCGATCTTGGGAACACGATTGTCGTCGTGGAGCACGATCCCGACGTGATGCGAGCCGCCGACCATATTGTCGACCTCGGTCCCGGGGCCGGCGAACTCGGCGGGCGTGTCATTTTCGAAGGCTCTTATACCAAGATCCTGGCTGACGGCGCGGGTTCGCTGACCTCGCGCTACCTCAAAGGCGAGTTGAAGGCTTCGCAGTCGCTATTCCGCCGTCCCGTCAATCCCAAGCGCGTTGTAAAGTTCTACGGCGCGCGGGCTCACAATTTGAAGGGTATCGATGTGGCGATCCCGCTGAACATGATGGTCGCCGTCACGGGAGTCTCGGGATCGGGCAAATCGACACTGGTTCACGACGTTATTTTCAAGAGTCTTGAACGCCAGCTTCGCAAGGACATTCCGCAGGAGGAAGATCCAGAGTTTGGCGGTGTGATTGAGAAGGTCACTTGCCGCAAAGTGGAAAACGCGAGACTCTTGACTGAGGTGGTTTTGGTCGACCAGTCGCCGATCGGACGTACCCCGCGATCCAATCCGGTCACTTACATCAAAGCTTTCGACATGATCCGCGAGCTGTTCGCCTCGACGCCGGACGCGGAGAAACGCGGCTACACCGCCGGTCATTTTTCGTTCAACATCCCGGGCGGGCGTTGCGAAAACTGCCAGGGCGACGGCACGGTCACCGTGGAAATGCAATTCCTCGCGGACGTCGAGTTGGTGTGCGAGGAATGCAAGGGCACGCGTTACAAGAGCAGCATCCTGGACATCCGCTACAAGAACCTGAACGTGCACGAGGTGTTGCAACTCACGGTGAAGGAAGCGCTGGCGTTCTTCTCCGACGTTCCGAGGCTGGCGAACCGCCTGAAGGTTTTGGCCGACGTGGGGCTCGGATATCTGCGGCTCGGCCAGTCCGCGACCACGCTGAGCGGAGGTGAAGCCCAGCGCGTCAAGCTGGCGGCACACCTCTGCCAGGCCAACTGCGCCGGAACGCTGTTCATATTCGACGAGCCGACGACTGGCTTGCACTTCGACGACATCGCGAAGCTCCTGCACGCGTTCGACCGCCTCATTCAGAACGGCGGCAGCATCCTGATCATCGAGCACAATCTCGATGTCATCCGCAGCGCGGATTGGGTCATCGACCTGGGGCCCGAGGGCGGGGAAGCGGGCGGAGCAATCGTGGCGCAGGGCACGCCGGAACAGATTGCGGAAGCACGGAACTCGTATACGGGGAAGTATCTCCGCGCCTTGCTGCAACCTTCCTCTTGACATCCCACAGGAAATCTGGCAAGCTCCTCTAAGCATCCCACAGGAGAACGCTTTGACAGACGACAAGTCGGAAATTCTTCAGGGCACTCTCGATCTCATGGTGCTGAAAACCCTGGACGCCATGGGACCGCAGCACGGCTACGGCATTGCTCGCCGCATTGAGCAGATCGGGGAGGATGCGCTCCAGATCAATCAGGGCACTATCTATTTGTGCCTCGTGCGACTCGTAAATAAGCGCTGGATTTCCGCGGAGTGGGGCATATCCGAGAACAACCGCAAGGCGAGGTTCTACACCATTACCAAGTCCGGCCGCAAACAACTCGCCGCTGAAGCCGAACATTGGCAGCGCATCGCCGGCGTCATCGGACGTCTGCTGGAGCTGGAAGGAAGGAGCTAGGCCGTGCTGGGACTCCTCAACGAAGCTTTCGCTCGCGTCCGTTCGCTCTTCCGGCGGGAAACACTCGACCGAGATCTGGAACAGGAGTTCGAATCGCATCTCGAGATGCTCACGGAGGACTACGTACGCCGCGGGTTGTCACGGGACGAGGCACAACGCGCGGCGCGCTTGAAACTTGGCGGACTCGGGCCGCTTCGTGATTCACATCGCGAGGCTCGAGGAGTTCCCTTGCTCGATGAATTCCGCCTGGATTTGCGGTTCGCATGGCGCACCGTGCGAAAGAATCCTGGTTTCACCGGCGTGGCGGTGCTTACACTGGCCATGGGCATTGGCATAAATACCGCCGCGTTTACGATCTACAACGGCCTGGCCCTGCGGCCGATTCAAGCCCGCAATCCGGGCCGGCTGGTTCAAGTTTCGCGGGTCACCCGCGATCCGTTCTTCTCGTATCCGGATTACTTGTACTACCGCGATCACAATCGCTCGTTGGCCGGATTGGCCGTAATGGGGACGGGCACCTTGTCAGTGAGCGGTGCGGCGGCCTCGGAGGCACAGCCGAGCCCGGGCATTCTCGGCGTTGCGGGCCTGCGGTTGCCGCAGCCGCTGGCGGGAAGTTCCGAGCCGGTGAACGCCATCATTGTGTCCGGAAACTTCTTTCAGTTTTTGGGTGTCGGAGCCGCGTTAGGACGGACATTTCTTCCGGAGGAGGATGCGCCCGGCGCTCAGCCGGTGGTGTTGATCAGCGAGAATTTTCGGCAGCGGCGCTTCAGCGCCGACGCGAACCTACTCGGCCAAAACCTGCGCCTGAACGGCTTCAACGTCACCATCGTCGGAGTCACTGCGCGTGATTTCACGGGTACCTATCCGCTGGTTCCGGACATATGGATCCCGGCGGCGCTCTACTACCGGTTGGCCGCCAGTCCTGGAAGTACGTTCGATCGGAACGCCGCGGATTTCCGGTTGTATGGGCGCTTGCGCGATGGAATCACAAGGCTGCGGGCCGAGGCCGAAATGGACGCCCTAGGAGCGCAGTTGCAAGCGGCGTTTCCACAAAGGCAGGAAGGCGAGCCGGACAGCCAGTCTGGCCGGCTGATCGTAGGCGAAGCCACGCGGGGCAGCCAGCCCGGCGGAAGCGAAGCCGCGCCGGCGATGTTCCTTCTCGGAGCGGTGGGATTGGTGCTGCTGATCGCCTGTGCTAACGTCTCGAGTCTCCTGATTGCGCGTTCTGCGAGCCGGCGCAGAGAAATCGCCGCCCGCTTATCGCTCGGCGCCAGCCGCGGCCGTCTGGTACGTCAGTTACTCACGGAAAATGCCGTCGTGAGCGCCATGGCCGGAGCTGTGGGCGTTCTCTTTTCGTGGTGGTGGTTGCGCACTCTCGTCGATCGAATCGCCGCGGCGCCCATTCCCAATCTGGGTATCGTGGCGCTCGACGTCTCGCCCGATTGGCGGATCCTCGCCTACGTCGTTGGAATCTCGATCATCGCCACGATGGGATTTGGCCTCGCCCCGGCGCTGCAGGCTTCCAGCCCCGATCTGAGTCAGGGATTGAAGGACCAGGCCACTGCATTCGGAGCGTCGGTGCGCAAGTCGCGACTCCGCGATCTGATGGTGGGCGCACAGGTCGCGGTCTGTCTTCTACTGCTGGTTGCAACCGGACTCCTGGCCCGATCCTCCGTTCGAGCCCTAGAGGTTGATCTGGGCTTTGACTTCCACAAGATTGTTTCGCTCGCGGCCGTATTTCCACCGTCAGCGTCTCCGGACCGAATTGCCGCCATGCGGGCCCGCCTGACGGAAAGACTGGCGGAACTGCCTGAAGTTCAACATGTCGCCGTTGCTTCTCATCTGCCGCTGGCTCACTGCTGCCTGAAGCGCACCACGATTCCGCTTGACGGCCGCGCTTTCGAAGCGGTCTACACGCTCGTCACGCCAAACTATTTCGCCACAATGGGCATTCCCATCCTCCGTGGACGCAATTTCACGGAAGAGGAAACTCGTGATTCATCCGCGGTGATCGTTAGCGAGACGACGGCACGGCGCTTCTGGCCAGACAAAGACCCCATCGGCCGGCGGCTCGGCTCCAGGGTAATCATCGGAGTGGCGCGGGATGTCCGTAGCTTGCGGCTCGATCGGATCGACAGTACCTGCCTTTACTATCCCGTGACCCGCGAATATGGCGGCGCGGGAACGAGCGGCCGGCCGGAAGCCGTCGTGATCCTAAAGGTCAGGACCGACCCCGCGGCGGCTATATCAGCGATAGAACGCGTAATATGGACCGGCCAGGGCGATCTCGAAATCGCCGTGAGCGATTCCCGCACCGCATTTAGCAGTCAAACGCCGTTTATCGCCGCCCGAATCGGGGCGATCGCCTCAGCTATCATCGGTGCCCTGGGCCTGCTCATGGCCGCGGCGGGCATTCACGGAATCGTCGGCTTTGCGGTTACGCAACGGACGCAGGAAATCGGCATCCGCATGGCCCTCGGCGCGCGAAGCGGCAATGTGCTCGCGCTCGTGTTGTCCGAAACGATGCGGCCCGTCATCATCGGGCTCATCGTGGGTTTCGCACTTTCGGGAATCGCGTCCGTGGTGACATCACGATTTCTGTTTGGCCTGAGCCGGTTAGATCCGGCGCCGTTCGCCGCCGCCATCGCATTCCTGGCGGCCATAGGCCTCCTCGCGATCTACGTTCCGGCGCGCCGCGCTACCCGGGTCGATCCGATGATTGCGTTGCGTTACGAGTAGTATTACTGAAAGAAGCGTTTGAACATTCGGGGCGAAAACTCGCCGGCCACGTTGAGCCCAATGCGCCCAGCGAAGCCGAGTCCGAACGCCATGGCGCCATCAGCGACTGAGGATCGGCTGGGCGGCTGCCAGGCGCGCGAAATAAATGCTGCTCCTGCTCCTCCGCTGATCGCTGAAAATGACACCCGGCGGCTCCCATCATCGCGCCGGGCGACGAAAGCGCTCGTGACCGCATAGGCCAGCCGATGCCGCACTGATCCTTCGTTCAGCGGCAGAAAGCGATTGTCCTCATGCAATAAGGCTGCCGTGCCGTGCATGATCGTTTGACCAACGAACCGCTGGCCATAAGCGCTCGCGAAGCGTCGTCCGAAACCTGCGCTGCCCTCGCCCCACTCGTAAGGCCAATCGCCCGCTTGACCGATGGCCGCTACCGCGGCTGAATCGACGAACGCGTTCACTCCCACAATTCCCGACAGATACGCGTCGAAGCGTTCGTGAGAAGTGAGCGGGGTGTAATTCTGCGTGGATGGCGGCGTGTATACCGTCGTTTGCGCCCCAAGAGGGAGTGCTGGAATCAAAAGAAGGAGGAGCGCGAGCCGGGAACCGTTCACATACCTTAGATGCCTTTAACGTATGAAACATCACATTCTTTGCGCTCCTCCGGCTACCGGCTAAAATGAACCATTGGCTTCTTCCAGCGCGCAGGCACATCAACTCGCCACTCCCGGTCTCCACAATCTGACCACGCGTCAGTTATTGGGCACGCTTACCGGACTTCTGCTCACTCTGCTTCTCGCCGCCCTCGATCAGACAATTGTGGGCACTGCCATGCCCCGCATCATTGCCGAACTGAACGGCTTTGACCGCTATCCCTGGGTGACCACCGCGTATCTGCTGACGTCGACAATCTCAGTTCCGATCTTCGCGAAGTTGTCCGACATGTGGGGCCGCAAGTGGTTTTTTCTGAGCGGTTCAGTGCTGTTCGTGCTTGCGTCCGCTTTATGCGGCGCCGCGGGCAAGGTCGGTTGGATGTACGGCGACGGCATGACGCAGTTGATTATCTTCCGCGGCTTGCAGGGAGTGGGAGCGGGCATCATTGTCGGTTTGCTGTTCACGATTATTGGCGATATCTTCGCGCCCGCTGAACGAGCACGCTACCAGGGCCTGTTTGCCGCGGTGTGGGGACTTGCGTCGATCTTTGGCCCGACGCTCGGCGGCTGGATCACCGATCATTTCTCCTGGCGATGGGTGTTCTACGTAAACCTGCCGGTGGGCGCCTTGGCCATCGGCGCCATTCTGGTCGAGTTTCCTTACTTCCGTCCGCACGGGGTTCGCCGCTCGATCGATTGGGTGGGCGTCGGGGCGCTCATGGCCTGCCTGGTACCGCTCCTGCTGGCGCTCACCTGGGTCAGCGATTACGGCTGGACATCCCCGCGCGTTCTGTGGCTCTTAGGCGTTGCGGCTGCCATGCTCGTTGCGTTCCTGTTTGCCGAATCCCGCGCTTCCGAGCCGCTGCTGCCGCTCTGGTTGTTTCGTGAGCCGGTGATTGCCGTTTCCTCGGTTGCCATATTCCTGTTGGGCGTCGGGATGTTCGGAGTGATTCTCTACGTTCCCCTGTTCATGCAAGGCGTACTGGGCGTCACCGCGACCCGTTCAGGTTCCCTGCTGACACCGCTCCTGATGGCCGCGGTAGTAAGCAGCGTCGCCGCGGGGCAGATCATAGCGCGGACGGGGCGCTACCGTTGGGTGGCGGTCGGCGGAGCTGCGATTGCCGCCGTGGGAATGTATCTCCTCGCGATCATGAACGCGAGCACGACGGAAGCGCAAGTCATCTGGTACATGATCATTGCCGGAGTCGGAATCGGGATCCTGCAGCCCATATACACGCTCGCGGTGCAGAACGTTTCCCCGCCGCAGCACATGGGGGCGGCGACGGCTTCGACACAGTTCTTCAGGTCGATCGGCAGCACTGTCGGGGTCGCGGTGTTCGGCTCCGTTCTCCTGAGTTTGTATCACCGCGAATTCCAGGCCAATCTCCCGAAAGGCACTCCGCCGCGTGCTCTCGTTCCTTTTCAGAATCCATTACAGCTTGTGCAGATCCGTTCGCTTCTCGAGAAGTCATTCGGGCGTTATCCCGGCGGCACCGATCTTCTGCACAAACTTCTGCATAACGTTCGCGACGCCCTGGTCGTCGGTCTGCACGAGATATTTCTCATTGGCGCGATCCTGATGACCGTTTCGGTAATCGTGAACCTTATGCTCCGCGAAGTGCCTTTGCGCAAGAAGCACCCGGGCGCCGCATCAATTCCGGAAGGATAAGAGTTGGTCGACATCCACAGTCACGTGCTGCCCGGTCTGGATGACGGGGCACAGACCCTTGAGGAAACACTCACAATGCTGCGCATGGCCGAGGGCGCCGGAACCACGGACATCGTAGCCACGCCGCATGCGAATTCGATGTTCCATTTCGATCGCGCGCGCATCGACGCGTTGGTGGCCGAAGTGCGGCTGTCGTACACGGGCAGCCTGCGGATTCACGTCGGGTGCGACTTTCATCTGTCGTTCGAAAACGTTCAGGCTGCGTTACAGGACCCGACGCCGTTTACGATCAATCGCGGGCCTTACCTGCTCGTGGAGTTCGCCGATATCGTGATGCCGAATTCCGGCGAGATTTTACAGCGCCTCGTGGAGAGCGGTTTGCATCCCATCATCACTCATCCTGAGCGGAATGGGATGCTTCAGGAGCACCTCGACTGGCTGGAGCGATGGGTGGAGGAGGGATCGTTCGTCCAGGTGACGGCCCACTCTTTTCTCGGTCTGTTCGGATCGCGAGCCAAACGGTCGAGTTGGACGATGGCGCAGAAAGGCCTGGTCCATTTCGTAGCCAGTGACGCGCACGATGTCGAGCGCCGCACGACCCGGCTGGACGAGGCTTATGCCGCGGTTAAGGAACGCATGGGGGAGAAAGAGGCGCGCAGGCTTTTTGTCGATAATCCCGGAGCGGCTGTGTCCGGTTTCCCTCTCGACGCGATTGACGGTTCGGGTACGCGAAAGCGCAAGTGGTTCGGCCTGTTTGGCTGAGTTCGTCGCCTGCGCCGCCCTTCCACAGCATCTCAGTAAAAAGAATGGCGCGACGCTTTCGCGCCGCGCCATCCCACCCTGATTCTGACTAACCTCAGAAAGTAAATCGCGCCGCCAATTGGATATTGCGGCGATCCGCCGTACCGCCTGTGCAGCCCTTGCACGCCTGGACTACATTCGTGCCGCTCAGATCGATACTGTTAGCCTCGACATACATGTTCGCGTGGTTGAAGAGGTTGTACGCTTCACCACGAAGCTGCATCCTGAACCGCTCGCCGAACCGGAAGCTCTTGTAAAGGCCCATGTCGAGTTCATAGAATCCCGGCGCGCGGAACGCGTTGCGGCTCGACATATCGGCCGGATACGGAGGCAGGTCTGACCAGAAGTACTTCGGATTCGTGAAGTGATCGATGATCGACGGTTGAATCGTCAGAAAATCGAATTGATTTGTTTGGCCCGCACTAGGCGATGGATTTCCGTTGGCAGCCGTTGTCACCGGAGCGGTGAACGCGGCCATCGTGCAGAAATTATAGGCGTTCGTGCAATCGAACAACGTGTACGGCGAGCCGGATCGCATCGTCAGGATTGGCGCTATGCTCCAGCCGCCGAAAATCTGCGCTTTGAGGTTGTGCCCCGTTTTATAAGCCGGGATGTCCCAAATGGCGCTGACGACGGCGCGGTGTCGGATATCGAAATCGGCGTTGCCCTTCGTGACATTCGGATTGAACGGATCGAGCAGCCCGGTTTCCTGAGTTCCCCAGTTGTTGGAGAACGCGTCCGCATCGCTAAAGCTTGAGCTGAGGTTATCAATCGCGTGGGACCACGTGTAGTTAAACGTCAGGTTGAGCCCGCTGTTCTTGATGTTGTCCACTCGCGTACGCAGATTGAGGGCGTTGTAGTTGGACCAAGCGTTGTTTCCACGGACATTAATGCCGCTGTATTTGGAGTTCAGAACCGCGGTGCAATTCTCGGCATCGTAGCTGCAGGGAATCCCCAAATACACGTTGCCGTATCCATAGCGGTTGTCGACCGAGATGTCGTACAGGTCAACTCCTCTGGAGCCGCTGTAGTCGGCGCCGACCAGCAGACCGTTCAGGATCCGGCGTTCCAGCGAGACGCTCCAGAAATGTGCGCGGGCGGTCTTAATGTTCTGAATGGGAACACGTAGCGTCGCAGCCGGAAGCGTGATGGTGCCGCTGCCACTGGCAAACGGGCCGAGGTTGGCTACCGAAATGGGCAGCGTACCCGGCCAGTTGGACGTGCCCGCCGTGATGCTTACGGTTTCATAGTTGGGCGGATTCTGAATGGCATTGAACGTCACGTTTCCGAAATTGCGTTCGTAGCCGATGCCATAGCCGCCGCGGATGGAGGTCTTGCCATCGCCGAACACATCCCAGGCAGCGCCGATGCGTGGCGCAAAGTTGTTATAAGTGGGAGCCCAGAAGCCACCGACGGAAGAACTCAGCACCGGTTGGGCAACACCCTTGGAGATGCCAATCGGTGTGCCGATCGAGCCGTCCGGCATGAAGTAGTTGGAATCCAGCTTGGGGTCTTTATTATGCTGGACACCGTAGTACTCCCATCGCAGCCCGAGGTTCATGGTCAATCGCGGTGTCACTCTCCAGGCATCCTGGACGTAGAGCGCGGACTCACGGTAACGGAAGCTGCGGCTGAAGTTCGGCTGGCCAACCGGCAAATTGACTTGTTCGCCGGGGTAGTGGCCCTGCGGATTGATGGCAGCCTGGTAGCGATACAGATTCCCGGTCATGAAATTGTCTACCGCCGAGCCAAGTTTTCCGCTGCTGAGATACTCGCCCGCTGTCTCATAGGCGCCGAACGTGCGGTTGTCGCGCATGTATTCGAAGCTGCCGCCGAAGCGGATACTATGTTTGCCTCGCGTATAGTTCATGTCCTGATAAAGCTGCACGAAGTTCTGCGGCCCGCCGAACGGAATTCCGTTACCCGGCGTGTTGGGATCAAAGCCAGGGTAGTTGATGTAGTATCCCAGCAACTGTCCCGCACCGGTCGGGGTCGTATACAGGGTCGGAACAGGGCCATAGGTATCGGAGAACGGCTGTTGTTGATTCAACCGGTTGAATACAACCTTGGATTGCGAGACCCAGCGAGGACTGAACGTGTGGATGATTGAGAACAGCGCGTTGTTGTTGAAATCCGTCTCACCCGTGTTGTAGCCTGCATACGGGCTCGACGAGATGATGCCGTTGAAAAACAACTCGCTCTGCAAGGCATAACGTCCGTAAAGCTGAGTTTTATCGCTGAGGTTGTAATCTACGCGCGCCACGGTTTGATACTGATTCTGGGGCGAACCGCCACCGGCATCTCCGGGTGCAGCGTAACCCGTCAGATCGTAGACCGGCATGTTGGGATTCAAAGCGAGACACTTCGGCGACGTTCCGCACAGGTTGGTTCCTTGTGCCGTGAGTTGGTTGATGCTGTAAGTCTTCAAAACCGACGATCCGGAAGCCAGTTTGCCGTAGGTGCTGAAGAACTGTTGTGTGTTGGCGGCGGATTGAGAAATCAACCAGGGATCCGGAGTCATCACAAAGGTCTCGGCTGTACTGCGTACGCGGATCCATTCGGTGCTGTTGAAGAAGAACAGTTTGTCCTTCTTCACCGGTCCGCCAACGGAGTAGCCGAACTGGTTGCGGTCGAAGACAGACTTGGGAACACCTTGCGCGTTGTTCTGAAAGCTATTGGACGAGAGCGCCGAAACGCGGTTGAACTCGTAACCCGAGCCGTGGAACCCGTTGGTACCTGATTTCGTGACGACGTTGACAACGCCGCCGGCGGCGCGTCCGAACTCAGCCGTGAAGTTGTTCGTAAGAATGCTGAATTCCTGAATAGAATCAAGGGGCACAGCCTGTCCGACGCTGGCGGTGAATTCGTCATTATTAGCAGCGCCATCGAGCAATACGTTTGTGCTGGATTCGCGCTGACCGTTGATTGCAAACCCCGCGCCTCGTCCGCCGGCACCGGCATCCGAAACGTTGCCCGATATCGCTACCAGCGCGTAAGCGTTCCGCGTGAGGGTCGGAAGTTCGCGGACCTGTGTCTCACTAACGTTGGTTGATAGTGTCTGGCTCTCAGTGTTGACCTGCACTGCGCTCTCGGCGACTTCTATCGTTGTCGTCGTGCCACCGACCTTGAGCTGCGCATCGAGGGTCGCCTTGGCGCCGACGGTAACCTCGACTCGCTGCCTTGCGGAGGTGAAGCTTGCCGCAGTGAATGTCACTTCATACGTGGCCGGATTGAGATTGGTAATCGTATACGCCCCACCGGCACCCGTCACGGTCGTTCGCGTTGCTCCAGTCGCCGTGTTGACGGCCGTTACGGTTGCGTTTGGAATTGCCGCGCCGGACTGGTCCAGGACCGTTCCGGAAATCTGGCCTGTTTCAGCCTGCGCCCACACCACCGCAGTCGCCAATACCAAGCCAACGAAGCACGCTAGCAGCTTGTACCACGTCTTCCTGCTACCAACTAGCAAGTGCATATGATTCCAGACTCCTTTCGAGAGGCTGTTCTATGAACCTCGGGCGGAGCGTTCTCTGAAACTCGACCGTTTTGGAGTCTGCGGGGGACTTAGCTTCCCGGCGCATGGCCGTCTGCCGCTTCCCGATCTCAGCAAGGGAGAGAAATTTCCCATGCAGAGCACAACCAGCCACGGCGCCACTGCACTTAGATACAGTTCCGAGTGTAGTTATCGACGCCTATGCCGACGTATGCCCGAGAGTTAGCAGGTTTCCTTCCAAAGGGTAATTTGGTCTAGAGACTAGGATTATGCCGCCAACCGAGGCTCACATCTCCCGAAGTTGGTAGTCTTGAGCGCGTTTACTACGGAAACCAGAATAAGTGAGGTGTGCGCTTTCGCTCGACTCGCATGTTGAAGCACACACCTCCACTCTAGGCTGCTGATCAATGACTTACCGTCGAATCGGGGTGACCGGATTGAGCGAAAACCCGCACGGCTTTGGACGCACTGGGCAAATCACCCCAATTGCGGCGCTTATCGGCTCATAAGTAACTGAAATCACTTGGGCGAAGAAACATGACCTGTTGGACACCCACTTGCACGTGCTGTTATCTCGGATTGAGCTATGCCCAGAGAATACCCCAGAAATCCAACGATTAGCTGGTGCCACCAGTACAGGAGCAAGGTGGTCAGCACCGAGGAAGCTGTCGACATTGTCGAGTCTGGCGACCGCGTCTGGATCCAAGAGGGTTGTGGTACCCCAACGACGCTGATTGACCCGCTCGTAAAGCGGGCTCCCGAACTGCACAATGTGGAAATCTGCCACATGCTCACGTTCGGAGATGCTCCGTACACCCGTCCGGAGTATCAAGGCCATTTTCGTCACAACGGCCTATTCCTGGGAGGTAACGTGCGCCAGGCGATCTGCGAAGGTCGCGCGGACTATACCCCCATCTTCCTGAGTGAGATCGAGGATCTGTTCCGATCCGCGCAGCTTCCAATCGATGTTGCGTTCGTCCAAACTACGCCACCCGACGAACACGGTTTTCTAAGCCTCGGCACGAGCGTAGACTGCACCCTCACCGCCGCGCAGTGCGCACGGCACGTGGTCGCGGAAGTGAACCGCCAGATGCCCAGAACGCTCGGCGATACGTTCATCCACATCAGCAAGGTATCGGCGGTGGTCGAGACAGACCGACCGCTGCTCGAGCTTCCCATGGAAGAGCCGACCCCGCTGCAACAACGTATCGCGGCGAACGTGGCGTCGCTGATTCCGGATGGCGCGGTGCTGCAAACCGGCATCGGCGGCATACCCGACGCCGTGCTCGGCTACCTCCGTGATCGCAAAGCCCTCGGCGTGCACAGCGAGATGTGCTCGGACGGCGTCATCGATCTGATCGAAGCGGGAGTGCTCACCGGCGAACGCAAGAACATCCACCCGCGCAAGATTGTGGTCGGTTTCGTCCTGGGGACGAGGCGGCTGTTCGATTTCATGCACGAGAACCCCATGTTCGAAATGCATCCCACGTCATACACCAACGATCCGTTCGTCATTGCGCAAAACGATCGCATGATCTCGATCAACTCCGCCATCCAGGTGGACATCACGGGCCAGGTTTGCGCGGATTCGATCGGCACGAAACCGTACAGCGGATTCGGCGGCCAGGTGGATTTCATTCGCGGCGCGGCGCGGTCGAAGGGCGGCAAGCCTATAATCGCACTGCCGTCGACCGCGAAGAACGGAGCGATCTCCCGAATCGTGCCGGTGCTCGATCCGGGGGCCGGCGTGGTGACGTCGCGTGCGGACGTGCACTACGTCATTACGGAACACGGCATTGCTCATCTGCACGGCAAGAATCTGCGCCAAAGGGTGGAATCGCTGATTGCGATCTCCGACCCGAAGTTCCACGACGAACTGATGGACTTCGCGGAACGGGCGCACTACCTGGAGCCCAAGGGGGTCCTGGTCTAAGGTGGGGCAGACGGTTTCGCCTGCCAAGGAGGCTCAATGGACGATATCGTAAAACCTGACAAGGGTTCGGTAACAATCAATGCGGAGGAATGCAAGGGTTGCGGGCTGTGTGTGTCCGCGTGTACTCCCGCTGTCCTCCACCAGGCCGAGTATCTGAACCGCTACGGCTATCATCCGGCGGTTTACGACGGGCACGGCTGCAACGGATGCGGCCTGTGCTTCTATGCGTGCCCCGAACCCGGCGCAATCACAGTCTACAAGCGGCCCGCGGTGGCCCGCGCTGCGTAAGGAGATCCCGCACATGGCAAAGCAACTCATAAAAGGAAACGAGGCAATCGTAAGAGGGGCGGTGCTGGCCGGCTGCCGTGCCTTCTATGGTTATCCGATCACACCGGCCAGCGAGATCGCCGAAGCAGCCGCGGCATACCTGCCTAAAGCGGGCGGCACATTCCTGCAGGCCGAGAGTGAGACCGCCGCCATCAATATGCTCTACGGCGCGTCATCCACCGGCATCCGTTGCATGACGTCATCGAGCGGACCCGGCATCAGCCTGATGCAGGAAGGAATCAGCTACCTGGCTGGCTCCGAGCTGCCGTGTGTCATCGCAGACATCATGCGCGGCGGGCCGGGCTTGGGCAACATCGCTCCGGAACAGAGCGATTACATGCAGGTCGTGAAAGGCGGCGGCCACGGCTGCTACCGCACCCTGGTGCTGGCGCCCGATTCGGTGCAGGAGATGTGCGACCTCACCATGCTGGCATTCGAACTGGCGGACAAATACCGTAATCCCGTGTTCGTCCTGGCCGACGGCTACATCGGGCAAACCATGGAGCCGGTGGAACTCCCGAAACGTGCCGTCCTGCCGGAACCGCCGGCCTGGGCCGTTCGGGCGAACGAGGAAACACGCAAAAACCTGGTTACCTCGATCTTCCTGGAGCCCGACGAGTTGGAACGCCACGTCCGCAAGCTCGCTGCGAAATATCACCAGGCCGAGTTGGAAGAAGTGCGATTCGAGGCCTTCCGTACCGAGGACGCCGAACTGGTCCTGGTCGGCTACGGCATCGTCGCGCGGATTCTGAAATCGGTTGTACAGCAGGCCCGCGCGGCCGGGCTGAAGGTGGGTTTGCTGCGTCCCATCAGCCTGTATCCATTTCCCATGGAGCCGCTTCGCGCGCTCGCCTCTACCGCGAAGGCCTTCATGGCCGTCGAGCTGTCAACAGGCCAGATGATCGAGGACGTCCGCCTGGCTATCGAGGGACGTAAGCCGGTGGAATTCTACGGCCGTGCAGGCGGCAACGTCCCGTCGGCCGAAGAGGTGCTGGCCGTCGTACGCAATCTTGCACAGCGGTATGCCATTGAACCGGAGGTGAGCCTTGTCTGACTTCGAGATTCTTCATCACCGAGCCAAGTGCTTCTACGAGAACTTCGACCGCAAGTCGGAGCTGCAGCACCAGACGCACTACTGCCCCGGCTGCGGGCATGGCATCGTCCATAAGCTGATTGCGCGAGCCATCGACGAGCTGGGGATTCAGAACCGCACTGTGCTCGTGAGCCCGGTCGGCTGCTCCGTCTTCGCGTATTACTACTTCGATGTCGGCAACGTGCAGGTGGCCCATGGCCGCGCTCCGGCGGTAGCCACGGCCATTAAGCGATCGCTTCCCCACGGCGTCGTTCTCAGCTACCAGGGAGACGGCGATCTCGCGGCCATCGGAACGGCGGAGATTCTGCATGCCGCCAATCGCGGCGAGCCGCTCACGATGTTCTTCCTGAACAACGCCATCTATGGCATGACTGGCGGCCAAATGGCGCCCACCACGCCCGTGGGCGAGAAGACTATTACGAGCCCTTACGGCCGCGATGTGTGGAACGAAGGCTACCCGCTCCATGTTTCCGAAGTGCTGGCGACGCTCGAAGCGCCCGTTTACATCGAACGCGTCGCCCTTGGCAACAACAAGATGATCCTGCAGGCCGCCAAGGCAATCAAGAAGGCGATTGAGAACCAGACTCACGGTCTGGGGTTTTCGCTCATCGAGATTCTCTCGCCTTGCCCGACCATTTGGAAGATGGAACCGGTCGATGCGCAGAAGTGGGTGCGCGAAGAGCTGATCAAGATCTATCCGCTGGGCGTGTTCCGCGATAAGACGAAAGAGGCTCCGGCTCGTCCGGCGCCTTCGCCTGCTCCAGCGCTCGATGAGATTCCGAACCTTTTCAAGGATAAGACAGGCTTCAGCGCGTCTTCACAAAAAACCACCCGGAAAGTGGACCTGCGCGTCAAAGTTGCGGGGTTTGGCGGCCAAGGCGTCCTGATGCTCGGGCAGGTGATGGCGGAAGCCGGCCTGGACGCCGGGCTCGAGGTTTCCTGGCTCCCGTCCTACGGCCCTGAAATGCGTTCCGGCACCTCAAACTGTCATGTGCGGATTTCGAACGATCCCATCGATTCGCCGCTCGTCAGCCGGCCCAACGTTTTGATGGCCCTCAATGAGCCGTCCCTGCGCAAATTCCTATCGAGCGTCGAACCCGGTGGGTGGGTGCTGTACAACGGCCCCTCACTCCCCGATGACGCCACGCGGAGCGACGTGAACTTTATCGTGCAGCCCTTCACGGCACTCGGCGACCGGATCGGCGACACGCGCGCGGGTAACATCGTGATGCTCGGCGCGCTACTGGAGGCAGCGGATCCTCTGGACGAATCCTGGATCGACGGCGCCCTGCGCCGGCTCGTCAAATCCGAGCGGTGGCTGGACCTCGACCGGCGCGCGCTAGCCTGCGGCCGCGATGCGGTCAGACAAGGAGAGTTAGCGAAATGAAAACGGAAGCACCCAGCCCTAACACGGTGGTCTGGTTCAACGACAAGTTCGTTCCGCTGGCGGAAGCGAACGTCAATATCCTCACGCACGCGCTCAACTATGGCACCGGCGTGTTTGAAGGCATCCGCGGGTATTACGAACAAGGTGACCAGGAGCTGTTTCTGGTCCGTCCGCGGGAGCATTACGAACGCTGGAAACGCAATGCCGGGATAATCCGCCTCGAAATTCCCGCGGCGCCGAAGGAGCTCTGCGAACTGACGGCGGAGCTTTGCCGGCGCAATAATTTCCGATCGCATGTCTATGTGCGGCCGCTCGCCTACAAGGCTTCGGCGCGCATTGGCGTTGCGGCGGATCAGAACGATGCCTACGCGCTGGTTGTGGTGCCTTTCGGCGATTATTTCGAGAGCGCCAAAGGCTTGAGCGCCGGCGTTGTGTCGTGGCGGCGCATCGAGGATACCGCGATCCCCGGGCGTGCGAAGATCTGCGGCGCTTACGTCAACAGCGTCCTCGCCACGGGTGAGGCACGCGCCAACGGTCACGATGAGGCCATCTTCCTGACCGAGAGCGGACACGTTGCCGAGGGCGCCACCTGCAATATCTTCATGGTGCGCAATGGCAAACTGGTGACTCCTCCCGGAACCGACAACATCCTGGAAGGAATCACCAGGACCAGCATCATTGAACTGGCCCGTAACGAAATGAAGTTGGAAGTGGTGGAGAGGTCGATCCAGCGTAGCGAGCTCTACATCTGCGATGAGGTGTTCTTTACCGGTACTGCGGTGGAGTTGGCGCCCATCGTGCGCGTCGATCACCGTCCGGTTGGCAACGGCGAAGTCGGGCCAATAGCCACGCGGTTGCGGTCTCTGTATGTGGACGCAACCCGCGGTCGGCTGCCGCAGTATCGCAGCTGGCTCTGGCCTGTATACCGGATCGCGGCGGCAGGGAAAGCTGCCTGAAAGGACCTCAACGTATGCGTATCCGAATTTTCGATTCCACGCTTCGCGACGGAGCGCAAGCCGACCGCGTCTCCTTTACAGTAGACGATAAACTGCAGATTGCCCGCGGGCTCGACCGTTTTGGTGTGGATTACATCGACGGTGGATGGCCCGCCGTCGATCCCCGTGACCGCGAGTTTTTCGATCGCGCCCGTTCGCTCGCGCTGAAACACGCCAAGCTCTCAGCGTTCGGGTCTGTGCGATCGACCAGCAACACGGTCGGCAACGATCCCAACATCCAGGCGCTGCTCGCAGCCGATACGCCTGTCGTTTGTCTAGCGGGCGAAAGCTGGGATATCTTCCTTCCAGTGGCGCACCAGGGCACTTCCGAGGACTATCTGCGGGCGATCGCGGACAGCATCCGCTTCTTCAAAGAGCGCGGCCGCGAGGTGATCTATGATGCCGAGCACTTCTTCGACGCTTACGAAAACCATCCGGATTTTGCGCTGCGCACTCTGACGGCGGCGCGGGACGCCGGCGGGGATGTGCTCTGTCTCTGCGACACGCGTGGCTGGACCCTCACCACCCGCCTCGCGCAGATCTGTTCCGACGTTCGCAAGCGCTTCGATGTCGAACTCGGGATTCATGCCCACAACGATGCCGACCTCGCGGTGGCCAATACCATGGCGGCTATCGAGCAGGGGTTCACGCACGTTCAGGGCTGCATGAACGGTTATGGCGAGCGCTGCGGCTGCGCCAATCTGTGCTCCATCATCCCCAATATCGAGCTCAAGGAAGGGCACGAAACGGTAGGCCGCGAGAACCTGGACCGTCTGAGCCCGCTCGCACATTTCATCGCCGAGTTGACGAATCTCCCTGTTCGCAACGACCAGCCGTACGTCGGCGCCAACGCGTTTGGCCAGACTCGTAAGGAGCACCTGCGGGCTCTCGGCGAGCGCAAGGCGGCCGAGAACACGGCGGACCTTCAACAGCAACTCGCAGACCATGTCGCCGGCCCGGGCAACCTGCTTTGGAAGCTCACACACTATCGTGCGGCTGCGAAATTGCCATCCGACAGGCTTCGGATGCTGTTCGACCGTATCCGCCTGCGAGAAGAGGAAGGCTACGACCTTGCCGGCGCGGATGGCACGCTGGAGTTGCTGGCGCGGGAGGCCGTGAACCCCGACGTCCAGTTCTTCACGGTTCTGGGATATGAGGTGACCACGCGAAAGACGGCCATGGGCGCGGAGACGCGAGCCGAGGTGACGATCGAGGTCGACAATACGGTGTCCACGGCGAACGCCTGCGGGCACGGTCCGGTACATGCGCTCGACCTTGCGCTGCGGCAGTGTTTGTCTACTGTCTATGCATCCCTGGGAACAGTGCAACTCGCTGACTATCGTGTGCGCGTTCTCGATCCCGCGAAAGGCACGGCGGCGAAAGTACGGGCGCTGATCGAGTGGTCCGACGGCGGGCGCACCTGGAGTACGGCAGGCGTGTTCGACGACGTCATCGAAGCCAGTTGGATCGCCTTGACGGACGCCATCCGGCTGGAACTGATGCGGCTGCTCGAGAAAGACGGCTCGATTCCCCAGAAGGTTGAGGATCGGTCCTGGGCGGTATAGCTGAAAGCTGACCGCTGCCCCTAACTCTGGCGGAGTGTGACTGCTGGATCCACGCGTATCGCCTGCCTCGCTGGAATATAGCTCGCGAGCATGGCGACCACAAGCAAGAGCCCACAGGCTCCGACGCTGGTAAGAACGTCGGTAGTCTTGATTCCGTACAGCAGGCTGGACACACTCGACATTAGTAGCGACGCGGCCGCGAACCCGATCAGCAGGCCCGCCATCGTAAGGCTGAGGCTCTGCCGTAGCACGAGCCGCAGCACGTCGATCCGTGTGGCCCCCAGCGCGACGCGCAAGCCGATTTCATTCGCTCGCCGCGCGACGGAATACGACACCACGCCATAGAGTCCGATTCCGGCCAGCAGGAGCGACAGCACTCCAAAAACCGCCAGAATTCGCATCGCAAATGTCCGCGGACCGATGGCGTTCTGCACCAGGCTTTGCATTGACACCACCACAAAAACCGGCTGGTCCTTATCGATCGCCGCGACCGTTCGTCGCAGTTGTGGCGCGAAGGCCGCCGCGCTTGCCGAGGTACGTATGGCAAGGAATTGCGGAGGAGTGGGGCCTTGCTCCATTGGCACGTAGATCGCCGGATTGGGCGGCGCGTCGAGATTCAGATCGTACGTGTTCTTGACTACTCCGACGACTTCGCGCCAGTCGCCGTCTTTGTCCACGCCGGCGAAATTGAAACGCTTCCCCAGCGGTGATGTGTTGGGCCAATACAGGCGGGCGGCTGCCTCATTGATGAGTGCGGCGCGAAACGTGTTTTGCGCATCGTGCCGCGACAGCGAGCGGCCTTCGACGAGACCAATCGACATGGTCGCGAGGTAATCCTCCGAGACGCCGAAGACTTCCGCAAACTGGCGGTTTTCGCCGAGGTCCTGGAGCGGGCGACCCTCAATTCGCATCGCCTCGGAGGTGATGTTGCCCGACAGCGGCACGCCATCGACAGCCCCGGCCGAAATCACTCCGGGTTCGTCTCTTAAGCGGTCCAGCACCTTGCGGTAGAACGCTACAGCGGATTCCTGGCTGGGATACCGCGCCGACGGCAGCACCGTAATGGCCGTAACGATGTTGTCCGGCCGAAAGCCGATATCCAGGTGCAAAATGCCGCTGACACTCCGAACCAGCAGACCCGCGCCCGTGATCAATGCCATCGACAGGGCCACCTCGGCGACGATTAACATACTGCGAACGCGGCTGCTCGCGGGACCGCTGGTCGATCGCATGCCGCCCTCTTTCATGGCATCGGCGACATCCGCTTGTCCCGCCCGCCAGGCAGGCAGCACGCCGAAAAGTATGCCGACGACGAAGGAAATCCCGATCGTGAACAGAAGCGCCGTGGTATCGATATGGGTTTGGGCCAGACGCGGAATGTCGTCCGGCGCGAGTCGCAGAAGCAGGTACGTTCCGGCGAAAGCGAAACCATACCCCAGCGCTCCGCCGACCAGGCTTAACGCGATGCTCTCGGTGAGCCATTGACGGACCAGTCGCACCCGGTTGGCGCCCAGCGCCAGGCGCACGGCAATCTCCCGGCTGCGGTTCTGTGCGCGCGCCAGCAGCAGGTTGGCAATATTGACGCACGTGATCAGCACCAGCAAACCCGTCGACCCCAGCAGCATCAACAGCGCCGGCCGCGTACGTCCGAGAACATGACCCTCAAACGGCACGAGACGAACACCGCGGTCCGCATTGGTTTTCGGATACTCACTAGCCAGTTGCGCGGACACCGCATCCAGATCGCTTTGGGCTTGCGCGAGCGTGCGGCCGGGTTTGAGGCGTCCAACCACCATCGCCGACCTCCCATCGCGGCTGACCCGCGATGGATCGAGTCCCAGGGGAATCCAAAACGCCATTTGCCGCGACGGTATGCTGACCGAACTCGGGACATTCATCGGGAAATTGAAACTCGGCGGCATCACCCCGATCACTTCCCGGTCTTCGTCGCGCACGCCTGACAGGCGCATATGTCTGCCGATAACACTTGGATCGCGGCCGAAACGTTCGGTCCAGAGTTTGTAGCTGAGGATGACCTCCTGGCTTCGCCCTGGGCTGTCTTCTTCCCTGGTGAAGTTTCGCCCCAGGATCGGTTGTACGCCGAGTGTGGGTAAAAGGTCAGACGATATCGCCGAACCGTAGAGCGCCTCGGCGCGATCCGTTCCCACGAGATTCATAAGCGCGAATGCATAGCTGCCCATGCTCTCGAAGCTGGTGCTTTGCGTGCGCCAATCGACGGCGTCGCGCCAGGGAACCCAGTCGCGCGGCACTCCGGTCTTCAGGCTTCGAACGGCAATGTGGACCAGCCGATCCGGCTGTGCGAACGGAAGCGGCGTCAGCAGGACCGTTTTGACAACTGTGAAAATGGCGGTGTTCGCTCCAATGCCGAGCGCCAGCGTGAGGGCGGCGACAATCGTGAACGCCGGGTTCCTGGCCATCTGCCGGAACGAGAAGCGAAGGTCCTGCCACAGGTAGTCGAGCGAGACCCAGGGGCGGTGGTCGTAAAATTCCTCTTCCGAGCGTGTCAGGTTTCCGAGGCGGCGCCGAGCCTGTTCCTCTGCATTTTGTCCCGCTATGCCGTCGGAGCGAAGCCGGTCTGCCTCATGCGCCATATGTGCGTGTAGTTCGTCGGAGAAATCCTGTGTACTGCGCCTTCGCCAGAACATCCGACCTCAAGGTATCGCCTCTTGGGTAAGATGTCAACCCATGTCGCCATGGCCCTGTGCGAATCTTACAGCATGCTGCCAAACTTCACGGGACATTGGAAGGCAAACCTATCGAAATGCGAGTTTCGGTCCGGCCCCGTGCCCAAAGAGATTTTCGTCGATATCGATCATGCAGGCGAAGATTTGCGGGCCGCAATGGTTGTGACCACGGATAGCACTAAGGAAGAACGCGTCGCCTTTGAGTGCCGCACAGATGGTACCGCCGGCCGCAGCACAATGAACGGACGGCCGATCCGCGGGAGATCGTCCTGGGTAAACGACGAACTTGTTATCGAATCATGGATCACCTCCGGGGAACGCGAACTGTATTTTCGCGACTGCTGGTCCATTTCCGCGGACGGACGCATTCTCCGAATGGAACACCGCGACGATGCGCTAGCCGGCCAATTGGCGGTGCTGGATAGAGTCGAATACGACCCCTTCGCTCCCGGCATGTTCGACGTGAATACCCTCACGATTGAAGCCTTTGATGACGTGCGGAATCGCCGGTTTCCCTGTGAGATCTGGTATCCGTGGTTGGCGCGTTTCCGGAAGTGCCCTCTCGTTGTGTACTCGCATCCAAGCACTGGGAAACGGCGGAGCGCTTCTTTCCTGTGCACCCATTTGAGCAGCCATGGTTATGTTGTCGCGGCTATGGATCACTCCGAAGTCGTCGATCCTGACGGGTTCGCGCGTAAGGAGAATGAGACCGAAGAGCAAACTCTCGCGCGAATGAATCTTTGGATAATGAACCGCGTGCCGGACGCCCGGCTTTTGCTCGACCACCTGCTGACTCGTTGGGAGTCCGATGTTCAACTCGATGCCGGCCGGGTGGGCATCGTCGGGCATAGTTTCGGCGGATGGACGGCTTTAGCTGCGACGGAGGTGGACTGGCGCATACGGGCGGTGGTGGCACTCGCTCCCGGTGGCGCTTCCAATCCGAAGCCCGGGATCCTACCGCTCAAACTCGCTTTCCGGTGGGGGCGGGATGTCCCGGCTCTTTATCTGGTGGCGGAGAACGATACAGCCCTTCCGCTCTCCGGCATGCAGGAATTATATGAGAGGACTCCTGCAACCAAGCAGATGTTCGTTCTGCGTAACGCCGATCACATGCATTTCATGGATAACGTCGAGGAACAGCATGAAAGAATTCGCGCCATGTCGCTGCCGGGCAAGGCGGCCGCGATTGCGCAGGAGATGCGGCCAATTGCGGAACTGGCTTCCGGCGAGCAAGGCCATACATTCGTTCGAGCTCTCACGCTAAGTCATATGGACGCTGTCCTGCGGCAAAATCCGGCGGCGCGGGACATCCTGTCTGGTAATGTCGAATCGATCCTGAAGCAACACGGAGTTGAAGTTACAACTCATAGCTGTTAGCAGCATTGGACTTATCCAGGCTATTTCTAACTTGCTTGCATATTGTTTCACTACTCTTTCACAAATTCTGAAATTAAACCTCGAAATCCAGGGTCCCACTTACGGAGGTTAAGGTTCCTATGAAGAAGTTTGCAGTTTTGGCGATCATTCCAGTATTTGCTGGCTTCTTGTACGCCCAGGAGGAGAGCCGGTCAACAACTACGACAACCACGTGGAACGGCACATTAGTCGATGCCACCTGTCAGAGTTCACATACTGAGCACCATGACAGCAGCACCACCACTAATCCGGATAACTCCGTAACTCACCGCGAGAGCAGCCGCACGGAGAATGTCGATTGTCCCGTAACAACAACCACAACCAGCTTCGGCCTGGTCACGCCCGAAGGGCGCTACATGCGATTTGACGACCCCAGCAACACCAAGATCGTCGAAGTTGTGAAGAGCCACAAAAGCTGGGACCCGCTGATTTCCGCACGCAAGCCCGTGAAGGTCCGAGTGATCGGCACTGCAAACGGTGACGTTGTTGTAATGCAGGAGATCCGATAGCGGAAATCCTCTTACCATCAGAAAAACACAGGCGCCCAGCAGGGGGTTGGGCGCCTGTGTTGTATTTGGATCAACGGCTGAACTCGACCATCCATACATCCGCTTCCGTGGTGCTCACGCTGAAGTAGATGTGGCGGTCGTCGGACGAAACTGCGAAGCCTCGCCTGGCTACTTCGTCCGGCGCAATCGAGAGCAACTCCCGCACGGATCCGTTTTCGCTGTCCACCATTTGGATCTTCCCTTTGTGATGAAAGAGCAGGCGCCGGCTATCGCTCAGCCACACTGGATCGGAGCCGAAATCGGTAAGCTTGCGGAAGGCCCGTGTGCCAAGCGAGTAGACCGCGATACCGTTATTGTTGTTCAAAAATCCGGCTAAGGTCCGTCCGTCGGGCGACCACGACCAGCCGTTGAACAACTGGCCTTCCGGGAAGGGCGGCACTCTCTCGATCGTTTGCTGCTCCCATGATTTCGAGGGGTCAAGGAAGAAGGTATTGACCCCGAATACTGTGTACGCGAGCTGCTTCCCATCCGTGGACCAGACGGGCCACGCCACGTTTTGACCCGCCAGGTTTGTAATCTGGCGCAATTCGCCGGTATTCACATCGGCGGTCCAGATTTCCCAGTCGCCGGAACGCTGCGAGAAGAACGCAATGCGCTTACCGTCGGGAGACCATCGTGGTCCCCGATTACGATGGCCGCTGTTGGTGAGGCGCCGTAGTCCATTGCCGTCCACCCCGACGACGAAAAGGCTCTCGTCCTGCTCGGTCGTGTTGTAAGCCAGCCATTGGCCATCCGGCGAAAGTGCGGGGCGCGACACGCCATCGGCGCTTCGTATAATTTCTTTCGGTTCGCTGAGAATGGCGGGCCGGACTGGGTCGAAGCGGACAGTGCGAAGACTTCCCGTGGTCGCCTGTTGCACGTAAGCGAGCCGGCTGCCGTCGCGAGAAAAACTCAGATGCGCCGGGTAGGAACCAGGTGCCCGGACCGGCTCCGGGGCGCCTTCGGCTTCACCGGAGCTCTCCTTAATCGGCACACGCCAGATGCCCATGCTTCCGCCGCGATTGCTGCAGAAGTAGATGAACATGCCGTCCGCCGACCACACCGGGTCCCAGTCGAGAAAAGCGTCTTTGGTGATTCTCACCGGCTGGCCGCCATCGGCGGCGACGGTCCAGATATCGCGATCCCCATCCAGGTCGATCGACCAATATGCGATGTGGCGTCCGTTCGGCGACCACTGCGGCTGCACACCATCTTCCTTCGTCAGTTGCCGCTTGCGTCCGCTAGCGATGTCCACCGTCCAAAGATGGCTGGATCTTCCGCTGCGGTCCTCCGGACGGGCGACGCTCTCTTCGGCATAAACCACCTGCGTGCCATCGGGGGACCAGGAGGGGTTATAGCCTGCATCCGCGAGTCGTTTGACACGACTTCCATCGGGCCGCATAACGAAAATGCCGCCGCCATCGCGATCCGAACGGTAGGCGATCTGCTTGCCGTCGGGCGAAAACGCCGGTTGCGTATCGTCGTCCGCCGAGTCCTTCGTTAGATTCACGGATTGACGGCTGCCGATGCGGCGAAGATAAATGTCCCAGTTGCCGGAAGCCTTGCTGGCATACACCACCGATTTGCCATCCGCCGCGAGCGAAGGAAACAACTCGGCGCCGGCCTCGTCGGTGATTTGGGCGTAGGTGCGGCCGTTCACGGAAGGAGTCGTACGCCGGGCCGCGAACCAGAAGTACGCCGCAAGCACCGCGAGAAACGCAACAGCCGCTATGGTGGCGATCCATGCCGGATCGCGAGAAATTTTGCGCGAGGTGTCTACTGGGGTTTGAATACCGCCCAACGGCCCGGCAATCGCTTCGAGAGCGAACGCGAGATCCTTCGCCGATTGGAATCGCTCATCGGGAGCCTTTTCGAGACAGTGCAGGATGATGCTCTCCAGTGCGAACGGGATCACGCGATTGCCGTCGGAGAGATTCGCCGGCTCATTCGCCAGGATGGCATTCATCGTTGCGACGGCCGATCCGCCATCGAAAGCGTCGCGGCCGGTTGTCATCCGGAACAATACTGCGCCGAACGAAAAGATGTCGGACCGTGTATCGACGGCGTCGCCCCGAATCTGCTCCGGCGACATGTACGACGGCGTGCCCGCGATCTCTGTCTCGAGCGTCTGGGTGCGGTTATCGGTTTCGCGACGCCGCGTCCTGCGCGCCAGCCCGAAATCGAGCAGCTTCACGAGCCCCTCGCGGGTAATCATGATGTTGCCCGGCTTCAGGTCCTGGTGAATGACGCCGGACGAATGCGCTCCCGCCAGGGCGGCGGCGACTTGGATCGCATAGGCGATGACCTGGCGAACCGTCAGGCCGCCTTCCGGAATCACCTGTTCCAAAGGACGCCCTTCGACGTACTCCATGGCAATGAAGTCGATTTCCCGATCGGAGCCGATGTCGTGGACGGCCACGATATTCGGGTGCATGAGGGCGGACGCTGCCCGGGCCTCGCGAATCAGCCGCTGCTTCCTCTCCGGGTCCGCGAGTTGTTCCGGCCGGAGGATCTTTAACGCCACGCGCCGGTCGAGACGCGTGTCATAGGCGCGGTAGACCACACCCATTCCCCCTCGGCCGATTCTCGTTTCGACCCGGTAGTGCCCCAGCATTTCACCGCGCGAAAGATCGGGATCGGTGGCTTGGGACAACACGCCCGGAACCGGGCTCTCGAGCGTATCCTTTTCGGCGTGGAGCAGCGCCTCGATCTCTTGGCGTAGCGCCGTATCCGGTCCGCAACTCCTGTCTAGAAACGCCGGACGTTGTTCCTGGGGAACATCCATCGCGTCGCCGAAAATCTCTTTAATTCGAGCCCAGCGGGCGGGAGTCATCGCTGGTCCTTGGAGGTGAATTCGACACGCAGCCAGGCTTTGGCCATCGCCCAGTCGCGCTTCACCGTTCGCGGTGCGATAGCCAGCGCCTCGGCGGTCTCTTCCACGGTCATGCCGCCGAAGTATCGCATTTCGACGATGCGCGCCTGTTGCGGATCAAGATCCGCCAGCCGCGCGAGCGCCTCGTCCACCGCCAGCATCTCCTCGGATCGTTCACTGACGCCCGGTAGCTCGGGCTCGTCCAGCAGGACCACCGGGACATTCCCGCCCCGTTTTGCGGCGGTCTTTTGACGGGCATAATCCACCAGAATGCGCCGCATCACCTGCGCGGCAACTCCCATGAACTGCGCCCGGTCCTGCCAGCCGGCACGATTCTGGCCCGCCAGCCGCAGGTAGGCTTCATGGACCAGTGCTGTAGGCTGCAGCGTGTGCCCACTCCTCTCGTCCCGGAGGCAATGAGCGGCCAATCGCCGCAATTCGTTGTAGACGAGAGGAATCAGGGAGGAAAGCGCCTCATTGTTGCCACGCCTCATTTCGGCCAATAAGAGCGTGACTTTGCCCGCTGATTCGTTCAGCATTCGGTGCGAGGAACTATTTTATCCTTGCGGCAACATGCGCGGCGTCATGTCCAGAATCATTTTACCGGAGCGAACCCGAACCGTGATCCTTTCCGGTGGCCCCGTTTTCCATCTGATTACGCGTTCTGGGTGGATATCGTTGCTTCGGCAAACGATCCTTCCCTCAAAGGGCCTGCTCCGCAACCCGTTCGCGGCGCAGGCCTCATTTTTGCCGTGGGATGCGCTGGAGCAGTTCGGGCGTTAGCAGGGCGTGACAACGCGATCTCACCCTGTATCCCCCATTTCACAATGGAGACGCGAGCCATGCGGCCGGCAGAGTGGCTGTATTATCAACGCTTTCTGGAAGGCGATGCGCCGCCGGCCATGGCACTCTCAGTGCTTGAAGCAGTCCCATGTCGCATTACTTGCCGGTCCAAATCGATGTATTGGACACACCCGAGACGGTCTTCAGCGCGAAGTTGGTGGATATTTGCGGAAACCGCTTCATCATCGTTTCCGACTTGCCCCTGGCGGTTGAAACGCTGATTCTGGTTCAGTATCGCGGGTCTGCTCTCCTCTGCGACGTGCGCTCCACCGAGCGCCAGGATTCCGTGTGGGGCAGCAAATACGTTCTCGCCGCCGCGATTGGCAATTTTAATGCGCTTGAGGACCAGGATCTTCTAATGCCCGTCTCCAGGAACTGACCGTCCTGGCGGCTCTTGCCATCCGCCCGGAAAACGCGTATAACACCGCTTATGGCAGATGAATCCAGACGCGAAGCCGCCCTAAAAACGATGCGTCAGATCAATAAAGCCTGGCTGGACGGACGCGTCGACGATCTTCGGCCGAAGGTCCACCCCGATATCGTAATGGTGTTTCCAGGTTTTGGCGGGCGATCGCAGGGCAGGGAAGCGTTCCTGGCGGGTTTCGAGGATTTCTGCCGAAATGCGAAGACCCTGGAGTTTCATGACCGCGATCTGGATGTCGATGTCGCCGGCGACACGGCCGTGGTGACTTTTCGCTACGAGATGGTGTACGAAAGGTCGGGTGAACGGTACCGCTCCACAGGACGGGATCTCTGGGTGCTGCAGGCTGCGAACAACGACTGGCTCGCGGTGTGGCGGACGATGCTCGATATCGAGGAAGTCGCAGCCGAGGAAGATCACACGCGGGCATAGGCGAGCGGGCACTATACTGGTGACTTGCTCCTCTCCATTCTGGTCCCGGTATACAACGAGCGTACCGTGGTTGAACGGAGCCTGGCCCAGGTACTCGCCGCTCCTCTGCCCGAGAATATGGACCGGGAACTCATCGTGGTCGACGACTGCTCGACGGATGGGACCGGCGCCATTCTCGAACGGATTGCGGCCGAAAATCCCTGCATACGCCTGTTCCGGAAGCCGGTAAACGAGGGTAAAGGCGCCGCGGTCCGTACGGCGATCGGCCACGCGCGCGGCGACTTCTGCATTGTCCAGGACGCCGACCTGGAATACGATCCCTCCGAGTATCCGAAGTTGCTACGCCCGCTCCTCGACGGCCACGCCGATGCGGTATTCGGCTCTCGTTATCTCGCCGGCGAACAGACCCGCGTGCTGCCGTTCTGGCACTCGATGATCAACAAAACCCTCACCACGCTTTCCAACATGTTCTGCAACCTCAACCTGACGGACATGGAGACGTGCTACAAGGTCTTCCGCACCGATCTGCTGAAGAGCATCCCGATCCGGGCGAACCGCTTCGGCTTCGAACCCGAGATCACGATGAAGTCCTCAAAGCGGAAGCTGCGCATTTACGAGGTGCCCATCAGCTATCACGGCCGCACCTACGAAGAGGGCAAAAAGATCGGCTGGAAGGACGGCATCAAAGCGCTGGGCGTGATTCTCCATTTCTGGCTGATCGACGACCTATATGCAGAACCCTACGGCCGTGCATTTCTCAACAACCTCACCGGCACTCCGCAATACCTGAGCTGGCTGGCGCAGCGGCTGCGGCCGCACCTCGGCGACACCGTGCTCGAGTTGGGTGCCGGAATCGGGAACATTGCAGGCCGGTTAATGGGCAGGCGCCTCATGTACGTCGCGACGGACAGAGATCCGCTCTACCTGCACGCGCTCCGCAACCGTTTCCTTCGCACTCCGAACGTCTCGGTACTGAAACTCGAACCCGAGAATGCCTGTGAGTTCGAGCGCGCCGGTGGCCCCTTCGACACCGTCCTCTGCATCAATGTCCTCGAATACGTCGACAATCCTGAGCAGGTGATCGAGAGCTGCGCCGCGCAGTTAAAACCGGGCGGTTCGCTGATCGTCCTGGTTCCGCAGAGCGTGGCCCTACGAGGGTCTCTCGATCGAACGCTTGGCCACAAACGGCGCTTCGAACGGCGAGAGATCGAGCCGCTGCTGGCCAGCCACGGTTTTGAGGTTAAGCGAGTCTATCAGCTCAACCGAATCGGCGCGCCGGCGTGGTGGTTGTACGGGAAAGTCCTGCGCCGCCGCCACATCAGCAAGGTGACGCTCAAGCTCTTCGACAAGTCGGTATGGTTCTGGAAGCGGGCGGATGCACTTCTGCCCTGGAAGGGTTTGTCGTTGATTGCGATTGCGGAGAAGACTAGAAAATGAAGCTCAAGCCGCCGCGCACCATCCGGGGCGACTGCATGACAAGAACCCGCTGACCGTTACTGACCAGCGGCAGATAACCCTGACCGAGCATATTCCGCAGGTCCGCAGTCGCTTCCAGGCGGCCCGGAAGACCGGGAAATGAGGGAATCGGCTGCCGGACATGAATGTTCAGTCCCGGCTCCGGATAGGCCTTCTGCGTGAGATAAAGGTGGGTCGGCATCAGCGCCGAATAATCGGTCCACTCGTACGAGCTCGTGATCTGGGTGCCGGTCCCGGGCAGTTTCGCGGAGGCCCGGGCAGACATCCAATACCGTTGCGAACTCTGGATACGGGAACGAAGTTCATCGACGCTCGCCACCGCATCCGTTTCGTTGCCCGCCGTCAGCACGCCGGCGCGGCCCGCCGATCCGCTCACTTCAAAATGATCCCCAATTTCCTGCGTAGCCGACACCGCGTATCCGTAACGGTGGAAATTCCCTGCGTTCACGATGCTGGCGTTCGAGGCAAGGTCCGGGATGACATCTCCCTCGGCGATGAGGGAATCCGGCCCCGTCATAGTAAGCGCCGCGTTCGAAACATCTTCGTGGAAGCCGCTGACGTTGAAGGTACGGCTGGCAAAGCGTTTTTCGTAGCCGATCTCAAAGTTCGTGGTGCGTTGCACGCGCGCGTGGTCGTCTCGCAGAGACACCCTCGGCAGCAACGCCAGCGCCCCCAGGCTCTGCGAAAGCACAGGATCGCTGCCCGCCGTTGTTTCCTGGGCCGGCTGCATTGTACTGCCGGTTACGAGCTCCGTTGCCGGACCTCCGGCGCTATAAGCGAACTGCACATTACCCAGGCCGCCCAGATCGTAGGTGAGCCGTGCGAACGGGCTGTAGTAATTCATGTGGTTCACGAAGGAAACGGAATCCATCGAGATCCCATAATCCAAGCGGACCGTATCGCCCAGGCTCAGATGATCCAAAGTCCCGACCGACAGGCTGCGGAGAGCCGGCATGCCATCCTGCTGCGCCATCATCAGGGAACCTGCGCGAGTGGGCAGTGAAATCTGCCGCATCGTGACCGTCACTTCCGGGCTCATGCCGTCGCGGCTATACGTGGTGCTGAAACCGGCAGTCGGCATGCCAGTACGGGCCATGTATCCGACTCCGCCGCTCACTTGAAGCTGATTGCGGCCGTAGAGAGACGTCGCTAGTGCGAACGCCGTACCTAAATCGGACGATCCGCCGTCGGATGCGAGGGTGCCTGGATCGCCTCCCGATACTTTCACCATTCCACGCGTATCGCTGAACACCGGGGGCGTATTTCGAGGGGAACTCGAAGTCTTCGATGTATCGTCCGGTGTATACCGCAGGATGGGCCGTGTGGCGGCGGCTGACTTCAGCGTCCATTTCCAATCGTCGCTCATCAACGCCCCCTGTCCGGGCGCGGCGTAAACCAACTCGATTGAACTCAGGACGGTGGCGAGGTTGATGTACAGCAGGCTCTGCATCCCGGGCTGCACCGCGATCGCGCGCTTCATGGCCGGGATGAAGGTGGAGAGCGTTACCTGGACCGAGTAGACGTCGGGAGGAAGCGTATCGAACCCGAAGATGCCCCGTTCATTGGTCAGAGCGCGATTCAGGAGTTTCTCGTATCTGTTGAAAAGCAGGACCGTGGCGCCCATTTGGGGTACTCCGGCGGAATCGCGCACAATACCCGCGATGCTGCCGGACAGCTTGATTGGTGGCGCGGCGAACGCAACCGTGCTCGATATCACCAGCGCGGCCGTTGCAAATCGGAATGTCGCCCTACCGTTGAGCATGCCGAAACTCGGCAGATGCCACTCTGCCTTATCCTTACTTTACCGTAAACCCGGTTGTGGGGGTTAGCACCTGGTTGCGGGCTTTGTCCGTAACCTTCATCGTCAAAGTGTACTGCCCAGGCTCCAAAGACTGCAAGGGCAAAAGCTTCTCCACGGTCACCTGTTGACTAGAAGCGCCAGGCAGCGACGTGACGTCTTCTGTATAATCCAGAACCTTCTGATTGGTTCCGTTCTTCGTAATCTCGTACTCGATCGTGCCCTGCGGCTTGTGCGTCTTCTCGTCCGCCGAGAAATTGTAGAACTGCGCGTAGATTCCCAGCTTTTCGTCACGAGCGAACGTGTCGTTCAAGCGCGGACGAACCTTGGAATCGCCAATCACGAACTGGCCGGTCCCTATGCTGCGTGTCGCAACCTTTTCAATCACGTCTGCCAGGATCAAAGTGCTGCTGGACAGCTTCTCGTCGTCGAAATGCGGAACGTTAAGCGCTACCTGGTAGCTCGTCATGGCGCTGCTGACGATGTCCTTCGCCACAACGTTCAGGCGGTACATGCCCGGCGCCAGCGGAACCGTCTTCTGGTAAATCGACGAACGGTTAGTCGCCTTATCCAGGAGCTCGGCCGGCTCGGCTACCTCGGCCACGTCCTCAAAGTAAGTTACGACTCGACCGGCTATGGAAGTGATGCGGCCGTAAATATTGACCGTGCTCTTCGCGATGCCGTCCTTTGTGCTGAAATTCAGGTCTTTCCAGTCGAACTGAACGGTGATCGGCGTGAGGACCGTGGAATCCGTGATCTTGATGAAATCGGCGTGGACCTTCATCGGGAGGGTGTTGAATCGGATGGTAGAGGTGACGGCCGATTCCAGGTCCTTGAACTTCACCTGTGGGGGCTTCTGCAGCTTTGCAAACTGCTCCAGGCGCTCAAACTCGTTCATGCTGGCCGGCAGCGGCATCCCACCGGTGCCGAGGTGGGTACCGTCGGTACGGCTGAAACGGTCGGTCTTACTCGACATCCCCATTTGTTCGTACATGGTCAAACCCGCACCGGGGACATACAACAAGGCGTCTTTTTCGGACGGGTCCATGGTCATGTGATACTCACCGCTCATCGTCGGGTCGACGAATTCGATCATGACGTTGTTGCCGATGCCGTCGATGTAGCGGTAGCGCCAGTCTTCGAACGGATAGGTGGATGTTGTGCCGCCGCCTTCTTCAATGGGGCGCTCGTAGGTGCCACCCGAGGGATGCGACTCGATTTCGTCCGGCGGGCCGTACACGATGTAAATCCGGCCGCGATCTGTCTTCCAACCGGGAATACCGGAGGCGTAGTGCTCGTTCGCGTAAGCAATGCGGCGATAGTGCTCTTCCTTGAATTCGTTCTCTTCCGTGTCGGGAGTGGGGTCGCGCCGCAGCCAGAATCCTTCAATGAAGTTTTGCCGTTCCTCGTCGGTCTGAAGCCGTTTGAACGCCTGTCGCTCTTCGTCCGTGATGATGTAGCCGACGTCCTCGCTCAGCCACTTCTTGTAGGGTGTCTCGAGCTCCTTCTGAAGCTGCTTTTCCTTCTTCCTGCGCTCTTTTTCCGTTAGCGGTTTGGCCACCGTCTCTTTGGTGCTGGTACTGCTGCTGCTATCGGCCGTCTTGTCCTTTTTGTCGCCGGCAAAACCGGCAAGTCCACAAAGGCCTAAAACGACTACACAACCGCCAATAATGAAGAGCTTTGGTTTCATAGAGACAACACCCGGGCGTTCATCTTAATTCTACCCCATCCCGGAACCCGTCCAATCAGGACGTTTGAGGTATTGCTGTGGTTTCAGGCGTTATTTGGGCGGTTCTCAGTTAACCTGTTGGATGGAAGTACCATGCGCCGTTCCGGTTTCGCCGATCTGCCCCTTCACGGCGGTCGTGTGCCCGCCTGGTTGGCCGACCGGATGGCCAAACTTGGCACCGGAATCACCGAAAGCATCCTTTATCACTACGGCTCGTCCGAGTTTCTCGCCCGCTTGAGCGACCCGTTCTGGTTCCAGGCTTTTGGCTCGGTTATGGGGATGGACTGGCATTCCTCGGGGATCACGACCTCGGTTTTGGGCGCCCTGAAGCGGGGTTTGAACCCCCGGGCCCACGAATTGGGCATTTACGTGTGCGGCGGAAGGGGCAGGCACTCCCGTAATACGCCGGCCGAACTGCGCGAGATTGCGGAGCGTTCCAGCCTGGACGGCGAATCCCTGGTGCGTACCAGCCGTCTGACCGCCCGGATAGACAATAACGCCATCGCCGACGGCTTTCAAATCTATCTTCATTCGTTTGTACTTACTGCCAACGGCGACTGGGCCGTCGTGCAGCAGGGGATGAACGAAGCAACCGGCCTTGCCCGGCGCTACCACTGGCATTCGGCGTCGGTGCGCGATTTCACGCTGCAGCCTCATACCGGAATCGTGGGTCAAAATGCGGGTACGATCATGAACCTGGTAGACGGCCAGGCTGTGCCGGCTCAAAACGCTCTGCTGTCGATCGTGCACGAAAACCCGGAGAAGACCCTGCGCGAGGCCACACGCCTCACCATGCCGCGGCATCACGAGGTGCGAGCTGCCAATGTCGACCTCAAGCGCCTCGGCAGCGTGCTGGCGCTCGCCTATGAACGGGAGTTTCGCGATTTCGCTTCACTCCTGTTGCTCGAAACCCTCGGCCCACGAACGTTACAGTCTTTGGCGTTGATTGCCGAAGTGATCCATGGCACACCGGTCCGTTTCTCCGACCCTGCCCGTTACTCGTTTGCGCACGGCGGAAAGGACGGCCATCCTTTTCCGGTCCCTTTGAAAACTTACGACCGCTCGATTGCAATACTGCGCGATGCGCTTGACCGGGCCAGGCTCGGCGATCCCGACAAAATGGACGGTCTTCGGCGTTTAGACGGCTTCACCAGGTCCATTGAAGATCGCTTCTCGCCGGAAGCCGATTTCAGCGCGATTTTGGAACACGAGCGCAGAATCTCGCCCGAAATCGGAGGCCGAACCGTATTTGACGACCGCCGTCGTGCCAAGCAGCCGAGCAGCCAGTTATCGCTCTTCTGAGGAGAGCGCCGGCTCTCGATAAGGGGAACGAAGCCAGCCAACGCCGTGCACTGGTGCCTTCTGCCCCAGTCGCGCCGAAACTCCGAGCAGACCAGAGAAATGGCGTGGCATGGTAGTCCAGGGTCGCAGTGGTTTCCACGCGGTGCGTCTTCCGCTCGAAGCGTGTGAAGCCGAACCCGGCGTTCACACCCGAATGTCGCTCGCCGATAAGTTCCTTGGCGATCACGATAGGAGGCTTACGGGAGAAATGAAAGGCATGACCGTGGGAGGCAAAATTTCGTTGGCGATCGGCATTCTCGTCACGCTGACGTTGTTCGTCGGAGCGATAGCGCTGGTCAGCATGGGCCGTATGGATCGATATCAGCAGGCAACCGTCGTGGATGCTTTGCCGGGAATCTATGACATCATGCGCGTCGAAAGCCTCGCCAAAGATTCATCCCTGGCCATGCTCAAGCACATCAGTTCGAACTCGCAATCGGAGATGAGCGAGGGGGAAGCCGCGATCGCGAGGTTGAACGACCAGATGAAAAGCGCGCTGAAAGACTATGAGAGAACGATTACACGGTCTGTCGACCGCGATCTTTACAGCCATATCGAGCCGGCCTTGGATCGCTATCTGGCGACCTGGGAGCCCATCCGTACGGTCAGCAGGCAGACACGAAACACAGATGCTTTTGTAATGTATGAGCGCAGCACCCTCCCGGCATTCCGGGAATTCCTCAAGACCATAAATGACGAGGTGGAACTGAACAATAGCTATGGGAAGGAGTGTGCTCGCAACTCGTCGATCGCGGCGTCCACGGCAAGCTGGAGTATCTGGATCGCTCTCGGCGTTTCACTAATGGCGGGCGGCGGGTTGGGACTTTGGATCGTGAGGGGCATCAATAGCGTTTTACGCCAGGTTGCGTCGCAACTTACCGAAGGGGCCGCTCAAATCAATGGTGCGGCGTCACAGGTGGCCTCCTCCAGCCAGTCGTTGGCGCAGGGCGCCTCGGAACAGGCGGCATCGCTTCAGGAGACATCGGCCTCCACCGAAGAGCTCACCTCAATGACCAGGAAAAACGCTGAGAATTCGCGGGCGGCGGCTGAGGAAATGGCCACCGTCGACCTTCAGGTGAAGGAAGGAAACAGTGCTCTCGAACATATGGTGAGTTCGATGAGCGAAATCAATTCGTCGAGCGAGAAGATTTCCAAGATCATCAAGGTAATCGATGAAATTGCGTTTCAAACCAACATACTTGCGCTCAACGCCGCCGTGGAAGCGGCTCGCGCCGGGAAGGCCGGAATGGGTTTTGCGGTGGTCGCCGACGAAGTTCGGAATCTCGCCCAGCGCTGCGCGCAGGCAGCTCAGGATACCGCGGGCCTGATTGAAGAGTCGATTGGCAGGTCCAGCCGTGGCAGCAACACGCTCCAGGAACTCGCGGGTGTGATCCGAATCATCACGGAGAGCTCCTCGCGGGTCCGAATGCTCGTGGACGAAGTGAACGTCGGCAGTCAGGAGCAGGCTAATGGGATTGACCAGATCAGCAAGGCCGTAAATCAGATGAGTCAACTGACTCAAACCACAGCGGCGAATGCCGAGGAAGGCGCTGCTTCGAGTCAGGAACTAACCGCGCAGTCCAAGGCGCTGAGCGGCGTTGTTAATCGACTGGCAGCACTGGCGGGAAGCACGGCCGGATTACAGTAGGACCGGCATGAGCCGGCGGCACTACCTACGGTGCGCCGGCAGTTTTCGACCAGGTCTTTGGATCACCGGGAGCGCGCAGGCGAAACGAACCGCCTGCGCCGCAAGGCGTAATACCAGCAGACGGTCACGCTGCATCAATCGCACCGGTTGAAGTTCAACACCAGCGGCGCCCCTGTTCGAATCTCGATGTCGCGCTCAAACACCTTAGAACCAGTGAACGGCGACACCCCTGTTATAATCAACTTGTTGAATAGGTTTACCACTATCCCATTCGTCAGGCCCGCCTAGAGAGATGCCGCGCTACTTCACGCTGCTACAAGCCGAAAGGCTTCTGCCGGAAGTGGAGGCGGCCATACGCGACGCTATCAAAATCAAAACTGAGTACGCTCAAATCGAGGCCGAATACCATGCCGAGCTACAGCGCGTCATGATGCTGGGCGGTGCCGATCTCAGCCGAACTTCGGTTCTCGAGAAGCGCGATCGTCGCGATTTACGAGCGCACCGTCTGAAGGAAATCATCCAGCAGCTTCATGAAAACGGTTGTATCGTGAAAGACCTGGATATCGGTTTAGTCGATTTTCCAACTTTGTTCCGGAACCAGGAAGTCTACCTTTGCTGGAGACTTGGTGAGACCGGGATTTCGTTCTGGCACGGTGTTGAGGAGGGTTTCCAAGGCCGCAAACCCATTGGAAAAGAATTCCTCGACAATCATAAAGGAGATCCGCAAAATTGACACCCCTCTGCCGTGGTCAGTACACTAACGGAAAGCAGGGATCTCGCAGACCCTTAGAATGCTGATCGCTCGAGAGTTCATTGGTTATCTGTCACGTCAACTCGTTCGTAGATTGACGCCTCAGGTTATTGAAACCTCCGATCCCAACGCCGCTTCCGACTTGATTGCCCACATCATAGAAGAGGAACTCGCAGTGGAGGACCGGCTCAACGATGAAGTGCGTGACCTGTTGAGCCAGTACGCGGAGTACATGCGCCGCGAAAACGTCAGCTACCAGGAGATGTTCCGGCGCATCAAGAACACGCTTATTTCGCAGCGTAAGGTGATCCGTGCATCCGGGCGCGACAGCGGCGACCACATGAAGCTCTCTCGCGACAAGATCAACGATATTTCACACAAGCTCGTCGCGGCATTTCGGAAATCCCGTGAATTTCGCCTCAAGAAGGATCAGAACGATGTGCGCCTCGAGCTGGTCAAGGCCGTCACCGAGCTCCTCACGATCGAGGAGAAAGTCGACCGCAACGCGCGCACAAAGATCCGTTCGCAGAAGAAGGAGATTCCCGAAGGCACCGAGGAATGGGATCTCCTGCACCGCCGCTACTACGGTGAGGAACTGAAAAAGCTCGGTATCGACCTCAGCCGTTAATGCCCGCGGCCATCACTGTAGTAGGAAGTCTCAACATGGACTTTGTGGTGTCCGTGGAACGTCTGCCGTCCCCGGGCGAGACTGTGCTGGGACGCGAATTCCAGATGTTGCCCGGCGGCAAGGGCGCTAATCAGGCCTGTGCCGCGGGAAGACTGGGCACTTCCGCCGTGATCACGCGAATGATCGGTCGCGTAGGATACGACGTCTTCGGCGATCATCTCAAAGCGAGCCTTTCCGCGGCCGGCGTGGATGTCAGTTTCGTGCATGCCACGCGGTCGCAGCCGACCGGTGTCGCCCTGATCTGGGTGGATCGCACGGGTCAAAATTCCATCGTCGTGGCATCCGGCGCGAACCATGCGCTGCTCGCATCGGAAGTTGAGGCGATGCGGCCCGTATTTCGGGGCGCGCGGTTTGCTCTTTTTCAGCTCGAATCCCCGTTGGCAGCGGTGGCGGCGGCTCTGAGCCTCGCGCGGTCCGAAGACGCTCGGACGATGCTCGACCCGGCGCCGGCACAACCGCTCTCGCCCGAAGTGCTCGCATTGGTGGACATTCTTACCCCCAATGAAACGGAAGCTTCGATCCTGCTCGGAGTTCCACCAGGGCGCGTCTCGAAGGAAGAAGCTCCGGCATTAGCGCGGCGTTTGCGCGAACGAGGACCTCGCGCGGTAGTGCTGAAGCTAGGCGATCAAGGCTGTTTCTATCTTGATGGCGAACAGGAACGTTTTAGCCCGGGTTTTGCCGTCGAGGCTCGCGACGCAACGGCTGCCGGCGACGTATTCAATGCGGCGCTGGCCGTCGCAATGGCCGAGGATCAGTCCGTCGTCGAAGCACTGCGCTTCGCAAACGCCGCGGCCGCCATCTCAGTGACTCGTTTGGGAGCCCAGGCTTCTGTGCCGGCGCGTCCCGAGGTCGATTCCTTCCTGGCATCGAGACGGTAAACGAGATAGCCATCGTTCTCGTAAACGGGAGTCAATCCTGCGACGGGATGTGCCTTGCGCAACACGATGTAGTCGATTCCGAGCGCGCGAAAATGTTCGAGTTGGCCCTCGACATTCGTTCCCGACATGGTGTCCTGCCAGCGTGACCACCACTCCACAGCGAAAGAGCGGAAGTAGTTGAGTTGTCCGCCGGATTTCCAGTCAACGTATATCGCCCGCAGCGCTTCGGCCCGGAAGATTCCGGAGTCCTGCGCTTTTCCGGCGTCCGGAAACAGGAACATCGCATCCTGCGGCGTGTTGGCGCGTGCGAAATCCGAGAGTGCGGCCAATGCGGGCGTGTGCAGATTGGGATAGTTCCGCACCTGTCCGGCGATGGGGATGGCCCAATAAGGAACGGCCGCGGCCACGGTGGCGAACACCCAGCCCGCGCGCTTTTGCGACATCCAGCATGCGCCACAGGCCAGCACGGAAAGCCCGGCAGCAACCAGGAGCCGCCGAGCCGTGAGATCGGAAATTCGAGCCTGTAAGGGTACGACAAATGCGGGGATGAACCATGCGATCGATTCCCAACAACGCCGCTGCTGAGCTGCCAGAACCGCTGCTACCGCGGGCACAATGACCGCAAATGCCACGTCGAAGAGAACCGCGCGGGCCGGCTGCAATTGCGGCATGAGAGCCCATTTTGCCTGCTCCGTGAGCAGGTAGGCGGCTCCGACGCTGGCGACGCCGATCACGGGCAGTCCGATCGCGAACCAACGTCCCGCGCGCGCCCCGATACGCCGGCAGGCGAGTAACGCAACGCCGCCGAAGAAGAGATACTGCCAGAGCAGCGGATTCACCCAGGTCGACACCCAGTTGTAAGAGGCGCGCATCCGCTCGAGCTTTTCCCATTCGGGATCAATTCTGCTAAAGAATGCCTGTGATGATGCCGGACCTATCTGCACTCGCGATGCGATGAGCAGTACAAGCACGGCGGTTACTGCCGGCAGCAGTACCCGATACTGTTTCCGCCAGACCGCGTAAACCAGGAAGACCAGCCACACGGGTATCATCGTCGGTGCGTGGAGCAATGTTCCGGCGGCAGCCGCGACTGAACCCGCCATCCACCGTTCCCGGGAAGCAAGACCCGCGGCGAAGAACGCGAAACCCAGTGCGAACCCCCGCGGGACCGGCTCGTATTCCATCGTGAGAACAGCCGGCCCTACAATCGTGGCTCCTAAACCGAACAGCGCGGTAACGAGCAGCGCCATACTCGTCTGAAGCCTTAACGCGCGCGTCAGCAGATATACGCCCGCCAATTCGAATACCCGGCAGGCCAACTGGAGGAAAAGTAGCGCGACATGGAAGGAACTGCGCGTAATCCAGCGCAGCGCCAGTGCGCACTCATCGGTGAGTGTGTAGGAGACGTGCGGCTTCATGGCAACCAGGTCGCGGGCGAGCACGACTGGATTCCAAAGGTGCTCAAAGATGGCGACCCAGATCTGCGTATCCTGCTGCAGCCAGGCGTGGCCTGGGAACTGAAAAAAACCGGCGAGCGTGATGGCTAGAATGGCTGCAGAAACGGCAAGATTATGCCGCGTCATTGAGCCGACGACGGCTTATCGGCCGGAGGCTTGTCCGCGGGTGTCTTATCGAGCTGTTGCTTCGCCCAAAGGCGGTTGGGGTTGAGTTCGAGGGACTTGGAAAACGCCTTACGAGCCTCGGCGGGCCGGTTGGCTTTCCGCAGTGCAACGCCCAGCCAGCAGTAAGCCTCGGCGGACTTGGGGTTCAGCTCGATTGCCTTTTCGAAGTCCTTGATCGCAAGATCGACTCCGCCACCCAGCGCCGACGGCAGATAGTAATTGCCGACACCATGACTGAGGTATGCGCTGGACGACTTGGGATCGAGTTCGATCGCTTTATTAACCGACGTCATCGCGCATTTGCCGTACTTGATGCCGGCCAGCCCCATGCTGGAGATCATCTGGCCGCACAGCGTTCCCAGAATCCGGTGGTATTCGGCGACGTCCGGCTTCATCCCGACAGCCTTCTCCGCTGCCGTGATGCCGGTCTCGGCATAGCCGTTCGCTTTTGCCTTATCACGAATCTCTACCGCCACCTCGGCCGCGTACGATTCCGCCAGAGCGAGCTGATATTGAGAGGTGGCGTCCTTGGGTTGCTTGTCGGCCGCCGCCCTATATTGCGATACCAGTTTGTCGAGGGCCTGCTGGTCCTGCCGGTCGCGTGCTGTTTCCAATTCGGTGACCCCGTTGGCGAGTGCAAGTACGGGTATGGCGAAGATTAGCAACCTTGTCATACTCTCTAGATTCTAACGGGTCACGAAAGGGTACTTATTTGAGTTCCTGGCTACTGGCGTTCGCCGGTTCGCTGCTCCAGTTCTGACGAATCGTCATGGTCTGGTCAGAATAAAACGTGCGACGGCCCGTGCTGTTGTAGACCTTGGGGTTGGCATTCAGGACATACCCGCTCGGCGTCTGCGTAAGGGTAAACGTGTAGCCCCCGTGTTCCCCTCCCGCGAGGCTGGACGGGATCAGGTCAGCGGCCTGTGGACCCGGACCTCCGCTTGCCGGCGGCCCCAGTTCGGCGAGCGAGCCGGCAAACTTGCCAAACTGCGACATGTACTGGGTTTGAGCCGTGTGGATGGTTTGAACTTCGCGGATGGCAGCCATTTCCTGTGCCTGCATCCGTGCTGCGCCTAATTTCGGAACAGCAATTGCCAGAATAATAAGAATGATCGCGATAACGATCAGGAGCTCGATCAGCGAAAAACCGCCCGTCGCTCGTCGGACACGTGTACTTGCCATGGCCTTTATCACATTATGACGCGATTCAGCGCAAGAGTGTGCAATCGGGATCACCTCGGGACGGTCACTTCAAAAGACCATTCGAGATTTTGAATGCGCTAGTGTCGACCTGCGTGCCGGTTACCCCCGCCTCGATACCGTAGATAGCGCTATTGGTTGGGCTTGGCTTCGGCTGAGCTCGGTTATATTGCGCCAGAATGGTCTTCTCGTATAGCTGCCTCCGCCTGACATCACCGACCAGGATTCTTGCGCCACGCGCCGCGCTCTTTAACTGCTTCAGAAACGCGGTAGTGGAAGCCGGGAGGTCAAAAAGGCTGGGGTCCAGTCCGGAGGGAGTCCCGAGAGCCGCGATACCGTCATAGGCGTGCTTCAAGATGGTGGCGGATATATGAAGGTAGAGGATCACCGTTGAGCCGGCGCCAAGACTCGAGGCGAGAACATCAAAAGCGGGTGCGAGTGAATAAAGCTCCAGTGTTCCGACACCCGGAAACACTTCTAAGAGGGCGAGTTGGCCGAATCCAAGATTATTGCGCAGCCCCGCGGCCGCCGTCAGAAAATCCGGGCCGGTAAGTTGCGCGATCTTATTGAGAAGCGGAACCGCTTGCTGGACTGGGGCATTGGAGACCGGATCCCACGTCGCCATGCCCAGGTTCATTCCCGACAAAGGCTCGATCATATACCGGGTGCGCGGAAGCGCATTCCGGAGTTTATCACCACCTGCTGGTGAATATGGGCTCGTAGGTGCATGGAGCAGCGCGGGCTACAATGAAATCGATGGCGTCGACCCTAGCCCCACCCAAGCCCCCCAAAGCTGCCCGCAAGTTCAAAACATTAAGTGGGATTCCCGTCAAACCGGCGTATAGTCCTGAGGACATCGCAGGACTGGACGTGCCCGCCCCCGGGACATTCCCCTACACCCGCGGCATACATGAAACGATGTATCGCGGCAAGCTCTGGACCATGCGCCAGTTCTCCGGCTTCGCGACCCCGGAAGAGACGAATCGCCGCTATCTCTACCTCCTTTCCCAGGGGCAGACGGGCCTCTCGGTCGCCTTCGACCTTCCAACTCTGATGGGCTACGACGCCGACCATGCGACGTCGGAAGGCGAGGTGGGCAAGTGCGGCGTGTCGATTTCTTCCCTCGAGGACATGGAGATCCTCTTCCGCGGGATCCCTCTTGGCGACGTCAGCGTGTCGATGACTATCAACTCGCCAGCGCCGATCATTTGGGCAATGTACCTGGCTGTGGGCGAAAAGCAGGGAGTCGACTGGAGCCGGATATCGGGGACCCTGCAAAACGACATTCTGAAGGAATACATCGCGCAGAAGGAATACATCTACCCGCCGCGGCCGTCGATGCGGCTCGTTACGGATGTAATCGAGTACTCGACGCAACACGTGCCCAGGTTCAACCCCGTGTCGATCAGCGGCTATCACATCCGCGAGGCCGGTTCCACGGCAGTTCAGGAGCTGGCTTTCACGCTGCGCGACGGTATGGAGTACGTTGAATGGGGACTCCAGCGAGGCATGCCGGTCGACAGCTTCGCGCCGCGGCTCAGTTTCTTCTTCAACTCCCACAGCGACTTCTTTGAAGAGATCGCCAAATTCCGCGCCGCCCGCAAGATTTGGGCGGAGACCATGCGCAGCCGCTATGGGGCCAAGGACGAACGGAGCCTGAAGCTGCGCACCCACGCTCAGACGGCAGGCTGCTCGTTGACCTGGCAGCAGCCGTACAACAACATCGTGCGAACCGCCCTGCAAGGGCTGGCAGCGGTGTTGGGCGGCACGCAGTCCCTGCACACGAATTCGCTCGACGAGGCTTACGCGCTTCCCAGTGAACATGCCGTCACCATCGCGCTTCGCACCCAGCAGGTGATCGCGCACGAAAGCGGCATTGCGGCGGTCCCCGATCCGCTCGGTGGCAGCTACTTCGTCGAAGCCCTGACCGACGAAGTTGAGAAACGCGCCAAGGAGTACATCCGCAAGATCGACGATATGGGCGGGATGATCGAAGCCATCGAGCGCGGCTATCCCCAGACCGAAATCGCGAACGCCAGTTACGAATTCCAACACGAAATCGAAACCGGCGAGCAGAAGATCGTCGGCGTGAACGCCTTCACCGAACAGGAAGCGCAGCCGATCGATCTCCTGCAGATCGACGAGACGGCGCACGGCTTCCAACTGGAGAAGCTCTCGAAGCTGAAGGCGCGCCGCGACGCCACGAAAGTGCAACAGACCCTCGATGCGCTGCGCAAAGTAGCCGAAGGGAACGAAAACACCATGCCCTATATTCTCGACGCGGTTCGAGCCTATGCCACGGTCGGAGAGATCTGCGACGCGTTCCGCGAAGTGTTCGGAACGTACACCGAAAGCAGCGTTCTGTAATCGCTATAATAGGAATTCATTCACCCGCGCTGTACTCTGTGATCTAACGTGCGCTCATAGCCCGCGGGTGTACCTGGAGAGATATGGCTTACGTAATTGCAGAACCTTGCATCGGAACGAAAGACACAGCGTGCGTCGACGCCTGTCCCGTGGACTGCATTCATCCGAAGAAGGATGAACCCGACTTCGCCGCGCACAACATGATCTACATCGATCCCGTGGAATGCATCGACTGCGGCGCTTGCGTTCCTGTATGTCCGGTATCGGCGATCTTCGCTCTCGACGACCTCCCGGAAAAGTGGTCCGATTTCGCGCAGCAGAACGCCTCCTACTTCAAGAGATAGAAGGTGGCACAGGAGGTTTCGCCTGCGCGTTTTCGGTGAAGTACAAAGGCAAGCTGAAGAGGCGAAGAATCAGATGCTGGTAATACCCTTACCAGAGCTTGCCGCACCGGTAGTTACGACGGTCCTGAGGGTTTTCAACCCGGCCGGTACACTGCCGAGCTCGTATCCGTCTCCCAAACCTTGACCTCCGCGATGCGTACCGGCACGTCGGATTGCAGGTCTGCCGACATGCGGTCGTGGAAGAATTTCGCAATGTTCTCCGCCGACGGATTGATCTTCGTGAATGGCTCCAGGTCGTTGATGAACTGGTGGTCCAGGTATTCGATCACCGCCCGCATCGAGCGCTTCAATTCCACAAAATCCACCAGCAGACCATTCGGGGCTAACTGCTCGCCCTGCACCTTCACCTCGATGCGATAGTTGTGGCCGTGCACGTTCTCGCACTTGCCGTGATAATCCCGGAGCGAGTGCCCCGCCGCGAATGTCTGTTGTACCGAAACTTCAAACATCGAAAAACCGTTCCACCTCGGCTATGTCTGTGGTGAATGCATAGTAGGGTAGGCTGTCAAAGAACACCTGCCCATAACGCTGCTTCGTAATTCTATTGTCGAGCAAAACCAGCACGCCCCGGTCGGCGCGGCTACGGATCAACCGCCCGAAGCCCTGTTTGAGCGCCAGCGCGGCCTGCGGAATCTGGTACTCGTAAAACGGATTCCCGCCACCGTCCCTTATGTTTTGGATGCGCGCCTCTACGACGGGGTCGCTTGGAACTGCAAACGGCAGTTTATCAATGATAACGCAGCTTAGCTGGTCGCCCTGCACGTCCACGCCTTGCCAGAACGATGAAGTCGCGAAGAGCACGCAGTTGGGTGTGGCGCGAAACTCCTGGAGCAAAGCGCTGCGTGGACCGGTGCCCTGCAGCAGCGTCGGATACTCAATCTCAAGCGACACGCGATCGTAAACCAAGCGCATCTGCTGATAGCTCGTGAAGAGCACAAACGCCCGCCCCTGGCTGTGCTTCAGAATCCGAGTAATCTCCGATGCCGCCGCGGACGTGAATGCGGGACTCCGAGGATCGGGCATGTGCTGCGGCACGTACAACAGCGACTGCGTCTGGAAATCGAAGTGGCTGGGAACCACCAGCGTCCGCGCGTGGCGTATCCCAAGCCGCCTTTGTGCAAACTCGAAATGGCCCTCCACCGCCAGCGTCGCCGACGTGAGAATCACCGTGTCGAGCGAATCGAACAGCTTCTCCTCGAGGAGTGACGACACATCGATCGGGGTGGCCTGCAGGAAGCAGCCGCGCCCGCGCCGCTCCGTCCAATAGACGAACTGCTTGTTGCCGCTCTGCATCCAGAACGTCAATGCCTGCGAGATCTCTTTCGTCCTACGAAACAGCGGATAAACTTCTTCGGGTACGCTCTTGATCAGTTGCAGGTGCGCACCCAGCAGCTCCAGAGCATGTAGAAAATTGTTGTACTTCTCTTCGTGAAGCTCCAGAAATGCGTCTTGCCCCCGGAACCCGGTCCGCCCCTCGGTATCCCCGAACAGCATGAAGAACATCTCGGCCCGGTCCTGAACCGCATCGAGAATCCGGTCGAGTTCCTGTGTCCCGAACTCTTTCCGCCGTGAGACGGCGCTCACGTCTCTCACCAGGTCCTGAACCTGGTACGTGCTGATGTTCGCCCCGAAGTACTGTCCCGCGACGTCCTCAATATCGTGCGCCTCGTCGAAGATCACAGCGGCATACTCGGGAATGATGCCGCCAAACTCCTCCTCTTTCACTGCCAGGTCCGCAAAGAACAGGTGATGATTGACGATGATGATGTCGCTTTCCATCGCGCGCTGGTGCATTTGCGTGATGAAGCAGCGTTCGAACTGCTGGCACTTCTGCCCCGTGCAAAGTTCGCGGCGCGCGTCGATCTTGAACCAGGCTGAGCTTTGCTCCGGCAGCGCCTTAATTTCCGACCGGTCGCCGGTTTCTGTGGTCTTTTCCCACTCCCGAATGATTTGAAAATCGGCGACCTCTTCCAGTCCGCTCAGAATCGGCTCGCGATCAGCATCGTAAATCTTCTGACGGCAGGCGTAGTTCGACCGCCCCTTCATGTAGCAGACCTGCAACGGCCGCGCAAAGTGCTGTTGAAGAAATGGGACATCCTTGAAGAACAGTTGTTCCTGCAGGTTCTTCGTGCCCGTCGACACCACCACGCGCTTGCCCGACAGGATCGCGGGAATCAGGTAAGCCAGTGTCTTCCCCGTTCCGGTTCCCGCGTCTACAAGCAGATGTCTCTTGTCGGCGATCGCCGCTTCAATGGCCTCGGCCATCTCCAGTTGGCCGGGCCGGAACTCGTAGTTCGGGTGCCACCGCGAAAGAACTCCGTTCCGGGAGAAAAATTGACGCGCGGTAATGGCTTTAGCCGGCGACGAGGACATCCACTTCTATTATGTGTAACGCCACCGCCATTTTTCTCTGTCATCCTGATGATGAGGAGAAGTCATGAGCACGACCCAGATCGAGCCGAACGTTGAAACTCGCCCTCTTAGCGACGATGAGTTGCGCAAAATGGACGCCTACTGGCGGGCGGCCAATTATCTCTCCGTAGGTCAGATTTACTTGTACGATAATCCCCTGCTCACCGAGCCGCTGAAGCTCGAACACGTCAAGCCCCGACTCCTGGGGCACTGGGGCACCACGCCTGGCCTCAACTTCATTTACGTCCACGCCAACCGGGTGATCAAGAAGTACGACCTGAACATGATCTACATCGCGGGACCGGGACACGGCGGACCTGGGCTCGTTGCCAACACATACCTCGAAGGAACCTATAGCGAGTTCTACCCCAACATCTCCCGCAATGCCGAAGGCATGAAGCGCCTGTTCACGCAGTTCTCGTTTCCGGGCGGCATTCCGAGCCATGTTGCTCCCGAGACGCCGGGCTCGATTCACGAAGGCGGCGAGTTGGGTTACTCGTTGCTGCACGCCTATGGCGCCGCGTTCGACAATCCCGATCTGTTCGCACTCTGCGTGATTGGCGACGGCGAAGCGGAGACTGGCGCGCTCGCGACGAGCTGGCATTCCAACAAGTTTTTCAACCCCACGCGCGATGGCGCCGTGATCCCGATCCTCCATCTGAACGGGTACAAGATCGCCGGTCCAACCGTCCTGGCTCGCATCAGCCATCAGGAATTGACGGAGCTGCTCGAGGGCTGTGGCTACAAGCCGTATTTCGTCGAGGGTGACGATCCAGCGCCCATGCATCAGCTTATGGCGTCAACGTTTGACATGGTGGTGCAGGAAATTCGCGATATCCAGAAGAATGTCCGCGCCAATGGCTTTCACGAGCGGCAGCCCTGGCCGATGATTGTTATGCGTACTCCGAAAGGCTGGACGGGGCCCAAAGAGGTCGACGGGGTCCCCATAGAGGGAACATTCCGCGCCCACCAGGTTCCGCTTACCGAGCTGGCCGCCAAACCGGAACACCTGAAAATGCTCGAAAGCTGGATGAAGAGCTACAAGCCGGAGGAGCTATTTGACGACAACGGCACGTTGATTCCGGAGCTGTGTGAACTCGCGCCCAAAGGCACGCACCGCATGGGCGCGAACCCCAACGCCAACGGCGGTCTTCTCCTGAAAGATCTGCGGCTCCCCGACTTCCGCGAATACGCTGTCGATGTCCCCAAGCCGGGAGCCGTCACGGCCGAAGCCACTCGCATTCTGGGCGACTTCCTGCGCGACATCATGAAAAACAACGCGGACAACAAAAACTTCCGAGTCTTCGGGCCGGACGAGACCGCGTCCAATCGCCTCAACGCCCTTTTCACGGTGACGGACCGCATGTCCACCGCAACGGTCCTTCCGACGGATGAAAACGTCTCGCCCGACGGCCGTGTGATGGAGGTCCTCAGCGAGCATATGTGCCAGGGTTGGCTTGAAGGCTACCTGCTTACCGGTCGCCACGGCTTCTTCTCCTGCTACGAGGCGTTTATCCACATCATCGATTCCATGTTCAATCAACATGCGAAATGGCTGAAAACCACGAACAAGATTCCGTGGCGCAGGCCGATCGCCTCGTTGAACTACCTGCTCACCTCGCACGTCTGGCGGCAGGACCACAACGGCTTCAGCCACCAGGACCCGGGTTTCATTGACCATGTCGTGAACAAGAAAGCCGACGTCGTCCGCGTTTACCTGCCGCCCGACGCGAACACGCTGCTCTCGGTGGGTAACCACTGCCTGCGCAGCCGCCAATACGTCAACGTCATCATCGCCGGCAAACAGCCTGCGCTGCAGTATCTCAACATGGAAGCTGCGATTCGCCACTGCACAGCCGGCATTGGCATTTGGGAGTGGGCCAGCAACGACGACGGCAACGAGCCGGATGTCGTAATGGCATGCTGCGGCGACATCCCGACGCTCGAAACCCTGGCGGCCGTCGATTTTCTTCGCCGCCGCCTGCCCGACGTGAAGATTCGCGTAGTCAACGTCGTCGATCTGATGACGCTGCAACCCTCCACTGAGCATCCGCACGGCCTCTCTGACCGCGATTTCGATTCGATGTTCACCACCGACAGGCCGATCGTTTTCGCGTTTCACGGCTATCCCTGGTTGATCCATCGCCTCACTTATCGCCGCCACAATCATGACAATATGCACGTGCGCGGCTACAAGGAAGAGGGCACCACGACGACGCCATTCGATATGACGGTACTTAACGATCTGGATCGTTACCACCTCGCGGGCGATGTGCTCGATCGCGTGCCCCGGCTACGGAATGTCGCGGCCCACGTGAAACAGGAACTGCGCAATCGCCTGATTGAGCACAAACTCTACATCGCGAAACACGGCGACGACATGCCGGAAATTCGCGACTGGAAATGGGGCCAGTGAAGGCTCTCGTCCTAAATGCCGGGTCGAGCAGTCTGAAAGTGATGCTATGGCAGGTGGAGGGCACGCTGCCCTCCATGCCGCCCAAAGCCCTTTGGCGGAAACACGTCGAGTGGCACGATAAGGCCATCGAGTTCGATTCCGTTCTCGGTTCGATTCCGGACGCGGCGAGTATCGATGTTGTGGGGCATCGCATTGTTCACGGCGGCTCCAGGTTCCGCGAGAGCACCCGAATTACGCCCGAGGTGCGCGATGCTATCGCCAAAATGGGTGAATTCGCGCCGGAGCACAATCGCGTGGAATTGGCCGGCATTCAGGCCGTAGAACGCGTGCTTCGGCCGGACACGCCGCAAGTCGCCGTGTTCGACACGGCGTTTCACGCCACCCTGGCGCCGCCCGCTTACGTGTATCCTGGTCCGTACGAGTGGGTCGATCAAGGCATCCGGCGTTACGGTTTTCACGGTATCAGTCACCAGTACGTGAGCCGCCGCGCCGCCGAGATGCTGGGGCGCGACCTGAAATCGCTGCGGCTGGTCACATGCCATCTCGGAAACGGCTGCTCGCTGGCGGCAATCCGTAACGGCGCGAGCGTCGACACCACCATGGGCTTCACGCCGCTCGATGGCGTCATGATGGGTTCACGCTCCGGTTCGGTGGATCCCGGCATTCTCATCGCGCTGGTTCGAGACCAGGGTTATACGGCCGATCGCCTCGATCACACGCTGAACGAAGAATCGGGTCTGAAGGGTGTGTCCGGCGTCTCCAGCGACATGCGCGAGGTCCTGGCAGCGATTGAGATGGGCAACGAACGCGCCCGTCTCGCCTTCGACGTCTACACTCATCGCCTGATTCAGGAAATCGGGGCAATGATCGCGAGCGTCGGCGGCATTGACGCTCTGATATTCACCGCCGGTGTAGGCGAAAATTGCGCTCCGCTCCGCGAAATTGTGTGCCGCCAATTCTCGTTTCTGGGAATCGCCATCGACCCTGCCCGTAACGCGGAAACACCCGTCGACGCCGAAATCAGCTCGGCTGACTCCGGGGCGAGAATCCTCGTCATCCACACCGAAGAAGATTGGGAAATCGCGCGGGAATGCTGCCGGTTGTATAATCGAGATTAACCTTCCAGGATTTCGCCAATGTTGTTCCGCGTTTTTTCAGCCCTCGTATTCTGCGTGTCCCTCCCGCTCTTTGCCCGCGAAGAATGGGTCCGCCTGACCACCCCGCACTTCGAAATGCTCACCACGGCGGGTGAGAAGAAGGGCCGTGAAGCGATTCTGTATTTCGAGCAGGTCCGCTCTTTTTTCATTCAGGCTTCGCCTAAGAAACAGGCGCCTCAATTTCCGGTGCGCATCGTCGCCTTTCGTTCGGAGAAAGAATACGCGCCTTACCGCCCGAATGAATCTGCGATTGCGTATTACCATCGCGACCGCAGCCGCGACTCCATCGTGATGGAGGATATTCAGTCTGAACACTTTCCGGTCGCCATCCACGAGTACACGCACCTCATCATCGAGCACTCCGGCTTGAAGTTGCCGGTTTGGATGAACGAAGGTTGGGCCGAGCTTTATTCGACGTTAAGGCCGCAGGGCAAGCAGGCACTCGTCGGCGACATTCCTTTGGGCAGGCTGCAGATCCTCCGCACGGAAAAATGGCTCGATCTGGCAACTGTGACGTCCGTCGATCGCAACTCGCCGCTCTATAACGAGAAGAACAAATCTCACATTTTCTATTCCGAGGCTTGGGCGCTCATGCACATGCTGTATCTGTCGGACGCATATAGGCCCAATTTCACAAAGTTCGTAGTCACGGTTGCCAATGGAAAAACGACGGCTGAAGCTTTCGAGAGCGTATATGGCCGCTCGCTCGCCGACGTCCAGAAGGACCTCAACGGCTACGTCCTCGGCTCGTTTTTTCATGGCGCGCTGTTCGACATCAAGCTTGCCAAGTCGGAAGAAGACGCCGACGTCAGTACGCCGTTGAGTTTCGAGGTGCAAATGGCGCTGGCTGATCTCCTGGCGGGGCGTAAGCCCGACGAAGCGCGGCAGCGCTATGAGCAGATCGCGAAGGAGAATCCGGGCAGACCGGAGGTAGAGGAATCGCTGGGGTATCTGGCGTGGCGTGATAAGGACATTGCCGGCGCTCGTGAGCACTTTGCCAAGGCGATTGCCGCGGGAACCAAGAACCCTCAGATGTGCTTCCACTATGCGATGCTCGATCGCAGGGGAGGGGATCTCAAGAAGGAAGCCATACCGGCCCTCGATAGGGCGCTGGAGTTAAAGCCCGATTACCTTGAAGCGCGCCTCGAACTCGGAATGATGTACCTCAACATGCATGAGTGGAACGCCGCGCTGATCAATCTGGCCACGATCAAACACGTCGACGAGGAGCATGCGCACCGGCTCTTTTCAGGCCTTGCATATGCAGACATGCACCTGGGCGACGCTGAGGCGGCGCGTAAAAATGCGGAATTGGCGAAGAAGTATGCGGCAACAGATGACGAAAAACGGCAGTCGGACGAGCTGTTGCGTTATCTGGATCGCACGCCCGCATCACGGCCACAATAGCGATTCTTTGCAGACCGCGAGAGTGGATGAAGACAGGGTGGGGCAGGCGGTTTCGCCTGCGCATCCCCGGTGCCGTCTAAAGCACAGGCGAAACCGCCTGTGTCACTTTTTACTAGCGATGCAGCCTTCCTAATCTCGCGCGACCAGCGAGCGCATCCGCCGTACCACTTCATTAATCCCAAGAATCTGCGTCGACAACTCTGTGCTAGCCGCCGCGCTCTCCTCGGCATGCGCGGCATTCGACTGCGTCACCTTCTCGATGCGGGCAATCGCGGCCCCGACCTGGGCGGTTCCCCTGCTTTGCTCCTCGCTGGCAACGCTCACCTCGTCCACCAATACCCTGACTTTGCCGGATTCATCCGAGATAGCGCGGATCGCCTCCACCACGTTGTCCACTTTGGCTTTGCCGTCGTTCGACTTGGCAATCGATTCCTCGATCAGCCCGGCCGTATCCTGCGCCGCCTGCGCGCAACGTTGCGCCAGGTTGCGAACTTCGTCCGCCACCACCGCAAATCCCAACCCCGCTTCTCCGGCCCGAGCCGCTTCCACCGCGGCATTTAGCGCCAGAATGTTGGTCTGGAACGCAATCTCGTCAATCACCTTGATGATCTTCGAAATCTTCCCGCTTTGCGTGGTGATCTCGGTGATGGAATGCACCATTTCCTCCAGCGACTGGTTCGTTGCGACAAATCTGCGCTGCGAATCTGTCACTAACTCCGCCGCGGCGCGCGAACTCTCGCTGTTCTTTCGCGCCATGGATCCGATCTCCTCGCTCGACGACGACGTTTCCTGCAGCGACGCCGCCTGTTCCACCGCCCCCTGTGCCAACGACTGGCTCGCGGAACTCAACTGCTGCGCCGAAGCCTCCACCTGGGCTACCGCCTCGCTCACTTCCAATAGCCCCTCGCGCAACGTTTTCGAGATGCGGTGAACCAGCCACAGAACCGCGCCTGCCACCAGCACATTCAGAAAAATGAGCAGGAACGCTTCGCGGCGGCTGCCTTGGACATCGGCTCGTCCCTGCTCGTCGGAAAGCAAAAGCACTGCGTGCGCCCGGTCAGCCAAAAGCTTTGCGGCCTTCTCCGCCTCCGTCAAAATCGGAAACATCCTGTCAGTCAGAATAGTGTGGGCGTCTTCAAATTTCCCGGTACTAGCGAGCGCCACGTATTCCTTGTTGTGCTCCAGCCAGCTACGCGCCCCAGCCTCCACGCTATCCAGGGCCTGGCGGGAAACATCGTCTGTAAGCAACGGGCGTACTTCCCCGGCCTGCCGGCTTACCGCCTTTCCCGCCGACTCGAGTCTCTGTATGATTTCGTCGATATTGGCCGACGTATGACAAGCCGAGCAAGTGGCGGCTTCGCTGCTGCCTGCCTGGGAAGCGGCGCCGTGGTGTTCCATTTGAACGATCGTGTACGCGATCTGCTCGCGCATGGTCTCGCTCTTCATCTCCTGGAATGCTCCCCGGGCCGTGGCAATATCGTCCAGTTTCTTTGCGGTCGTGTTCACCGCCGCATCCAGAGAATGGCCCAAAGTAGAGATGGCCCTTAAGGAGGTGTAGCTCAACATCAACAGTGTGAACACCAGAGACGCTACACCGAGCGACAGTTTTGTTTTGACGGTTAGCCGATGAGACATGGTCGATGGGCCTAACTCCTTATCGGCCCACGACCGGGAGAAAATCAGTAATTTCTATCGTCGAGGTGGTTCAGGCGAGGTGTTTTGCCACACTTGCACCCAATCCACCAGCATCATCTGTGGAAATACCGTCGTGGAATCCGGATTCCCCGGCCACGACCCGCCGACGGCCACGTTCAACAGCAGGAAAAACGGATGATCGAAAACCCATTTTGTGCCGACAGGAAGATTGGACGGAGTCACGGTATAGTAGCGATGTCCGTCGACCAGAAAAACCATGATGTCCGGCGACCATTCGACCCCATAAACGTGATAGTCGTCCGCGAACCTCTGCGCGGCAGGCAACTCGAATTTCGCGGTCAGCGGGCTGTCTCCGGAATACCCGGGCCCGTGCAGGGTTCCATGAACGATCAATGGCTCTTTCCCGATGTTCTCCATGATGTCGACCTCGCCGCAGTCCGGCCAACCTACTGACGAGATGTTGTCTCCCAGCATCCAGAACGCCGGCCACAATCCCTGCCCGTACGGAATCCTGATGCGCGCCTCGATGCGCCCATACTGAATCGCAAAGCGGCCCTGCGTCTTCAGCCGCGCCGATGTGTATGATCCGTCCGGCATCCGCACGGCCTTAATCACCAGGTTTCCGCTGCCATCCTGAAAAACGTTCGTGGGTTGGTTGGTGTAAATCTCCAGTTCCTGGTTGCCCCAACCGCCTCCACCCAGGTCGTAAGTCCACTTCGTCGCGTCGGGAGCAGTGCCCGCCGGCCCTTTGAAATCGTCGCTCCAGACGATCTTCCATGCCGCGTGCGCCGGCATCAGCGCCATCATGGAAATCGCTGCCGCTAACAGAAATCGCATCACACTTCCAAGCCAACGGAGCGCATCAGCTCGAGCGCGTTGCTATGCTCGACGACGCCGGGCATCAGGTGATAATTGAACTGCAGTTGCCCATCCACGATTGTATCGGTGAAATGCACATTCGCGGCCCGCTCTTCGAGCATATCGGCGATCCCTACCAGCGCGAGATCGTGCGTCGTAATCATGCCGATAGCGCCACGGTCCACCAGCGAGCGCACAATTGCCGCGGCCCCGATTCTGCGGTCGTGAGAATTCGTGCCGCTTAGGACTTCGTCAATCAGGAACAACAGCGGGCGGTCACCTTGCGTCAGGTCTTTGATGTGGCGCAGGCGCGTGATCTCGGCATAAAAGCGCGAGCGGCCGTCCTGCAGCGAATCGACCACGCGAATCGACGCGCCCACGGTGACCGGCGATATCTTCAGCCGCCGGGCTCGCACCGGCGCGCCAGCCCATGCCATTACGGTGCTGAGGCCAACGGACCGCAGCAGCGTGCTCTTGCCCGACATGTTCGAGCCGCTGACGATGAGCAGCTGCAAATCTCCTCCCAAACGCACGTCGTTGCGGACGCAGCCGGTTTCCGACATCAGCGGATGGCCCAACGCTTCTGCATCGAATTCGGCTGGGCCCGCGGCTATTGTGGGAAATACGTCGGCGGGATGTTCGAAGCTGTAGCTAGCCAGTGAACACAGCGCTTCAAATTCACCGACGGCAAGCAGCCACCGCCGGATTCCCGGGCCCGAACGTGTGCGCCACTCCTCCACCGCCATCGCCATTTGCGTTCCCCACAGGAAAGCGGCGAGGATCGGCGCCAGGAATTGATTGTGCTGGTACTCCCACAAATCAACCAGTTTTCCGAGCCGGCGTATTCGGTCCGACGCGATCTGGTGATCGATTTGAAGCTCCTCCTGCATCCGGCGAAGAAGCGGCGCCGCAAACTTCTGTTGTTCGATACACCGCAGAACATCGGCGACCAGCGAGAGTTCCTGGGCCGGCTTTTGAACGGCGTCATGCACGCGCTGAACCCGCTGGTGAAGCCATCCGCTAAAGACGAGTTCCACCAGGATCGCGGCCAGAAAGGGCGTGCGCTTCGTTACGCCGGCCATGTACAGCCCCAGCGTAATGACGAAGATCGCAACGATCGCCTTGGCGGCGTTTCGGCTTCCGCGTGGAAACCGGACGGGTGGTTCTTCGCCCCATTTGGAAAGCGGCTCCAACTTTACTCCGGAACGGAGAGTCTCTCCGAGAACCGCCAACTCCTCCCGCAAGTCGAGACGCTCCCGCAGATCCGCAACGGCCTGCTGCCGTTCCAATACTGCCTCGGCCGACGAGGGACTGAGCAGCCAACTGGCGAGCACCTCCTCGCCGGGCAAAGTCCGTGCCGTGCAAAGCAACTCAAACAGTGATCCGCGCCCGAGAATATCGAGATCATCCGCATAGACGTGCGAGGCATCGCGATAGTGCTCGCCGCCTTCGCCTTTGCCGATCCAGCGATCTTCAATCCGCGCCATGCCCTGTTCATAGAACTTCACGGCGCGATTCGCCCGCTCCAGGCGCTCCAGCACCCGGGAATGCCACCACATCAGCCACATGAAAACAACGAACGGAACCACCAGCCAGAACGGCGATAGCCACACCCGCCCAAATATGAAATACGACAGCACTGCCGCTGCGAGGCCCACGCCAAGCCGGTAATTGCCGATCCTCCGATGCAGGCGCTCCTGGGTGTTCTGTATCGCCCGGCGCTGTTCCAGCCGGGCGCGATATTCCGCGGCAACGTCCACAATGCTACGTTAGCAGGACGTGGATGAAGAACCCGTTCGCATCCCGATCACGGACGTCTTCGACCTGCATACCGTGCCGCCGCGCGATGTTAAGCCGATCGTCGAAGAGTATCTGATCGAGGCTCACCGTTTGGGTTTACGTGCGCTACGCATCATTCATGGCCGCGGCATAGGAGTCCAACGCGAGATTGTGCGTTCGGTTCTGGCGAACACATCTTTCGTGGAGAGTTTTGGCGACGCACCGGCGGCGGCAGGCGGCTGGGGCGCCACCATCGTAACGCTCAAAAACTAACGATCAGCCGGCAATACGCGCTCGTTCCCGGAAAACTATGCGCCGTCTGATGCCGGCGTCCCACGCTAGAAGCGATAAACCGGCGGCGTAATGCCCTTCGCTCGCTCGTACACCTCGGCCTGCGCCCGATGGTGCGCGGTGTGTACGAACATCCCAAGCAGAATCTCGCGCCCCGTGGCCTCCGGACGCTCATACCAGTCCAGTTTGTAGGTCCTCGCAAGTTGCTCGGGAGTGAATTTCCCGAGTTGCCCGATGCAATAATCGAACGATTTCCGCAACAGGTCCATTGCGATCGCCTTGGCCTGACCTTTTGGCAGTTCCTTGGGAACCTCCAACGGGTTGGGCACACCGGCAACCTGGGCAAAACGGAATGACTGTGAACTCGCGATGTGGATCATGAGCGCGGCGAAGCTCATTTCTCCGTCAGCGACCTTGAAACCGTATTGATCGGCCGGCATAGCATCGGCGACCGCGAGAGTAAATTCCTTCGACATCTGCCATTCCTTGACAATTTGCTCGTTCGAAGGAGCAACCTGGGCGTACCCGGCGACCCAGAGCAGGAGCACAGCGAAACGCATGCATTCAGACTAGCGCAGTGGGATTCGAGAGCTCGCCGAATCCCGGAACCCGGATCGACACGACATCCCCGGCAGCCAGGGCAGATTCCTCCGTCACGATGATGCCGGTGCCGGTCAACAAAGCCGAGCCGGCCGGAACGGGATTCGACCGCAGCAAATACTCGATCAGCGTTTCAATTTTACGGTTGAGCTTGGACGTCGAAGTCTCGCCCGAAAAGATTTCCTTGCCGTCCCGCGTGATCGTGCACGTCATCTCCAGGTTGTAGGGATCGGCGACAGCGTCGGCGGTCACGATCACCGGGCCGAGAGCGCATGAACCCGTGTACGTCTTCGATTGCGGCAGATACAAGGGGTTCTCGCGCTCGATGTCCCAGGCGGAGACATCATTCGCGAGCGTGTATCCAAGGATCTTCCCCGCGCTTCCGAGCACGACCGCCAACTCAGGCTCCGGGGCGGTGAATCGGGAGTCGGACCGGATTCCGATCGGCTCGCCCGGGCCAACGCACACTCGCGATGTCCCCTTAAAAAACACCTCGGGCCGAGGCTCCCGATAGACGTGAGCGTAGAAGCCTTCGCGCGTACCGTGTTCGGCGTCGCGAAAGGCGGCGCTCGACTGGTAGGTGCAGCCGCAGGCCCATACTTCGCGTGGCTTAAAGGGAATCAACGGGACTGCGTGTTCCCGAATGGACGCAGCCAACCGCCCCGCCAGTTGTCCGAGCCCAACATGCTCCTTGTCCGCCCGGCAAATCAACTCGTACAAGCGATACTCCGGAATTGGCCGGGCGTACCCTTCTTCGAAAATGGCGGCCTGAACTTCGTTATGCCACCGAATTTGTCCTAAACGCATGATTCAGTACTTGAGGTAGATAGTCTTGTAATCGCTGTAAAACTCTAACGCCGCGGGCCCTTGTTCCTTCACCCCGAAGCTGGATTCTTTGGTGCCGCCGAAAGGCAGTTGGTATTCGACGCCGGCGCTTGGAAGATTGACGGTGAGCAGTCCGGCCTCCATACGATAGATGTATTCGAAAACGCGGCTGACATTGGTGGTCTGAATCGACGCCGAAAGCCCGAACGGAATATTGTTAGCGATGCGCATGGCATCGTCGAAATCTTTCGCCCGCATTACCGCCAGCACAGGACCGAAGATCTCCTCTCGAGCGATGGTCATCTCTTCGGTTACGTCCGCGAAGATGGTAGGAGCGACGAAGTAGCCCTTGTCGTAAGCACCGCCCGTCAGGCGATGCCCCCCGACTCGCGGCGCGCCCGCTTCTTTCTCGCCAATCCCGATGTACTTCAGATCCGTGTCGAGCTGCGCCTGGTCCACCGCCGGGCCAATGTCGATGCCGGGCTCCATACCGTTTCCGACTTTCAGTTTCTTCGTCCGTTCCACCAGCGCATCGAGGAAACGGTCGTAGATCGAGTCCTCAACGATCGCCCGGCTGGTGGCCGTGCATTTCTGGCCCGTCGAAAAGAATGCGGCGTTCACCACATTCTCGACCGCGGAATTGAAGTCGGCGTCGGCAAGGACGATGGTCGGGTTCTTGCCGCCCATTTCGAGCTGAATCCTCAACGCCCGTTTGGACGCTTCGCCGTGCAGCCAACGCCCCACCTCGCACGACCCCGTAAACGAGACGCCTTTGAGCGGCTTGGCATTCACCAGCGCGCTGCCCAGCTCACCTCCGGCGCCCGCGACAAAATTCACCACGCCTTTCGGTATGCCTGCCTGGTGACAAGCCTCGACGATCCTCCAGGCGCTGAGAGGCGCCGAAGAAGCCGGTTTGATCACGACCGTATTGCCGCAAATGAGCGCGGGCGCCAGCTTCCAGGCCGGGATGGCGCTCGGGAAGTTCCACGGCGTTACAAGCCCCACGACACCCAGCGGCTTCCGGATGGAAAACATGTGCACGCGATCGCGCTCGGAGGGAACCAGGAATCCCGGCATTCGAGCGCCCTCGCCAGCGAAATAACGAAAGATGTTGATGGCACGCCGCACCTCGCCCTTCGCTTCAGGCAAGGTTTTACCTTCCTCCCGGGTCATGTCGGCGGCAATTTGATCAAATTCCCGATCCAGGATGTCGGCAACCTTGAAAAGATAATTGCCGCGCGCCGGCGCCGGCATTCCCGACCACCCAGGAAACGCGGACTGTGCGGCCTCCGCCGCGGCTTCTACATCCGCGGTTGTTCCTTTAACGAAGAGGCCGACCACTTCATCAGTGTTGGCCGGATTGCGATTCTCAAAAGTTGGCCCCTCAACCCACTCGCCCTGAATGTAGTTGGCAAAAAGCACTAGAACGCCACCTTGGGCACCGCGCGGGCTCCCGGCTCCGTCTTGAAATAAGCATCGTTGCGCTGGAATCCGAAGAGTGCCGCGGCGATGTTCTTGGGGAAGAGCTGGATGTCGGTGTTGTACGACTGCACAGTCTGGTTGTACTTGCGCCGTTCTACCGCGATCCGATTCTCGGTGCCCGCGAGCTCGTCCTGCAGCCGCAGGAAGTTCTCGTTGGACTTGAGCTGCGGGTAGTTCTCCACCACCACGAGCAAGCGGCTCAGAGCTGTATCGAGCTGGCCGTTTGCGTTAATTTTCTCCTGCGGGGTGCGTGCGCCGCCCAGGGCTGCCCGCGCATCGGTGACTTCTTTAATCACCGTCTGCTCCTGCTTGGCGAATCCTTTTACTGTCTCCACCAGGTTGGGAATCAGGTCGGCGCGCCGTTGCAGCGCGACATCGACCTGTGACCAGGCGCCGTTGATCGACTCCCGTTCGGTCACCAACTGGTTTCGGTCGCCTATTGCGGTACCGACGATGATAACTCCCAGCAGAATCAGGACCACGATCACAATCAATGCGATCTTCATGCGTTCGTCACCTCATTTGTCGAGTCGGTCTACAAATGCAACCAGAATCTCGATCTGTTTTAAATAACGTTCAAACAGCGTGTCAGGTTCGACGTCGAGTTCCCTCTTCTTCTGCTCGCGCACATCCAGCAGTTCGTGAAACGGGGCGGGATCGGCGCCTAATTCGGCCAGTTTGTCCGCAACCTCGCGCTTCGGCCATCCTACGCTCTTGCCCGACAGCAACAGGGCGTGCCGGGCCAGCACGCAGAAGGTGGAAACCGAATCCAGCATTAAGCGTAGCAAGGCTTTGCTGTCCGATAAAACGCCGCCGGCTTTTTGGCGCAGGCGAAGCAGCTTGGCGCGCAGGTCGTGCTCCACCTGGGCACGATAAAACGTGTGGTCGATCACGAGGTCGGCGATCACGTCTTTTCCGAACAGCACCTTGCGCTGCTCCTGCATGTCGTGAAACTCAATGGGGAAGCAGTCGGTGGAGGTGCGGACTTCATCCTCGCTCATCAGCAGCGGGCTGGGGTTGCCCAAGCCGGTCCACCAGCGGAAGATCGGCTCAGCATCGGCCAGCTCGCGAGGCGCAACTTTGGTGAGCACGCAGAAGACATTGAGATCGGAATACTTCGCGTGATGGTTGCCGCCCGCTCCCGAACCATAGAGAATTACGGACACGAGGCGGTCTTTGTGAGCCGATTGAAGGCGATTCACGAGGTCCGATAGTTTCTTGTCCATCTCAGTTTTCTCCGTCGTTTTTCCGAAGCGGCGAAACCACCTGCTTCACCTTCCACGGAATCCAAAACCCGGCGTACGGCAGGTTTGCAACCCGCATCACCACTTTGAAACGCCTCCACATGCACCGGTAACAAACCGGTGCGCAGGATGCAATCCTGCTTTACTGCGCCAGCTTTTTCCCGTCGTGGAAAAACTTAGCGACATTTGGGTTTCAGCCCGCTGCACCCCTTCCACGATCTCCAATAGCCGCAGTGTAAACCTACCAGTCGCTGGAGGCGCCGCCGCCCCCCGAATCACCACCACCGAAGCCTCCAAAGCCCCCGCCACCGGAATCGCCGCCAAAGCCACCTCCGCCCCAACCGCCCCGCCGGCCGCCTCCCAGAATATTCCCGAGGAGCATTCCCGCGAGGAATCCGCCACCTCCGCCTCCGCCCCGGAGCAGCCAGAACAGGATGAACAGACCGAAGATGATCATCGGCCAGGGAATGTGCGACCGCTGAGCGGAGACCGGGGCGCGGCGTACCAAATGAGTATCGAGCGTCACGCCTTTAGCCTTAGCGATGGTCGATCCCATCACCTCGGCCGAGGCCATCATTGCCGGCCCATACCGCTGCTCGCGAAGATACGGCCGCAACTCGCGCAAAGTGCTGCCTACAAACCCGTCGGGAAGAATCGGCTCCAGACCGTAGCCGACCTCGATGCGATCCCGCCGGTCCTGGACCGCCAGGAGCAGCATAATGCCGTTGTCCTGACCCTTTTTGCCCACTCCCCACTTGCGGAACAGGTCATTCGTGACGTCCTCGATCGGGTTGCCATCCAGAGAGCCGATGGTAACGAGCGCCATCTGCACGCCTGTGGCGCGCTCCACTTGCCCGCAATACGACTCCAGCTGCGCGCGCGATCCGGCATCAATAACTTGCGCAAAATCACTGACGTAGCCTTGCGGCTTGAGAGAATTGAGATCCAGTGCACAGAGGGGCAGCCAGAGCAGTGCCCCGGCGAGAAAGCACTTTCGGATCAGCAGGTCAGTTCCTCGCGGCGGATCTTGAACTCACCGAGATTGCCGAGCATCGCCATCGTGATGTTCCTGGCATCAAAGAATTCGCGGGCGACACGCTGTACTTCCTCGGCCGTCACCCTCTCAATACTATCCACCATCTCATCGAGCGAGAAGAACCGCTTAAAATAGAGCTCCTGGCGCGCCAGGTTCCCCATGCGGCTGGAAGTCGATTCCAGGCCGAGCATGAACGATCCCTTCAGGTGATCCTTCGCGCGCCGCAACTCATCCGCAGGGACCAAGTTCTCCTTCAGATCCCGAAACTCCTGGGTGATCGAGTCGACTACTTTGCGCGCCGCTTCAAGAGAGGTGCCGGCGTAAATCGCCAGGCATCCCGTGTCGCGATACATGCTCAGCTCGGAATAGACCGCGTAGGCGAGGCCCTGCTTCTCGCGAATGTTCTGGAACAGCCGCGAACTCATGCCCCCGCCCAAAACTGTGTTCAATACGTAGCAGATGAAGCGATCCTCGTGCGGCAGCGGATACGCCGGCACGCCCATGTAGAGGTGCATCTGCTCGAGCGATGTCTTATTCCGGAATACCAGGCGCGCGTGGGGGGTCGGCGGACGATCGGCCGCCTTGCCGGCGTTGATCCGAAGATCCTCGAAATGTTCGCCCGCGAGCTGCACGATGGCATCATGGCGGAGATTTCCGGCGGCCGTGATGGTAATGTTCGAAGGCTCGTAAACGCGCGTGTAGTATTCGTGCAGCATGCCCTGATCGAACCCCCGCACTGTGTCCTTCGTGCCGAGGATCGGCTTGCCCAGAGGGTGGTCCTTCCAGAAATTGCTGGAGAAGATCTCGTGCAGGAGGTACTCCGGATTGTCTACCTCCATCTTCAGTTCTTCGAGGATGACGCCCTTTTCTTTCTCGATGTCCTCCTCGCGGAACAGCGGGTTCCGGACCAGGTCGGAAAGAACGTTAAATGCCAGCGGAAGATGCTCATCCAACACTTTGGTGTTGTAACTGACCATCTCCTTGGCGGTGAAGGCGTCCAGTCCCCCTCCGATCGAGTCCACGGACCGGGCGATGTCCTCGGCGGACCGGTTCTTGGTGCCCTTGAACACCATGTGCTCAATAAAATGCGAAATCCCGTTCTCTTGCGAGGTTTCTCTCCGCGATCCGGTCCCAATCCAGATCCCCAGGGAAACCGATCGCACGTGAGGCATGTGTTCCGTGATAATTCGAACACCGTTGGAGAGGGTTGTTGCCTCGACTTCTCGAAGGTTAGTCAATGTAGATGATGCCATCAAAGGCCCTGCGACAGCTTACCTCTATTCTATCGCGCCCCGTCTGGTAGCGCCCTTTCGGTCCAACAACAGACGGTGTTCGCCCTTCTTTCGCCAGCCTAAACGTTGGGGCCAAACGACCGATGATTAACTTTAAGCCAATCGCAATGTTACGAGAGCCCCACTTGGATGAGTGCCGTCGACAGCTTTCCAAAATTGTTGTTGAAGTATTCAACACCATGCTCGACACGCAGGTGTCCCCGTCGAAGGTGCCCTGGGAACCAGGCCTCGAATGCGTCGTTGGGGTGGTAAGACTTTCGGGAGGTTGGGAGGGAGCGGTCTCATTTCAGTGTTCTTTGCGTCAGGCAGCTCGTTTTTCGGAGCAGATTACGCGCAAACCCTGCCCCCTGAAGCCGAACCGGATCGTGCGGGATGTGGTTGGAGAATTGGCAAACGTAATCACCGGCAACATTAAGTGCTTTTTCCCAAGGGGCGTTAACACCAGCTTCCCGCTGGTGATGTATGGGACGGAGCATTCCATCCGAATAGCCGGCCCCGTCGTCCGCCTGCCTTTTCTCGTGGAAGATGGCGAGGTCTTCTGGATTGGGCTGCGCAGCCTCAATGCGGGTGAGGCGCAAGGGGTGAGGAGCACGTCATTAGCTGTTGTGGCGTGATGAAGTGGCGCGGGCGTTTTCGCCTGTGCATTTCTGGTGATTCCGAATTCAGGCTCAAGCCCAGCTCCACCCTTCCACAGAACCCACGCCCGCGATCGTACTCCCTTAATGCCAACCCTAGTTCCCGTCGATAGATAGGTATATCTCCACAGGAGGATGCAATGCAGACAGTCGAGCCAGTCGTACCCGCCGAAACGATACGCCGATCCGTCCGTTCCGGCAAGTATCTGGCCTTCAATCTCGGGAAGGAGATGTATGGCCTGCACGTGAGTAAGGTGCGAGAGATCGTAGGTTACCAGGAGACCGCCTCGGTGCCCTATACACCGTCTTACGTCCGGGGTGTAATCAATTTACGCGGGAAACTCATTCCCGTGGTCGACCTGAGGATGAAGTTCGGCCTCGACGGCTCGGACCACAACGAGCGTACTTGCGTGATCGTTGTGCAGGTACCGGGAGAACACGATACTTTCCTGCTCGGTGTTGTCGTCGATGGGGTCTCGGAAGTGCTCACTTTTGCGGAATCGGAAATCGAGGACACTCCGGATTTTGGAGACGGGGCGGCAGACGGGGCTATTCTCGGGATCGCCAAGGGCAAGAACGGCATCTACGTCCTGCTCGATATCGATCGGGTGCTCGGGCGCCAGGAACTGCGCTCGAATCCTGGAGCTTAAGAGGGAAAGATGGCGGATTCCCCCGAGGTATACGACCCCAATCGACCGTTTGCAGCCTTCGCAAGCGACCCGGAGCTGGTGGCGGACTTCATACTCGAATCGCGCGAGCACCTTTCGGCCATCGAAGGCCATCTGTTGGTGCTGGAGCAGGATCCCGCGAACACGGAAGCAATCCACACGATTTTCCGTGGATTCCACACCATAAAAGGGCTCGCCGGATTCCTCGAACTGGATGCCGTCCGGGAGGTGGCCCACGAAATTGAGACCGTTCTCGACGCGGCGCGTAATGGGATTGTGAAAATCGGCCCCGACGTCGCCGATGTCATTCTGCAAAGCGCCGATTTTCTGAATCGCTCCATCACGGTCCTGGAGGCGGGGCTGCAAGGCAACTCAGTTCCGCTTACCCGTTTGGAACCCGGGCTGTTAGCATCGATTCGCGCCGTGCTTGACGGGCCGCGCACGCAGGAGACCGCAACTCCCAAAGCCAGCGAAGTCATTCCACCGCCGCCTCCGCCTCCGCCGGTTGAGGAACCACGCGCCGACATCCCATCCGGACCGGCTACCGCGCCGGCATCACCAAAACCGGAGTCCCACGATGGAGCACCGGTCGGCCACGCCTCCGCCGCGGAATCCCGCAGCGTCAAGGTCAACACCCAGAAACTCGATCGACTGGTGGAACTGGTGGGCGAAATGGTAATTGCCCAGGCCCTGGTCCGCCACGACCCCAACCTCGCCGTCGACCGCAATTCCAGCCTCTCGCGTAATCTGTCGCAACTCAGCCGCATCATCAACGAGGTCCAGGAGACCAGCATGTCCATGCGCATGGTGCCCATCGGGCAGCTGTTCTCCAAAATGCAGCGTCTTGTCCGCGATTTAGGTCGCAAAATGGGCAAATCGGTCGAAATGGTCATGGAGGGTGATCAGACAGAACTCGATCGCCGTATTGTCGAGGAACTGGCTGACCCGATGATGCACATGATCCGTAACGCCGTCGATCACGGGATCGAAGATTCGCAAACCCGCAAAGAAGCCGGCAAGAGCGAAACGGCCACAGTCATGCTTCGTGCCGCCCATCAAGGCGGACAGATCGTGATTGAGATTATCGACGACGGGCGCGGGTTGAACCTGGAAAAGATCCGGCGTACCGGCATCAATCGCGGATTGATCGACGAGAACGCCGAAATGACCGACTCCGAGGTTGCCAATCTCATCCTGGTACCGGGGTTCTCCACTGCCGATAAAGTGACCGATATTTCCGGACGCGGCGTGGGTATGGATGTCGTGAAGCGCCAGATCCAGCAACTTCGCGGCCGTATCGAAATTCACTCCAGCCGCGGCAAGGGCACGACCTTTGCGCTTAAGTTGCCACTCACCCTCGCCATCATCGATGGACTTCTCGTTCGCGTGGGAGTGGAGCGCTACGTAATCCCGATCGTTTCCGTGCGGGAGTTGCTGCGGCCCGACGCCAAGACCATCTCCATGATTCAAGGTCGTGGTGAAGTCGCTCTCGTACGGGGCGAAGCCCTTCCGATCGTCCGCCTGTATCAACGTTTCGGCGTGCGGCCTTCCAACACGGAAGCCGCTCAAAGCCTGCTGGTGATTGCGGAAGGTGAAAGCGCCCGCTTCTGCATCATGGTCGACGAGTTGATCGGCAAGCAGGAGGTGGTCATCAAGAGCTTGGGCGAAAGCTTCAAAGACCTGCCCGGTGTGGCAGGCGGTGCAATCCTCGGCGACGGCAGGGTGGGATTGATTCTGGATGTCGACGGTCTGTTCGGAGGGCATCGCAATGGCCAACTCGTCCAGGCGTGCTGAACTGGACCCCGACGACCCGATCGTAATCACGCCCCAGGATTTCGAAAAGCTCCGCGAATTTACCCGGCAGCGCTTTGGGCTGGACTTTCGGGACGGCAAGGAAACTCTGATCACCGTGCGCTTGCGCCGCAAAATGCGGGAAGCGAATGCGCGTTCATTCTCGGAATACTTTCGCCAGGTGCTCGACGATTCCACCGGCGTCCAACTCATCGCGATGGTGGACGCGCTCACCACCAACTACACACATTTCTTTCGGGAGCCGGCGCATTTTCAATTCCTGAGCGAGGTGGTCATGCCCGCAATCGGAGCCAGGCGCCGCATCTCCATCTGGAGCGCCGGCTGCGCTACCGGTCAGGAGCCTTATTCCATCGTTTTCCACGTTGCGCGGGAACTCGGGATGCGCGAAGCCATGGGGCGTCTGGAGGTCCTCGCAACCGACATTTCAGCCAGGGCGTTGCAGACCGCCGAAATGGGCATCTACAATCACGAGCAAACCGAAGCACTGTCCCCAGAGTGTCTAAAGGCTTTTTGGCTGCGGGGGGAAAACCGCTGGCAGGGCTGCCTGCGCGTACGAGCCGAAGTCCGGTCGATGGTGCGGTTCGAGCGCCTGAACTTGATGGAAACCTTTCCCCGTGACCGCCGCTTTCACGTGATCTTCTGCCGCAACGTGATGATCTATTTCAACCGCGAAACACAGGAACAGATCGTGAAGAAGTTCGCCTATTGCCTGGAGCCGGGTGGGTATTTATTTATCGGCCATGCCGAGAGCCTGAGCGGACTGGATCAGCCATTGAAGCCGGTGGCGCCGGCAATTTACAGATCCGCGGAGGGTTAGTGGAATCAGTCATTGTGGGTGTGGCTGATTGTCGTATCAGCAGTCGGACGACGGAAGAACTGGTGACCTATGCTCTTGGTTCCTGCATCGCCGTGGCAATATACGATCCGGTGGCACAGGTCGCGGGCCTGCTGCACTTCATGCTGCCGGACTCCAAAATCGATCCGCAAAAGAGTAGCGCGTGTCCGTGGATGTTTGCTGACACTGGGATTCCGCTGCTTTTTCGCAGTGTTTACGAAAGAGGCGGAGACAAGAAGAGGCTGCTGGTCCATGTTGCCGGCGGAGCGCAGATGTTAAACGATAACGGGCTGTTCAATATTGGCAAGCGCAATCACGCCGCTATGCGCGCTTGTTTGTGGCGTGCGGGCGTGCTGATCAAGTCGGAAGCGGTGGGTGGGACAACGGTTCGAACTGTGGGATTGGATACGGCCACCGGGAGATTCTGGGTCCGCGAAACCAACAAAAGCTAGGAGGGGGCATAGCTATGAATCCATCGGACAACATTGAAAAAACGGGCGGACGATCCGTGCTGGTGGTCGATGACTCGCGAGCCATGCGGGCGTTTATCCGACGTTTGTTCCGTCTGTCGGGGCTGCCGGTCGGTGAGTGCCTGGAAGCTGAAAATGGGGCCGAGGCCTTGCAGGTCCTGCGCCAACACCGCGTCGACCTGATCCTTACGGACGTCAACATGCCAGTGATGAGTGGCGCCGAGTTCATCCGCGAACTGCGCCAGGATCCGGCGCTGCGGCCCATCCCGGTTCTGGTCGTTTCGACGGACGCAACGGAAAAGCGCATCAATGAGATGGTCAGCTTAGGCGCGCTGGGATACCTGAGAAAGCCGTTTTTTCCAGAGCTTCTCAAAGCCGAGATCGAAAGGATGGTGGCGTGGAATGTTTGATGAACAACTGTTACACGAGAAACTCGTCACTGCGACGGAGTCCGTCCTCGAAACCATGTTTTTCACGGCCGTGCTCTTGCGTGGCGCCGTGCAGAATTCCCATGGACCGCTCATGCAGGTTCATGTGCCGTTCCTTGGCTATCCGAGCGGCGAACTTCATATTGCGATCGAAGAATCGGCGGCCCGCGTCATGACCCAGGATTTCCTACCCGAAGACGCCGAAGGAGCGTCCATGGAGGACACCATGTGCGAATTCGCGAGCATGACTTGCGGTGCGTTTCTGAGCGAGATCGAAAGTGCCTCCGGGTTCAAGCTGCTGTCCCCTGTCGTGACCCCGGCGGCCGCCGCTGTTGAAACATTTAACGGGCCCTTGGTTGAAGAAGGATTCACGCTGGAATCGGGCAGCCTGGTGGTGGGGGTTCGCTTCGCTTACGAGTAGACTAAATGCCGATTCGTGTCCTGATCGTCGATGATTCCGCGTTGGTGCGCAAGATGCTCTCCCAGTGTCTCTCGGGGCTTCCCGACATCGACGTTGTCGGCACAGCTCCGGATGCCTATGTAGCGCGGGATAAGATCCTGCAACTCGAGCCCGATGTTGTAACGCTCGATATCGAGATGCCGCGCATGGACGGCATCAGTTTCCTGCGCAAGCTGCAGCGCCATCACCCCATGCCCGTGATTGTGATCAGCTCGGTGGCTCGCGAATCCTGCCGCGCTTCGCTAGAGGCTTTGTATGCCGGGGCCGTGGACGTGCTTGTGAAGCCCTCCGGCTCTTATTCGGTTGGCGACTGGCGAACAAAGTTGGCGGACAAAGTGCGCGCGGCAGCCATGGCCCGTGTGAAGGCCCATCACGCCGAGGCACAGCAGGGCCAGGAGGAAGCGCCCGTTGCGTCCGTTGTCAAACCGGCCGGGAGTGGCGGCTACTCCGCCAACGCGTTGATCGCGATCGGCGCATCGACGGGAGGAACCGAAGCCATCCGCTCCATCCTGCGGCGCATGCCGGCCAATTCGCCGCCGATTGTCATCGCGCAACACATTCCGCCGGTGTTTTCCATGGAGTTTGCACGCGGCCTGGATAAGATCTGCCCGCTCGAAGTGAAGGAAGCGGTGGATCAGGATGAAGCTCGGCCGGGACGCGTTCTCGTGGCGCCTGGCGACGCGCACCTGGTGGTGAAGAAGATCGGCAGCCGCTATCGAGTCGCAGTGCTCGATGGGCCGCCGGTCGAGTATCACAAACCGTCCATCAACGTTCTGTTCAAGTCGGTAGCGCAAGCCGCGGGGCATTCGGCCGTGGGCGTATTGCTGACCGGCATGGGATCCGACGGCGCCGACGGCCTGCTTCAGATCCGTCAAGCGGGAGCCGTGACGATTGCCCAGGATGAGGCCAGTTGCGTCGTCTTCGGGATGCCGAAGGAAGCCATTGCGCGCGGTGCGGCGGCGTATGTCGCCGGTCTGAACCAGATTCCGGAAGTGATGGAATCCGCGCTACGCGTCTGTGCATAAATCCCCGTTTTGTTAACGTAGCTGAGTGAGCGGCTCAAGAAGAATCCGGTGGGGCGTTCTGGGTGTTGCGGGCATTGCCGTTAAGAAAGTCATTCCCGCGATGCAACACTGTTCGCGTGCTGAGATCACGGCCATCGCGTCGCGCGATTCTGCTCGAGCGGAGCGCGCGGCGGCGGACCTGGACATCCCCAAGGCGTACGGTTCGTACGAGGATCTGCTTGCCGACAGCGACATTGACGCGATCTACAATCCACTTCCGAACCACTTGCACGTACCCTGGTCTATCCGGGCAGCCGAGGCCGGGAAGCACGTGCTTTGTGAGAAACCTATCGGTCTTTCCAGCGACGAATGCCGTCACCTGATCGCCGTACGCGACCGCACCAATCGCAAAATCGCCGAGGCGTTCATGGTGCGAACCCATCCGCAGTGGCTGCGCACACGCGAGCTGATTCGATCCGGTCGCATCGGTGAGTTGCGGTCGATCATTGGCTTTTTCAGCTACTACAATGTCGACCCGGCGAACGTACGAAACCAGCCGGATATCGGCGGCGGTGCTCTGATGGACATCGGCTGTTATCCGATCACGATGTCCCGATGGATTTTCGGCGAAGAACCGGTCAGCGTGCAGGGTGTGATCGAGCGGGACCCGGTGATGAAAACCGACCGCCTCACGTCGGGAATCCTGGAGTTTCCGTCCGGTCAATCGATCTTCACCTGCAGCACCCAGCTCGTGCCGTATCAACGCATGCAGTTTCTTGGGACAAAGGGCCGCATCGAGGTCGAGATCCCGTTTAACGCCCCTCCGGATCGCGCCTGTCGGATTTTCATCGACAGTGGCGTCGATATCCTCGGGAGCGGGATCGAAACGGAGACGTTTGTGGCGTGCAATCAATACACGATCCAGGGGGACCTTTTCTCGCGTGCCATCCAGGAAGATACGCCGGTAGCGGTTCCGCTCGAAGATGCTTTGAACAACATGATCGTTATCGAGCGGCTTGTAGCGTCGGCCGAAGCGTTACGGGTGCGCTAGGGTTCGCCCCCGGGGCTGGAAGAGTGCGCGTATAAAGTTGGAACGGTCCCCAGTAGTAGGGTTTTCGCATATTGCCGCCGCTCGCAATGAGACGGAGCTTGGCATCGTGTAATGCGGTCGCCGTATCGCGGCCTTGGGCGATTTCACCGTAAAACGAATCCATCAACGTTGCGGTCGAAGTGTCGTTCACGTCCCAGAGTCCGGCGATCACCGATCGCGCACCGGCGCCCAGGAACGCCCATGCAAATCCGATCAGGCCCTCGCCGTTGTAAGCTTTCACACCGGCGCTGCGGCAACTCGAAACCGTGACCAGGCTGGCGTGCAGCGGAACGTTGGCAACATCGCGGGCATACAGCCGAAAACCCTCGTGGCCTCGGGCCAGAATCACCGCCGAATCCAACGGACTGACCCGGTTCGCGTCGGCATGAGCCGCGAAATGGATGAGGCTGAAGCGCTGAGGATCGCTCAATTTGTAAGCGTCGGGAGTTGCCGCGGGGCCTGTAATGACTCGGCTCTCACCCGCCGTGAAATACTTCCCGATGTTTTCAAGTTCCCGGCCGGCATAGGTGGGCGGCCGAAACGAGGGGTCCGCTTCCGCGGGCGCGCCGATCGCGAGCAGCGATTTCGGGTTCGACTGAGGATTGGTCGCGGCCTGCAGCAAAACCAGTGATGGGGCCACCGAAAGCACCACATCCTCAATCCAGTAATGAGGCTGCGGTGATGACACGAGGAGGGTCTCGAGGTTCACGCGATGCAGCGGCCCGTCCGGCACCACGATCACCCGGCTGTGCGGCGGAATCAGCGGCTGCGCCGGTTTCAACAGCGCATCGCCAAGTTCCGTCGAGGTGGGCTCGCGCAGGTCGTCTTCGATGGTCCTGCGGTGCGCCGCTACGAGCTTTTCGATGACTGCCGCGGGCGGAAGGTCGAATCGACGTGTGCCGGCCGCGTTGACGACCCACAGGAACGAACGCCGTGGCGCGATCCAGTACGACAGCAGCACAGCATTCGGAATCCTGGCGAGAGCTTGTTCCGATGGGCTGCTTCCCAGCCTCTCGGCCAGAACCCGTGCCCGGCTCGATTCGGCTACCTTCAGGGCGCGTTGCCCGGCCCCCTGTTCGACGAGCACGTCGACGTAATCTTGTTCAAACCGGACCAGGTGAGACAGGAAGCTGATCCGCGACGACGGATCTCGCACGTCCGCGCGCGTGGTTTCGATCGCGGAAAGGGCGCCTTCGAACTCGCGGTTCGCATCGGCAAAACGCTTCTGTTCAGCGTAGAGTTGCCCCAGGCCGGCACGAGCTTCCCATGCCAGGCCGGGTTCCTTTGCACCCTTGTTGATGACTTCGCGATAGAGTTGCTCCGCTTCACTGACTTTGCCGCGCCCTTCGGCGATCCGCGCAGCATTCATCATCAGTAAAGGCAGCAAGTGCAGGTCCGAAATCTGTAATTTCAAGTCGCGAGCCTTGTTATTCCATTCTTCCGCCTTATCCCACAACTGCAAATCGGAGAAGGCGTCGGAAAGGTTGCCCGCCCACTTCGAAGCGTCGGACAACAAGCGGTCTTTCGTCGCAATCTGAAAAGCCTGTTCATAAGAGGAAACACTCAAATCGGGTTCCTGCTGTAACATGTGCAGGTTGCCAATCTGGCCCAGGCTTACCTGCATGTTAGGCTCGTCGCCGGCTGCCTTGTGTAGTTCGAGAGCTTTCTGCTGAACCGCGATCGCCTGATCGAAATTTCCAAGCCACGCGTATGCCGTAGCGATATTGCTGTATGCGGCGCCGATGATGCGGCGCGCCTGAATAGGCTCCGCTAGCTTAACTGCGCGTTGACCATAATCGATCGCATCGTCAAAACGCGCGCGGTTCAGGTCTGTAAACGATAAGTTGATATACGCCGACGCTTCGAAGTAGGGCGCACGGCTGGCCGACGCATGCGCTACTGCTGACTGCAGAGTCGCTTCGGCGTCCTCGCTATTCCCGCTGCGCGCTAGTAACGCTCCTAACAGTGTTTCGATTTGCGCAAGCAGGAGAACCGACTTGCTGTGTTCGGCGGTAGTTTTCAGGCGTTTCAGTGACGACAGTGCCGCATCCGCCCGTCCAAGTTTGGCTGAGGCATTCGCTACGTCCAACTCACGGCGAAGCTCGAGGTCGCCCCATTCGTTTGGTGCCGGGTTCCGAAGAAGGTTGAGCGCCTCGGCAGAGCGCCCTTCCGCCATCAGGACCTCAGATTTCAGCAGTCCAAACTTCCAAAACCATTCGGAACGAGGCTGGCTATTCCAGGCCCGAAGCCCGGCATCCGCTAGTTCGCTTGCCTTGGCAAGCTTTCCTTTTGTGAATTCGCTGAAAGCTGCTTCGTATGCCGCAGCAGGATCGTGCCGGCCCAGTCCGCAGCCGCACAGAATGACTGCGAGAACGGGGAAGGCGCGATGCACTAAGGCATTGTAGAACCATCCGTGTCGATACTGCAGACCGATCCATCGCCACCCACATCGGATCCCATCCGCAGCCGCATCAACGTGAGCCTGTACTCATGGCCGGAAATCAGCATCTCCCCGAACATGATCCTTCCGAAGCCGTTCCAAACCAGCGAGTACCCATCGGGTTCCACTTTCGGATGCTTTTCCCGGTCCCAGATGAACTCCGTCGCGAGCGATGTCACGCAATACCCGCCGTACTCCTGCATGCTCAGACTCGAAGGCTCTGTGTTGAAGCGGGCGGCGCATTTCTGTCGAAGGGTATTGTCGTTCGAATAAGCCGCCTGCAACGCGCGCATGGTTCGATTCTCCGTGAATGGTGACAAATCGAATCTCACCGTCAGTCCATATCCTCCGAGGTTGAGCCCTTTGATCTCGATTTTGTCTGGATGGATCAATGGTCCCGCATTATGGCCATCATGGATGGACACCAGGCTGGCGGACGCCGACCCGATGTAAAGTTGACCATAGAAGTCCACGTCCTCCACCGACGCGCTTACCTCGGTCACGAAATGAACGCCGACCGGATGGCCGGCCGCGCGAGTAGTTGCCGATCCCACGTGGACGAGCGGCTTCCCATTCGGAGCTTTTTCGGGATGATCGTACCCGCGTACCGACGATTCGGAAAGACCTCCCGTTTGCGGTAGCGTACTTGCGCCCTGTACCGGAATCACATGCTGCAAACCGTCTTGAGTCAGTATCCTCGTGACGCGAGCCTCTACCCCCACCGCTGAGCCTCGATAAACGAATCGCTTGTCGATCAAATGAACCCTCCTATGCGTGTCTCAATTCAAATGAATACCGGCCCAGCTCGGACTTGCTGCGGTCTTCTGAGCGGACAGTCAAAACGTAAGTACCCGGTTGCAACTCGCCGGGTGGCAAATAGATGTCCAGGGGTTCGCCGGGCCGCGGCGTCTCGGCCTCGAACGTCAGCACCTTGGCTTGGGTGCCTCGCGTGATCTCGATGATGCATTTCCCACCCGGCGACGCGCCGTTGACGTCCATCGTCAGGAGGAGCGGCTGGTCCCCCGAAACCGACACCACAGTCGCCTCGCCCCGGCTTTCGCCCTTGAGCACCGCGGCCTCGATGGCGCGCGGCGATCTGAGCTGCGGCATCACTATAAGCGACTGGTAAGCCACCAGCACCAGCGCACAGAAGGCCACTGCGGCAAAAGCTAGGGACGGCCGCCACATCACGAACCAACTCCGCCTTTTCGGTTCGACGGTCTGCCGCGCCACCATAGCGTCCTTACGAAATATGTTGCGGGCATTGGCGACGAAAGCCGAGATCACACGGACGTCCCCGGCGCAAACCACACAATCGAAGTAGTGCTCCTCGAAGCGGTCGCGTTCCTCGCGGTCCATCTCGCCTAATGCGTATCGTTCGGCGGCTTGTTCCCTTAAGGCTGTCTCATGATCCATGAGCACCTTCCCCCCTTTCCGGGAATTTCGGGCCGGTCGCGATGTGTGGTTCAAGGCTCTGCTCCATGACAGTGCGGAAGCGGTTTTTGGCGCGGTGTAGCAGCACGCGCAGATAGCCACGGTCCACATGAAACGTCCGGCAGATTTCGTCCTTGTCCCTCTCTTCGAAGAATATCTGCCGTAGCAGTTCCCGATCCTTGTCGGGCATGGCGGCGAGGATCTTGCGCACCTCGGCGCCGCGCTGCTCGGTTACCAGGGAGTGCTCCGCACTGGCGCTCTCATCGATGGGGTCGGTCATGTGCTCGGGCATTGGTTTCAGGCGGCCTTCGCTTCGAAACACCTCGAACAGGACGTTGTTGCACACTGAATTCACGAACGCGCCGAGCCGCTCGGGGTGTTCGAGCTCAGTTCGGCGAAGATACACTAAAACGCGAAGAAACGTCTCCTGCCGCACTTCTTCCATGAGCTGCGGCGACCGCAGTCGGTTACGCAGCTTGATATCCAGCAGGTCGCCGAAATAGCGCGTAAAATGCCGTTGCGTGTCGAGATCACCGTCTCGCAGCTTGTCAATATACTCCTGGTCGAAGGAGTCGCGGACCAATCGGTGTTCCTCTCGGTCCCTTAATGTTAGTACAGGTCGGATTCGGGCTACACGTCTGGCGCAGTGGCGCCCGATCGCGAGCGGATTCGTCGGAGCGGTCACGTAAGCCCGAGGAGGGCCGTGGGGGCCCCCCTCCTCCGAGCTTCCGGGTGCCGCACCGGATGTCGGCCGATATGGCCCCGGAAAATTGTGGCGTTTGTCTGCATGCTTCCGACGATTGGTGAACCAAAGCGGCGGATCGTTTCAAGGTAGCGTCGGCTGGAGCAGGCATTCAGCGTCGCCAGGAACGCCTGGTCCAGGAAAGTGGATGAAAACAAAGGTGGCGCGGGCGGTTTCGCCTGCGCTTTCCGGTGAGGTCGATAAGAGGTTGAAGGCCTGCTCCACCCTTCCACAACCTGCTGGACATGGAGTTTCGACCGTGCGTTAGAATCGAACCCGGTGTCCCGAACTCTAATCTATTTTCTGTTTGCGGCCAATGTTTATATCCAAGCCGCTGACGTCGACTGGCCCGTCAATGGCGGCCCTTACAACATCCGTTACTCAACCCTGAACCAAATCACCCCCGCCAACGTCAGTCACCTCCAGGTCGCCTGGACCTACGACGCTCACGACGCCTTTAAAGACTCGGAAATGCAGAGCAACCCGATCATCGTGGACGGGGTCCTCTATGCCACCACTCCGACCCTCCGGGTGGTGGCCCTCGATGCGGCGAGCGGCCGGGAAATCTGGACTTTTGATCCCAAAATGGGCCAGCCGGTCCAGCGCCGCTACCGCCATCGTGGCGTAACCGTTTACAAAGACCGGGTTTTCTTCACGCATCGCAACTACTTGTGGGCCATCGACAAGCGCACCGGCCAGCCGATTCAGACCTTCGGCGACAACGGACGCATCGATCTGCGCGTGGGCCTGGACCGCCCCATCGAGAACATCAGCATTAGCGCCAGCAGCCCAGGCGTCATCTACGAGGACATGATCATCATGCCCAGCACGGTCCCCGAGACGCTGCCCGGCTCGCCCGGCGACATACGGGCGTTTGACGTCAACACAGGCAAACAGCGCTGGACGTTCCACACCATCCCGCACCCTGGGGAATTCGGCTACGACACCTGGCCCAAGGACGCGTACAAGATTTCCGGCGGCGCGAACGCATGGGCGGGGTTGAGCGTCGACCCCAAGCTCGGCATGATCTTCGCCGCCACGGGCTCGGCCTCCTTCGATTTCTACGGTGCGAATCGCATCGGCGACAACCTGTTCGCCGACTGCGTCATCGCGCTCGATGCACGCACCGGCCGACGGATCTGGCATTTCCAGGGCATCAAGCATGATGTATGGGACCTGGACTTCCCGGCCGCGCCCAGCCTGGTGACGGTGACTCGAAACGGCCGCAAGGTGGAAGCCGTAGCGCAGATTGCAAAGACCGGCTATGTCTTCGTCCTCGACCGCCGGACTGGTGATCCGCTATTCCCGATCGGCTATAAAAAGGTTCCTGCCTCGACCGTCGACGGCGAAAAACTTTCCGAGACCCAACCCTATCCCTTGAAGCCGCCGCCCTTCACACGGCAGGCGTTCACGGAAGACATGGTCACTGACCGCACACCCGAAGCCCACGCGGCGGTTCTTGAGACGTTCCGTAAGTACGACTCGAACGGCATCTTCACCCCGCCGAGCTTGCGCGGCACGATCCTTTTTCCGGGAACCGATGGAGGCGGTGAGTGGGGCGGCGCGGCGTTCGACCCGGAAACCAGCCTGCTCTATGTCAACTCCAACGAGCAGCCCTGGATCATACGCCTGGTGACGCACGACACCCGATCGCTTTACAAGAACAACTGCGCCGGCTGCCACCGCGACGATCTGAAAGGTGCTCCGCCGACCTTCCCGTCTCTCGTCGACATCGGAAAGCGGCGTTCGCGCGAAGAACTCGCCGCCATCATACGCGAAGGCACCGGCCGCATGCCCGGCTTTGCTCACCTGGAGCGTGGTATCAACGAAATCGTCGATTTCCTGATCACGGGTCAGGAGAAGACAGTAGCCCCATCCGTTGCCGCGAAGGACCCCAACTGGCTCAAATATCGCAACGAAGGCTACATCCTGTTCCGCGACCCCGAAGGATATCCTCCTCTCACTCCACCCTGGGGCACGCTCAACGCGATTGACCTCGACAAGGGCGAGATTCGTTGGCGCATTCCGCTCGGCGAATACCCCGAACTGGTGGCCAAAGGCATGAAGAATACGGGAAGCGACAATTATGGCGGCCCGGTGGTTACGTCGAGCGGTCTCCTGTTCATCGGGGCAACCAATTTCGACAAGAAATTCCGGGCCTTCGATAAGCTCACCGGAAAACTCCTCTGGGAGACAACGCTTCCTACCGCCGGTAATGCGACACCGTCGATTTACGAAATCAACGGACGAGAGTACGTCGTAATTGTATGTGGTGGCGGGAAAAACGACGCACCGTCGGGCAGCAGTATCGTCGCATTTGCGCTACCGTATACTGGTGGCGAAGTGGAGCGTGGGGGTCGCCGGTCTCACCCTGCTGACCTGCCTCAACGCGGCAGATAGTACTTCTCTACCGCCTCCTTCCAAGGCGCAAGTTCGCTTCTCACGCGACGTGCAACCGCTCCTTGAAAAGCGGTGCTACGGCTGCCATGGCGCCCGTCAGCAGATGAGCGGGCTCCGGCTCGACGAAAAGACGGCGGCATTAAAAGGTGGCGCTGCGGGCAAGGACATCGTGGCCGGGAATAGCGCGGCCAGCCGCCTTATCCGATACGTCGCCGGAGTCGGCAAGACGGTGATGCCGCCTGTAGGTGCACATCTTACAGTGGCGGAAGTCGGGCTGCTGCGCGCCTGGATCGATCAGGGCGTGGATTGGCCGGCGGAGTCTTCAAAGCCCTCCCACTGGGCATTTCAACCCATTCGGCGCCCCACACTGCCTTTGGTTCGCAACAAAGCCTGGGTCAGTAATCCGATTGATCGGTTTGTACTGGCTCGCCTGGAAAAGGAAAACATAACGCCCTCGCCGGAAGCGGACAAGTCGACCCTTCTGCGCCGCTTAAGCCTCGATCTCACCGGACTGCTCCCCACCCCAGAAGAAGTCGAAGCGTTTCTGAGCGACACCACCCCCGGCGCTTACGAACGCGTTGTGGACAACCTGCTCGCTTCGCCTCACTATGGCGAAAAATGGGGCCGTTATTGGCTTGACCTCGCCCGCTATGCAGATAGTGACGGTTATGAAAAAGACCGCTCGCGTCCCTGGGCCTGGCGGTACAGGCAATGGGTGATCGAAGCCCTGAATCGCGACCTGCCGTTCGACCAATTCACCATTGAACAACTGGCCGGCGAAGTCGAGCCCAACAAGAGCACCGATACGCTCATCGCAACCGGCTTCAATCGCAATACCCTGACAAATCGCGAGGGGGGAACCGATCCCGAGCAGTTCCGCGATGAACAAGTGCTGGACCGTACGGCCACTTTGGGAACCGTCTGGTTGGGCCTTACTGTCGGCTGCGCGCAATGCCACGACCACAAGTACGATCCGATTAGCCAGAAAGAGTTCTACCAGCTCTCGGCCTTCTTCAACACGCAGGAAGAGGTGAATATCCCGGCCCCGCTGCCAGGCGAGATGGGGCCCTATTTGGCGGCGCGGCCCCATTACGAAGCGCAGAAGAAGGATCTGCTCGATCGCTACGGGCTGAAGACCGCGGAAGCGGAATGGGAGCGGGTGCTGCGTGAAGCGGCCTTGCGCCCAGGCCAGCACGAGGAGTGGGATTTCGCTTACGGCGAATTTCGTCATACCGTCGACAACGCGAAGAAGGTTCTATTCAAAGAGCCGAGCCAACGGACCGAACTCGAGGAAACCTCAATGGAGTTGACCTTCCTTCGGTCCTGCAGCAACGCCTTTTCGAGAGTATTTTGCGACAGCCTGAAGGTCCGCGAGACCGACCGCGATTGGTACGCGCTCCTCGTCAGAACGCCGCAAATCAGCTACGCGCCGGTTCTGGTTGAAAGCGACACGCCGCCCAAGACCTATATTCACGTAAAGGGCGACTGGCGCGAGCACGGCTCGGAAGTGCAGCCCGGCACGCTTGCGGTTCTCCCGCCGTTGCGGCCGGGCACCGATCCGCCTCGCCTGGTCCTGGCGCGCTGGCTGGTGTCACGTGAGAATCCTCTTACGTCGCGTGTCGCAGTGAACCGCATCTGGCAGGAGCTGTTTGGGCGCGGCATCGTCAAAACTTCCGAGGACTTCGGAACGCAAGGCGACCGGCCCAGCCACCCGGAATTGCTGGATTGGTTGGCCGGTGAGTTCATGGATCGCGGCTGGAGCATGAAGCACATGATCCGGCTGATCGTGACATCGTCCGCGTACCGCCAGTCATCAAAGTCCAGGTCTGAACTGGCGCAGCGAGACCCTGACAATGCGCTGCTGGCCCGTCAATCGCGGCTGCGTTTGCCCGCGGAATTGGTACGCGACGCCGCGCTCAGGGTTTCTGGTTTGCTCGACCTGCGCCTCGGCGGTCCCAGTGTGAAACCACCGCAGCCGAAGGGTGTGGCGGAGCTGTCCTACGGCGGGTCCGTGCAATGGGACGAGAGCAGCGGGGCCGATCGATACCGCCGGGGTTTGTACATCCATTTCCAGCGCACGACGCCTTACCCGCAGCTCACGAATTTCGACGCGCCGAATTCGAACCTGTCGTGCACTCGGCGCGAACGGACCGATACGCCCTTGCAAGCACTCAATCTGATGAACGATCCAGTGTTCTTCGAAGCCGCGCGAGCCCTGGCATATCGGGTTGTGACGGAGTCCCGCGGCGCATTTCGGGATCGCTTGAACTACGCTTATCGCGTCACGCTGGCTCGCGCGCCCAGCGCCCACGAAGCGGAACGAATGGGCAAATATTTCGACGAGACTCTTGCGAGTTTCGAGCAGAATCCCTACACCGCCGACGAGTTGTTCCCAAATCGGGTGGACGGATTACCGCCCTCCAACGCAGCCGCGTGGGTGGAACTGAGCCGCGTGCTGCTGAATCTCGACGAGTTCATTACAAGGGAGTAGGAGCATGGATCGGGAGGAGTTTCAGAAGATTCGGTCGCGCCGCTCGTTCCTCGAGCAATGCGCCGGAGGGATCGGCATTGTCGCCCTGGCGCAACTCATGGAATCCGAGGGTCGCGCCGCGCCCACTGATGTGAACCCGCTCGCCGTAAAGAAGCCGCATTTTCCTCCCACGGCAAAGAACGTGATCTTCATGTTCATGGAGGGCGGTCCCAGCCAGCTCGATCTGTTCGACCCTAAGCCTGAACTCGAAAAATGGAATGGCAAATCGCTGCCTCCTGAGATGACCAAGGACCTGCGCCTTGCCTTCACGAAGCCGAACGCGGCCGTGCTGGCGAGCCCTCGCGTCTTTAAACCATACGGCGAGAGTGGGATCGAATTCTCCGATTACATCCCTAACATTGGTGCCTGCGCCGACGACCTCTGCCTGGTCCGGTCCATGTACACGGACGCCTTCAATCATCACCCCGGCCAACTGCTGCTGTTCGGTGGCAGCATTCAAGTGGGCCGGCCGACGATGGGTGCCTGGGTATTGTACGGCCTCGGCAGCGAATCGCAGAACCTTCCCGGTTTTGTAGTGCTGAGTTCGGGAGTAGGAACCAGCGGAGGCACGTCTAATTGGTCCAGCGGGTTTCTGCCTTCGACATATCAGGGTGTTGTTTTCCGCAACTCTGGCGACCCGGTACTGTATCTCTCGAACCCTCCGGGCATCACGCGCGAGATGCAGCGGGCCGGACTGGACACGTTGAAAGACCTCAACGAGGAGCATTACGAAAAGACCGGCGACCTGGAAATCGCCGCCCGCATTTCGTCTTACGAGCTGGCGTTCCGCATGCAGATGGCCGCGCCCGAGCTTCTCGATTTCTCGGGGGAATCCGAAGAGACGCTGGAGATGTATGGCGTAAACAAATGGCCGACACGGCAGTTCGCAACGAATTGCCTCCTCGCCCGGCGCATGGTGGAACGCGGCGTTCGCTTCGTGATGTTAAACCACGCGAGTTGGGACGACCATACCAACCTGAACAGTGCCTTGAAGAAGAATTGCGACATCGCCGACAAACCGACGGCCGCTCTGATCCGTGACCTGAAGCAACGCGGCCTGCTCGACAGCACGATGGTGGTTTGGGGCGGGGAATTCGGCCGTACCCCGATGGTCGAGATTCGAGACACGCACGACGTGAACGGCGCCGGCCGCGACCATCATCCGCTCGCCTACAGTCTCTTCCTGGCTGGAGGCGGCATCAAAGGCGGCCAGGTGCTTGGCAAGACTGACGACCTCTGCATGAACATCGTTGAGGACAAGGTTCACGTCCACGACCTGCAGGCGACGATGCTTCATTGCCTCGGCCTGGATCACACGCGCCTGACGTATCACCACATGGGTCGCGATTTCCGGTTGACGGATGTGGCGGGCAACCTCGTCCCGAAGATGCTCGCTTAAACGTCTGGCACGGCCGGAATGATGCCTCTAGTGCGTACTACCTGTTTGACATTGACAATGTATATACAGTGTGAACACAATGGATGAGGATGGTCACGGCATCGATTTTGACTGGGATAAAGAAAATATCCGCCATCTTAAAACACGTCGAGTAAGCCCGACGGAGTTTGAGCAAGTCATCACAGGCAACCCGTTGTACTTGGATTATCAAAACGCGGCCGATGAGGAACGATATAAAGTGCTCGGGGCTACAAAGGCAGATCGAGTCTTGATAGCAGTCTGGACTCCGAGAGAAGGCAGAGTTCGTGCGGTCACCGCCTATGCAGCGAATCGCAAATATCGGGAAATTTACAGGGAGAGTGGCGCATGAAGAAAAGGCACGAGATAGCGGTCTTTGAATCCGAAACCGAAGAAGCTGAATGGTGGTACAAGAACCGGGAGGAGTTGGACAAGGATTTCGACGAAGCGGCAAAAGAAGGCAGCCTCAAGCATCTGAATGATTCAACACTGAAGGCTCGTCTTGCCGCCTCCAAATCGCGCGTGGTTTCTATTCGCTTGCCCGAAGCCGATATCGAACTGGCTCGGCAACAGGCCACGGATAGGGGCCTGCCCTACCAAACCTATATTAAATCGGTGCTGCACCAGGCATTGCGGCAGGCCAAGTAGCGCCCCGCGACGGGATTTGCACAATGGCCCCCAGTTTGCTACCCTGTGTGGAGCGTACCTACGCACAATTTTAAATCTCAGTGGGAGGCAGGGGTCTTTCCAGTCTCGCTGCCGTCTGCACCAATGAGGAGACATGCCCAAATCCGGTAAGAAGTTCGAAGCCGCGTCTAAACAGATCCAGCCTAAACCGTATGCTTTAAACGATGCGGTGCCGCTGATCCAGAAGATCAAGTATACAAAGTTCGACGAGACCCTTGAAATCCATATGCGCCTCGGTGTGGACCCCAAGCACGCGGATCAGATGGTGCGCGGCACGGTGGTTCTGCCCAACGGCCTCGGCAAATCAAAGAAAGTTCTGGTCATCACATCGGGTGACAAGCTGCGCGAGGCGGAAGCCGCCGGCGCCGACTTCTTCGGAGGCGAAGAGATGGTGGCGAAGATCCAGGGCGAGAACTGGATCGATTTTGACGCTGTGATCGCGACGCCCGACATGATGCGTTCCGTTGGACGCCTCGGCAAGGTGCTCGGCCCGCGCGGCCTGATGCCCAACCCGAAGACCGGCACGGTGACCACCGACGTCGCAACGGCGGTCAGAGAAGTCAAGGCTGGTAAGGTGGAATTCCGCGTCGACAAGACCGGGGTGATTCACGCGCCGCTTGGCAAGGTCAGTTTCACCACGGACAAGCTGCTCGAAAACGCGAACACGTTGATCCAGGCAGTCCTCCGCGCCAAGCCCGCGGCTGCGAAGGGCAAGTACGTCAGAAGCGTGACCCTGTGTTCCACCATGGGCCCCGGCGTTCACCTCGACACCACAGTGTTCAACGCGAAGCAGGCATAGCGTCGCACTCAAGCTGAAGAAGGAAGGCAAGCCATGAAGAAGAAATCTGACAAGTCGAAGGACCTCGAAGCGCTCAAAAAGGACTTTGAGAAGGCGAACAACATCTTCGTCGCCGGCTACGAGAAGATCACGGTTCAACAGGACTTCGAGTTGCGCAAGACGGTGCGCGGCGCTGGCGGAAAATACAGGGTCGTCAAGAACAATCTGGCCGAGAAAGCGTCGGAAGGCACCCGTGCCAAGGATCTCATGAAGAACCTGGCCGGAATGACTTCGATGGCGTATACCGAAAAAGACCCGGTCGCGCTGGCGAAGGCCCTGCTCGCGTATTCGAAAACCGTGCCGGCGTTCACTTTCAAGGCTGGTATGGTGGAAGGCCGTGTCATCGACATCAAGGCCATCCAGGACCTGGCGAACATGCCGCCGCGGGAAGAGGTTCTCGCGAAGCTGCTGTTCATGATCAATGCCTCGGCCCAGCGGACGGTATCGGCGATTGCCGGCGTTGGACGAAATCTCGCCGTGGTCCTCGACCAGGGCGTGAAGGAAAACAAGTTCTCTGCGTAAGCAGCATCAAGTTCTCACATAAGGGAGTAAAAGGAAAATGGCGGACATCAACGGAATTGCGGATCAGATTCAAGGGCTGACGCTGCTCGAAGCAGCTCAACTCGTTAAGTTGCTGGAAGAGAAGTTGGGCGTCTCGGCAGCGTCAGCGGCTGTGGCGGCCGCCCCGGCAGCGGGCGGCGGTGCGGCAGCGGCAGCGGCGCCAGTGGAAGAGAAGACCGAGTTCACGGTCATCCTCACTGCGGCTGGCTCCAACAAGATCAACGTTATCAAGGCAGTACGCGAAGTCACCAGCCTCGGCCTGAAGGAAGCGAAGGACCTTGTCGATGGCGCACCGAAGCCGATCAAGGAAGGCGTGAACAAGGAAGAGGCGGAAGCTATCAAGAAGAAGTTCACGGACGCCGGCGCATCCGTGGAAGTGAAGTAATTACGATCTCTTCTCAGTTTTTCTGGCGCGGGCATGCTGAAAGGCATGCCGCGCCTTGGCCATTTGACGAAACGTGTCTGCTTTGCTACAGTGGTAGGGAATCTAACCGGAGACCGACCCGGATTCTAGCTCTGTGAACCTCACATCCTGCGGATTGATGTGCCATCCCTCTGGACAGGCGCAAGGCTACGCCATGCGCTTTTTTCTCCTGCCCCCCGTGTATGGTTACTTCGCCAGGGTGCCTATGTTATCCCGTCATCAGGATCCAACCGTCCCTCACCAGGCCTCAGCATAATGGCTGCGGTTCGGACCTGATGGCGCTGCTATTTTTTGTCGACGCGAGACCAGTCGGCCGTAGGAGTGGAGAATGCAAACTGTCCCAAAAGGGGTAATCCGAGAACGAGTAGATTTCTCTCGAATCAAGACTTCGATTCCGATCCCCAATCTCATCGAGGTCCAGAAGAAATCGTATGAGCGATTCCTTCAGATGGACTTGCTTCCCGGCGAGCGGGAAGACACCGGCCTCGAAAGCGTCTTTAATTCCGTGTTCCCGATCTCGGACTTCCGCGGACTCAGCCAGCTCGAGTTCGTCGACTACGCGATCGGCAACTGGGAGTGCAAGTGCGGCAACCTGAAAGGTCTGCATCACCTGCGTTCCACCTGCCGCAATCCCAGTTGCGGTGCAACAATCAAGACCGACCCGTTCCATGTCGGCGATGTGCTGTGCCATCGCTGCGGAACATTTAACAAGAACATTGTCACCTTCTGCAACCGTTGCGGCGACCCCGTCGGACTGCAGTTGAAATATGACGTGGCCGAGTGCGAAGAACGCGGCATGACTTATGCGGCGCCGCTGAAGGTCACCATTCGTCTCACGGTTTACGACAAGGACGCGGAGAGCGGTCAGAAGACCATCCGGGACATCAAAGAACAAGAGGTCTTCTTCGGCGAAATTCCGTTGATGACCGACAATGGCACGTTCATCATCAATGGCACTGAGCGCGTCATTGTCTCCCAGTTGCATCGCTCGCCCGGCGTGTTCTTCGAGCGCGTTCCGGCGCAGGGCTATTTCCTGGGCAAGATCATTCCCTACCGCGGAAGCTGGGTCGAGTTCGAATACGACAACAAGAACCTGCTGTATGTACGAATCGACCGCAAACGCAAATTCTACGGCACCGTCTTCCTGCGCGCCCTCGGCCTGAAAACCGACGCCGAAATCCTGCGCGCCTTCTACACCATCAACGACATCGTCATCAAAGACAAGAAGCTGTTCTGGAAGGTGGCGCAGGGACTGCAGGGCATGAAGCTCTCGCACGCCATCACGCACAAGGGCGAGACCATTGTCCCGCAGGGCCGCAAGATCACGCGCTCCGTGTACGACGCCATTCAGAAGGCCAAGATCGAACAAGTTGAGGTCGCGGCAAACGATCTGGAAGGCGCCTATGTGGCATCCGACATCGTCGATATGTCCACCGGCGAAGTCCTGGTGGAAGCCAACCACGAACTCACGCCAACCGCCGTTGGCCGCCTGTTGGAAACCGACATTACGAACTTCGAGATCTTCTTTCCGGAGCGCGACGATGCCGGCAACGTTGTCTCCGTCACCCTGAAGAAGGACCCGGTGAAGTCGCAGAACGACGCGCTGCTCGAAATCTACCGCAAGCTTCGCCCCGGCGATCCGCCGACGCTCGACACGGCTACCCAGCTTTTCCAGGGCATGTTCTTCGACCCGCGTAAGTATGATTTCTCCCGCGTGGGTCGCATGAAGTTCAATATCAAGCTGTACGACAAGATCGACGAGATCCCTCTCGACAAGCGCACGCTCGATCAGCGGGATTTCAACGACACCATCAAATACCTGCTGAAACTCCGCAAGGGCCTGGGCGCGGTCGACGATATCGATCACCTCGGCAACCGCCGTGTCCGCGCGGTCGGCGAGCTTCTGGAAAACCAGTTCCGCATCGGCCTGGTCCGCATGGAACGCGCAATTAAAGAGAAGATGTCGGTGTACCAGGAAATGTCGACGGCGATGCCTCACGACCTGGTCAACGCCAAGCCGGTAATGGCCGCGATCCGCGAGTTCTTCGGCTCCTCACAGCTTTCGCAGTTCATGGATCAGACCAACCCGCTTTCTGAAATCACCCATAAGCGGCGTCTGTCGGCCCTTGGACCAGGCGGTCTTTCCCGTGAACGCGCCGGATTCGAAGTCCGCGACGTGCACCCCACGCATTATGGGCGCATCTGCCCGATTGAAACGCCGGAAGGTCCGAACATCGGCCTGATTTCCTCGCTGTCCTGTTTCGCTCGCATCAACGACTACGGCTTCATCGAAAGCCCGTATCGCCGCGTGCTGAAGGGCATCGTCGTGGACGAGACTAAGATACTCAACCCCGGCGATACCTCGTACAAAGTCGGGGACGTTCTCACGCGCGCCGAAATCGACAAGGCAAACTCAGACCTCAAGCCCGGCAAGCAGCCGGCTGAATTCGAAGCCCACTCCGATTACCTCTCGGCCTGGGAAGAAGACAAGTACATCATCGCCCAGGCCAACGTTCAGCTCGACGAGGCTTCGCGAATCATTAACGACCTCGTGAACGCCCGCCAGGCCGGCAACTTCGTCCTGCAGCATCGCGACGAAGTGGAGTACATGGACGTGAGCCCGAAACAGCTCGTGTCGGTAGCCGCGAGCCTGATTCCGTTCCTCGAGAACGACGACGCGAACCGCGCCCTCATGGGATCGAACATGCAACGCCAGGCTGTGCCGCTGCTGCGCGCCGAAGCGCCGTATGTCGGCACCGGTATGGAACGCGTCACCGCTCGCGACTCGGGCGCGGTAGTCATTTGCAAACGCGCCGGCGTGGTGGATTCGGTCGATTCCGAACGCATCATCGTTCGTGTGGAAGGCAGCTCGCACGAAGGGCAGCTCTCCCGCGAGGTCGGCGCCGACATCTACCAGCTCACGAAGTTTAAGCGCTCCAATCAGAACACCTGCATCAGCCAGAAGCCGATCGTCTTCCAGGGCCAGCGCGTGAAGAAAGGTGCTGTGCTTGCCGACGGTCCCTGCACCGAAAACGGCGAACTGGCGCTTGGCCGAAACGTCCTCGTGGCGTTCATGCCATGGCGCGGGTACAACTTCGAAGACGCCATCGTGGTCAGCGAGAAGCTGGTCAAGGAAGACTACTACACTTCGATTCACATCGAAGAGTTCGAAATCGAGGCTCGCGACACCAAACTGGGTCCCGAGGAAATCACGCGCGACATTCCGAACATCGCCGAGAGCTTCCTCCGCAACCTCGATGAAAGCGGCATCATTCGGATAGGCGCCACCGTGAAGCCGGGCGACATCCTGGTGGGCAAAGTGACGCCCAAGGGCGAAACGCAGCTCACGCCCGAAGAGAAACTGCTCCGCGCGATCTTCGGCGAGAAGGCCGGCGACGTGAAGGACGCCTCGCTCTACTGCCCTCCGGGTATTGAAGGCACCATCGTCGATTGCAAGGTGTTTTCGCGCAAAGGCGCGGAACTCGACGAGCGCTCCAAGGCGATTCTCGAATTCCAGGTCGAGCGCCTGCACCGCAACCTCGAAGACGAAAAGCGAATTCTCAACGATGAGCGCGCCAAGCGCCTCAGCGACCTGCTGAGCGGCAAGGAAGTGCTTGCCGACCTGCACGACGAAAAGACCAACAAGAAACTGCTCTCGAAGGGCGCCCCGCTGTCGCGCGATCTGATCGAAAAGATGCGTGCCCGCGACCTGAAACGCATGCGCGTCGCCAACAAAGACGTCCGCATGAACGAGCAGATCGACGAAATCGAAGAAATGACCTCACGGCAGATTGCCGTGCTGGAAAAGATCACCGAAGAGAAGATTGCCAAGCTCCGCAAGGGCGACGAACTTCCTCCCGGCGTGATCAAGCTCGTCAAAGTCTACATCGCCATGAAGCGCAAGCTTTCCGTTGGCGACAAAATGGCCGGACGGCACGGCAACAAGGGTGTGATCGCTCGTATCGTTCCCGAAGAGGACATGCCCTATCTGCCTGACGGCACCCCGGTCGAGATCGTTCTCAACCCGCTCGGCGTTCCTTCTCGTATGAACGTCGGACAGATTCTGGAGACGCACCTCGGCTGGGCGGCGCAGGCGTTGGGCTTGCATTTCGCAACGCCCGTGTTCGATGGCGCTTCGGAAAAAGACATTAAAACCCAACTCAAGGCTGCCAACCTCCCGACTTCCGGAAAGGTCCGGCTTTGGGACGGGATCTCCGGGCAACTCTTCGAACAGCCTGTCACCGTCGGCTACATCTACATGCTGAAGCTGTCGCACCTCGTGGACGACAAGATCCACGCCCGTTCCATCGGGCCGTACTCGCTGATCACGCAGCAACCGCTGGGTGGCAAGGCGCAGTTCGGCGGCCAGCGCTTCGGCGAAATGGAGGTCTGGGCGCTCGAAGCTTACGGCGCCGCATATGTCCTCCAGGAGTTGCTCACCGCTAAGTCCGACGACGTATACGGACGCGCAAAGATCTACGAGGCAATCGTGAAAGGCGAAGCCGCCGCCGAACCTGGCGTGCCCGAGTCGTTCAACGTATTGATTCGCGAGTTGCAGTCCCTGTGTCTGGACGTTGAGCTGATGAAGAAGCCGCGCGAGATCGCCGACACCGCGCTGGCTGCTGACTAAGTTGAATTGGCCGCATAGCAGCACGGATCGCCGCGGATGTCATGTCCGCGGCAATCCGTGCTTGTCGCGGCTTGGATAAGGGATCTTAGGAGATTACATGTACCGTTCCTCTCCGTACGACAGAGCAAATTTGATCGCTGACTTCGATTCCATACGTATCAGCTTGGCTTCTCCCGAGAAGATCCGAAGCTGGTCGCATGGCGAAGTGACGAAACCGGAAACGATTAACTACCGGACGTTCAAGCCCGAGCGCGACGGCCTATTCTGCGCTCGCATCTTCGGGCCTATCGCCGACTGGGAGTGTTTGTGCGGCAAATATAAGCGCATGAAACACCGCGGCGTAATCTGCGACAAGTGCGGCGTCGAAGTCACACTTTCCCGCGTGCGCCGCGAGCGCCTCGGTCACATCGAACTCGCCAGTCCCTGCTCTCACGTTTGGTTCTTTAAAGGGCTCCCCAGCCGTATCGGTTATTTGCTCGACATCACGCTCCGCGAACTGGAGCGCGTTCTTTATTTCGAAGCTTTCGTCATCGTCGATCCGGGTGAAGTGCCTGGCATCGGCAAGGGCGAAGTCATTAGCGACGAGCGCAAGCGGCAGCTCGACCAGGAATTTCCTGGAAAGTTCGTCGCCATGATGGGCGCCGAAGGCATCAAGGAACTACTCAAGAAGATCGACGTCGAGTACCTCAGCCAGGAAATCCGCGAGCGAATGAAGACCGAAGCTTCGCAGCAGAAGAAGCTGAAGTATGCCAAGCGCCTGCGTGTTGTGGAATCGTTCCGCAAGTCCGGTAACAAGCCGGAATGGATGATTCTCGACGTCATTCCCGTCATTCCGCCGGAACTTCGTCCCCTGGTGCCGCTCGATGGCGGCCGTTTCGCCACGTCCGACCTCAACGACCTGTATCGCCGCGTTATCAACCGCAACAACCGCCTGAAGAAGCTCATCGAATTGCACGCACCCGACGTAATCGTGCGAAACGAAAAGCGCATGCTTCAGGAAGCGGTGGATGCGTTGTTCGACAACGGCCGCCGCGGCCGCGTGCTGCGCGGCGCCAACAACCGCCCGCTGAAATCGCTTTCCGACACACTGAAAGGCAAGCAGGGCCGCTTCCGCCAGAACCTGCTCGGCAAGCGCGTCGACTACTCCGGCCGTTCCGTCATCGTGGTTGGCCCCGAGCTTCGTTTGCACCAGTGCGGTCTGCCGAAGAAGATGGCTCTCGAGTTGTTCAAGCCGTTCATCTATCACCGGCTCGAGCAGCGCGGCCATTGCACCACCATCAAGCAGGCCAAGGAACTCGTCGAGCAGCAGGATCCGGTGGTTTGGGACATTCTCGAAGAGGTCATCAAGGACCATCCCATTCTGCTGAACCGCGCTCCCACGCTGCACCGCCTCGGCATTCAGGCGTTCGAGCCGGTGCTGGTCGAAGGCAAAGCCATCAAGCTGCACCCGTTGACCTGCACCGCGTTTAACGCCGACTTCGACGGCGACCAGATGGCCGTTCACATTCCGCTGTCGCCCGAAGCGCAGATCGAAGCCTCCACCCTGATGCTGGCTTCGAACAACATCCTGTCGCCGGCGCATGGCGCTCCGATCGCCGTTCCGACTCAGGACATGGTGCTCGGGCTTTACTATCTGACCAAAGCGCGTCCCGGAACCAAGGGTGAAGGCCGCACGTTCGCGTCTCCTGACGACGTGCTGATCGCGCTCGAAATGGGCGAAGTGGAAACGCTGACTCCCATCAAGTTGCGTTACACCGGCCGCGTCATCGACCTGGTGAAGGCGTTCGACTCGCAGAACATTCTGCACACCGAGCCGATCGAGTTCGCCAAGCAATATATGGACACCACCGTCGGCCGCGTGATTCTCAATGACGTGCTGCCCGACGAAATGCCCTTCATCAACGGCTTGCTGAAGAAGAAGGGTCTCTCGCAGCTCGTTCAATACTGCTACCTGAAGTTCGGCCTGCAGATCACCGTTTCGATGCTGGACGAGGTGAAGAAGCTCGGGTTCCTCTACGCGACCCGCGCCGGCATCTCCATCGGCATCGACGACATGGTGGTCCCGGACGAAAAGGAAAAGCTCGTCCGCGACGCCGAAAAGCAGGTCATCGAAGTGCGCCAGCAGTACCAGGAAGGCGCTATCACGCAGGGCGAACGCTACAACAAGATTATTGAAATCTGGTCGAAGGTCACGGAACGTGTCTCCGACGAAATGTTCAAGACCATGGAAGAGGACGACCGCACCGGCCGCTACCTCAACCCGATTTACATCATGGCCGACTCCGGCGCACGCGGTTCCAAACAGCAGATCCGCCAGCTTTCCGGTATGCGCGGCTTGATGGCCAAGCCGTCGGGCGAAATTATCGAGACCCCCATTACGGCCAACTTCCGCGAAGGCCTGAACGTGCTGCAGTACTTCATCTCAACGCACGGCGCGCGTAAAGGTCTGGCCGACACCGCTCTGAAGACCGCCGACTCGGGCTACCTGACCCGCCGCCTCTGCGACGTGGCGCAGGACGTCATCGTGACGGAGGACGACTGCGGCACCGGCGACGGCATCTATGTCGAGCCGATCATTGAATCGGGTGAAATCATCGAGCCTCTCCGCGACCGTATCGTCGGCCGTGTGGCTCTCGAAGATCAGCACGATTACGAAGGCAACATCATCGTTCACGTGAACGAGGAGATCACCGAAGAACTCGCGGCGGCAATTCAGGCGGCCGGTATCGAGCGCGTCAAGATCCGCTCGGTGCTGACCTGCGAATCGAAGCGCGGCGTCTGCCAGCTTTGCTACGGCCGCAACCTCGCGACCGGGCGCCTGGTGGAGCGCGGCGAAGCGGTCGGTATCATCTCGGCTCAGTCCATCGGCGAACCCGGAACGCAGCTCACCATGCGTACGTTCCACGTCGGCGGCACGGCGACCGGCTCCAGCGAACAGTCGAAGCAGGACACCAAGACCGACGGTTTTGTGAAGTTCCTCGGCATCACGACGGTTCGCAACGCCAAGGGCGAGCTGATCGCGATGAACCGCAACGGCATCATCGCGGTGCTTGACGAAAAGGGCCGCGAGCGCGAACGCTACCCGGTTGTGTACGGCGCCAAGATCCACTTCGAGGACGGCGCGCCGGTGAAGGCCAACCAGGTCCTGCTGGAGTGGGACCCGTACACCTTCTCGATCCTGACCGAAGTCACGGGCGTGGTTCACTTTAAGGATCTGCTCGAAGGATTGACCATCGCCGAGCAGGTGGACGAAATCACTGGCATGTCGCAGTGGGTGGTGACGGATTCGCAGGAAGAAAAGCGCATTCCGACCATCATCGTTCGTCCTGAAGGCGGCGGCCGGTCGGATGAAAAGCGCTACCTGATGCCGACCCACGCTCACCTGATGGTGAACGACGGCGAAACAATCCACGCGGGCGACGTTTTGGCGAAGATTCCGCGTGCGACTACCAAGACCAAGGACATCACGGGCGGTCTGCCGCGCGTGGTCGAACTGTTCGAAGCCCGCAAGCCTCGTGAAACCGCGATCATCGCCGAGATCAACGGCCAGGTGAAGTACGGCGAAGTGAGCAAGGGCCAGCGCAAGGTTTCGATCGTCGGCGAAGACGGCGAAGTCCGCGAATACGCTATGCCGCGCGGTGTTCACATCAACGTGCAGGAAGGCGAGCGCGTCCGGGCGGGCGATCCGCTGATGGACGGTCCGCGCAACCCGCACGACATTCTGGCCGTACTCGGCGAGAAGGAACTGCAGAAGTACCTCGTGAATGAAATTCAGGAGGTTTATCGGCTGCAGGGCGTCAATATCAACGACAAGCACCTGGAAGTCATCTCGCGACAGATGATGCGCTGGGTGAAGGTGGACGATATCGGCGACACCGAGTTTCTGCCGGAAGAAGTTGTCGATAAGTTCAAATTCCGCGAAGAGAATAATCGAGTGATCGAAGCGGGCGGACGTCCGGCGAGCGGGAAACCCGTGCTGCTGGGTATCACGAAGGCCTCGCTTTCGACCGACTCGTTCATCTCGGCGGCGTCCTTCCAGGAGACGACGCGAGTGCTCACCGAAGCCGCGATCAACGGCAAGGTGGACTACCTGCGTGGTCTTAAGGAGAACGTCATCATGGGCCGCCTCATCCCGGCCGGCACCGGCATGGAGTATTACCGCTCCGTGAAGATTGCCGGGGAGGATGTGGTGGAGGAAGAGCCAGCGCCAGAGGAGACATTGGCGGCGGATCTGTCCATGTACGACGAGGATGCGCGATCGATTTATACGGGTGGATTGGCCGAGGAGCCGGGCGAGGAAACTCTGGCGGAGTAACGGCGGACCAGTTTCGATTAAGCAAAGGCACCGGACTCACCCTCCGGTGCCTTTTCCTTTTGAAGGTGGGGCAGGCGGTTTCGCCTGCCCTTCTTCAATGGCAAACCGCACTCGATTCCGCGCACGCACTGACCGCTATTAAACGAGACGTCAATATCAACGCCATTGGAACCGGGCGACGCTCGACTACAGGTGAAACCGCTTCGTCTGGGCCGGGATTTCCGAACAACTCACGAATACTGGCTGAACAGCAAGCCTTTTACGCCCCGGAAATGAGACCAAAGCGATCAGCGGAATCTCAAGCTGCGAGCGGAGTACAACCGGGAACCGCCGCATGGTCGGCGGATCAAAACTCAGGGGGCGAACCAGGAAACGCGTGAATGCAGCCGATAATATCCCTCTTATTTAGCCGTAATCTTCAAATTCGAAAAATACCCTTCGGTCCCCGGCCCGACCCACAGCGCGACCCCGCCCGCCCGAGGCTCCATCTTGAGATCGCTGACAACGAGGCAGGGCTGCTCCCCTCCGTGCACGTAAAGCCTCGCCTTCCGGCCCTCGACCTCAATTTTGTACTTTGTCCAGACGCCCGGCTGCAAATCCACGTAAGACTCGAACTTCTCGGGAGCTTCCTGACGCGACCGCGCGAAATCGAAATCCGGAAACGAGCTGTATTGGGTGGAATGATTACGCCTCACCTGATCATCCGACCGCCCATTTGTTGGCCGCAAATAGATGTACTCGTAGCGCCCATCGCCCTGGATGCGAAACGCGACGCCGATAAACCCCCGCGCCCCTTCAAACGCCCCGGCAGACGGCTGGCCGGCCAAATCCACCTCGATGACGCCATCGCGAAAAGATGCGTCCTTGACTACCGCATATGACGTCGCGTTCGACGCACCCTCTTTAGCTATAACCTGAACTGCTCCCCTGCCCTTGAAATTGGTCTGCACAATCGACACGTTCTTCGCCACCAGTCGATCGGTGCTTTGGGCCATCAGCGGAACGACAAGTGCAACGACGGCAAGCGCCCGCGCCGCAGCGGCCCAATTCGTACGCCCCACCGAGCCAACCCAAAAATTCTGCATCCAAATTACCCTCCATTCGATATCCTAATCTCGGTACGATCGGTTTGGGTAACCTGTTCCGCCGAAACACCGTGTCAATCATTTCGCAGCACAGTAACCGGATCCACCCCCATCGCGCGCCGTGCTGGTAGCGAACACGCCACCGCTGCAACGCCAATCATCAATAACGGAACCAGCGCGAAGGTCACCGGGTCGTAGGTCTTAACATCAAACAGAAAACTGGCAAGCGACCTCGTCAGCAGCGCCGAAAACACTACTCCGGCGATCACGCCAGCACCCGCGATCCGTCCCCCAATTCCCAGAACGTGCCGGACCAGGTCGCCCGATGAGGCCCCGAGCGCGGCCCTGATCCCAAACTCCCGGACGCGCTGGCTCACCGTAAACGCCAGCACGCCATACACACCTAACGCTGCAAGCACCAGCGCGGCAAGCCCGAAGGCCGCTGCCAGGCCCGCCCGGAATCGCGGCCGAACCACCGATTCGTCTGCGATATCGTCCAGCGTCCGCACCTTCGTGATTGCGAGATTCCGATCCACCCGCGCTACCGCTGCCTTAACCGTGCTCAACGTTTCTCTTGGCGCACCCACGGTCCGCACCGCCAGTGCCACCCCCGGGACATTAAACTGCGTGTTGGGAACGTAGATCTCCAGGGAGTTCGCGTCCGCGGGCCCTTGCACCTTCACCTGCCGGATGATTCCCACCACCTGCCTCGCCGCTCCCTGTGTATTGATGGACCAGGTGAGGGGATCCCGCTCGCTTAAATATCTTCGGGCGAACTCCTCGTTCACAATGCACACCGGTTCCGAATGCGCTGTGTCCCGTGTGTCAAACGGCCTTCCCCGGATCATTCGAATACCGATGGCGTCGAAATATCCCGGGCTCGCAAATTGAAAATGCGCAAAGGGGCGAGCCGCGTTCGGCACCGGCTTCCCGACGACTTCAAACGACTCTCCAAAGCTCCATCCATCGAGCGGCAGATCCACGCTGAATCCCAGCGCCCTGATTCCAGGCATGCCGCTTAACTCACTTTCAACCGACTGCATGAATTGAGTTGTACGCTCGGTCGTGGGATAGGTGGCGGCAGGCAGGCTGAAACGCATCGTCAAAACGCTCCCACGCTCGTATCCTCGTTCGGCCCCTTCGAGGCGCAGCAGTGTGCGCACCAGCAGGCCCGCGCCCGCCAGCAGCACTACCGCCAACGTGATCTGCGCCGCAGCCAGCAGGTCGCGAACTGGCATGCGCGATGTAATACTCCGTCCGCCGGATCGTATCGCGTTCGTCAGACTCGCAGCCGACGACGCCCATGCCGGGCCTAATCCGGATAGCACCGCAGTGAACAGGCACGCGCCCACTGTAAATGCCACGACCCGTCCATCGAGCCGTAGTGCAACGGCGGCCGGCAGCGTTCCCACCGGTAGCAGGCGCGGAGCGAACTCTACCAGCGCACTGGCGATCCACAAACCCGCCACCCCGCCGCACAACGTGAACAGCAAGGTTTCAATGAGCATTTGCCGCACGATTGCCCCGCGACTGGCCCCCAGAGCCGTGCGAACCCCGATCTCCCACGCGCGGCCGCTACCCCGCACGATCAGCAGATTCGCCACGTTCGCGCACGAAAGCAGCAGCAGTAGTCCGACTCCGGCAAAAAGAGCAAGAGCCGTCGTCCGCAGATCGGTCCCCACAACGTACGATCTCAGCGAATCGACGGTCACGCCCCAACCCGCGTTGGTTTGCGGATACTGAGTCGCGATTCGCTCCGCTATGCCGCCCATTTCCGCGTTCACCTGCTCCACCGTGATTCCCGCTTTCATTCGAGCGTACACGCGCAGAATGTGCGATCCTCGATTGGTCGCGCCCCGGTCGAGCGGTAGCGGCATCCAAACATCCGGATCGCCCAACACCCGGAAAGTCGCGGGCATAATGCCGATCACCGTGAGAGGATGTCCGTCCAGCGTTATCGAACTTCCAATGGTGGAGGCGCTTCCCCCAAAACGCTGCTGCCATAGACGATTGCTGATGAGGACGAGCGGTTCCCGCTCCTCGGCCTCGGAAAATAGTCGCCCCGCGGACGGCTTCGCGCGAAGTACCGCAAGATAGGACGCTGTGATTTGCTGCCCTTCCAGGCGCACTGGTTCGCCTTGCTCTGTCAGGGTACGGTTGGCCGAAGCTGTGGCACCCATCTCCTCGAAAACATGATTCTGCTCGCGCCAGTCGCGGTAAGTCGGCGGCGAAACGGTATTGCGCGGGTAACGCGGTGGCCGTTCCGATACCGCCACAATCCGTTCGGCATCATCAAACGGCAGCGGCCGCAGCAGCGCCGCATCCACCAGGCTGAACATGGTGCTGGTCGCGCCGATACCGACGGCTATACAGGTTACGGCCGTCAATGTGAATCCCGGCGTTTTGCGAAGAGCGCGCAAGCTCTGCTTAAGGTCGAGGCCGACATTTTGCACGGGATTCCCCTTGGCACGCCGGCTGCCACAAATTATCCACGCAGTTCGACCTTCGTCCGGAGAATTGTGTTCGAATTCGCAACATGCTGTCCGACTTTGCACTCTAACCAAGCCTCGTGGACCTGCGTCTCTTATAAAAGGATTACCCTTGCCCAGCTACACCCTCACCATCAACAGCCGCAAGCACACGGTCGACGCCCCGCCCGACATGCCGCTCCTCTGGATCCTTCGCGATCTCCTTCAACTCACGGGAACGAAGTACGGCTGCGGGGCCGGCATCTGCGGAGCCTGTACCATTCACGAGGGAGCCAACGCCGTACGCTCCTGTCAAATCGCCGCATCGGACGCGCAAGGCAAGAGTTACACCACTATCGAAGGCCTCTCCGGCGCATCGCTTCACCCCTGCCAGCAAGCCTGGCTCGACGAGGACGTGGCGCAATGCGGCTATTGTCAGCCCGGCATGATTATGACCGCCGCGGCATTGCTTCGCAAAAATACAAATCCAACGGTGGCCGAAATTGACGCCGCGATGTCCGAATTGGTGTGCCGCTGCGGCACCTATCAAAGAATGCGCCGCGCCATTCAACGCGCCGCGGAACTCAAGAGGCGAGCATGAATCGCCGCGCTTTCCTCCAAAGCGGTTCCGCTTTCGCGCTCGCGTTCTGGCTTCCCGAGCGCTCCACCGCAGCCACCTCAGTAACCCGATTCGAGCCAAACGCCTTCATTCAAATCACGCCGGACAACACCATCACGCTCTGGATGACGCGATCCGAAATGGGTCAGGGCGTTCGCACGACATTAACCGCACTGCTCGCCGACGAGCTGGAGGCTGATCTCGCGCGAGTACACCTCGAACAAGCCTGGCCAGGCACTCGCTTCAAGGGCATTCGCCTGCGTACCAGCGGCAGCGGCAGCAGTTCAGCGAGTTTCATGGGTCTTCGCCGTGCGGGGGCTGCAGCCCGCGAAATGCTCATCTCGGCGGCAGCCGGTAGTTGGGGTGTCGATCCCGCCACCTGTCGCGCTGAATGGAGCTTTGTCGTCCACGCGCCCTCTTCCCGCAAGGTCGCTTACGGTGATCTGGTTGAACTCGCTGCCCGGGAGTCCGTCCCGCAAAAGCCTGTCCTGAAGGACCCCAAAGATTTTCGCTACATCGGCAAGCCACGGAAGCGCGTCGATGGTCCCGACATTGTAACCGGGAAAGCCGTCTATGGTCTCGACGCCCGCGTTCCCGGTATGCTCACCGCGGTCATCGAGCGATGCCCGCACCTCGGCGGCAAGCTCGTCCGTTTCGAAGCGGGAAAGGCGCTTGAGATTCCCGGAGTGCGCCACGTCGTCCCTGTCCGCAGCGGAATCTTCGGAGGAGTCGCCGTGGTTGCCGATCATACCTGGGCCGCCATGAAGGGGCGCGAAGCCCTAAAAGTGGAATGGCAGCGCGGCCCGTCCGGCGATTTCGACTCCGCCAGGTTCGTCGACACCCTGCAATCGGCCGCCGCCGAGCACGGTTATCCCATCCGCCGCGAGTCCGATTCAACCACGCCGACCGCGCCGGTTCGTCAGATAGACGCCTCCTACCATTTCCCCTTCCAGGCGCATGCCCCCGTCGAACCGATGAACGCCATCGCGGACGTCCGTCACGACTCCTGCGAAGTATGGGCTCCCTCCCAAACGCCCGAAACCGCCCGCGACAACATCGTCAAATTCCTCGGGCTCCCTGCCGAAGCGATCACGGTACACACGACATTGATGGGAGGAGGCTTCGGCCGGCGCCTCTTTGTCGACTACGTTGACGAGGCGGTCGAGACATCGAAGCTCATCGGCAAGCCGGTCCAGGTCGTCTGGACCCGCGGCGATGACATGCGGAACGGGTTCTTCCACCCGGCCTCCATCGATAGGCTCAGCGCGACCATCGCCGGCGGCAAGATCCACTCCTGGGAGCATAAGTCCATCGGCTCGGACCTTTCCATGTTTGGCCTCCCGACGGCGGAAGAGAAGAAGGATCTCCAGCACTATGCCAAGGACGAGTCTCCCTGGGGGTCCTTCGATACCTTCTACAACTTCCCCAACCTGAAAGTGGATTTCGTGCCTGTCGACAGCCCCGTGCCAACGGGGTCCTGGCGAGCCGTCGAGTACCCGCCGACCATCTTCGCGCGAGAGTCGTTCCTCGACGAGGTGGCGCACGAGCTCGGCCGCGACCCGCTCGAACTCCGCATCGAACTGCTGCAGCCCGGGGACGTGATTACGCTGGGCGAGCTCAAAATCGACCGCGCCCGCATGATTCGTGTCCTCGAAGCCGTACGCGAAAAGTCCTCTTGGACGACGCCCTTCCGCATGCCCGGTCGCCTCTCAGGCCGTGGGCTCGCCATCAACTCTTACCATGCCGGCAGTTATATCGCCCAAGTGGCCGAAGTCTCGACCGCCAAAGACCTCTCCGACTTGAGGATCCATCGAATCGTATGCGTCGTCGATTGCGGTTTAGCCATCAACCCGCTGGGGGTCGAGGGCCAGGTTGAGAGCGCCATTACCTGGGGTTTGTCTGCCACCCTCCACGGCAAAATCGATTTCCGCCACGGCAGCGCGGTTCAAACCGGCTATCACGACTTCCGCGTCACCCGCATGAACGAAATGCCTAAGATCGAGACGCACCTGCTAGCCAGCGATGCCCGCCCAGGAGGCTTCGGAGAGCATGCCGTGCCTCACGTGGCTCCCGCGATCGCCAACGCCATTTTCGCCGCCACCGGTAAACGCTTGCGCCAGTTGCCTTTACAGCTCCAGCGTTCCTGAGTAGACAACCGGCAAAAGAACTTGACAATCCGACACTCATGTTTGATACTGGTATCAGGCTAAATACCGGCCTGACCTCCGGATCGGAGGCGGCCCGAGCCGGGAGGTTATCAGAACAACATGAGCAAAATCATAGGTATAGACTTGGGAACGACCAACTCCGTCGTGGCGGTCATGGAGGGTGGCCAGCCGGTCGTGATCCCCAACCAGGAGGGTGGCCGCACCACTCCATCCGTCGTCGCGTTCACGAAAAACGGAGAGCGTCTGGTCGGCACGGTCGCGAAACGGCAGGCGGTTACCAACGCCGAAAACACCATCTACTCCATTAAACGCTTCATGGGACGCCGGTTCAACGAAGTGAACCAGGAAATGAAGCTCGTCCCTTATAAGGTCGTTTCCGGCGAGAACAGCGACGCCCGCGTAGAAATCTCGGGCAAGAAGTACTCGCCGCCGGAGATCTCGGCCATGATCCTCGGCAAGCTCAAGGAAGCTGCGGAAGCGTACCTGGGCGAGAAGGTCACCAAGGCCGTCATCACCGTACCTGCATACTTCAACGACGCGCAGCGGCAGGCGACCAAGGATGCCGGCCAGATCGCCGGTCTCGAGGTGATGCGTATCATCAACGAGCCGACCGCAGCCGCCCTTGCCTACGGACTCGACAAGAAGAAGAACGAGACGATCGCCGTTTACGATTTCGGCGGCGGCACGTTCGATATCTCGATCCTCGAAGTCGGCGACGGCGTAGTGGAAGTGAAGTCGACCAACGGTGACACCCACCTCGGCGGCGACAACATCGACCAGCGCATCATCGACTGGCTGATCCAGGAATTCAAGAAGGATACCGGTGTTGACGTTTCCCGCGACCAGATGGCTCTCCAGCGCCTGAAGGAAGCGGCCGAAAAGGCAAAAATCGAGCTGTCCACGGTTCTCGAAACCGAAATCAACCTGCCGTTCCTGACGGCCGACGCCAGCGGTCCGAAGCACATGAACATCAAGCTGACCCGCGCGCGGTTCCAGGAGATGGTGGCCGACATTCTCGACCGTTCCATCGAGCCTTGCAAAAAGGCCCTGTCCGATGCGGGCGTGAACCCTTCCCAAATCGACGAAGTGGTCCTGGTCGGCGGCTCGACTCGTATCCCGAAAGTCCAGGAGATCGTCCGCAACCTGTTCGGCAAGGAACCGAACAAGAGCGTGAACCCCGACGAAGT
>Ga0070735_10000035_pt1 | contig 176352 bp, 132 predicted proteins | sample Coa_R1_FD_66443 | JGI IMG/M metagenome (GOLD analysis project Ga0070735, IMG submission 66443) | Surface soil microbial communities from Centralia Pennsylvania, which are recovering from an underground coalmine fire - Coalmine... | ecosystem: Environmental > Terrestrial > Soil > Unclassified ... | reverse complement strand
ACGTCTGGGATTCTGCTCTTTGCAAAAACCTGGCCAGATCGAGAAGCACTCGTTCAACAGTTTATCCGACACACCCCGGTGAGGGAATATCTCGCAGCAGTTCGCGGTCATCTCCGCTTGAAAGAAGGGACACTCGTTCATTACTTTCGGCAACAAGGAATGTTTCAAAAGGTGACCACAGAAAGGGATCCAAAATCGGCTCGCGCTGAACTTCGCTATTCCGTGGAACATCGCCTTAAGGACGCATCGCTCGTCCGAGTCTCGCTGGTGACGGGATTACAAAATCAAATCCGTGTTCAGTTGTCAGCGATCGGCCACCCGGTCATCGGCGACAGCAAGTACAACCCAGCCGAAAAGCTGGAAAGGCGAATTACTCGCGTCGCTCTCCACGCGGCGCATCTTCAGTTCATTCATCCACGATCTGGAGACAGCGTTTGCGTTGACTGCGAACCTCCTCCGGACTTTCATGCTCTTCTTCAGGCGTTAGGGTTCGGTCCGAGTCGCGCGTGATCCGGCCGGAGTTGGGCGACGCCAAGCCGACTTGCCGTTCCCCAATCCGCCAAGTATCGAGTTGTGTTGCGATTCGCGGCGCGCGCTCGATCGCACTGCAGGCCTGTTGTTGCATGCAACGCGATTGTGCGTAATCACTTCAGTAGCCTTGCGGGCCGGCATCAAAGCCGCGTATGTCAGACCGGTGAACTCCTGCAACGCCAGAGCATAATCAAGCTGCGGAGTGTGCGGCGAACGGACCGCGATTTAACCTTATCGCCGATCCTCAGTAGGATCTTGCCGGGCGCACCATTGGCGCAGGTTTCGCGAGCCTCTGAGCGGAGGACAGTGCATACGGCTGGCGCGGAGAAGAGGCGACTTTCTGGCCCAGCGCCGGAGCATTGCGCCGCGCCGACGACAGGTCATAAGGGTTCATTTGTGCTTTCTTGATTATCTCAGCCATAACGTTCTCTTCTATTCTGAAGGCTCCAAGTAGAAGTTCCAAAAGCTATTTGTTAGCATAACATCCCCCGTCATCACGCGGAAAACGGACGCCGAAACGGTCTCGCGCAAGATGTGGTAGGTCACGTCCGCCACCACCTTTTTCTCAATCGTGAATTCCAGTCGACTGGTCAGGATCCGATAGATTAACTCGGCGCAGTCTTCGATGTTTCTGACCACGAGGACACCATTGGCTACGCCCGTATCGAGGTTCACCTGCACTCCGAGCGGATGATCTTCACGCAATGTACTGGCGCGCCGCTCATAGTGCTCGGTCGCCGTTTTGACGAGCAAGGCGAATGCAGCATCCTCATCCATTGCTTTCGGGTCATCGATCCATAACCGGACTGTGGGATTGCTCCAGGCGAGCGTCGGCGCAAGCGCCTGCAGTCGGTCGAGGATCGTCGCGGCGATAGATTGTGAATAGAGTGTCGACAGGAACCGAACCGACTTGCGTATTTCGCCCTCTGTAGCAGAGGGCACATATGCCACGACAGGTTTTCCCTGCGCCAGGGTAGATGCCAGTTCCGAGTCCTTGCCGAGAGTGTCTGATTCCTGAGCCAAGTACAGGGTGCATTTTGCCCGTTTGAGCATCAGAGCTTCTGCAAGCCCTTTGTCAATGCGGTCCGAACAATATGCCAGCGTGGGGTCAAACCAACGCAGTTTCAAGTCTTGTAGTCGTTCCTGCTCGAAAAGGCGCTTGGTGAACTGAGCGATTTCTACATACTCGTGCCGCCGACGCATAGACGTTGCGACATAGACGTCCAGATGATCCGAGACCAAATATGCGTGCTGATTGCGGAGACCTCGCAGACGGATTTCGTTGAGGAGGGCTCGTTCGGCGAGCGCCGAGGCGTCATCCGGATTGTCTCTAATGCGCTGGTCTAGTTCGCGCTGGACAACGTACCCCAGGTAATACGTCTGCTGCGGGTCAATTGGATCGACAGGAATCACGGGATCATGTCGCCTATTGAACACGTCATCAGTGATCGGCTGAACCAAATCGTAGAAATACGAGAGTTCGTCCGTACTGCGCGATAGCGTTTTAAAGCCAAATTTCACATTTCCGAAGAATAGTAATGATAGTTTCCGGGCCCTATCCACGGCAGATTCGAACTCCGATATGGAACCGACGCCCGAGCCGGGTTTGTAATCCAAAGTGCCATCAACAAGGAACTGAAAGAACGCATGCGTGACGCGGTCATACCCGAGCAGAAGCAGCATCTCGTTTAACTGGCTGTACCCCAAGCCACTCGGTGGAAATGCTGTAATTTGAGACAGTGCTTCCGGTCGTGGAGCGGCCTGGCCCGTCAGAGCTTCTAAAAGTTGACCGATCCTTCCTGGTTCGCGCATGTGCGTTTGTCGTGCTCATGCTATCACCTTTTCCCACTACTCCCGACTTTGGCCAAGATGGTTTGAGTCAATGCTCTCTCGACCCTGCGCCGATGCACTCCGAGGCTCAGAGGACGACGTGCATGCATTCAACAACAGAATTCGGGGGCATTACTACCCACAAACGCGCTTGTATCCGCCGATGACGAGCTCCGTCGGGATTGTCGGCATTCCGTACAAAGGTCGGTACCGAACCCGCATTCTCCGTACGGCGCCTTACTCGTCCAGGTTCGACTATAGACTTACCTGTAAAGTGAACTACACTAGCGCCCCATAATCAGCGCATAGCGCGAATAGGCCGGTTTCACCGTTTTGATCCCCGAAATAGTTACTATGCAAACGTTCTGCAAAAGTCCCGGCCCATGACCATTTGTTGGCGGAACCGCAACTAAACTTGTTCGTCTACTCAGTATGCACGATCTTCGATACGCCGTCCGCCTTATTCGACAGAATTGGGCGTTTTCTCTTACCGTCATCGTGATTCTCGCGCTCTGCATCGGTGCCAATACGGCCGTTTTGTCAATCGTCAACGCGGCCATCGTCCGGCCACTCCCTTACCCTGAGCCAGACCGGCTCGCCGCGCTGGCTCGAACGTACAAAAACGATCACAATCTCTACTCATCCGTCGACGGCACGGATTGGGAAGTCATTCGCGATCAAGCCAACGCGGTCCAAGCGGCCGCCTACCCTTACCGCGGAAGCTTGGGCGGCGGGGTAAATTTGGGCCTCGATGGCCGAGGCGTCTTTATCCACCAGGATCGCGTTTCGGCGGGCTTCTTCAAGGTTTTGGGAATTCCGCCGCTCATCGGCCGCGAATTCACGCTCGATGAAGACCGCGAAGGCGGACCGCGTGCCGCCATGCTGAGCTACAACGCCTGGCAACGATTTTTTCACGGCGATCGAGCGATTATCGGCCGCGAAATTCACCTTCGTGGCGAGCCCTATACCGTCGTCGGTGTGATGCCGAAGGGTTTTCGATTCGAAGTCGACACGGAAGTTTGGACACCGCTCAAGCCGTCGACAAAAGGCGAAGGCGAAAACTCGAATTATCGCATGATCGCACGGCTGCGGCCAGGAGTGAGTTGGGAGCAGGCGCGCACACAGATCGCTCAGCTGAGCGACGAAGTGCGGCGGAGGAAGACTTATGACAATGCCAACTTTACGCTCGGGCTCGCTGGGATTCAGGAAACCATCACGCGCGATCTGCGCCAGCCGTTGATGATTCTCTGGGCCGCGGTCGGGGCCGTGTTCGTGCTTGGCTGCGTGAATATTGGAGGCATGCTGCTCGCTCGCGCTTCCGGTCGCGTGAGCGAGATTTCGACCCGGCTTGCGCTGGGCGCGCCGGTGAGACGAATCATACGACAGCTTCTCACCGAAAGTCTCGCACTGGGAATGATCGGCGGCGCGGCGGGCGCCGGCGTTGGATGGGCCGGATTGTTAGCACTGCGCGATTTGGGAGCCGGCACGTTTTCGTTCCTCGAACAGGTCGATTTCGATTGGCGCGTTCTGGCCGCGACGCTGATGCTGACGTTGATTGCTGGCATCGGATTTGGATTAGTTCCTGCCTGGCAAGCATCGCGAGTTGACCTGCGATCCGTGCAAACCGGCTCACGAACTATCGCCGGACGCAAGCGACTCCTGCCGCTCGGAACGCTGGTCGGGGGGCAGGTCGCCCTGACTGTCCCGTTGCTGATCGGCGCCGGACTTCTGCTGCATACGTTTTTGCATTTGTGGAACGTCAACCCCGGCTTCGATCCGAATCACGTCATGACCGCGCGATTCTCCTTGCAGGACGCGCGCTACGGGACGTCGCAAAAAGTCGGCCAGTTGTTCGATCGCGCGATCGAGCGCCTTCGCGAAACGCCTGGAATCGAATCCGCCGCCGCTAGCCTGGCCCTGCCGTATCAGCGCGGCTTGAATGCGGGCGTCAAGCTTCCGGGCAAGGACCAGTTCGAGACGACGAACAGCGTCTACGTCACTCCTGGGTTCTTCGAAACTCTGCGCATCCCCTTGCTCGAAGGCCGCTTGTTCACCGCCGCCGACGGCGCGAATTCGACGAAAGTCGTGATCGTCAATGAGGCGTTCGTCAGCCACTATCTCAAGAACCAGTCCGTGACCGGCCAGGTGCTCGGATTCGACCATGATCGTCTCCAGATTGTCGGCGTGGTGGGAAGCGTTGAGGAACACGCCGGCTTTGGCGATTTCGCTCCCGTTGCGCATGTTCCCACGGCCTACACTCTTGCGTCGCAGACCAGCGACGATCTTCTAAAAATACTGCACGGATGGTTCTCGCCCAATTGGATCGTGCGCAGCTCGATTCCGGATCGCAGGCTGTCGGTCGCGATCGAACAAGCGATCCAGTCCGTCGATCCCATGCTGCCGATTTCAGAATTTCGATCGATCAACGATGTCAAGGCCCAATCGCTCACGCTGGAGCGATTTCTCGCCGCGCTGGTGAACGCGCTCGCCGTGCTCGCCGCTTTGCTGACTACGCTCGGAATTTATGGTTTGATCGCGAATCTGGTTGCCGAGCGAACCAAAGAGCTCGGGATTCGCATGGCGCTCGGGTCGACGGCGATGCAAGCAATGGGTGTGGCGCTGAAACCGGCGCTGGTTCGCGTGCTGGCAGGTGTCGTGATCGGTGCCGCCGCCTCGATCGGCCTCGAGCGATTGCTCAAGAGTTTCTTGTGGGGTGTTCAGCCGGGCGACCCGATCACTTTGCTAGCGGTCGGCGTGGGATTACTGCTCGCGACTGTAATCGCGGCGCTTGCGCCATCGTTACGCGTTATTCGATTGAATCCAGCGGATACGCTACGAGCAGAGTAGCTGGGCCGGTTCCGCTTCCTTTCGACCTCTTCACCTCGTCAGATCTGGAAGCACTTGCCGATCTGCTCATGCAAATCAGGCGGAGTTCCGCGCGTAGGAGCATCGGGCATCGCCCAGCGCAGGCCGCCTCCGACTTCGGAACAGTCGAGCGTACTCCTCCTTCGGGCGATTCCACCCCTAACAGCCCGTGGCAGAAATCGGGCAGGCCGAATACCCGCCCCACCTTGGCTCGCAACCTGTTGAGCCCTCAAGGTGGCGCAGGCGGTTTCGCCTGCGCATGCTTCTCAAAGACTTCTGCCACGGGCTGCTAATGCAAACATTTCGCTTTCAATTCGTATTGAAGCGTCGAGCAGCACGGAAGACCGCACGTAACCAGAAATTCGGCCAGCACCAAATGAAGGTGGGGATGGTGCAGGAGATTTTGCCCCTTTGTCTGAAGCAGGCTGAGAAAGCCAATCTCGGCACCGAGATGTTTTGGATCGGCGGCGATCTCCAGCAGGGTCGCCGCACTGGGTCGAAACAGGAGCGTATACAGAATCTTTTTGTTGTGAAAGGCCAGCGGAGCTAGTTCATGCGGAAGTGTGAAGACCACGTGCACATAACGAACTGGTAGCAGATCTGCGGTGCGAGCGGCGAGCCATTTATCGCGAGCGTTGGTCTGACACTCTGGACAATCGCGATTGCGGCAGGAGTTATAGGAGATGGCCACGGTATGACCGCTGCGAGAACACCGATGACGGTGGCCGCCGAGTGCTGCAGTGCGACATCGCTCGATCGCGGAGAGTACCCTCAGGTGCAGCCCGGTCAGCCAGGAACGATGTTTCTCGATGAAGCTTTCGCCTACCGCACGGACAATGTCGGCCACCTCGAAGGGTGGCCGATTCATCCCTTCTTCTCGCTGTTATTCCGATGCTTGACTCCGAGCGCTGGCCGCTTCAGGTCGCTTTGGCTAGCGACCGGTAACTGGTCCATTGCCGAAGTGTTTGGCGAACGCAGCAACAACCCGCAGGTAGCCGCGGATGGTAGCCTCAGAATAGTTACGACGCTGGAGTTCCTCCAGCATCAATTTGCGTAAATGGGTCACAGGAATCTCCTTTTCTGTGACCCAACCTATTGTTTTTCGATGGCGAGTGAAATCAGAGACCGAACTTTCACGGTTCGATTCAAGAGCGGAGACACACAACCAGTGGTTGCGGCTTCCTACCGTGCCGAGGCTGATGCGCTAATCTTCCTCAACGCAGGTAAGGAACTCGTCGGCCTCTTCGACCTTACTGAAGTCGCCGACTGGGATCCAAAGCTCCCTGAAGACACACACGCGTAGCGTCCGCCGCGCCAGCGGCTTAGTTCAAACGCCCACATCACCGAAGACAGTCACTTCCTGGAGAAGGACGCGATTTTATATCCATAAACAGCGCCGCTACCGACGACCAGCCATAGGATTGCATCCTGGAGCGGTGATTACCCGACAAGCACCCATCGCCGATCCGCACGATCACAACATTCCAAAACATACCCAACCCGCCGCTATCCCATTCACACCGCAAGCTTTCAGGCTCATTAGTCCTCATCCACCTCTACGCAGTCTCCTCACCCCAACGTCTACCCTGAAACCGTGCAGGCAACCCAGGGTCTGCCCCCGATCTTTGAAATTCGAATATCCACCGAAACGCGCGACGCAGAGTCAAAATTTTCCGTCGCAAACGGCCCATTTTTGCGTCGCATTTCCGCGCTCTTTCAGCGTTTTCAATTACATCCACCGTGTGTGCAGCAGCCATGTAGAAGCTGCTCAATACTCCAGACCCGGTGCTATCATCGACCATATGAAACTAGCCGGTAAAACGGTCGTCGTGACCGGTGGGGCCAATGGAATTGGCCGTGCGCTGTGCCGCCGATTCGCCGCGGAGGGCGCGCGCACAGTGGTCGTAGCCGATGTGGATGACGCCGCCGCGCAGGCAGTAGCCGCTGAAATAGGCGGCCACGCGATTCGCACCGATGTTCGGAAAGAATCCGACATCATCGCCCTCGTCGATCGCGTCCAAAGCGAATTCGGCGCCATCGATCTGTTCTGTTCGAATGCCGGAATCGGAGTCGAGGGTGGCGTTGAAGTGTCCGATAGCGAGTGGCAGCGCATCTGGGAAATCAACTTCATGGCTCACGTCTGGGCCGCCCGCGCCGTCCTTCCCTCCATGCTCGAGCGCGGCGAGGGATACCTCCTCCAAACCGTTTCCGCCGCCGGCCTGCTGACTCAGATCGGTTCCGCACCTTACGCCGTCACCAAGCACGCCGCGCAATCGCTCGCAGAGTGGCTCGCCATTACCTACGGAGATCGCGGCATTAAGGTTTCCGCGCTGTGCCCGCAAGGTGTGAAAACGCGAATGCTGGAAGATGCCGAGTTCGGTGGCGGAACATTCATTCTCGAAACCGCGATCGAACCCGAAAAAGTGGCCCAGGCTGTGGTCGAAGGTCTCGACAAGGAAACGTTCCTGATTCTGCCCCATCCCGAAGCCGCCGAGTACATGCGCCGCCGCTCCGGGGACATCGACCGATGGCTGCGCGGCATGCGCAGGCTGCAGGCGGACTATCAACCCCTCAAAGCCAAAGCCTGAATTGAGAGGACAAGCTGAAGCTTGGCTCACCAGACAACAATATGGAAGACCCAAAAGATTTGCGCGTCCCGGACCCTTCAGCGACCGAGATGTTGCAGTTGCTGGTGGACAATCTTCGAGATTACGCCATCATCCTGCTCGACACTGATGGGCGCGTCCTCACCTGGAACACCGCCGCCGAACGGATCAAGGGCTGGAAAGCCGACGAAATTATCGGCCAGCCGATCTCTCGTTTCTATACCAAAGAGGATGTCGAGGGCGGCAAGATTCAAACCGAGCTGAAATCCGCGGCCCAGGAGGGACGCTTCGAAGACGAAGGCTGGCGTGTTCGCAAGGACGGCCGCCGCTTCTGGGCGAACGTCATGATTACGGCACTGCGGGACAAGGATGGCACCCTCCGAGGTTTCGGCAAGGTAACCCGCGACCTCACGGAGCGCCGCAACAACGAAGAGAAGATCAAACGCCAGGCACAGGAAATCTTCGAAATGGCCGCGGTGCCCATTGTCCAGGTGTGGCAGGGTATCCTGCTGGTCCCGCTGATCGGCACATTGGACAGCCAGCGATCGCAGCAATTGATGGAGCGGCTCCTGCATCGTGTCACCGAAACACGCTCGTCCGTCGCCATTCTCGATATCACCGGCGTCCCGACCATCGATTCGCAGACCGCGCAGCATCTCATCGAAACGGTTTCCGCCGTCCGCTTGCTCGGCGCGGACGTAATTCTCACCGGCGTGCGTCCTAATATCGCGCAGACTCTCGTACATCTCGGAATCGACCTTTCCAATGTCATCACGCGCGCCTCTTTGGCCTCCGGACTGGGGATGGCTTTAGGCATCCTGAACGCCAGCATCGTTGCGAAAGATCCCACTACGAACGCCTAGGCCAGCATGCATAACTTCGCGATTTCGGTTATTAAAATCCGGGATGTTCTGTTGGTGACCATGCCACCCGACCCCGACGATTCGACCATCTCCGCGCTGCAGGACAAGGTGCTCACGTCGATGGAAAAGTTCCCGGCCAAGGGCCTTATCCTCGATATCTCCGCTGTCGAGACGCTCGACTCCTTCTTCGCCCGCACCGTCGCGGAAACCGCCCAGATGGTCACCTTGATGGGTGGCCGAACGATTATCGTGGGCATGCAGCCGGCCGTCGCGGTTACGGTTACCCAGATGGGCCTTACGCTGGGCAACATCGAGACTGCATTGGACGTGGACCGTGCCCTCGACCTCACCGCAAAGCCGGCGCCCCTCCTGAAAAGGCAGCGGTGATGAGCGAGGTGCCGCCGTCTGGAGAAATGCGCATCGGCGCCGAAACCGATATCGTGGTGTCGCGCCGGACGGTCCGGGACGCAGCCACCCAGTTTGGTTTTAGTGCCACCGACGTGACGCGCATCGTCACGGCCGCATCGGAACTCGCCCGCAACGTTTTCAAATATGCTGGCGAGGGCGTCATGCGATGGCGGCACCTGGAAACGAATGGCCGGGTGGGCATCGAGCTGCAGTTTGTCGACCGTGGGCCGGGAATTGCCGATGTCGAACAGGCCATGGAGCAAGGCTATTCCACCGGCGGCGGTTTGGGTGTGGGCCTTCCGGGCGCGAAACGGCTGGTGGACGAGTTGGAGATTCAATCCGAGGTAGGTTCCGGTACCACCGTCACCTTGAAGAAATGGCGCAAGACGTAGAAAGTGTTCCGATCGAAATCACGGTCGAATGCTCGGCTGACGTCCGCAAAGCCAGCGTGTCTGCAAAAAGCAGCGCGGGGGCGATCGGCTTCCCTGCCGATCATTGCGAGGAGGTCGGCCTCGTAGTGACGGAGCTCGGCGCCAATCTACTTCGCCATGCCTCCAGCGGAAAGATCACGGTTTCCGCAACGGGAAAGGACGACCGCAAGGGCATTCGGATCGAGTCTGAGGATTCTGGCCCCGGTATCCTCGACGTGGAGCAAGCCATGACGGATGGATATTCCACCATCGGCGGACTCGGGCTGGGCCTGGGGACCGTGAACCGTCTGATGGACGAGCTCGATATTTATCCGGGCCCGCGCGGCGGCACCCACATTATCTGCCAGCGCTACCTGCGCCCCAAGGCCTCTACGTCCTTCGACCGCGTGTTGGCATTCGGCACGGCGACGCGGCCGCGCCGCCCAATGGACGAGAACGGCGATGCCTTCATCATCAAGCAATGGGAGGGTAATGCCCTCCTCGGAGTGATCGACGGTCTCGGTCACGGGCAGTTCGCGCAGCGCGCGTCACGTGCCGCACGGCAATATGTCGAGCAGCACTTCGATCAACCGCTCGAGAAGCTCTTTCGCGGCGCAGGCCGCGTGTGTCGTGGCACCCGGGGCGTCGTAATGGCCTTAGCGTGCGTCGATCATGCCCGGGCTAAACTCCGGGTCGCCAGCGTAGGAAATATCGAGGTCCGGTACGTGGGTGGTTCCGAACACTTCAGCCCCGTCGTTCGGCGCGGCATTGTCGGACTGAATGCTCCGGAGGCCGTGGTAACCGAGCACGCCTGGAATCCCGGCAGCCTGCTCATCATGCACTCGGACGGGCTTTCCACTCGTTGGGACTGGAACGATTTTTCCGATCTGGCGCGCGAAGCCCCTGAAATAATCGCGCAGCGGCTCATGCGAAAACTCGGCAAACCCGACGATGACGCAACTGTCGTCGTGGCGAGGAGTTCGGCCCAATGAATGGCGAAGCACAAACTCCCGTCGCGGCCGAGAGTCCCGTTGAGACCATCCGTATGTTGCAGGACGAATTGGCGCTCACCAATCGTGAAGTAATGGCTCTCACGATGGAGTTGGAAACGCGTTTGGAGCAATTGAGCGCGGCCGAGGAGCGCTTTCGGCGCCTGGCGGAAAACGCGCCGGATACGATTTACCGTTACGAGTTGCGCCCGGCGCCGGGGTTTACTTTCGTCAACACCCGCGCGTCGACGATGACAGGATATTCGATCGACGAGTTCTACCGCGATCCCGATTTGTGGAAGAAGATCGTCCATCCGGACGATCTGCCGCTGATCGAGCCGGTCCTGCAGGGCGACCGCGTAAACGATGAAGGAATCATCCTGCGTTGGATTGGCAAGGAAGGCTCGCTCATGTGGATCGAGCAACACCACAACGTGGTTCGGGATCAAAGCGGCCAGATCGTCGCCGTCGAATGCATCGCGCGCGACATCACCGAGCGAAACAAACTCGAGGAAATGCTGCGCCATTCGCAGAAAATGGAGGCCATGGGGCGCCTGGCGGGCGGAGTGGCGCACGATTTCAACAATCTCCTCACCGTAATTCTCGGTTACTCGAACGTTCTCAGTGATCGACTCCCGGCGGACGATCCGCTTCGCAAACCGCTCGACGCGATTCAACGAGCTGGTCAGCAAGCCGCGTCACTCACCGGTCAGCTTCTGGCTTATAGCCGCAAACAGGCGCTCCAGCCTCGAGTCCTGGACCTTAGCGCACTGATCGGCGAAATCAATGACATGCTCGAGCGGCTGATTGGTGAGGACGTAAGCCTGGCTGTCATTCAGGACGGCGCCTGCCACGTGAAGGGCGACTCCGGGCAGCTCACTCAGGTGGTGATGAACCTGGTGATAAATGCCCGCGACGCCATGCCGCACGGCGGAAAACTGACCGTCGAAGCGCGCTGCGTTTTAAGAGAGAGCGAGGACATCGGCTGCCACACTTTTCGCGCCTCGGGACGATACGTGATGTTGGTGGTCAGCGATACGGGCTGCGGAATGACTCCCGAAGTTCAGTCGCACATTTTCGAGCCTTTCTACACCACCAAGGAGTTCGGCAAGGGGACTGGGCTGGGGCTCGCCACGATCTACGGAATCGTGCAGCAGCACGGCGGCTGGATCGACGTTTACAGCGAACTGGACCACGGCACTACGTTTAAGGTCTACATTCCCGAAGCGTCAAGCGAGACTCCGGCCACAGTTCCCGCGGCGTCCGTGACCGGGACGAAGCGTCTCGCGACCATTCTGGTTGCGGAGGACCAGGCCGCGATCCGCCTGCTTGCCGAGGACGTTCTTTCCGAGGCGGGACACCGGGTGATTACGGCGGCAAACGGCCGCGCGGCCCTGGAACTTGCGCAAGACCACACCGGTGCAATCGATCTTCTGGTTACCGATGTTGTCATGCCCGGCATGAACGGGCCGGAACTCGCCAGCCACCTGAATCGAGCCTGCCCGGGGCTATTGGTTCTGTACACCTCTGGCTACACGGATCACGCTCTTCTGCACGGCGGCGTAATCGAAACGGGGACGGCGTTCCTTCAGAAGCCTTTTTTGCCCCAGGACCTGTTAGCAAAGGTCGACGAGCTGTTGACGAGCAGCCCCCCTGAACCACAGTCTGACCCTTGCTCGTAACGAAGAAGACCGCGTCCCCGGATACGGATACCGGTCAGTAATACCAGTTCCTGAGCCGCACCTCGATCCCCGAACCCTCTAAAGCCTTCTGAAACGCAGCCGGATCGCTGCCCCTGTAATGGTACGGATAGACCACCGCCGGATGGAACGCCCGCACAGCCTCCGCGGCCTCCTCCGGAGTCATTGTGTACGGCAAATTCATCGGAATGAACGCGACGTCGATTTTCGTCAGAGCCTTCATCTCCGGAATGCCCTCGGTATCGCCGGCGATATAGAATCGCTTGCCGCCGTAATGCAGAACGTAGCCGTTTCCCCGGCCCTTGTCGTGATAGAACTTGCCGGGCGAGGGACCGCGCTTCAGGTTGTACATCGGTACCGCCTGAATCCGCCAGTCCTGCCAGATCATCGATTCGTTATTTTTGACCGTCCGAACATTATTAATGGCCTCGTATACCGCATATGGCCCCATGATCACGGTATCCGGCTTGCTGAGTTTGTGGATCATCGCCTCGTCCATATGATCGCCATGAATGTCGGTAATCAGAATCAGATCGGCCTTGGGCAAACCGTCGTAGTTGCCCTGACTCCACGGATCGACGTGAATCACCCTGCCGCCGCCTTCAATCATCATGCTGGCGTGATGAATCACGGTGATCTTAACAGGTCCGGCGCTCGTGGCAAACTCCTCCACCGGCCGCTGCGGTTGAGCGAACGCGGCGGCAACGGCGAGGAGCAGCAGTGCTGAACTGAGTCGCATAGTTACAGAATACCGTTGAGCGTCGCGCTTTCAGGCGCTACAGCCGGTTCGCCTATTCGATGCGGAAAGCTGCCATCTTGTTGACCCCCTCCACCACCCACTGACCGTTACCAATCCTCTCAGCGTTCAAACCGGTGGCACCCGATTGGTTGATGTACATATTAATTCCCTGATTGATCAGGTCTTGCGTAGCGGCGACAAACCAGTAACGGGTTCCCGAGTGCCACTGCGGGTTTGCTCCTATGCCCTGGTTGTCACCGAATCCTCCGACAATAGCGGTGTTTCCATCGGCAGAAAGAGCTGTCGACGCTCCAAACGTGGCCAAACCGATGGCATCGGAAGGGACGAGTTTGTTGCCCTGTTGCGTCCAGGAGTTGTTCGTGCGCGTGAAGTCCAGGCTGCGCCGATGCCGGACGCGTCGTTCGGCGCCCCGGAAAGGAGCTTGTTTCCATCTGCGGAAAGCGCGACTGTTCCACCCTGGCTGGGGCCATTGCCGATAGCGCCAGAGCCAACGAGTTTATCGCCCTGCTGGCTCCAAACATCATTCGTACGCGTGAACACCCAGACTGCGCCCGTCAGGTTCGTGTCATTGGAAGCGCCGATTGCCACAGGCTTTCCGTCGGCTGAACTGGCGATTGTCGGCCCAGGTGCCTGCAACGATGGTGTTGCCATCCGCGGAGAGGGCGAGGGGCCCGACCTCGGTCCAGTCGAAGCCTGCGTCGATATTCGGCTGCTGGCTCCAGGTGCCGTTGGCGCGGGTAAAAACCGCAAGTGTTTTTGTAAGACCGTTGGGGGCTTGCGGATCGCTCCTGGTGGCGAGAATTAATGCGGTGTTGCCATCCCCGGAAAGCACCACGCTGCCATTCAGCAAGACATTTCCCTGTTGGTAAAACTGGCCCGCAGCGTTTGCTGCCGGGACATAAATCAGCACAACGGCTATCAATAGGCGGAAAATAAAACGGGGTTCGAATAGAATTGCCATGCCCGAATCGAGCCTCTGACACAAGTCTATATCCTGGACGTACATGCCTGCTTCGGAGCCGGTAAAGCATAAACCACCGCGAACGGCAATTTACGTGCCCAGAAAAAAGCCGGAGCACACGATGTTACGCACTTCGACGGCTTGGTTACTCGGACTGGTATGTTTGTCGCCTTTTGCAGTAGGGCAGGTGCATGACGCCCGCATCGATAAGCTTGAAAAGGATACGGCACAACTCAAGGCCACTGTTGCGGAGCAGGACCGCAGAATCAATGAGTTGCAGAACACTGTCAAGGCCTTGCAAGCAGCTCTTACGCCCGCGCCAAAGCCGATCCCGGCGCCCACGCCACTCTGGCAGGAGCCATCGAATTGGAACTTGATCCAACCTGGAATGCCAGAAGCGCGGGTGGTGGAGATTCTGGGGCCGCCGACCGGCGTGGACGCGGATACCGACGTGCGAACCTTACGTTATGAGACCGGGTCGTCCGCAACGCGAATTCTGAAGGGCAGCGTAACGCTGACGGACGATCGCGTTACCTCTGCGCAGCCGCCGAAGTTCTAACAGCAGCACCATCCTGCCTCCTTTCTACGCTTGATGCGGCGGCTGTCGTCGAGCACGAACCTGCGCTTCCCCAACTCTGTTTATTTTTCGTTGGAACGTGGAGGGCGTTCCAAATCGTACAACCGTTTCGGAGGCTAGGATGGACATCCAGGACGCTCAAAGCGAAGTGCGGTTTGTTTACATTGGCGGCTTTTGGGGCCAGCTTGTCTCGTCCGTAATCTGGCTGGCGTCCGCAGCGCTAGGCACTTGGGCCACTCCAAAAGCTTCCATTCTGGCGGCCGTCATCGGGGGATTTTTTATCTTCCCCCTCACGCGCATGCTGCTGCGGCTGTCGGGTCATTCCGCAGGATTGAGCAAAGAGAACCAGTTTAATAGCCTGGGGATGCAGGTGGCGTTTGTGCTGCCGTTTTCAATGCTGCTTCTCATACCCGTCGGTCACTACAACTTAAACTTGTTTTTTCCGGCTCTGATGGTCCTCCTGGGAGCGCACTATTTGCCATTCAGTACTCTCTACGGGATGCGCATGTTCCTGTTCCTTGCGGGAATTCTCATCGCTATGGGTGTCGTAATCGCACGCTATTTTTCGGACATTTTCAGCCTGGGCGCCTGGGCCGCCGCACTGGCGCTATTCATTTTCGCCTGGATAGGACGCTCCATCGCGGTGGGTGAGGCCAGAACACACGTGAAAGCCGGCGTCGAAGGCAGGAATTGACTCCTTTCCATTCCTGGGCTTCCGATCTTTACGAATCGCCAGACATGTCAATCCTGCCGCAGCAGGATCATTGGATCAACAGCCAGCGCCTTTTGCGCTGGAATCCACGCAGCCGCGAGCCCCAGCACAAGCATCGTGAGCACGACGCCGCCCAACACCAGCGGATCGTTTGGCGACGCCTGGTACACGATGTGCGAGAGCACCCTCGTTGCCAGGACGCCAAGCAGCAAACCCGCGGCGGAACCCAGCGACAGCAATACAAAGGCTCGCCACAACGCCGCGCGCAGCAGTTGCTTTCGCCGTGCGCCCAGCGCCATGCGAATTCCGAGTTCACGCAGCCGTTTGCTGACGGTATAGGAGGCCATACCGAAGATTCCCGTCACTGCCAGCATTGCGCCGAGCAGCCCGAGCACGCCGAGAGCCACGGCAGCCACCCGTGCGGCAAACAACGCGGAGCCCATTTCCTGGTTCCACGGTTTTATGGCGAAAGGCAACCCGGCATCCAGTCCGTGCATTGCGCGCTCGAGGACCCGGGAGATCTGTTCCTTGTCGCGCGCCGAGCGCACCAGCAGCCAGGTGCCGCTCGACTGCTGCTGCAGAAATGAATAGAACATTGCGGGTTGCTGGTCCTCTGTGAGCGTCCGGTATTTCCCGTTTTCCACCACGCCAACGACTTCCGCCCGCGTTCCACCCCAGAACTTGAAATGCCCACCGACCGCTTTGTCCACGGACCCAAAGACCTTAAGCGCAAATTCTCGGTTCACCAGAGCCACTTTCGGCGCGTTACTGTCGTCGTGCAGCGTCAGGTTTCTTCCCGCCAGGAGGGTCGTTCCTGCAGCTTCCAGGTAGCCTGGCGAGATGTTGTAATTCATGGCATCCGCGGCCACGTTGGTTGGCCGGTAATCGGTCGTGCTATCGGTGTAAACATAGGAGTCGCCGCCGCCGATGCCCAACGGCACGTGGGATATATAGCCCGCAGCCGTCACGCCGGGAATGGCGGCTGCCGCCTCCAGCATTCGCCTCTGCATCCGTGGAATCCGGTCGTCGGTGTAGCCGGCCATGTGCAGGTCGCTCTGTAGGAGCATCACGTTCTGGGGCACAAAACCGAAATTGCTGTGGAGAGATCGCGCCAGGCCGCGTACGGCCACCAGCGAGGATGTCACCAGCACCGCACAGATTGCAATCTGCACCGCTAGTAGAACATCCCTCACCGCGAACTTCCGCTGTCCGTCGACTCGTGAGGCACCGGTGCGAATCACCTGCCACGGATCCGCTCGCATGACCTGCCGCACGGGCGTCATCCCGAACAGCAGTCCGCTGACCAACGCCAGCACCAGCGCCACAATATACGTACCAGCGTCGGGGTTCACGGGCACGTTGATCGGAATATCCGGAATCGGCTGCCAGGCACTCAGCACGTGCAGAATCCCTATGCCTCCTGCGAGTCCCAAGGCTCCCCCGGCAAGCGAAACCAGCACCGCGGTCATCAGCATCTGCCGCAGGACCAATCCGCGAGGCGATCCAAGCGCTAACCGGAGTGCTGTTTCCTTCGCGCGATCTGCCGCCCACGCGGCAAACAAGCTGCCCAGGTTGGCGCACGCCGCCAGCAGAATAAGTCCCGCCAGCAGTGTCAGGCCCAGCATGAAGGCCCGGGCTGGTCCTCCGAGCATGTCACCCACGAGCCCCGGACGCGCCAGTGTGAACTTAATGCCATCATCATCTGTTGGGTAGGTTTTGGTCAGCCACGTTCCAAGCGCATTCAGGTCCGCCGCCGCCTGCGCCGCCGTCAAACCAGGCTTCAGCCGCCCCAATACGAACCCGGAGTGGTTGCCGCGTGCCTGTAGTGCGTTGTAGCCCTCGACAGCGGGCTGCTCGACCATCGGAATCCAAAGCGCCGGCGCAAAGAACAGCTCGGTACCGCGAAACTCCGGCGGCGCTACTCCGATGACCGTAAAGGGATGTTTATTGATCTGCAACATCCGGCCCACCACGGCAGGATCGTCATGAAAACGGCTACGCCAGTATGCGTAGCTCAGTACGGCATAAGGAGCGCTGTTGGGGCCGCGCTCATCGTCGGCGTGAAAGAATCGGCCCAGATAGGGCTGAATACCCAAGGTGTCGAAGTAGTTTCCACTCGCCAGGTACGGCCACGCCGTCGCCGGATAACCGCCGGTGTCCACCCCGACGGGACCCACGATGTCGAAGGACAGCAGGCTCTCAAACGTGCGGTTCTTATCCCGAAGATCGACATAGTCGGGATACGACTGTGATGGGTACTGGAAACGTTGCACCATATAGAGATTCCGCGCGTTCGGCACATTCACGGGCCGCAGCACCAGTGCGTTCAGCACGCTGAACACAACCGCGTTCGCGCCAATCCCGAGCGCCAGTGTGAGGATCGCGGTCACCGCAAATCCCGGCGACTTCCTCAACTGCCGCAATGCCACTTTCAGGTCGTTGGTCATTAGGGCCTTCTGGCAGCAAATACGATGACGCCCGGCACATAGTTCCCCTTGATTCAGCGATCTATGTCTTTTATGAATGCCAACCGCCTATTCCTGGCGGAGCGCCGCGAGACCGGTGATAGTAAAAGGAGGATGGCGGCGGCAAGGATTGTGATCAGTTGCGGCCAAGGACCAGATCCGGTCTGCGTTTCGCAGTCGAAGTGTGCACGTATTGGCTCGCGCGTTCGGTGAGCCGGTGAGGTGGAGTCGGAGCAACAATCATGAAGCGCGAAGTTGAGGCGTCGAGCGAATTCCGCGCGGAGGTGTTGTTGGAATCGTCAATCGCTACGATTCGCGACGTACACTGCCGAGGGAGTTGCAAGGGGCTCAGCGCCGAAGAGTGCGCTGCGAGAACGGAACTTGTGTTCCCGTATCGTGGCGCTTTTGTACGCCATGTCGGGCGCGACAAAGCGGTGGCGGAGGCAAACCAGGTCCTGTTCTTCAATGCCGGCGACGCGTATCGGGTGAGCCATCCTGTCGCGGGCGGGGATGCAAGCCTCTCGATCGCTATTGGTGAATCGGAGTTGCGCGAACTCGCTGGGCGAGGTCTTCTGCACGGGAGGGCGCAGGTCGCGTTTCGCAAACAGCGGATGAGGGTGGATGCGCGGGTTCAATCTCTCGCGGCTTTGTTGCGGCATCGGATGCGCCGGAACTTTGCCGGAACTCTTGAAGCGGAGAGCGTCGTGTTGGCGCTGGTGAGACGCGCGGTTGGGCTTCGGACGCAGCTCGATGCGAGCGGCGGCATGGGCCGGCAACGTTTTGCGGATCGGGCTAAGCTCGCGCTGACGAGCGATCTGTCGCGGCGATGGACGCTGCGGGATGTAGCTTCGGAGGTGGGATGCTCTCCAGTCTATTTGACGCAGATATTTCAGCAGGTGGAAGGCCTTCCTCTTTATCGATATCACCTGCGGTTGCGGCTTGCGCGGGCGCTCGATCTTCTCGCGGAATATGAGGACCTGACCGAGTTGAGCCTGGAGCTTGGTTTTTCAAGCCACAGCCATTTCAGCGCCGCGTTTCGCGCGGTATATGGCAGTACGCCTTCGGATTTCCGGCGCTCTGCGTCGCGCCGCTAGAACGATCTAAAGATTTTGACAGCGCTGGTCTTCGCGGGCGTGCGATTCTGAACGCACTATGACCGATCAGACACGGAAGGCTGAAGAGTTTCGGGCGCTGCATGTGCCTGGGGAACCGCTGGTTCTTTTCAATGTTTGGGATGCAGGAAGCGCGAAGGCGGTAGCGAACGGCGTCGCCAAGGCTCTGGCTACCAGCAGTTGGTCTGTTGCACATGCGAACGGATTTGAGGACGGCGAACAGATGCCGCTGACCTTGGCGATCGACAATCTGCGGCGGATCGTAATGGCGACGGATCTGCCCGTGACCGTAGATCTGGAGAGTGGATACGGTGATGCGCCGGAGGTCGTCGGGGAGACGATCAGGCTTGCGATTGAGGCGGGCACTGTGGGGTGCAACCTGGAAGATAGCTTTCCGGCGACTGGGAAGCTGCGGGAGGTCGCGGACCAGGCGGCTCGATTGCGGCAGGCTCGCGCGGTGGCGGATGGGACGACGGTCCACTTTTTCATCAACGCTCGTACGGACGTGTTTCTTCAGCATCCGCGTGAGGAGCACGGGGATGCCATGGTGGAAGACGCGGTCGCGCGGGCTTGTGCTTATGCCGAGGCCGGCGCGGATGGGCTTTTTGTTCCTGGATTGGCGGATGTTGGGTTAATCGCACGCATTGTGGATCGATGTCCGCTTCCGATTAATGTCATGGTGGATGATGCGACCCTGCCCCTAGCGGTACTTGCGCGACATGGCGTTGCCAGGGTGAGCCATGGGCCGCGCCCGTTCTTGGCGGCGATGAAGGCGCTGGAGAATTTTGGCGCCGATTGATGTGCAGTGATTTGATTCCGGTGCTGGTCGAAAACCGCGATTGAACTGCAAGGCCGTACCGCCGGCCTCAGCCGGCCATGGGCAGCCTGGAGGCTGTGTTACCGCGGTTTTGTCGATGGCGACAGGTTGAAACCTGCTTCTTCGGTCTATTGTTGTTGCTGCTGTTGTTGAACGTCGACGGGATCGGGTTTGGCAGGTTCTTCCCACTGGGGTGCGACGCTCAACTCGATCTCGGGCGGCGATGGCGCATCGGAAAGGGTCACGAGAACGGAGACCGCGAGTTCGCTGGCCGCGCTGCCTTTGAATATCCCTTTGGTTGGGGGAACGTCGGCATAGTCGCGGCCGATTGCGGTGCGAATGTGCCGGTCACCGGCTAACAAGTTATTGGTGGGATCGAACCCTACCCATCCCAGGCCCGGCAAGAGCGTCTCAACCCATGCGTGACTGGCCCCTTCCGAGGAACGATCGGGGGTCTGAACGCGCGGATACAAATATCCGCTCACGTAGCGGCACGGAATCTTCACCAAACGCACCAGCGCTATCATGATGTGCGCGAAGTCCTGGCAAACCCCTTTTCTCGCTTCAATGGCGTGATCGATGGGCGAGTCGACTCGGGTCGCTTTCGGGACATAGTCGAACCAGGCGTGGAGGGAAGCGTTCAATTCCCGCAAAAACGACAAGGGATCATCACGACGTTCGACACGCAGCTCAGCGATGAGGCGCTCGAGTGCCGTGCTTCGATGGGCGAACTGACTCGGCATCAGCATTTCCCAATAATCGCTGCTTGCAACGAGGGCATCCAGTTCATCCCATGCTGCTCCATCCAGAGCCGCGGGCGGTTCATCCTGGCTTTGCACTTCCACGAGCGATTCAGCGATGATGCGAAGCTGCGTGTGCTTGCCGGGGACGTCGAAGTGATGGACGCTGTTGCCCATGTAGTCGCGGTACGAACTAACATGGGCGCGCGGATCCACCCGAAGCTGAAAGCTGAGGCAACGCTGCGAAGCCTCAGTGCGGGGATGCATGCGCACTTCCATGAGGCTCTCGCTCACGGGCGCGTCGTAGCGAAACTGAGTGATGTGTCGAATGGAGTAAAACATCAGGCGTTGAGAGCGGCCTCCACAGGATAGGTGATGTAGGTCTGGTAGAGCGAGTTGTACACCTGCAGACACTGGCGCCGCACAGTGTCGAGATACGATTGCAGGCCTGCGCTCATGATCTCGTCCATCTGGCCGTATGCCAGGGTGGCCTGCATACGGCCGACGATTCGCTCGACGCGCGATGCGCGGCGGCTGGAGGCTTCCTCTCCGATCTGTTTCAACGATGTCGCCAACGCATCGGCGGCAAACCGAATGGAGTGCGGAAAAACCGGGCTTAGCACCAGAAACTCAGCGATGCGGTCCGGACGCAAGTCGGCTGTATAGGCCTTGCAATAGGCTTCGAACGCCATGCAGGATTGCAGCAGACCGATCCACTCCAAAGTCTCGAGATCGACCTGCGTATCGTTGTGGAAGGCCCGAAAATGGACGCTAACGAGGGTTGAGACCGCGGCGGCGCGTTCCAGATAGCGGCCAGCCTGAATGAACTGCCACCCCTCGCCGTGCGTCATCGTCGAGTCGGTCACGCCCTGGAAAAGGTAGGTGCCTTCCAGAATGGACTGCAGGAAATCGCGAACATCGCCCTTGTGGTTGGTATTCTTCACCGCGTGGAACAGGCGATTCAACTGCTCCCACATTTCGGAGCTGACCTGTTCGCGCACTTGACGGGCGTTATCGCGGGCGGCCGTGACGCACGAGACGATCGACGACGGATGGGCGGCGGCCTGGATCAACGGCTTCACGACATCGTCGGCAGCCCAGTTCTCGACGTCCTCGATGCCGAGCGACTTGAGAACACGCGCCCAGTGGCTGGCATCGGTTCCGGCGCCGCGTTCGAGCATCAGGTAGAGCTGCGCGTTCAGCACGCGGGCGGTGTGTCCGGCCCGCTCCAGGTAACGGCTCATCCAGAATAGACTGTCGGCAACGCGGGAAAGCATCAGTGCAACACCCAGGTGTCCTTGCTACCACCGCCTTGCGAGGAATTCACCACCAGCGACCCTTTGCGCAGGGCCACACGCGTGAGGCCGCCCGGCACGACGGTCACCTTATCGCCGAACAAGATGTAGGGACGCAGATCGACGTGGCGAGGCTGGATGGTTCCATCGATGATGCAAGGGGCCCGAGAGAGGAGGATCGTCGGCTGTGCGATGTAATTCCGCGGATCGGACTCGACGTGACGGCGGAACTCCTCGCGCTGCGCGGCGGTGCTCTGGGCCCCGATCAGCATCCCATAGCCACCCGATTCGCCAACGGCTTTCACAACAAACCGGTCGAGATTCGCGAGGACGTGCCGGCGCTGGGACGTGTTGGACATCTGGAATGTCTCCACATTGTTGAGAACCGGGTCCTCGCCCATGTAGTAGCGGATGATCTGGGGCACATAGGCATAAACAGCCTTGTCATCCGCGACTCCGGTGCCGAGGGCGTTGGCCAGGCTGACATTGCCAGCGCGGTAGGCGTTGAAGAGTCCAGGCACGCCGAGCGAGGAGTCGGCGCGGAAGGCCAGCGGGTCCACGAAGTCGTCGTCGATGCGTCGATAGATGACGTCGACGCGGCGCAGGCCGGTGGTGGTCCGCATGTAGACGACATTGTCGTGAACCACGAGGTCGCGACCTTCGACGAGTTCGACGCCCATTTGCCGCGCGAGGAAGGCGTGCTCGAAATACGCCGAGTTGTAGACGCCGGGTGTCAGGAGCGCGATGGACGGCTCCAGGCATCCCTGGGGAGCCAGCGAGCGCAGCGTGGCCAGCAACGCCTGGCTGTAATGTTGAATCGGCTGCACGCCGCATTTCCGGAACAAATCCGGAAAAATCCGTTTCATCACCTGGCGGCTGACCAGCATGTAGGAAACGCCGCTGGGAACCCGGAGGTTGTCTTCGAGCACGACGAACTCTCCGGAGGTTGTCCGTATCAGATCGGTGCCGGCAACGGTGACGTAAGCATCGCGCCGCACCTGGAGACCGCGCATCTGGCGGCGGAAGTGTCTACAGCTATGGACCAGCTCGCGCGGGACGACGCCATCATTCAGGATGCGGCCCTCGTGATACAGGTCCTTGAGGAAGAGATTGAGAGCGGTGATTCTCTGGACGAGTCCCCGCTCGATGCAGGCCCATTCCGCTGCGGTGAGAATTCGCGGCAGCAGGTCGTTGGGAAAGATGCGCTCCGTTCCCTCCTCGCGGCCGTAGACCGTGAAGGTGATGCCTTGATGGAGGAAGGACTGATCGGCTATTTGCTGGCGGCGACGTAATTCATCGGCGGGTAGTTCGAGAAGCGCATCGTACACGTGGCGGTAATGCGGGCGCACGCTACCGGCGCCGTCAAGCATCTCGTCGTAGGCTTGATCCAATTCGTATTGTCGAAGAAACGCCGGTAAACCCGGCCCGCCTGCTATGCCTGTCATCTTCCTCGTTGCTCCTCTTCGAACGGGGAAGGAAGTCGTGACTGGAAGCTAGTGTATCACTGCTTCCGGGAAGACCTATGCGTTTCTACTGTCCGCCGAAGGGCCATAGATGGCGGGGACGGAAGCGCCCATCGGCCGCAGGTATGCCGACAATTGGCCGCGATCGTGGATAGCGTCGAAGAGGATGAACCACAAGAACTGTCCGACGGGCTGTTCCGATACAACCTTGCCGTTGTAGTAGAACTGAGCGACCCGCTTCCAGGAGTCTTCATCCATCTTCGAGACAGCATCGGTCAAGTCGTTCGAGAGTTGCTCGAAGAGCCGCAACATCTCGTCGAGCGGTGGAGGCGGCTCGACCTTCCACTCGGCTTTGAATTGAGTGGCGGCATCCAGGCATGATTTGAGTTCGTTCGTGAGCGTCCATATCACCTGTTCCGCCGACGGCGAGCGATCATGCGGCTTATAGCCGAGCCGGTCGGCTGGAATTGCCTGCAGAACGCGGAGGAAGACTGGAAGTTCCGCCTTTCGACGTTCAATGTAGAATTCGCGTAATGTCATATGCACCTCTTCTCCACTTGCTTTCCAGCGGGCGCTCGCAACATCATGAGTATAACCCATGACGAGAGCGGCAACCAAACCATATGGCGATCGCTAAAGACTTCCGCTTCATCGGGCGGTTGTGCCTGGACTTCGCCCAGACCGGCGATATGGGATTTGGAACCCGCTTTGAACGGCTCACTTCGCCCGCGGAGCTGCAACGATGGCTGTCACTCAGCGCGCTGCAGCTTTCGACGGTGAAGATCACGGCTAACGATCTCGAACGCGCTAAGAAGCTGCGGGGAGCGATTTGGCGAGCCGCCGAAGCCGTTCTCTCGAACGCGGCTCCGGCGGGCGCCGACATTCGCCTGATCAATGGCATCGGCGGCGGTCCTTGCCTGGCGAGGGAGCTCGATTCGGAAGCGAGAGCGATGCGCTGGCGGCGGCCCACTGCGGCCGCGGCGTTCGCGACTATCGCGCAGGATGCTGTCCTGCTCTTTGGAGACGAGGTTCAGCGCGGGCGACTCCGCCGCTGCGAGAATTCGGGTTGCCGGGCGATATTCTATGACGACTCACGACCCGGCCTGAGGCGCTGGTGCGCATCGAACCGCTGCGGCGACCGGGTTCGCGCCCGGCTTTACCGCGAGCGTCGACGGCAGTGAGCGTCAGCCCTTACGCAGCGATGGCAACGTCGGCAGGTCCTTGATGTTCCAACCGCCGCCCAGCGCTTTGATGAGAAGCACGCTCGCGTCCATGCGCCGGCGTTGGATATCGATCTCATTGCGCTGGTTCGTCAGGGCGGTGGTTTGGGCGGTTATCACTTGCAGATAATTGTCCACTCCGCCCTGATATCGATTGATGAAGATCTGGAGCGCCTCTTCGGCTGAAGCGACGGCGCTGCGTTGCTGCTTCTCTTCGTTCTCCAGAATGCGCAACGCGGCGAGGCTGTCTTCGACTTGCTGAAACGCCGTCAGCGTCGTTTCGCGATAATTTGCGACCGCTGCGTCGTACGAGGCGACGGCGGCATCAGAACCGGCATGGCGGCGTCCCGCATCGAATAGCGTCTGCGCGAGAGATGGGCCGACAGCCCAGAAACGGCTCGGCCAGTTCAGCCAGTTGAGAATCGAGCTGCCTTCGATACCGGCTGAGGCGCCCAGGGTCACCGTCGGAAAGAATGCCGCACGCGCAATTCCGATCTGTTCGTTGGCTTCCTCGATGCGGCGCTCGGCCGCGGCTACGTCGGGACGGCGCTCCAGGAGCTGCGAAGGCAATCCGACCGGTACGGCGGGAGGCGTAGTCCCGAGCGGCGCCGCAGCCAGGCTGAATTGCGCCGGCGGCTTGCCGAGCAGAGTGGCAATGGCGTGTTCGTACTGCGCGCGCTCGACGCCGATGTCGGTCTGCTGTGCGGTCGCGGTATCGAACTGAGTTTGCGCCTGCGCAACGTCGGATTTAGGCACTGCCCCGCCCTCGAAGCGGTTTTGCGTGAGCCGCAACGCGTCTGAATACGCCTTTACGGTGTCGTCGAGGAGCTGCTTCTGAGCGTCGGCGGCTCGCAGCTCAAAATAATCGTACGCGAGCTCCGCCTGAATGCTCAGGGTGGCGGTTGCGAGATCGGCGGCTGTCGCCTGTGCTTCCTCGCGCGCCGCGTTCACGGTACGCCGCACGCGACCCCACAGGTCGACCTCATACGACAGATCGAATGGCAACGTGAAGTCGCCGGTAGACGATGGCCGCAGCGGGAAATAGGGGCGATTTGCGGATTCGCGGACGGACGCAATGCCCGGGGTTGTGGAAATCGTGGGGAATTCGGAAGCGCGATTGAAGCGAATCAGGGCGCGTGCCTGGCGGAAGCGCGCTTCGGCGATTTTCAGATTCTGGTTTCCGGTCACGGCCTGTTCTTCGAGCGCGGTCAGTTGGGGATCAGCGAAAGCTTCCCACCAGTTCGGAGGCAAGGCCGGTGCGCCGGGTTGCGCGAACTTCCAGTCCTTCGTCTCTTTGAAGCTGTCCGGTGGCGCTTCCTTGAAAGCAGCCGGCACCTGCACATCGGGCTTCTTATATTTCGGGCCAACCATGCAGCTTGACAGCAGGAATGCCGCTGCGATGAGAGCCGCCCGGATATGATGCTTCATTCTGCCTCCTTCGCCGCCAGTCGAATCGGCGCGCCGCTTTCGAGGGAATCGGAAGGATCGAGGATGATCGAGTCGGAGGCCCGCAAGCCCGACACAATCTCGACATTCGCACCGTAATCCCGGCCGATGGTCACCGGGACAAGGTCAGCGCGGCTGCCGTGCACCACGCCGACTCGCAAGCCTTCGCGCCGGAACAGAAGCGTGTTGGCGGGGATGGTGACGGAGCGGATGGTCAAGGGAAGTTTGAGATGAACCGATATGTATGCTCCGGGCAGGAGCAATCCTTCGGGATTGTCGACATCCACCTCCGCCAGCAAGGTACGCGATGACGGGTCGATGGCGCTCGAGTTTCGCGCCAGACGTCCGTGAAACACGCGCCCGGGGTACTCGTCGAGGGTGAGCGTCGCGGTCGCACCCGGACGGGCAGCGTGAGAGTAGACTTCGGGAACCGGGACGAACACCCGCAGAGTTGCAATCGACGCGAGATGGAACAACTCTTTGCTCTGCGCCGCGGAGCCGGCATCGATCAGCGCGCCGATGTCGGTACTGCGAGCCGTGATGACGCCATCAAACGGCGCGTACACCTTCTCGAACGACTGCAATTGCTCGAGGCGCCGCACATTGGCGGCGTTCGAATCGACGGTGGCTTTCTGGGCGTTCATATTTGCGACCGCCTGATCGGTCTCCTGTTTTGAGACGGAGTTGCTTTTCAGCAGAAACTGCCAGCGGTCGGCGGTGGTTTTCGCGAGATCGTAGTTGGCGTTGGCGGTGACCAGTTGCGCCTGGGCCTGCTGCAGTTGCTGATCGACTTCCGGCGTTTCGATCTCGGCGAGCAGGTCGCCCTTCCTGACGCGGGCTCCGATGTCGAAATACCAACGCGCGAGATAGCCGCTGGTGCGGGCGTAGATAGGGGAATCGGTGAAGGCCTGGGTGTTACCCGGCAGGACGATTTCCTGTACCGGAGCTGCGAGCTGGGGATGAACCACACGCACGATGGGCGTCGCCGCCTGTTCGGTGTTGTGCGCGAGCTCGGCGCTCGCCGCCGTCCGCGCTTGAATTCCATTGTGGATCCCAAATCCCAGGGCTCCCGCGGCGGCCAGCGCGAAAATGACTGGACTGAGCCAGCGCTTCACGTGCGTGTTTCTCAGTTTCGGGCTTGTTTGTAGGTTCTGGTTTTCTTCGGTTGTCATGATGTTCTCCGATTGATCGGGGCATCTTCTTCTTCCGCAGTCTTCGTGAATTCGCGGACGCGAGAGCCATGCACGATTGCGAACACCGCGGGTACAAATGCCAGGGTTGCCAGAGTCGCGCAGATCAGGCCTCCGATGACGGCGCGTCCAAGCGGGGCGTTTTGCTCGCCGCCTTCTCCCAGTCCCAGCGCCATCGGAATCATGCCGATGATCATGGCCAGGGCGGTCATTAGCACGGGACGGAAGCGCGTGGCGCCCGCTTCGATGGCTGCTTCCAACGCGTCGCCGTGTTCGGCAAGCCGATCCTTGGCGAATGCGACTACCAGGATGCTGTTCGCCGTGGCCACGCCCATACACATGATGGACCCCATCAGCGCTGGAACACTGAGAGTCGTTCGCGTGAGGAACAGGAACAGCACGATGCCGGCGAGAGCGGCCGGCAGAGCGGTGATAATCACAAACGGGTCGAGCCAGGACTGGAAATTCACGACGATCAGCAGATAGACGAGGACGATTGCGAATCCCAATCCCGCCAGCAGGCCGATATAGGATGTCCGCATGGTGTCCAGTTGGCCACGTACCGTGATGAAGCTGCCGCGCGGGAGGGATTTGCGATTGGCGTCGACGATTCGGGAGATATCGCGGCCGGCTGCACCCAGGTCACGATCCTGCACGGCGGCGTAGAGATCCACAACACGGCGGATGTTGTAGTGGTTCAGCACCGCCATTTCGTTGGAGCGCGAGATGGATGCGACGTCGGCCAGGATCTCGGGCCGCGGCGCGGCAGGAGCGTTGATCGGAATGTTTTGCAGATCCTGCAACGATTGGATCGCGTACTGCGGAGTCTGTTCGACGAGGTTGTAGCTCACGCCGTTCTGCCAGTTCAGGAAGAAGGTCGGCGTCACCTGGAAGCTGCCGCTGAGCGAAACCAGCAGGCTGTTGGCGACATCGCGCGGAGAATAGCCGCCCTCAGCCGCCTTCGTGCGGTCGACCGCGATGTGAAACTTGGGGTAGTCGAAATTCTGCTGCATGCGGGCGTCCACGACGCCCGGAACGTGGCGCATCTGCTCGAGAATATGGTCCGCAACCACGCGGTTGGCGTCGACATTTGCGCCGTCGATCTGGATGTCGACCGGTGCAGGCAATCCGAAATTGAGAATTTGCGTCACGATGTCGGCAGGCAGAAAGTAGAACGTCACGCCGGGGAATTCCTGCGGCAGCTTCTTGCGCAGGTCGCGGATATAGGCGGCCGTGGGATGGTGCTGCTCGCCGAGCGAAACGAAGATGTCCGCATCGGCGTTTCCAATCAGTCCGTTCGTGGAGCGCATGAAATTTAACTGGCTGACGGGGAAACCCATGTTGTCGAGAATGCTGCTGACCTCGGACCGCGGAATCTCGCGGCGAACGGAATCTTCCACGAAGTCGCAGAGTTTCGCGGTTTCCTCGATGCGCGTTCCGGTTTTGGCGCGCAGGTGCAGGATGAACTCGCCGGCATCGGTGTTCGGGAAGAAATCCTGACCGAGCCAGGGCACCAGGAAGAAAGTGCTCGCGCAAAGCGCAAGGAAGATCGTGACAAACGCCACTCGGCGGTACACGAGCGTGGTCAGCAGGAGCTGATAGGCGAGACGCAGCCGGTCGAACGCGCGTTCGAAGGTCCTTTGAAACCAGACCAGGGGATTTCGAGATTCGCGATTGGGGTGGCGCACTCTCAGCAGGTACATGGCGAGGGTCGGCACCAGGGTTCGGGACAGAATGTACGACGCGATCATCGCGAAGATTACCGCTTCCGCCAAGGGCACGAAGAGGTAACGCGCCACGCCCGAGAGGAAGAACATCGGAAGGAAGACGATGCAGATGCACAGCGTCGAGACTAATGCGGGGACCGCGATCTGGCCCGCTCCTTGATAGATCGCCTGGCGCAGATCCATGCCCGATTCGAGATAGCGCTCGATGTTTTCGATGGTGACCGTGGCGTCGTCGACGAGAATGCCGACTGCCAGCGCCAGGCCACCCAATGTCATGACGTTGATGGTTTCGTGCAGGAGGCCGAGGACAACCACCGAGCTAAGAATCGAAAGCGGGATCGATATCGCGATGATCAGCGTGCTGCGCCAGCTTCCGAGGAATATGAGGATCATCAGGCCGGTCAGACACGCGGCGATGATTGCTTCGCGAATGACACCGTTGACAGCGGCGCGCACAAAGATGGACTGGTCGCCCAGCGGTTGGATCTTCAACTCCGGCGGCAAGGTCGTCTGAATGCGCGGCAGAAGTTTGCGGATACCGTTCACCACGTCGATGGTCGAGGCATTGCCGGCCTTCAGAACCGTGACCAGCGCGCTGCGTTTTCCATCCTGACGCACTACATTGGTTTGCGGCGCGAATCCATCGCTCACCTGGGCCACGTCGCGGAGATAGATGGTGGCACCATTGGCGACCTTCACCGGGAGGTCGTTCAGTTCGGCTACGGTGCGTGGAGCGGCGTTCAGGTCGACGTCGTACTCGAACTGGTCGATCTTCGCCGTGCCGGAGGGAAGAACGAGGTTCTGCGCGTTGACTGCCGCCACCACGTCCGCGGGGGCGATTCCCTTGGCTTGCAGGAGCTGGGGGTTCAGCGAGACCATCACCTGGCGCTGCTTGCCGCCATAGGGAAATGGAACCGCCGCGCCCGGCACGGTGACCAGTTGGGTGCGCAGAAAATTCAGTGCGATGTCGTTGAGTTGAGATTCGGTGAGGCCGTTGCCCGAGAGTGCGAGCTGCAGAATCGGGACACTCGACGCGCTGAAGTTGATGATGAGGGGCGGCTGCGTTCCCGCGGGCAACTGGCGCAGAATCGTCTGGGACGCGGCGGTGACCTGCGCGTTGGCCGTATCGAGGCTGGCGCCGGGCTGCAGGAAAATCTTCACCACGGCAGCGCCATTCACGGTAGTCGACTCGATGTGCTGGATGTTATCGACCAGCGTGGTGAGGACGCGTTCGTAGACAGTCGTGATGCGCCCTTCCATTTCTTCGGGATTTAAGCCGGTATAGGTCCACGAGACGGCAATCACCGGAATATTGATATCGGGGAAGATGTCCGCCGGCATGCGCAGGATCATGACCGGACTGATGATCAGAATCAATAAGGCCAGAACGATGAACGTATAAGGCCTATTTAATGCAACTTTGATGATCCACACGTCGTAGATCCTCTCTACTGAGCGTTTAGATGGGTGAAATGGCGCAAGGAATCACAGTTAATTCAGCGAAGAGCTATCGGAGAAACCGATAGACTTGTAACATGGACCTGCGTCACCTCCGCTACTTCTGCGCCGTCGCGGAATATCAGGGATTCAGCCGCAGTGCGCGGGCGCTGCACGTATCGCAATCGGCCATCAGCGAACAAATCTCGGATCTGGAGCGAGAGCTTGGCGTCGCACTGCTGGTGCGCGGACGCCAAAAGACACAGCTCACGCTGCAGGGTGAGGTTTTTGTCCAGGAGGCGAAAAAGTTGCTGGCGGCGGCGGATCACGCGGTGGAAACGGTGCGAAGATCGGCGCGGGGTGAGATCGGGACACTGAACATCGGGTTCTTCAACGGAGGAACCGGTCCGGATGTGCCGTCGATTATCAAAGATTTCCGCCGGCTGCATCCGGGCGTTCGTGTTGGCGTTGTGGACATACTGCCCGGGCTGCAATCGAACGCCTTGACGGATGGAACGCTGGATGTGGGATTTACACGGCCGCTCGAAACGCCTTTCGATCAGCTTCTTCGCTCGGAGCTCTTGTATCTCGATCCCCTGGTCGCGGTGTTTCCCAAGGATCATCCGTGCGCGCCAGGGCCGGTGAATTTGAAAACACTATCTCGAGAGCGATTCGTACTTGTGGCGCGCGAATCGTCTCCGTCGTTGTTCGGGAGAATCCTGGCATTGTGTTCGGAGGCCGGATTCTCGCCGCACATCGTGAGCACGGGCGCGGCTTGGGCCAGCGTGGCCCTGCTTGTGGAAGCGGGCGAAGGAATCGCCATTCTGCCGAGCAACCTGCAGCACGGCGCATCCAGAAACCTGGCGTTTTGCCGGCTGACAAATCCGCGCGCGACGATTGGCCTCGTGATGGCGTGGTCACGTCAGCGGGAAGGTCCCGTGCTGCACTCGTTCCTCAGCCTGGTTCGCGGCTATAAGAGCTGGCCGCGAATCGACGGCGGGGCGGGCCGGCCGAAGAAGTAGAAAGGCAATATGATGGGCACAAGCATGAATAGACGACGGATGTTGTCTGAGTGCGCCGGGGGGTTTGCCCTGGCGGCTCTGGCGCCACGTTTCGCGTCCGCGTTCCAGACGCCGAGTCCGCAGCCTCTTGAAGACAGCCGCTATGGGCTGGTGGTCACGACCGAGTCCAATCCCTGGCGACAGGGGGCGATCTTAAAACCCGCGTTCAGTTTTGAGATGCTCAACCTCAATATCGAGCCGGAGAAAACGCTTCCGACCGGGGCAGCTATCGACGGATTCGGCGCCTGCTTCAACGAACTCGGCTGGACGTCGCTTCAGGCGCTCGGGGAGGCGGATCGCGAGAGCGTGTTGCGGGAGTTCTTCGATCCCGCAGCGGGAGCGCGTTTCACGTATTGCCGGATGCCGATCGGCGCCAACGATTTTGCGACGGAGGCCTACAGCTACGACGAGACCGACGGCGATTTCGACCTGAAGCATTTCAGCATCGACCACGACCGTCGGACGCTGATTCCGTTTATTCAGGCGGCGTTGCGGTACCAGCCGAAGCTGCGATTGTGGGCTTCGCCATGGAGTCCACCAAGCTGGATGAAGCGCAATCACTTTTACGCCGAGTCGAAGGCCTATCCGGGGCAGAAGGACAACGGCATCCGCCCGGACCAGGTGGGGCACGAAGGCGAGGATATGTTCATTCAGGACCCGCGCTACTTCGCAGCGTACGCTCGCTACTTCGGGCGCTTCATCGACGCTTATCAGGCCGAAGGAATCCGTGTCGGCATGGTGATGCCTCAGAACGAGTTCAACTCGGCGCAGAATTTCCCTAGCTGCACCTGGACGCCTGAGGCGCTTGCCCGCTTCCTGCACGACCTGGGTCCTGAGATGCAAAAACGCGGCGTCGATGTATTCTTTGGAACGCTCGAACGCGGCAATCCGAGAATGCTCGAAACCGTCATGGCGGACAAGGAGGCTGCTCGCTTCGTCAAGGGTGTCGGTGCGCAGTGGGCGGGAAAGAATGCCCTGCCGGCGATCCATGTCAAGTATCCCGGTCTAGTGATCTATCAATCCGAGCAGGAGTGCGGATTCGGCGAGAATAGCTGGGCGTACGCCGGTTATTGCTGGCACTTGATGAAGCATTACTTTCGAAGCGGCGCGACGGCGTACATGTACTGGAACATCTCCACCGCGAAGGGCGGCATGAGCACCTGGGGGTGGCCGCAGAACTCGCTGGTCAGCGTGGATCGGGCTGCGAAAACATTCCATTACAATCACGATTATTACCTGCTTAAACATGTCTCGCATTTTGTCGAGGTTGGTGCTCGCAGTTTGGCGGTGAGTGGGACTTGTGACGATGCGTTGGCCTTCAGGAATCCGGATGGCGGGTGTGTGGTGGTGGTGCGAAATGAGCTATCGCATCCGCAGTTGGTACAAGTGCAGGTGGGTGAGCGAGCTGTGGCGATCAACCTGCCGGCGGACTCGATCGGGACCCTGACGGTGAAAGCGGGCTAGCGGGCAGGCGAAACCGCCTGCCCCACCTTTGATATAGTGTTGCTGGAGCACTCCCGGCGGCGCTCTCCAAATCACGTGCAACTGTCGCGTCCCGTGATCTCCGGGACGTCGTTTGCGCAAAATGGAGGCGCATTGTGAGGCTTCATCCCGTAGACATAGCGATTATCTTCGCATTTCTATTCACTTCCGTCCTGGTCGGCTACTGGGTTTCGCATCGCGCATCACGCGACACCAAGGCCTATTTTCTGGGCGGCAACACTCTTCCCTGGTATGTCCTGGGCGTGTCAAACGCGTCGGGTATGTTCGATATCGCCGGCACCATGTGGCTGGTTTACCTGCTCTTCATTTACGGCATGAAGAGCGTGTGGATTCCATGGTTGTGGCCGGTATTTAATCAGATTTTCCTGATGGTGTACTTATCCGGGTGGTTGCGGCGTTCAAATGTGATGACCGGCGCGGAGTGGATTCAGACACGATTCGGCAAAGGCCGCGGCGCGCAACTCTCACATCTTATCGTGGTGATTTACGCCCTGGTCAGCGTGATCGGGTTCCTGACATACGGCTTCAAGGGAATCGGCAAGTTTGCCGTCGACTTCCTGCCATGGGGGCTCAGCGCGAATCAATATGCATTGATTTTGATGGGCATCACGACTTTCTATGTGGTGAAGGGCGGGATGTTCAGTGTCGTGATTACCGAGGTTTTGCAATTCGCAATTCTTTCCGTCGCTTCGATCGCCATCGGAATCATCGCGATCTCGCGTGTTCCGGCCGAGACGCTCGCGCGCGTGATCCCGGCGGGATGGGACCAGATATTTTTCGGCTGGCACCTGAATCTCGACTGGTCGCAACTGATCGCGGCGGCGAACTCGCGAATCGAGCAGGACGGCTATTCATTGTTTGGGATCTTCTTCATGATGATGCTGTTCAAGGGCATCCTGATCAGCGCTGCCGGTCCGGCGCCGAACTATGACATGCAGCGCATTCTGTCCACAAAGAATCCGCGAGAGGCCTGCATGATGAGCGCGGTTGTGAACGTGGTGTTGAACGTACCGCGTTATTTCATGATTGCCGGCCTGACCATCCTTGCTCTTGTGTTCTTCAGCGGTCAGATCCGTTCCATGGGCACGAACATGGATTTCGAAATGGTGCTGCCGGAAGCGCTCAGCAGGTTTGTGCCGGCCGGGTTGCTTGGCCTTCTCATGGCGGGATTGCTGGCCGCCTTCATGTCGAACTTCGCCGCGACAGTGAACGCCGCACCCCCGTATCTGGTTAATGACATTTACCGCCGCTACATCAATCCGCATGCAAGCGAGCGGACATATGTGCGAATGAGTTATCTCGCCTCGTTCGGAGTGGTGGTTCTGGGTATCTCATTCGGCTGGTTTGTGCACTCCATTGACACGGTGATCAAGTGGATCGTGTCAGCTCTATGGGGCGGCTACACGGCTTCGAATGTTCTGAAGTGGTATTGGTGGCGATTCAACGGATTTGGCTATTTCTGGGGGATGGTGACAGGGATTGCCGCGTCGATGATCGTTCCTCTGGCGCTGCCGAACGTCTCGGCGTTGAATTCGTTTCCTATTATTTTGGTGATTTCACTGATCGGGAGTTTCGTCGGGACTATGATGACGCCCGCGGAAGACGAGACGGTGCTGAAGGATTTCTACCGGCGCGTTCGCCCCTGGGGTTTCTGGGGACCGATCCGCGAGAAGGTGATGCGGGAGCATCCTTCATTTCAGCCCAACCCCGATTTCTGGCGCGACATGTTCAACATTGTTGTCGGCGTCGCGTGGCAGACCAGCCTGGTCGCTCTACCTGTCTATGTCGTAATCCGGCGAATGGACAATGCGGCTATTGCGCTGGGAGTTGTTCTGGTTACTTCGACGATCCTGAAGTTCACGTGGTATGACCATTTGAAGACGATGGAGGCTCAGGAAATGCGCCCGGCGCCGGTCGTGACGCCTAGCCGGGCGGCATAATGAGTGTTTCAGAAGCGATTAGCGATTCGCTTTCAGCGATCAGCTTTCAGCCAAACCGCGCGGGTTGAAAGCTGACCGCTGATTGCGATGGGTATGTGTGAGCGAGTTTCAGAAATGGCTTACTTCGTTACAGCGTCGATGTGACTGAGTTCGTCAGCGTTGAAGTTAAGATTGCGCAGTGCTCCCACGCAGTCGTCGATTTGTTCGGGCTTGCTCGCGCCGACTAAAGCGCTCGCCATTGCCGGCTGGCGGAGCACCCATGCGATTGCCATCTGGCTCAGCGATTGGCCGCGGCCGCGCGCGAGTTCATTCAGTGCACGGACTTGAGCCATCCGGTTTTCGGTAACGTCGGACGATTTCAAGAATGTTCCGGGCTTCGACGCGCGGGATCCCTCGGGAATGCCTTCGAGGTAGCGGCCCGTCAACAATCCCTGCGCCAGAGGTGAGAAGGCGATGCCGCCGATTTCGTGCTCTTCGAGCACGGCAAACAACCCCCGTTCGGAATCGCGCACGAACATGGAGTACTTCATCTGATGGATCAGGCATGGCGTTCCGAGTTGGCGCAACACGCCGGCGGACTTCGCGGTCAATTCGGGTCCGTAGTTCGAGATGCCTGCATACAGAGCTTTGCCGGATCGCACCGCCTGATCGAGGGCTGACATGGTCTCCTCGATCGGGGTGTCGGGGTCGGGACGGTGCGAATAGAAAATATCGACGTAGTCGAGCCCCATGCGTTTGAGGCTCTGGTCGAGGCTCGCCAGCAGGTATTTGCGCGAACCCCACTCACCGTACGGTCCGGGCCACATCAGGTAGCCGGCTTTTGTCGAAACGATCAGCTCGTCGCGATAGCCGGCGAGGTCGACCTTCAGAGCACGGCCGAAGTTCTCCTCAGCCGAGCCCGGCGGCGGACCATAGTTGTTGGCCAGGTCGAAATGCGTGATGCCCAGGTCAAACGCGCGCCGCAGCATGGCGCGCATATTTTCGAAAGTGTCAACGCCCCCAAAGTTGTGCCAGAGGCCAAGAGAAATGGCGGGCAGGCGCAGACCGCTGCGCCCGCACCGCCGGTATTCCATGTTGTCGTAACGTTTGTCGTTCGCTTCGTACAAAACGGTCTCCTCACTATTCGATGGTCGCCTGGATACGGACTTCGGCTTGGCCTTGGGGCGGCAGAGGTACAAGGTTGCCGTCGTGGGCCTGTCCCTCAACAGTGAGCGTAACGCGATTGCCGGGTCCGCTTCGGTGGATGGTGATGTCGAAGCGCACGCCGCGGAAAAGACGGACTACGTGGAACCCTGCCCAGCGCTCGGGAATCACCGGCGCCACGCGGAGTCCGCCATATTCCGGCCGGATGCCAAGGATCCATTGCGTGATGGCATAGTAGTTCCACGCGGCGGTTCCGGTCAGCCACGAGTTCTTCGCTTCACCATGGGTTGGCGCGTCGCGGCCGGCGATCATTTGCGCGTAGACGTAGGGCTCGCAGCGATGCACATCACTGATCGCCTCGCGCGCCGAAGGATTGATGCGCGAGTAGTAATCGTGCGCGAAGTCGCCGCTGCCTGCCATCGCCTCCGCGATGATCACCCAGGGGTTGTTGTGGCAGAAGATACCGGCGTTTTCCTTGTAGCCGGGCGGGTACGAGGAGATCTCGCCGAGATGCAGGTAGTAGCGCGAAAAGGCCGGCTGCTGGAGCATGATTCCATGCGGAGTCGCGAGATGCTTGCGGACCGAATCGAGGGCACGGCGCGCGCGGCCATCCTCGAGGCCGACGCCGGCCAGTACACAAAACCCTTGCGTCTCGATGAAGATTTTTCCCTCGGCGCACTCTTTCGAGCCGACCTTGTTGCCGAAATCGTCGTAGGCGCGGATGAACCAGTCGCCATCCCAACCGTGCTCGCGAATGGTCTGCTCCATGCCTGCGACTTCCGCAAGGTATGCAGCGAACTGATCGGCGTCGCCACGATGCTTCGCGATATCCGCCAGTTCCTTGCCGGCCAATACGAATAAGCCGGCGATGAAGACCGACTCGGCCACCGCGCCTTCCTTGTTCGTCGTGGTTTGGAACGATTGCCCGGGCGTATCGGAAAAGCAATTCAAGTTGAGGCAGTCGTTCCAATCCGCGCGGCCGATTAACGGAAGCCGGTGCGGGCCCAGGCGATCGAGGGTGTAGCGGAAGCTGCGCTGGAGATGTTCATAAAGCGGTTGCTCGGAACCCGGCTCATTGTCGTAGGGCACGGGATGATCGAGGATCGTCCAATCGCCAGTTTCCTTGAGGTAGGCAGCAACGCCCAGAATGAGCCAATGCGGGTCGTCGTTGAAGCCGCTGCCGACGTCGTTATTACCCTTCTTCGTCAGGGGCTGGTATTGATGGTAGGCTCCTCCGCTCGGCAGTTGCGTCGCGGCGAGATCGAGTATTCGCTCGCGCGCGCGATCGGGAATCATGTGTACGAATCCGAGTAGATCCTGGTTCGAATCGCGGAAGCCGAGGCCGCGGCCGATGCCGGATTCGAAGAATGACGCTGATCGCGACATGTTGAAAGTCGCCATGCATTGATAGGCGTTCCAGATGTTGACCATGCGGTTCGTGTGTACATCGGGAGTGGAAACCTGGTACACGCTCAGCAGGCTGTCCCAATATGTCCGCAGACGCTCGAACTCGCTATCAACATGCGACACATCAAGATACTTCGCGATCACCGGCTTTACCGTGCGCTTGTTGACGATCTGCGACTCCGGGGGATCGAATTTGTCATCCTTGGGGTTCTCGTGATAACCCAGGGCAAATATGATCGTGCGCCTTTCACCGGGCTGCAGCACGAGCCTCACATGATGTGAGCCCATCGGAGCCCAACCGTGCGCCACGGAGTTCGACAACTCGCCCCGTTCCACGGCAAACGGACGATCCCAACCTCGCGCCCTGCCGAGAAACACGTCACGCTGCGTTTCGTAGCCGGCGACTTGCTCCGAACACGCGAACCACGCAAAATGGTCGCGGCGTTCACGGTATTCGGTCTTGTGATAGATGACGCCGTCTTCGATTTCGACTTCGCCGATGCTGAAATTCCGCTGGAAATTCGTGGCATCGTCCTGCGCGTCCCACAAGCAAAACTCAATGGACGAGAAGACAGAGAGGGCTGCGGGCTGCAGGCGGTGGTTTACCAATGTGAGCTGCCAGATCTCGAGATTCGCGTCCAACGGAACGAAGTACGTGGTGCTCGCATAGATGCCCTGGTAGCGCGATCCGATGGTCGTGTATCCCATGCCGTGGCGGCACGTGTAATTCTCGAGATCCCGAGCGGCAGGCTGCCACGAAGGCGACCAGAACTCGCTGGAAGCGTCGTCGTGAAGATAAAGATAGCGGCCGCCATAATCAAATGGCGCGTTGTTGTAGCGATATCTGGTCAGGCGCCGCAGACGTGCGTCACGGTAGAAAGAATAACCGCCCGACGTGTTTGAAATGATTCCGAAGTAAGCCTGGCAACCGAGATAATTGATCCATGGCAGGGGTGTGTCCGGTTGCGTGATCACGTATTCGCGATTGGTATCGTCGAAATAGCCGAATTTCATATGTAAGGGCTCGAGGAGTCGGTAACTTCAGGATAGACGGCGCGCCGGTTACCTGGCCGACATCACGCCTGCCAGGAGAAACACCAACGACGCCTGCCAGTTTATGGCGACTTCATTCGATGCATAAGAATCCTGGTCGTCGACGTACACTTTGGCCGGCGGCAGATCGGGCAGCCTCTGGAGCGCCGCGTCCTGTTTGTGGCTATTGGGGCCACCGGAAAGCAGTCCGGGCCACGGCTCCGGATTCGCATCGGCCCCGCTCGGCCTGTGGTGAGGATGCCGGTACGGGTTCGATCCGAGCTGCGTCACGAACGATAGAGCAAAGGTGTTCCTGCCCAGCAGGTAATGCAGGTCGTCGAGCGCGGACGCCACGTAGCGGCGGTCATTCCTGATCGCATTCGCGACCAGCAGGCTCACCGCATAATCGCCTACGATTCCGTTGGAACCCCAGACGTAGTCTTTCGTCGAAAGCGATACGCGATACCCGTTGTGCGTGGTGCGGTCGACCAACTTGTCGGCACTCTGCAGGATCGCGGTACGGATATCGTTCAGCGCCGCAGTGTCGTGATGCGAGGCGAGCGCATAAGTCCATAACGCCATGGGCGCAAGGGAGTTCCAATTCTCCGGCCGGCCGTCAGCCAGTGTCTTCTTGAACTGACCGTACTGCTTGAGGAAGTATTCGTTGTAGCGCGGCTCATGTGTTGTGCGCCATAGTTCCGCGGCGGCCCACAGCCGCTCGTCGGCACAATTGGAATCGCCGTATGCGCCGGTATTGACTCCGGGCGGATTGGTGTACACCGCGTCCGGGTTCTTATCCACCCACGCATATGCGCGTTCGGCAGCCCTCAAGGACTTCGTTGCATAACTCCCGTCGAAGGGCTTATACACTCGCCCGGCGATGGCCATCACGGCGGCAAAATCGGCAGTCGCACACGATGTCTTGAAGGGTTCCTTACCCGATCCGATCACGTAACTGACCAGCGTGTCCTTCTCCGGCATGACGAACCCCGAGAAGTGATCGGACGTTTGCTTGTGCCACACACCTCCGTCCTCATCCTGCATGGTGAGCATCCAGTCGAGATTCCAGCGGATTTCGTTGAGTATGTCGGGAGTTCCATTGTCCGATTCGGGAATGTCCAGGCTCACGCGACCTATAGAAGGCGCAAACATTTCATAAGTCCACAACAGCGTTCCGGTGGTAATGCCCGAATTCACGATGTAGCGGCCGTAATCGCCGGCGTCGTGCCACCCGGCCTTGGAGACATGGGCGCCCGATTTCCCCGAGGATGCGTGATAAGAGCCATTGAGATGGCAGGGTCCATGTTTGTAGCCCGGAAACTCGGCGCCGAGATCCACGGCGGTTCCGCAGCGCTGGCCGTAGAAGGCGCGCATGGCAAGATAGTAGGCCCGCAGGTAAACGCTGGGGCCGATCTTGAACTCATAGCTTCGCCCCACGCCCGGAACTTCGACGAAGTAAGAGCCAGCCTTATCGAGAGGCGTGAAGTCCGCGGCTTGGACGCGATCGCCGGAATCGGGGTCGTTGGCAGCTTCGGAGAGCCTTCCTGTGAAGACCGCCTTCTGATCGCTGGCATTTCTAACAACGAACTCGGTTGAGTCCGTCCTGGCCGTGACCAACGCGATTTTCGGAAACGCGGGCAGGTAGCCTACCTGATCGACCTTGATGCCCATCGACGTGGGGGTTTCAATTGCGGCAGGACCGGCGAAAATCGCCAGAGAGAAGAGGATACAAATGATGATGAGTTTCATCGCTATTCCATAACTTGTATTTCAAGTGCTGGAGGCGACGGACCTCATCAACGATGGCGTACAGATTTAAGGAAAAGCGCGCCGCCTCGAGTTCGCGACGACACCGCAAAAACCGCGGCGCAGAGCCGCGTCCAAGCTAGGGCGCAGCCGCCGTTAACGGCAACAACCTCATCATATATCAATCGACTTGTCTATTGGCCTTTGCCCAGTTGCTTGACATAGGCAACCACGGCCTTGATCTCGTCATCGGACAGATTCTCACCCACGGGGGGCATTTTACCGTTCCCGTGCTTCACCACTTTGGCGATTTGAGCATCGCTCATTTGTTGGACCGAACTCGACGTTAAGTCAGCGGCGTTGAGTTGTTTGCCGGTAGTTGTCTGGGCTTTGCCGTCGGCTCCATGGCACGACGCACACTGTTGGCTGAATGTGGCAGCCCCCTTCGTTTCGTTCTTGGTGTCCTGGGCTTTGACCGAAAGGCTGAACAAGACCGTGCAGGCGAGAAGAAATTTACTCATGACGTTGCGACCCCTCCTATAAGGAATGCAGCGGGGCCATAGCAGTGATTTCCAGGTAACGGTGACTCGTCGGTAACGCAGCCTTCAGGCTGCCCATATGCCGGGCCGAATCCGGCAGGACTGGCATTGCAGGCCACGCTCGGTTGTAAAGCACCATGGGGATGGCTGCGGTACCACCGATTGCTTTGTAAAAGTCTGTCTAAGTCATTAATATGATGGCAGTTATGCAACGGCACGACCCGTGCCTTTTGTATAGGCGTAGTGAGAAGGAGGAAAAGAAAATGAAAAAGGCACTGTTGATTATGTTGATGGTGGCGGGATCCGCAATGGCCGCTCCCAGGTTTGGGTTTAGCATCGGAATTGGCGCACCGGCGCCGATAGCGGTGGTGCAGCCGCCTTGTCCGGGACCAGGTTACGTTTGGATGGACGGTTATTACGGTCCGAGCGGCGTCTGGGTGCCGGGATTCTGGAGAGCGCCCGCAGTGAATGTCGTCGTTGGGCCACGTTATGTTGAGCCGCACTATTATGGCCGCGACTTCGACAGACACGATTTCGATCACAGGGCTGTGGTGCGCGGTGGGGATTTCCGGCATGAAGTCCGCCGCTAACGCGGGAGCGTGAGGCGAGTGGTTCCCCGAGGAACCTCGCCTCACGCCTGGGCGGTTCCTGGTTCTTTCCTTCGTATTGTGACCGTCAGGCTGACGAAAGCAGATTTGCCACGTCTCTTCAAAGAGATCTGCAGCCTTACAATCAATAGACGGAGGAATAGTGAATGAGGACAGTTGTTTTGTGCGCGATTTTTATGGCGGGGGCGTTTGCGCAGGGCGCCAGGCCCAGCCCGCCGGCGAAGGCGTCGACTACGATCAACGGAAAGACGATCACGATCGACTATTCGTCACCATCGATGCGGGGTAGAAAGATCTTTGGCGGATTGGTGCCGTACGGCGAGGTATGGCGGGCAGGCGCCAATGAGGCAACCACCTTAAAAACCGACGCAGACCTGAAGCTGGGCGACCTGAATGTTCCGAAGGGAAGCTACACATTGTGGGTCCTCCCGCAGGCGGATAGCTGGATGCTCATTGTCAACAAACAAACCGGCCAGTGGGGCACTGACCATGATGCCAGTCAGGATTTCGGCAAGACGAAGATGACGTTGAGCAAGGCTCCGTCGGCGATCGAAAAGTTTGAAATCAAGCTGGATAAGTCCACTGGGAATGCCGGAAAGTTGACGATGGAGTGGGAGAACACGGTTGCCACGGTTCCGTTCACAGTCAAGTGACAATGTCAGACAAATCCTTACGCGAAACGCGTTCGGGGGCGCACAACCGTTACCTGCATTTCATACTGAGGCTCTCTAAGACTTTCTGCCTATCGTGAGCCCGGCATTTTTCCACGTCGTGAGCATAACCGCCTAATTGAAAGCGACGGTCGTTAGTACTTAGGATTGGTCATAGGAACTATGACTCAGTCTAACGACCGTCGAGCGAATCGCTCGCGCCGGGGGCTATTTCTTAGTCATTGCCGCGTTGATGATTGTTGTGATTTTCGCCATCGCGGGTCTGGCCGTGGATGCCAGTTATTTCGAACTGATGAAGCAGCGGGCGCAATCGGCCGCGGACGCTGCAGCCATGGGTGGGATGCAGGAATTGCAACTCGGGCACACGCCGGGGAATGCCATTCTTGCGGGCAAGAACGATGCCTCACTGAACGGGTTTACAGACGGGCAGAACGGCACGACGGTGACGATTAACAACCCGCCTTCCACGGGCCCTAACCATGCGAATAACGGTGCCGTTGAGGCTATCGTCAGCCGCAATGTCTCGACCATCTTCATGAACATATTCGGAGAACGGTCGGTTACGGTTCGCGCCCGCGCGGTGGCGCTGACGTACAGTTCGGGAACAGGATTGAGCGGGTGCATTTATGCGTTGGACGGGAGTGCCCAGCGTTCTTTCCAGATTGCCGGCAGCACCTCGACGACCTCGGCATGCGGCGCCATTGTTGAATCCACCGACAACTCGGCTTTCGAGATGGAAGGCGCGGAGACGTTCTATCTGCAGAACCACGCTCGCGTCGGCGTGGTGGGTGGATGGCAGCTAAACGGGCAGACGCAGTTGTGGGACACGATTAGCAACAAGCAGATTCAGCCGAACAATACGACGAGCCCGGGGGATCCGCTGGCGGCGGTGCAGGCGCCGACGTCGGGAGCCATCGTGAGTGCGTCACCGGCGAGTTATGACATGAATCGCGTTCCCGCGGGCAATAAGCTGCAACCCGGAATCTATTGTGGCGGCCTTTCGGTGCAGAACACTGGTGGAGCGACGTACACGATGATGCCCGGGACGTTCATCATAGCCGGTGGCGGCTTGACGCTCAACTCGCAGGCGCAGATTGCGGGGAGCGGCGTCACGATCTATTTAACATCGAGTACGGGGTGGGGCTGCGCGGGCTCCTATGCGTATCAGCCGTTGACCATTGACGGGCAGGCGAACGTGGTCCTATCCGCGCCGACGACGGGTCCGTTTACGGGCATGCTCTTTTTCATGGACCGCTCCATTACGGATAGCCGGGAGAACAAGATAGTCGGCGGAGCGACCACGACATTTGACGGCGCGCTCTATTTCAAGAACGCGCTACTCACCTTCAGCGGGAACAATTCCAGCAACGGCTACATGGTGCTGGTGGCGGACATGATCAAGATCAACGGGAACTCGACATTCGGGAATAACTACTCGAGCCTCGATTCCAGCTCGAATCCTTTCAATCCGACGCATGGCGGAGGCCTTGCCGAATGAGAATCGCGATACGGCCGGGAAAGGACGGGAGGCGCGGCAGCGTGATCCTGGAGTTCGCTGTCGCCAGCACGGTTCTGATGTTGATGACGTTTGGCGTAATCGATTTTGCAAGGGTGTTCTACACGGCGAACGTGGTGGACAGTGCCGCTCGTGCCGGAACGCAGTATGGAATGCAGAGCCAGGCGCACATCGATTTCAGCGGCATGCAGACGGCTGCCTACAACGACGCCGGATATGCGGCGGGGAACTCGGCGGGGTTCAGCGCGACGGCAACGCAGTTTTGCACGTGCAGCATTGGGGGCGCGTCGGTGGATTGCAACTCGAGTTGCGGGAGCAGCGCTCTGGAGAAGTACATTCAAGTATCTACGTCGATGCCCTTCTCGACTCTCCTTTCCATTCCGGGGCTACCTCAGACCATCAATCAAACGGCGACGTCGACGATTCGGGTGCAATAGAGGGCTCATGAGACCGAGGTTGTTGAACGGAAGATCGGACAGGCGAAAACGCCACTCCAACCAACGCGGGAGTGCGTTGGTGGAATCGGCACTCACATTAACGGCGTTCATTCTGCTGATGTTTGGGCTGCTCGATTTCGGCTACGCGGTCTACGCGTACGATTTTTGCTCGTATGCAGCGAGGGTGGCGACGCGCTACGCCAGCGTCAACGGGAACGCGGGCGCCACTCAGAGTACAGTGGCGAATTACGTAAAAAGCCAGGCAGTGGGTCTGTTGCCGAACAATCTAACGATAACGATGAATCCAACGACATTGTCGTCCTCTACTGTCGGGGATCCCGTGACTGTGACGGTGAGTTATAACGTGAGCCCGCTTTCGGGATTGGGCTTAAAGCAGGCGATGACGGTATCGAGCACCTCACAACTATACGTTGTTCAGTAGGATTTTAGCGTTTCGGTGAGTTCAGCATACCGAGGCCGAGCAGCAGGAAGCCGATGGAGATGGCCCACCGAAGCGCGATCTGCCACCAGACCGAACCGAGGATGAGCCTGTTGATGCCCAAGAGAAGGAATCCGCCGGCGATAGCGAAGTACCACCAGGCCAGAAGCTGATTACGCAATTCTTTCCCCATGTTGAGCTTAGCCGAAAATTTGCCCTTGCGGATGCAGGGTGGATTTGAGATACTATTCCCAGTTTTCAACAGTTGTGCGTTTCGAGTACAAGGGCTCCGGGAAGTGCTGAGCTTGATGTTTGCCTCAGCATATTCACGGTGTCGCCAAGCGGTCGGGACGCCGCACAGAGTTAGGAGAAATAAGTAGTGAGAGAAAAAGGAATTGTGAAATGGTTTAACGCCGCAAAGGGCTACGGATTCATACAACGCTCTAACGGCGAGGATGTGTTCGTCCACTTTTCAGCGATCCAAATGAGCGGCTATCGTACGCTCGATGAAGGTGCGGAGGTGGAGTTCGAGGTCAAGCGCGGACCGAAGGGTCTGCAAGCCGAGAATGTAAACAGGCCTTAAAAAAAGAGACCCGATACTCCAGAGAGAGTTTAAGTTGGTATCGCGAGCCGCCCCGGCAGTCGGGCGGCTTTTTCGTTTCTATGAGTACTCTAAAATTGCTTTTGACACATGGCGCCGGTGGGAATCGGAACACGGCGCTGCTGGTGGACATCGACGCGCGGCTGACGGAGGCGGGAGTGGAGGTGGTGCGGTTCGATCTTCCGTTCCGGCAGAAACGGCCGCACGGCCCACCTCGTCCGGCGGAGGCGGCAGCGGATCGGGCGGGCTTGCGCGAGAAGCTGGTGCAGATGCGGGCGGGCGCTGACAAGTTGTTTGTGGGCGGGTCCTCTTATGGCGGACGCCAGGCCAGCATGCTGGTGTCGGAGGAGCCTGGGTTGGTGGAGGGATTGCTGCTGTTGTCGTATCCGCTGCATCCACCGGGCAAGCCGGCGCAGTTGCGGACGGCACACCTGCCGAACATCAGTGTGCCGACATTGTTTGTGCAGGGTGTGCGGGATCCGTTCGGGAGTCCGGAGGAGATCGAGGCCGCGGTACGGTTGATCCCCTCCAGGACACGGCTGGTGCATGTCGCGGGCGCGGGTCACGAACTCAAGGGCGGCGGGCCGGTGGCGGCGGGCGCATTTGTCGAGTTCTTTTTGAAGGCGGATTAAGAAATCCGCCGCTGGCTGAATGCCTGTCCCACCCTGGCTCGCAACCTGTTGAGCCATAAATGTGACGCAGGCCACGGCTGCTAGACGAAGGCCAGTTTTTTCGTTGTGAAGTTGACCAGGTTCGGGAACACGGTGGTGAGGGAGCTGTCCGAGACTCCGAACCAGGATGCCAGCGTTGCTCCATATTGATCCAACGAAGTAGTGGGAACGTAAACACCCCGGCCGGTGGCATCGTCGGGTCCGTTGAGGGAGAGACTGGGGAAGGTGCCGTAGACGTCGGCTGCTTTCACCGCTCCACCCATCACAACGTGGTGACTTCCCCAGGCGTGATCGGAGCCGGCGCCGGTGTCGGGCTGGCAGGTGCGGCCGAATTCCGATTCGGTAAATGTAACGACCTGGTTGTCGAGGCCAAGCTCCACGGTGGCGTTGTAAAAGGCCGCCATGGCGGGCGCGAGCTCACCGAACAGCGAGTCCTGTTGCGGTATTTGCGTGGTATGCGTGTCGTAGCCGCCTTGCGAGACGAAGAAGATCTGACGCGTCATGCCCAACGTGCTGCGCACCTTCATGATTTGCGCCACTTGCTGGAGCTGGCTGCCGAGCCCGGTGTTGGGGAAGACGGTGGTGAGATTCTGGCCGCCCGCGAGCGCCGCGTTCAGAGCCTTGCCGGCTGCGATTCCGTCGGAAGTGGCCAGGTTTGCCGTTTGGATGAGCTGAAGGCCGGTGTCGAAGGTCAGGATTTGCTGGAAGGCGGCGTCGCGCGCGTTCGCGGCCGGCGAGCCATCGGAACCGTCGAGACCCAGGCCACCGTTGGATACGGAGGCGGCAGGGGTTTGGCCAGTCAGGAACAGACTGTTGCCGGCGAGTGACACCCCGGTGGGAAACGTGGAGGGCTGGTTGAGCGCGGCAAGTATATCGCCGGCGCGGCCGCCCCAGCCGTTACGAGGCGAGTTCGGGCCGGGCGCAGTCTGCCATTGTTGCTGCTGGTCGGAGTGGGAGAAGAGGTTCATCGGCACTGTCGCGCCGTTTTGATACTGCTGTTTCGAGATAGGGTTCACGAGCATGCCGACATTGGCGACAATCGCGGCTTTGCCCTGGTTGTAGAGGGCCTGAAGCGGACCGAACTGCGGATGCAGGCCGTAATGTTCCTGGCCTCCGGACGCGGGAATCGAGAGGAGTGAGTTTTGCGTCAGGCCGAGTGTTGTGCCTCGGACATTGAAATACGCGGTGTAGCTTTGTTTGTTGGTCTGGATGGGGACGATGAGGTTATTGCTGTCGTTTCCCCCGAAGAGAAAGATGCAGACCAGGGCTTTGTAGTTAGGCGTCGTCGAATTAACGGCCGCGTTCAGCATGCCGAGGCGACTCAGACGTCCACCGGCTCCGAGGATGGCGAATGAGCCTGCGCCGAGTCTAAGTAATGATCGTCGAGTGATGTGGTTCATGTTCTTTATCCTCAGTGCTGCACTTGATAGAGCGATGACGTCGCGACCAGGTAGATGGCGTTACGCACGCGAGTTCCGGAGTCGTTGGTTGCGGTGATGGCTTGGACGATGTCCGCTTTGAGCGCCGCGGGCAGGCGTCCATACAGGAAAGTGTTGTCGATGGCAGTTACCAGGTCGTTGGGAGAGCTGGCAAGAGCGGTAAAGGGCGCGAGGTTGAAGTGGGCGTCGCCGTCGAGGCCGTTAGACACGAGACTCTGAACCGCATTGGCGCGGACCAGCGCGCTCGACGAACTCAGGAGCTGGAATTCAGGCGCGAGCAGTCCGGTCGCGGTGCGGAATAACGGCGAGTAGTAGTTAAAGACGCTGGGGGCGTAGAAGACTTCCTGGCCCATGTCGGAGCCCAGCGACTCGATAGGGTTCTGCGTGACAACGGTGGCCTGGAGGGCGCGCAGCATATTGAGCAGGTAGAGGACGGGTTCGCGCAAGTGGCCGCCGGTGGTGATTGGGGCCGCATTGGGATCATCGCCCTGCCGCGCTTCCGGGTCGAGCAGGATCGCCCTGACGACCTGCGCGAGGTTGCCATTGGTGGATTTGAAAACACCGCTGATGCGGGCCACGTATTGCGGGCTGGGGTTGCCTGTCACCAGGTGCTGGATCAGACGCAGCGAGATGAATGGCGCGGTGTTCTGATGCGTGCTCAGCGCATTCAGGACTGCGTCAAGGTCCTGCTCGGTGTTTCCGTTGGTTATGATTCCGCCGACGATCGTTTTGGGGCTGGTGTCGTGATTGGATTCGACTGCGATCATCGGCGCGGTGTAGTTTTCGGGATTGTGGCCAGACGAGATAGTATGGCCAGGGAAAGTCCATCCTGTGAGGGCACGCGCGTTTTGCGTGATGGTGTCCTGCGTGTAAGTCGGAGTCGGCGGGTTTGTAGTATTCGAGCCGTCGGGGTTCAGGAGGGCGGTTCCCAGACTGAACAACTGCATGACTTCGCGTGCGTAGTTTTCGTTAGGGGCGGTTCCTTGCGCGGCATTCGCCTTGTCGTTGTTGACCATGTCGAGGTAAACGCCCATGGTCGGACTCAGGGTGACATCGCGAAGCGCCTGCGGATAGGTGCTGAAAGCGTCCTGAATCAGCAGGTTTTGGAAGGGCACCATCTGTCGGGGCTCGCCGGTTTTAAGGCCGGAGACGACGAAGATCTGGCTGAGCGCGAAAGCCACGCGCTGGCGGAGCTGGTCGGGAGCTGTCACGCCGTTCACAAAGAATGCACTTTGCATGTCGACCAGGCTGTTGGATGAGCTGGTGGAAGACTTGTATAGTGTCGGCGTTGCCGCGAGCTGTTCGGTGATCCAGGCATCGAAGCCGATGGCCTGCACGTGCGCGATGCTGGCGGCGTCGGGTCCCCAGGTGGCCTGTTCGAGGAATCGTGCGGCGGCGAGATAGCTGACTGCGGGATTGGCCGGGCCGGCGGGCACGATGATCGGCGCTGAGGTTGCCGGGCCGGGTGCCGGGTTCGCCACCGTCACGGTCAGCAGCTCTCCGGGCGTCGGGGCGATGTTTGCCGAGGCCGTGAGGCGCGTAGAGGAGACGAAGGTGGTTATGAGAGCCCTTCCCTCGACCTGCACTACGGATGTCGGGACAAAGCCGGAGCCGTCGACGGTGATGGTTTGCGTGCCGAAGGCGAATTTCTGCGGCGTTGTCGACAGGATGGCCGGCGCGGGGTTGAGCAGCGTCACCTGCGCTTTAGCGGTAGCGGTTGGATCGGCCACGCTGGCCGCTTCGATCTCGACGGCATTATTGGCTGGTGGCACAGGGGGCGGCGTGTAGGTTCCGTCTGACGCGATCGTACCTGTGGCGGCGGTTCCGCCCGGGACGCCATTGACCGACCAGACCACCGTATGGTCGACGGCATTGCTCACGTGGGGTGTAAATTTCTGGGTAGTTCCGGCGCGCACGTTGGCGGTGGTGGGAGTAATGGTGAGGCTCACGGGCGGCATGATCTGCAGCGAGCGCGCGCCGGAGGTCGCTCCACCGGGGTTGGGATTCGTCACTGTAAGGGACACCGTTTCTGGCGTGGTGATGGTGGCCTGGAAGCTGAGCTGAGTGGTGGAAATAAACTTGGTCGGCTGCGGGGTGTCGTTGAGGTTGATGACCGATCCAGTGACGAATCCGGTGCCGTTCAACATGACGGTAAACGTTCCGACGTTGACTGCGGTCGGAGTCAGTGAGGTGATGACTGGAGTAGGTGAAAGCCAGGTCAGAGCGGCTTCGCTGAAGGTAGCGGGAGTATTGGTGAGAGCACCGCGGATCTTGAGCGGCGTGCCGGGGTCGCCTGTGGGAGCGGTGTAGAGGCCGGTTGTGGTAATTTTGCCGAATGCAACGGTGCCACCCGCCACACCATTCACCGACCAGACTATGGTGTCATTGACCCCGGTGAGGGTGACTGAGAATTGGACCGCCGCACCCCCGCGAATGTTTGCGCTGGAGGGAGAGACTGCCACGGGAGGCGTCGCGGCCTGCAACGCCAGTACTAATCCAAGACCGATATAGAACCGACCTATGCTTCGTACCATGAGAATGAGTAGATCTTAACGTTGTTAGAAAGAACGAAACAAGAACAAAAACTACCTAGGTCTGCCTTAGGGGAACCTAAGGGGGAGTTATGGTGTCAAATGAATTCAATTGAATAAGGGTAGAAAATGAAAAAGAATTCTATTCCGGCAATTCTAACTCTGGCGCTAGGCACAGGCTCAGTGACGATTGTTTTTGCGATTGTTTACGCGGTGCTCATTCATCCGTTGCCATTTCGTAACACAGCCGCACTCGTGACGCTGTGGGAGGAAGATCGTTCACCGAATGTGGCGGTACGGACGCCGGGAAGCTTTTCGGATCCGCGGGAGTCCATGATCGCTCCGGGGAATCTGAATGCGTGGATGGCGGCGAGGTCTTTCGCTTCGAGTGCTGGAGCAACGTTTGCGTTCTTTGATGTGACGGATATCGACCGGCCGACAAGCCTGGTGGCGGGGCGTGTGACTCGGAACTTCTTTGAGACTCTCGGAGTGACTCCTGTTTTGGGACGGGTGTTTGAAGCGGGCGAAGATCTACGGAGCGTGATGCTGAGTTACTGGACCTGGCGCACGTATTACGGCGGCGATCGCGATATTGTCGGGAAAAGTATCACACTGAGTGGACAGCGGTTTACAGTGGTTGGCGTACTGCCGCGAGATTTCCTGTTTTACACCCGGGAGTTTGCATTGTGGGTGCCGATGGAGTTTGCGCCACAGCAGGCGACCGAGTGGCGCCGCAGATCGTTTTTGGGCGTTGCACGGCTTCGGGCGGGGGTGACAGCGGCTCAAGCGCGGGCGGAATTGAGCAGCATTGCGGCGAGGCTTGAGCAATTGCATCCCGAGACGAATCGGGATCGCGGCGCAATGGTGGTTCCGATCGAGGAACGGTATTCGGAGTATGCCCGGGCGCCTCTCCTGTTGCTGCTGGCCGCGGTTGGATTGTTGTTGATGATGGCGTGCGCGAATGTTGCGGCCCTGCTGCTGGTGCGAGGCACGGCGCGGTCGAAAGAGCTCGCGATACGGGCGGCCTTGGGCGCAAGTACGGGACGTTTGCTGCTTGATTCGCTGCGCGAGAGTTTGGTGATGGCGTTTGTTGCGGCGGTCATCGGAGTGGTTCCCGCATATTGGCTGGCCCCCGCGATTGCACGGCTGATTCCGAAGTTGTTGCCTGCGCCGATTCCAGGACTGGAGCATATTGCGGTGAACGGAAGCGTTGTGGCGTTCACGATGTCGGTGGCGATTGCGACGGTTTTGATTTTCGGGGTTGGCCCGGCCTTGAAGAGCATCTCGAGGGCGAGCCTGGTGGAACGGGCGGCGACGTTCGATCGGGGATCGTCGCGCTGGCTGAGCGGGATCGTGGCGGGTGAAGTGGCTCTGGCAACCCTGCTGCTCGCGGGCGCGGGATTGATGCTTCGCACGGTTTGGACTCTGAATACTCAGAACTACGGTTTCGTGCCGGATCACGTATTGCAGTTTCGGACGCCGCTTGGGCGGGATTTCAAGACGCCGGAGCAGCGACTGGCCTTCTTTGATGAGGCATTGCGGCATGTGCAGGCGGTGCCGGGTGTGGTCTCGGCGGCGCTGGTGTATTCTCCTCCCTTCGGCGGTGGTTGGGGCGACTCTGAATTCCAGGTGGAGGGTTCTGAGGTTCACGGTCTGCTGCTGCACAACGTGACGACTCCGGGATATTTCGGGGTCATGCGAATTCCTTTGAAGTCGGGACGCGATTTCAACGGCAGTGACTCAGGGAGCGGGGCGACGGTGGCGATCGTGAGTGAGGCGCTGGCCCGGCGTTGCTTCGGTGAGGAGAACCCTTTGGGACGGCGCTTGACTGTGGACCGCCGCGCGGTGGAGGTGGTCGGCGTTGCCGGCGATGTAGCGAACGTGCTGATGTCTGCGCCTGGATTGATGCTTTACACTCCGCTGGCGCAGACGACACAGGGCGCGATGGGGTATGTGGTGCGGACGTCGCCCGAGCCGATGGGTATGGCTTCATCGATTGAACGGGCGATCTGGGCGTTCAAGAAGAACCAACCGATTACTTATGTCAGAACGTTTGGTGATGATTTCGAGGCCGAGGTCTGGAAGCAGAAGCTGACTGCGATCGGGTTGGAAACCGTCGCGGGGCTGGGCTTGATTCTTGCGGCCGTAGGGATTTACGGGGTCATTTCTTATGCGTTGAAGCTGCGGATTCGGGAGATTGGAGTTCGGATCGCGGTTGGGGCGACACCAGGGGGTGTCGTGGGCTTGATAACGTTAGCTGGAGCGAAGATGGTTGGCGTCGGCTTGGGGGTTGGATTAGCTGGAGCTTGGGTGGCGACGCGTTTGCTAGGTTCGCTTTTGTATGGGGTCGGGGTGCATGACCTGTGGAGTTTTGGCGGCGTTGGTTTGGGGTTGGGAGCGGTTGGGCTGGTTGCATCTTATTTGCCGGCTCGACGTGCCGCCGGGGTGGATCCTTGCGAGGCTTTGCGGGCAGAGCTTTGAGAGCACCAGCCACGCGAAGCCGCAACCAACGACAACCGTCGGGTTTGAAAAGGTGAGACAGGCGGTTTCGCCGTTCCTTTCCCGGTGAACTCCAAAGGCAGGCTGAATGCCTGCTCCACCCTTCCACATCCTCGATGCAGTTCTCAAGGGACTGCACTCGCCTGAACCAAATACTGAAGGCGGCAAGCCGTTGATGCAGGCGGCAGCGGATACAAATCCACGGGCAGGCGGGTTCACAACCCGCCGCAGGCTAACAGCCCGCATTACAATTGGGGTTCCGAAAACTAAGCCGCGTGCGCTCCGGCCCTTTCGGCCAGGAATCTCACAACTTCGGGAGCGACGAGGCGCTCGTAGTCAGCGTAGGAAAGGCGCATCAGCTCGTTGTGCGTGCCGGCGTTGAAGACGATTTCGTCTTTGTGAGTCAGGCTGTCGTCGATGAAGACGCGCATATCGTAGAGGTTGCCGAACGGCGGCATGGCGCCGGTTTCACAACCGGGGAAGCTGCTGCGGAATTCTGCTTCGGTGGCGAGACCGATGGTCCTGGCGCCGGAGCACTCTTTCAGGAGTTTGAGGTCGATATGATGGGAGGCCGGAACAACCCCCATGGCCAGTTTGCCGTCGAGGCGGACGATGACGGTTTTGGATAAATCTTTGCCCTTGGTGTGCGTCAGCGCGGCGATTTCCTGGGCAGTGTAGGCGGTGGAATGAGTGATGGCGACGTACTTGATGTTATGGCTATCGAGGAATTCTCTCACTTGTCGGACTGGCACAATACACCTCCTGGCGACATCTTACCGCTCGATGAGGAGAATGGGAATCGGGCTAGTCGGTGATATACACGGTGAAGTTGGTCGCTTTTCGATAGCCCATACGCAGGTACATGTTGAGGCCGGACCGTGTGGATTGTAGGATGGTTTGCTCGACGCCGGTTCGGCGGCTGACGCGTTCGAGAGCGCCGCGCATGAGCGCTTCGGCGTAGCCGTGGTGGCGGCGGCCGGGAAGAGTTCCTACGGAATAGACTCCGATAACACCGGCGGCGAGGACCACGGCAGTGGACGCCACGGCATCACCGTTGAGAAAAGCCAGGTAGCCCTGAAAGCTTCCCCTCCAGGCGCGCTCATTCGCGTACACTTCCTTGCAAATGTTCCAGGGGACATCGAAGGCGACCGACGTGATGTGGGCGAAGGCCAGGCGAGTGGGCTCGTCGACAACCTGTTTGATTTCGACTGCCGGAAGAATACGAGTGGGCGGGGTGATGCGATCGGCAATCATGCCGGGGGCCTGGGTGAGCTCGCCAAGGTGATGCTTCTCAAGCAGGTGGCGGGCCTGCCGGACGAGGGGCTTGCCGACGAGGTCGTCGCAATACCAGTAAGACCAACGGAGCTTGCGGGATTCGAAATGCGTCGCCGGTTCGTTAATGCGGCGGGCTAGCTCCACCGTGTCGCCGTTGAGCGCGCCGGTCATGACAGCGGCGTTGAAGGCCGCATAATTCAGACCACAGTAAACGACTGAGGCGCCGGGGAAGTCGAGGATTTCGGCGTTGTCGCGCGCGCGGCCGAAGAAACGCATGGCTTCGACGAGATTGTCGGTAACGATGCGGGCTTCGGCGGTTTGCGTTCGAGCGGCTTCAGGTTGCATTACATGAGGGTGAGGGGGTCGACGTCAATCACCAGCGCGGTGGCGCCCCATTTCTTCTCGTTCGCGAACTGTCGCAGGCGACGCAGCAGGTCGTTGAGGGTTTTGCGGCTAACCGCTTTGATAAGGATCTGGTATCGGAACTCGCGTTTCAGTTTGGCCACAGGCGCTTCCGCCGGCCCGATGGCGCGGATGCCTTCGGGGGCGGGATCGAGCAAGTGGGCGACTTCCGCGCTCATCTTAAGAGCCTGTTCCTGGTTTTCACTTCGGATCAGGACGTTGGCCAGCGCGCTGAACGGCGGGTAGCGCATGGCTTTGCGGAATTGAATCTCCTTTTCGTAAAAGCCCTTGTAGTTCTGGCCGGAGGCGAAACGGATGGCGTAGTGGTCCGGGTTGATGGTCTGAATCAGGACGATGCCTGGCAGGTTGCCGCGTCCAGCGCGTCCGGCTGCCTGGGTAAGCAGTTGGAAGGTTCTCTCGGCGGCGCGAAAATCGGGCATGCCGAGGCCGACGTCGGCGGAGACCACTCCGACCAGCGTTACGTTCGGGATATCGTGCCCCTTCGCGATCATCTGCGTTCCCACGAGGATATCGTAATTTCCTTCGCGAAAGCCGAACAGGATTTTTTCAAACTGGCGTTTCCCGGTGACGGTATCGCGGTCCATGCGGGCAATACGGGCTTCGGGGAAGTTCTGGTGCAACTCGTCTTCTACCTTTTCGGAGCCGACCCCGATGAACTGAAGATACTCGCTGTCGCATTTTGGGCAGCGGCTGGGAACGCGCTGGGCGTAATCGCAATAGTGGCAGAGGAGGCGGCGATCGCGGCGGTGATAGGTCAAGGTCACCGAGCAATTCAAACACTCGATGCGCTCGCCGCATGCGCGGCAGGCCACGAAACTGGAAAAGCCACGGCGATTCAAGAGCAGCATGGTCTGCTCCCCGCTCTCCAGGCGGCCCGCGATGCCTTCGAGCAGCCGCCGGGAGAAGGTGGACTGTTTACGCGTCTCCAGGAATTCCTGACGCATATCGATCAGCTCGACGTCAGGAAGCGGGCGTTGTTCGATGCGCTCAGGCAGTTCGAGCAGGGTGTATTTGGAGCGGTCGGCGTTGTAGCGGGTTTCAAGGCTGGGAGTGGCGGAGCCGAGCACGACGCAGGCATTGGCCGCCTGGGCGCGGACAATCGCCACGTCGCGGCCGTTATAGCGCGGGGTCTCCTGCTGTTTGTAGCTGCCGTCGTGTTCCTCGTCGATGACGATAAGGCCGAGGTCCTGCACCGGGGCGAAGACGCCGGAGCGGGTACCCACGACGACGCGCGCTTTGCCTGCCTGAATACGACGCCACTGTTCGGCGCGCTCGACATCGTTGAAGGCCGAGTGCAGGATGGCGACCTGGTCGCCGAAGCGGGTCAGAAACTGGCCGGCGACAGCGGGGGTGAGGGCAATCTCGGGGACCAGCAGGAGAGCGCCGCGTCCGAAAGCCAGGCAGGCGTCGATGCTTTTGAGATAAACCTCGGTCTTTCCGGAGCCGGTGACGCCGTGGAGCAGAAAGGAATGGAATTGGTGGGTTCGGAGCGCGCCTTCGATGTTCTGGTAAGCCGTGAGCTGGTCGGGATTCAGGGTTCGGACCGGGCGGAGGTCGGGGTTGGCGAGGTGTGTTTCGGTGCGGAGCTGGACTAGATTTTTACGGGCCAGGGCGCGGGCCGATTGGCTGGCGTTCTTAACCACCGTTTCAACTTCGGCCAGGTTGTGGCTGCCGGGATGAAGTTCAAGGTAGGCGAGGAGCTCGCGCTCCCATTTGGGGAGTTTTTGGACAGGCTGAAGGCCTGTCCCACCTTCGATGATGAGGCGTTCGGCCGAGGCTCGGAGCGGGTCGCGATCGGCCTGGATGTCTTCCACTTCGACGAAGCCCTTGCGGGTCAGGGTGCGGAGAGCGTTCACGGCGGTGGGAATTTTCTGCTTCAGGTAGGATGCCGAGAGCGGACGGGTTTGGAGAAGCTGCATCACCTGGACCGCCGCGTCCTGTTCTTCGCCGGCGATCAGGAGCTGCCGGGCGGCGTCGACGCCGGCGTCGGTCAGGGTGTACATTTTGGAAGAACGCAATTCGCCGGTCAGGGGCGTCATGGTGCGCAGGACTTCGCCGAGGGGGGCGCAATAATAAGCGGCAATCCAGCGGGCGAGGTCGATCATGCCGCGATCGAGGACAGGGTCCTCATCGATCAGGCGGAGCACCTGCTTGAGCGGTCCTTCGGGCTGGTCATCATGGACGGCGAGCACCACACCGGTCATTTTGCGGGGACCAAAGGGCACGAAGACACGACTCCCGGCCCTGGTGCGATGCTGCAGGGTTTCCGGAAGGCTATAGGTAAAGAGTTGATCGAGCGGAATCGGCAGGCTGACGTCGCAGTACTTCATGTACTGAAAAAGGGACGCAGCGCGGGATAAAGCGCTTGATAGGAGCCATGCCCCTCGGCATAGACACTGGACTCCCTGGGTTCGATCGTTTCGACTTCGTGGACGGCCGCGGCGCAGGCTGCCGGGACGCCGGCGAATTTTCCTGTCCCGACCATGGCCAGCAAGGCTGCGCCATAGGCTGATCCTTCCTGTGTGTCGAGAACCGCAACGCGCTTTTGGAAAATATCAGCTAGCATTTGACGCCAGAAGGGGCTGCGAGCGCCGCCCCCGGAAAGGCGGACAGTGGTGAGCGGCACGCCCATCTCTTCGATGATGTCGAGGCAGTCTTTCTGGCTATAGGAGACACCTTCGAGGAGCGCCCGGATCAGGTCGGCGCGAGTGTGTTTCGCGGTGAGGCCGATCCAGCCGCCGCGAGCCTGCGCGTCGAGGTGTGGCGTTCGTTCGCCCATTAAGTAAGGAAGCCAGTAGAGGCCCTGCGATCCGGGTGGGGCGGTGGCGGCCTCGGCAGTGAGCGAGTCGTAATCGGCGCCGGGCGTAAGTTGATTGCGGAACCACTGCAGGCTTAAACCAGCCCCCTGAGTGACGCCCATAACGTGCCATTTGCCCGGGACGGCATGACAGAAGGTGTGAACGCGGCCGAGGTGATCGTATTTCGGATGCTCCATGTGGGCGAAGACGACACCAGAAGTTCCGATGGTGCACGAGACAATGCCGGGTTCGACGATTCCATTTCCGACGGCACTCGAGGCTTGATCGCCGCCGCCTCCGACTACCGGCGTCCCTTCGGCGAGACCGGTTGCCGCCGCGGCCGATGGCGTAACGGTGCCGGTGATCTCGGGCGATTCGTAAGCTCGAGGAAGGATGGAGCGCTCCAATTCGAGGGCATCCACGAGTTCGAGCGACCAGCAGCGGCGCGCGACATCGAAGAGCGAAGTGCCGGAGGCATCGGAGACGTCGGTGGCGTATTCGCCGGTGAGACCGAAGCGGACATAGTCCTTAGGAAGCAGGATCTTTCGTACGCGCGCGAAGTTGTGGGGTTCGTTATCGCGGACCCATAGGAGCTTGGGCAACGTAAAGCCGGTGAGTACGGGATTAGCGGTGCAATCGAGAATGCGGTCCCGTCCGACGCTCGCATTTATGGCATCGACCTGTGGTTGGCTGCGTTGATCGCACCAGATCAGCGCGGGGCGGATGACATTGTTGGCGTCATCGAGCATGACGAGGCCGTGCATCTGCCCGGATAAGCCTATGCCCTTGATGTCGGATCCGGTGGCCGAAGCTTGGGCAAGCACTCCGCGAATGGCAGCCTGCGCGGCATCCCACCAGTTTTCGGGACGCTGCTCGGCCCACAACGGGCGCTCCATACGCATGTCCTCGTGCGGAGCAGTAAAGGCGTGCCTGACTCGCCCGTTTTCGCCGACTAACAGCGCGCGTGTGCCACCCGTGCCGACATCAACACCCAGCCAGTAATTCACTTGGCGACCTCGAATCCGAGAAACGCCGCTCCGAAGAGGCCGGCTTCGTTGCCTAGTGTGGCCTTTTCGATGCGGGTCTTCGCGTTGCGGTAAGTGAAGGAGCGGAGTTCGCACTCAGCCAGCATGCGCGGGGCGAAGAAATCCCAGGCGGGGAGCGGACCGCCGCTCAGTAGATACAAAGGAAAATTAAAGATGTTCACCAGGCCGGCGAGCGCAATACCAAGCGCTTCGCCCATGGCTTCAAACACCATTTTTGCTTTGACGTTGCCGGCGAGGGCGAGATTGTAAACGTCGGCTGAAGTGGGGTTCTCTCCAAGGTGGAGCAGGCGCGCCATGGCGCTGATGGCGCTCGCGGAGGCGTGTTTTTCGAGGCAGCCGTGATTGCCGCAGCCGCAGGGATTTCCGTTGGGAACCACGGTCATGTGACCGAGTTCGCCCGCCATGCCGACGTGGCCGTGGAGAATCTTGCCTCCGGAGATGATGCCGCCTCCGATGCCGGTGCCGAGAGTAAGGAGGACGAGGTCGCTGACATCGCGGCCTGCGCCGATCCACTTTTCGCCGAGCGCGGCGGCGTTGGCATCATTTTCAAGGAAGACCGGAGCGCCGAGGAGCTTTTCAATTTCGTCGCGGATGGGAATGCCTTCGAATTCCGGAAGGTTGTTGGAGCCGACGACCGTACCGGTTTCGAGGATGATAAAGCCGGGGAGGGCAACGCCTACGCCGGCAAGATTCCCCGTGCCGCATTGTTCGCGAAGTTTGACGATGGATGCGACCATGTCTTCCAGCACGGCGGCGCGGCCATGAGATAGGGGTGCGGCCCCCGAGATTTTGCCGAGCATCTCGCCGTCGCGGCTGACAGCCGCTGCGCGCAGATTAGTCCCGCCGAGGTCAACGCCGATGGAGTATTCGGGCATGAAGCCGAATTGTATCGCAGTCGAATCTGTGGGAATGGCGGGCTGCCGCGCTTATGGATGGATTGATACAGCCCTGTTTCATGCGGCACAAAGGTCGGCTGAAGCGGGGGCTTCCGCGTGAGCTGGATTGAACGATGATTAATGTTTGCCGGGGGCTTCGAGATTAGGGCTGCGGTTCCAAATGCAGGCGAAACCGCCTGCTTCACCCCTCCACAGCCCTCCCAAAGCCACTTCTGAAAGCAGCACAATCCAGTAAGCCAGTCCGCAAAACGAACTGGCTTACTCCCAACCAACCTAACGTTACAGGGTGGTGAGCACGCCGGAGTCCAACAGCTAACCTGCAGAAGATACTAGGATTGCGGCAGTGGCCCGATGGTTTTCCTACCAATATACGTAACTTAACGCAACCTTAATACGACATTTAAGAACTAACGTGTTAATGGAATTCAAATGCTGCGTTCCATTTTGCGGATTCCGGCTCCGGTCAGTTACCAAGATTGGTATAGGTTCTGACCAAGCACCCAGCCAACTTCTAATTGTCCAAGCGGTTACGGATTTGGCACGGGGAGTGCGAACGGGTTCCGAGTTGGGATAGTCGCCGGCGGGTAAGGGCCGCACGGCTGATTGGTTTGGTTGGTTGACTTTGTTTTTGGTTGGTTGGTTCGGAATTACGCGCGGCTGGAGGTGTCAGCGCTCGTAACTCTGTTAGCAGGGAGCAGAAAACAATGGAGGGAAATTGATGAAGAAGCAGTATTGTTTCTTATTGGCACTGGCTTTTGCGATCGGTGTCATGACGGTTGTCCCAAGCGCCTTGTCGCAGTCTTTGACAACCGGAGATATAGCCGGAACCATCACCGATGCCACCGGCGCGATCATTCCAAATGTGGCCGTTACGCTGAAGAGTCTGGACACGGGTGCGCAACAAACAACGACCACCACTTCGGCGGGCGATTACCGCTTCCGATTACTCAAGCCGGGCAGGTACTCGGTGAGCGTCACCCAGACCGGGTTCCAAACCGCTGAACGAACCGTCGACGTGCAGGTGGGGCAGCTCGTATCTGCCAATCTCACCCTGCAGATCGGACAGACGACGCAAACCGTGGAAGTGCTTGAGTCGGCGCCCCTCATCAACACCGAGCCCAGCATGAACACGACGTACACCGAGACCCAGGTTCAAGAGCTGCCGAGCGCGGGCGGTGACATTACGAACATCGCCTTCACGGCGCCGGGAGCAGTGGTGAATCCCATGGGAGGCTACGGGAACTTTACCGTGAACGGTCTCCCGGCCACTTCGAATCTCTTCACCGTTAATGGTGAAAACGATATGGACCCGTACTTCAACATCAACAATTCGGGCGCGTCGAACCTCACGCTCGGCCAGAACGAAATTCAGGAGGCCACCGTTATTGCCAATCCTTACTCCGGTCAATACGGTCAGCTCTCTGGTGCGCAGGTCACATACGTTACCAAGTCAGGGAGCAACACCTTCCACGGCAACCTGTCGTACTGGTGGAATGGACGGGCGATGAACGCGAATGACTGGTTCAACAACTTCTACGGCGATCCACGTCCTTTCTCGAACGCAAACCAGTGGGCCGGCTCTCTCGGGGGTCCGATCCGTAAAGACAAGACTTTCTTCTTCTTCGATACCGAGGGGCTTCGGTTTCTTCTTCCGAACGTTGACTCCGTAACGACGCCGACACCCGCATTCGCGAATGCGGTACTCGCCAACGTGCAGGCGAAGCAGCCGGCGGAATTCCCGATGTACCAGAGCATGCTGAATCTGTGGCTGAATGCTCCGGGCGCTAGCGCAGCGGTGCCGATCACGAATAGCAGTGCCTGTAACACACTGGTGTTGCCCGGGTTCAATCCGGCGACGCAGGCTTGCGCGGCAAAATACCAGGCCATTCCAACCGCTCTCGCTTCGGAGTGGATACTGGCTTTTCGTGTGGACCAGAGGCTCGGCAACAACGATAACGCCTACTTCCGTTACAAGCAGGACCACGGCACACAGCCAACCACGCTGAGCCCCATCAATTCGAATTTCGATGCCATCTCGAAGCAGCCGTCCTGGGACACACAGTTGAATGAGACGCATATCTTTGGGCCGCATGCGACGAACTCGTTTATGGCGACTTTGAGCTACTACTTCGCTCTATTCGAGCAGGATCAGAAGCTGGCCTCGGGCACATTCCCGGATCAGATCATCACTTCCGGCGCGGTGCCATTTACCGGATTCAATTCGATGACGTCGTTCCCGCAAGGGCGCAACATAACGCAATATCAGTTCATCGACGACTACACGCTAAACCGCGGCCGGCATAACCTGAAGTTCGGTGTGAACTTCCGCCGCTACGACGTGAGTGACCACAACTTCTTCTTCAATTCGCCAGGTGTCTACTTTGGATACACGACGAACGGACTTCAGAACTTCGCCAACGGCATCGCCTACCAGTATCGGGAACGCGCGAACGCCGCGAACGACGTGCCGGTCGCACTGTGGGGCGCTGGTTTCTATGCGCAGGATGAGTGGAACATCACCTCGAATCTCAAACTGACGCTCGCTCTGCGCGCCGAACACAACTCCAATCCGGTCTGTCAGACGAATTGCTTCGCCAATTTCAACGGTCCGTGGACGTCGCTGCCCAGCGTCACGAGTGCGAATCCCGGAAGCGTTCCGTATGCCAACGACCTGCTGGTTAACCAGCACCAGGCCTATCCAGGAACCGACGCGATCAACTGGTCGCCTCGTATTGGCTTTAGCTGGTCTCCCGGAAGCGACAAAAAGACCGTCATCAGCGGTGGGGTCGGGATTTTCTACGACAATCTCCCCTCCGGACTCGTGGACAACCTGCTGACGAATCCGCCGGTGGTAGTCGATATCCGGGTACGTCCGTCGGCTGGCGTGTTGCCGTTCGACCCTGGGACGAAAGGAGGCGCCGCGATCTGGGCCGCTTCGGCTGCGGCATTTAATATTAACCAGACGTTCACGCAGATTTCAAAGAATCTTGCCGCGCTGGGGTCCGTGTTCGCGGCCCCATCTATTACCGCCTTAAGCGGTACGCTGCACTCGCCTCAATTCCAGGAATGGAACCTACAGGTGCAAAGGGAACTGTCGAATTCGTTCCTGCTGACCCTGAACTACGTCGGCAACCATGGCATTAATCTGCCGTACAGCAATGCGTGGCCGAACGCGTACGATGAGTTTGGCCTGTATCCCGGCGTCCCCGGCGTGCCGGCAAATCCGCTGGTCCCCAATTATGGAACTGTGACGACGATTCAGAGCGGCGCGATATCGAACTACAACGGATTGAGCGTCAGCCTTACGAAGCGGTTCTCGCATTGGGTGGCCGCGCACTTCAACTACACGTGGTCGCACAATCTCGATGAGTGCTCCAACGGTTGCATCTTCACGTACGGCGACTCGCTGTTCGGTCAGATCAATCCGCTGAGTTTGCGCGCCAACAACTATGGCAACTCCGATTACGATATTCGCCACAATTTCAATGGCGACTTCATCGTCAACCCGAGCTTCCATTTCGGAAACCACTTCCTGAACAGTGCTTTGGGTGGTTGGCAATGGGCCGGAAAGATCTTCTGGCGCTCCGGGCTTCCGTTCTCGGTTCTTGACAACAATACCGCGCTTGGCAATGGCGGCGGCTCGCTGCTCGCGACTCCTCTGGGGGGTGGCGGCGGGCAGACGAGTTGCGGAGCCTCCAGCGCAACCGTACCGTGCCTGAACGCCAGCGCATTTCTGAACAGCGCGGTGATCAACAACTTCACGGCCTGGTCGCCCCAAAACCGGAACCAGTTCCGCGGCCCGAACTACTTCGACGTTGACATGTCGCTGTACAAGACCTTCAAACTGGGTGAAAAAGTGAGCCTGGGAGTTGGTGTGCAGGCATTCAACGTGTTCAATCATCCGAACTTCGGTCTGCCGGACAATGGGCTGGGCGATGCGACGTTCGGGTTGATTTCGAGCATGGAAGGTACTCCGACGAGTCCATACGGGAACTTCCTCGGGTTCGACTCGTCACCTCGCGTGGCGCAGATCTCGGGCAAGCTCGTGTTCTAACATAAACGGCGAAAGCTGAAGATTCTTTAGCTTGCGCCCCGCTGGCCTCGCACTCGTTTTCGGGTGCGGGGCCTTTCTGTTTTGGTACGGCTGCCCAGCGAATGAAGGGCAGGTTGCCACAGTCTGTCGCAACCCGAGCGTTCGACCGTGTCACCGGTTTGGAACAGAAACGCACCACTAATAAACCGGTGCGCAGGATGCAATCCGGCTTACCTTCGCTAAAGGCTGCGTTGCGCTGTCACAAGACCGCCTGCCGTACTACCATGAAATTGCGGCCCAGAGTATGGATATTTATGAAGAAGTAGTGCGTCTTCGGCGTCTTGGTCAGAAGTGTGCGCTGGCGACCATCGTGCAGGTGAACGGCTCGATCCCGAGCTACGAAAGCGCCAAATTACTGGTGCGCGAGGACGGGTCGATGCTGGGCACGATCGGCGGCGGCTGCGTCGAGGCGGAAGTCTGGAATGCGGCGCGCGAGGTGATGGAGACGGAACGTCCGCGGCACATGAATTTCAGTTTGGGGCAGGATGCGGCTTATGACAACGGCCTGATTTGCGGAGGCCAGCTCAACGTTTTCGTCGAGCCGGTGGTGCCGCAACCCAAGGCGTTTATCTTCGGGGCCGGGCATATATCGAAAAGCCTGTCAAAAGTGGCGAGCCTGGCGGGATTCGCAACCGTGATTGTCGACAATCGCGAGGCCTTTGCGAATCGAGAGCGGTTTCCTGATGCGGACGAGGTGTTCGCTGAGGAATACGAGGACGTGTTCCCGAAATTGCCGATTCGGGACACCAGCTACATCATTATCGTGACGCGCGGGCATCGCGATGACATGCGCGTGCTTCGCTGGGCCGTCACGACGCAGGCGAAATACGTTGCAATGATCGGCAGCAAGCGTAAGACCATCGGCGTGGTGAAGGAGTTGGAGAAGGAAGGTATTCCGCGATCTGTGTTCGAACGTGTATTTGCGCCTATGGGGTTCGACATCGGCGCCATCACTCCGGAGGAAATAGCGATTTCCGTAGTGGCGGAGATGATTGCGACGCGCCGAGGTCCGGAGTCCGACTGGATGCGGCTGTCGAAATCGATCTTCGCCAACGAAGCGACCAAGGCTCTCCTGAAGTGAGTTCCGCGACCCAGGTCGCTGCCGTCATCCTGGCTGCCGGCGCTTCGAGCCGGATGGGGAGTCCGAAACCGCTGCTGGAATTGGCAGGCGAGACTTTTCTGGACCGGTTGATTGGAATATTCGCGGGCGTGTGCCGGCCGGTAATCGTTGTGCTCGGGTACCACGCTGATGAGATTCGTGCAGGCATTCGACGCGGTTCGATGGCAGAGATCGTGGTCAATCCCGCGCCGGAGCGGGGCATGCTGAGCTCGCTGCAATGCGGTTTAGCTCGCGTTCCGGAAGGCGCGAGTGTGATGTTTACCCCCGTAGATTACCCGGGCATTTCGCGTGAGACCGTAGAGGCGCTAGCCGCGGCCGGCGATGCGGCGGTTGCCATACCGATGTATGAGGACAGGCGCGGGCACCCGGTAAAGGTTTCATCTATGGTGGTCGCCGAACTGCTCCGTTTGCCGTTGGAGGCGCAGGCGCGGGATGTGATTCGGCAGCATGGCGACTCGGTGATCTTTGTAGAAGTGCCCGACGCCGGAATTGTCAACGATGTCGACACCCCCGAGGCCTACCGGGAGTTGACTGCGCAGTGGGGCGCGCGGACGTGAAAACTGGAGCCCGTAAACTACTGTGGCGGTCGCTGCTTGCAGTGTGCCTGCTCGTTCTGCTGCTGGGGTTTGTCGCGCCATTTCTCAATGCCGATTACTTTCGCGAATCGATCCGGCGTGAGTTGGAAGCTGCCCTGAACCGGCCGGTAGAGATGGGAAATATCCGTTTCAGCCTGTTTCGCGGCCTCGGATTTTCGGCGGAGGACGTGCTCATCGGCGATGATCCGGGCGCGGGAATCGAACCCTTTGCGCATGTTGCGACGATGCGGGTTCGCCTGCAGCCCTTCAAGACGCTGTGGAGGCGGAAGCTGGTTTTTTCCACCCTCAGCCTGATCGATCCGAGTGTGAACCTGGTGAAGACGGAAGGCGGCGGATGGAATTTCCGGAGCTTCTTCCAGGGCGCGGGATCCGGAGCCGGGCAGCACAAGCCTCACACATCGTTTCCGGACATCGAGGTGAGCGGCGCGCGGCTGGATTTCAAATTCGGGCTTCTTAAATCCGTTTTTTACATCAACAACGCGGACGTGGATATCTACCCGAACAGCGACGGTGCACTGGTGGTGAGGTTTTCAGGAGAACCGGCACGCACGGACCGGACGGCGCAGAGTTTCGGGCGGCTTTCCGCCAGAGGACTGCTGCGGAACAATGGCAAAGGCGAGGACGAGCTCAATATGCTCGTGCAACTGGAGCGCAGTTCGCTGTCGGAGCTGGCGAGGCTGGTCAGTGGCGGCGACATCGGCGTGCACGGGTACGTGGCGTCGAGCGCGACGCTTGACGGTCCTTTGTCGCGAATTCAGATCAGCGGCGACTTGATTCTTTCCGATCTGCATCGCTGGGACCTCATGCCGGCGCAGGGGGACGCGTGGCGGTTGAAGTATACGGGGACATTCAATGTTCCGGCGCAGCAACTCGCGCTGGAGACTGTCAGCGAGCCGGGGCAGCCGACGCCCGTGATGCTCAAGTTCGATGCGTCGAACGTGATCAGCGCTCCGAAGTGGGTAGCGTCCATCGCACTCCACGATCTGCCGGCGGCATCGCTGGTTCAAACCGCCCGGCACATGGGCGCGGCTCTACCCGCCAATGTCCAGGTGGACGGCAAGGTGAACGGTGGCATTACTGTTTCCGGTCCGCACGGCTTTGAAGGGGAGTTGCAGTTCGGGGACGTGGCCTTGACGATCCCGAACGCGGGTTCGGCGCATGTGGATTCGGCGCGGCTAATGGTGGCGAATGGAAAGATGAGCCTGGCGCCGGCCGAAATCACTCTGGCGGATGGAAGCACCGCGACAGTCGAGGGAGCCTATTCGGCCGCGGATCAGGATTTTTGGACGGACATCACGGCGCGCGGACTGGCGATCAGTGACTTGAAGACAGGACCCGCGAAGGTGATTGACGCGTCGGCAATTCCCTTTGTAACGAACTGCCGCCACGGCGTGTGGACCGGCCAGGCGCGTTATGAGCAAAAAGGTGACGAGCCGGGGCGCTGGTCGGGCGGGTTTGTGGTGCAAAATGCCGACCTTGACGTGCCGGGCCTGGCTTCGCCATTGCATGTGGGCGCAGCAACCGTGGAAGTGGACGGCGATAAGATCCAGGTGAAGAATCTGCGCGGGCGCGCGGGTGCTATTGCGGTCGCCGCGGACTTTCGCTATGGGCCGGATGACGCGGTTCAACATCTACGGCTCGCAATTGCTGAGGCAGATGTCGCACAGATTGAACGGCTGTTTCTGCCCACCCTGCGTCGAAGTCAAGGGTTGCTCGCGAATCTGCGGTTACGGCGCGCGGTGATTCCGGAATGGCTCGCCGATCGCAATATTCAGGGGACCGTGCAGATCAAGAGCCTGACGAACGGAGATGCGCCGGTATGCGCATTTGGAGCGCGTCTGAACTGGACCGCGGCCGTGGTACAGCTTTCGAACGTCACCTGCACTCAGGCTGACATGCAGGCCAGCGGACGTATTGCACTGAACCTTGCAGGCGCACAACCGCGCTACAAGATCGCGGCTCACGTTGAGAACCTGGACTATAAGACCGGTACGCTCGACCTGGACGGTGATTTTGAGACTACGGGCACGGGCAGCGACTTTTTAGTGAACACCGCATCGACGGGAACTTTCGACGCGAGCGATGTTCGCCTGGGTCCCGATGCGGCGTTCCGCGAGATTTCGGGAGCTTACCAGATCACACCCGGAAGTGTTGCACCGCATCTCGTGCTGAGCAAAGTGCAGGCAAGCGACGGCGTGGACAACCTGGCGGGACAGGGATCCACGCAAGCGGATGGGCGGCTGGTGCTGGAACTGGCTGCGGGCAAACGCCAGGTACACCTGGTAGAAAACCTGCTGCCGCTACGCGCTCCGGCGCAGTAATTACTCCCCACTCTGCTGCAGCAGCTTCGCGACGAGAGCCGTCCAACCGGTCTGGTGGCTGGCGCCGAGCCCCGCCGCCGTGTCGCCGTCGAAGTACTCATGGAACGGGACGTAGTCGCGAAAGTTCGGATCGGTTTGAAACTTCTCATTGGCGCCAAATATGGGGCGGCGGCCGTCGGCATCGCGAAGAAAGATCCTGGAGAGGCGGCGTGAAAGCTCCGTCGCCACATCACGCAGGTTCATTTTGCGCCCCGAACCGGTGGGGCATTCCACCTGGAACTCGTCGCCGAAGTAGTGATGGAAGCGCTGCAGCGATTCGATCATGAGGTAGTTGACCGGAAACCATACCGGGCCGCGCCAGTTTGAGTTTCCGCCGAACATGTCGGTACGCGATTCGGAGGGTTCATAGTCGACGCGGTAGGTGCGCCCGTCGACCTGAACAATGAAGGGATGGTCCTTGTGGCAGCGGGAGAGGGACCGGAGACCGTGCGGAGAGAGAAACTCATTCTCATCGAGCATGGTCGTCAGAATACGCAGCAGCTTGGGACGCTGCACCATCGCGAGCAGGCGGCGCTCCTCGACGCCACACCTGGTCATGGACGCGATGTTTCCAGCAAGATCGGGCCGGTGTTGCGCAAACCAGTTCATGCGCCGCTTGAATCCGGGGAGGGCGTCGATCTCGGATTGCTCGATCGTCGCGACGGCGAACAGGGGAATGAGTCCGACGATAGACCGCACGCGCATCGGCTGTTTGCGTCCCTCGGGATTACGCAGCCAGTCGTAATAGAATCCATCGACTTCGTCCCATAATCCACCGTCCCCCACTCGATTTATGGCGCTGGCGATATAGAGGAAGTGTTCAAAGAATTTGCTGGCGGTGTCCTCGTACGCGGGATCATGCGGGGCGAGGTCAATGGCGATTTTCAGCATCATGAGGCAGTACATCGCCATCCATGCGGTGCCGTCGGCCTGTTCAATGAAGCCTCCGGTTGGCAGCGGCTTACTGCGGTCGAAGACGCCGATGTTATCCAGACCCAGGAAGCCACCCTCGAAAATGTTGTTGCCTTCGGAATCCTTGCGATTGACCCACCACGTGAAATTCATGAGCAGCTTGTGATAGGCGGCTTCGAGGAATTCATAATCGGGCTTGCCCTGGAGTTTCCAGTCGATCTTGAACACGCGCCAGCAGGACCAGGCGTGCACCGGCGGATTCACGTCGCTGAACTCCCATTCATAGGCCGGGAGCTGACCGTTGGGCGCCATGTACCATTCGCGCAGAAACAGCGAGAGCTGGCTCTTGGCGTAGTTAGGGTCAATAAGGGCGAACGGAATCATGTGGAAGGCGAGATCCCATGCGGCGTACCAGGGGTATTCCCACTTGTCGGGCATCGAGATGACGTCATCGTTGTAGAGATGGACCCAGGAACTGTTGCGCCCGGTGCGATGCTGCGGCGGGGGCGGAGGAAAGGCCGGGTCGCCGTCGAGCCACTGCTGCACGATGTAGTGATAAAACTGCTTACTCCACAGCAAACCGGCAAAGGCCTGGCGCTGCACGCGGCGGCCATCCTCGGAAAGACAGTCGGGGGCGAAACTGTAGAACTCATCCGCTTCCCGAATGCGGGTAGTGAAAACGGAGTCAAAATCGGGTTCGGGTTCGTTTTCCTGGTGCAGGCGGAAGCGATAGATACGCGATTCGCCGGGTTGGAAGGTGTCCTGATACCAGGCACACCATTTGGTACCGGTTCCGGATGGGTTTACGGCTTCGCTGCGTCCGTGAATGATGCGCTCGTGGAAGCCATCCTTGGCGAATGGATGGCCGGAGTCGTAACCGAAAAGACGCTGTGTGTTGGTTTCGTTGTCGGTGAATAAGGATGGCGGATTGCCGTCATAGTGGAAGATGAGCGTGCCCAGTGTTTGTTCGTGCGCCTCGATGGAAGCATCGTCTTTCTGGCGCATCTCGGGCTTTGGCGTGCCGTAGCCCCACGACCAGGTGTTGCGAAACCAGAGTGTCGGCAGGAAATGCAGCGGAGCAGGGTCGGGACCGCGATTCACGATAGTGACCCGGATGAGAATGTCGTCTACGCCCGCCTTCGCATACTCGGCGAAGATGTCGAAATAGCGGTCGTCGTTGAGTATTCCCGTGTCGATCAATTCGTACTCGGGCAAGGCGCGGGTCCGATGGCTGCTGACGTCAATCAAAGGATCGTAGGGAAACTCCGCCTGCGTGTACTTATAGAGCCCCTTCATGTAGGAGTGGGTTGGGGAGGAGTCGAGGTAATAGTAGTATTCTTTGACGTCTTCGCCGTGGTTTCCTTGGGGTCCGGAGAGTCCGAAGAGGCGCTCTTTCAAAATCGGATCGCGGCCATTCCAGAATGCCAGCGCGAAACAAAGGCGCTGATGGTTATCGCTAATGCCGAGGATACCGTCTTCGGTCCAACGATAAGCACGGGAACGGGATTGATCGAAATTAAAATATCGCCAGGCATCGCCGTCGGCGCTATAGTCTTCGCGGGGATTTCCCCAGGCGCGTTCTGTGAGGTAGGGTCCCCAGCGCGACCAGTATTTCTCGCGGCGCTGCGTCTCGAGGAGGCGTTCGTTCTCAGCGGGCATTTTTGTCAGGTATTACAGGGCCTCTGATTCTTCGCGTGCCGCGACGATTTGGAGGATGTAGAAGGGTGAAGCAGGCTGTTTCGCCTTCGCGATGGGCGGTTTAACAACCCGCCGCGGGCTAACAGCCTGCATTACAGGCGTCATCAAACTCGCGGTTCCCGAGGCTAAGTGGCATTGCTCCACCCGTCTATGGCGTCTCATACAAGTCATCAACGTACCACGCCGGCCATTACGAACACCTGGACGTCGGCGTATCGTTTCGCGAGCTTTCTTCCCGCAGTCTCGCCGAGGACGCTAATCGCAGTTGCAAGCCCGTCGGCGACGATTCCATGCGGTGCGACGACGCTGACAGTGATCGATGTGGTGAGCGCAATTCCGGTTGAGGGGTCGACGATGTGTGAGTAGCGCTTGCCGTTGGCTTCGAGGTACTGCTCGGAATCGCCGGACGTGGAAACAGCGGCATTATTCAACTCCACAGCGCTGTCGGAGGCGGCGATCGCGATCTTCCACGCCCCACCGAAAGCCAAGTCGCCGCCTGCCGCGACAAGAGCGCGCTGGATGCCAAGCCGTTTCAAAACCGCCAGCGCTTCGTCCGCGGCGTATCCTTTTGCGATTCCGCCCACGTCCAACTGCATGCGATCCTGATCGAGCAACACCGTGCGCGCGCGTTCGTCGAGGTGTAGCTTGGTGTAGCCGCAATGCGCAAGCGCGGCGTCGAGTGCATCGGGGTCGGGGTATTGCTTCTGACGGCGGGCTTCGCGCCACATCCTGGTGACGGGCCCCACGGTGACGTCGAAGGCGCCTCCACTGCGCTCGGCGAGGGACTGCGACGCTGCCAGCACCCGAAACAGATCGCCGCTAATCTTCATGGGATGATGCACGGCGGAGCTCGATACGCGGTTCAGTTCGCTCTCGGGCTTGTAGTCGGACAGGATGTCATCGAGCTGCGCGACGCGATCGAATGCGGCACGGAAGGCGCTTTTCGCCTGCTGTTCGGTTTCGGCGTACAGCTTGATACTGAACAGCGTACCCATGTGCGGCTCGACCGCTTCGAAGAGGTGCGGTTCGACCGCTTGCGCGCAGAGAGGCGCCAAGGCAAGCAGCCAGACGCTACTGTTCGTCGTGCTCCACCCCACTGTTCCAATAACGATACATCTCTTCGGCCGCGGGTACACGAGCCGGGCGGACCAGCCGGAAGCCAAGCCATTGGGCATCCGTCATGTACCAGATGCTTTTCGGCAGTTGGGGGTCCTGTTCCTTCCAACTTGCGTCGGAAGCAACCCGTGACGTGCATCGCACCATGTCCGCCGGGTCATTCCACGAACCGCCTCGAACCGCGTGCGGATACGGCCCCGTTGGCCTAACCCAGGGGTTCGTTTGCGCGGCTGCGTTATAGGGTGCGTAGCCGTCGAGCGTCCATTCCATTACGTTTCCCAGCATGTCGAAGAGTCCCCAGGCGTTCGGTTTCCTGGTTGCCACCTGCTGGTATTTGGACTTGCTATTGGCGGCGTACCAGGCATAGTCACCGAGCGGAGTTGGATCGTCGCCGCCCCCGCGGCAGGCATATTCCCACTCGGCTTCGGTCGGGAGCCGGTAGAACTCACCGGTTTTGGCGCTCAACCATTCCGCGTATTTATTTGCCGCATGTTGCGTCATGCTGATCGCGGGATATCCGTTGATGCCCATGCCGAAGCTCATCTCCATGTACGGGCGAGTCGGCGTGCTGACCGCATCCACGGAGGGATCTTTGTCTTTCTGGAACATGAAGAGGCGGTATTCATCCCACGTCACCTCGTGCGCCTGCATCCAGAAGGCGTCGACCCGGACCCTGTGCGTGGGCTCTTCGTTAGCTTTGTGGGTCGAGCCCATCAGGAACTCCCCTGCGGGGATCGACAGCATTTCGTAGGAGACCGTGGTGTTCGGAATCGTCACCTTGTAGCGAGCGGCCTTTTCGTATTGGTGGGCAACGATACTTTCGTGGATGCGGTTCACGGTCGCATGCTCGTCTGCAGCAGTGGCGGCGAGCGGGGCGCCAATCCAGAAGACAAACAGCAACCGACTACGCAAACTTCGTAATCCCCGGCAGTGCCCTCGGAGGTACTTCGTGACTTCCGTTCCAATCGATGCGGTCGGGGACCAGCCTCTCGTTCGAGTTCAGCGCCTGGTCCCAGGTGATCTGCTGGCCGGTGTAGGCGGCCATGCGGCCCATCATCGCGAGAAGCGTGCTTGTGGCCATGCGCTTGCCGTCGTTGATGGGATCGTTGCGGCGAATGGCGGCAAACAGGACGTCGTGTTCGCGCTGGTACATGTCGTATTTCTGGCCGTTCCACGTCCAGTTGTTCTTGCCCTCAATGCGCGGAACGGGTCCGCGTCCGATGGTGCAGGCGCCGTCTACGCCAAGCATGTAGTCGGAGTTTTCGTTATAGCAGCCCTCGATCTGGCGGTTGGCGAGGAAAGCTCGCACGCCGTTTGGATAAATGTAATTGACCTCGAAATGGTCGTAGATATTGCCGCCTTCCGCGGGGATGGTGCGGCCGCCCACTCCGACGCAGCTCACCGGCGGCTCATCGTGCATGGCCCAAGCAATTTTGTCGGCGCTGTGCACGGCTTGCTCGACGAGGCTGTCACCGCACAGCCAGACGAAGTTGTACCAGTTGCGGATCTGCCATTCTATGTCACTCATGCCGGCGGGACGTGTGCTTGCCGGGGGCATTGGTTTTACCGGGCTCGTGTAATAGGTCGCATAATATGCGACCAGCTTGCCCATGGCGCCGTCCTCGATCTGTTTGAAGGTGTCCTGGATCATGCTGTTGTAACGCCAGCAGAATCCGGCCACGAGGGAGAGCTTTTTGGCCTTCGCCTTTTCGGACGTGTCCAGCACTGCGCGAACGCCGGGCGCATCGGTGGCGATAGGCTTTTCGCAAAAGACATGCTTGCCGGCATCGATGCAGGCTGCCAGGTGGACCGGACGAAAGCCGGGCGGAGTCGCGAGCAGGACCACGTCGACATTGTCGACCACCTGCTTGTAGGCGTCGAGGCCTAGGAACTGCCGCTGCTGCTCGACCTTCACACGGTCGGCGGTTTTCTGGATCTTCTTCAACGTCTCGAGCGATTTTTCAATTTGAGAGCGATCGATGTCGGCGACTGCAGTGAGCTCCGTGTAGTCGTCGGCCTTCAAGGCCTGGGATGCCGCCCCCGTTCCGCGTCCGCCACAGCCGACCAGCCCTACCTTGATGGCATTTGTAACGGTCTGCGCGGAAATAATGGCGGGGAATCCGGTCGCCAAAGCGGCGCCGGCGGCCCTCAGGAAATCACGGCGTTCGGAACGGGCAGGTTGATCGTCCATGGCTCTTTCGCCCATTGTGGCATATGACAAAATTCGATTGATCCAGACGCACCCTAAATAGAAACGGCGGAAAAATTCTGCAACTCTGGATTGGTCGGTTATTAACCGGAGAACTTCTCACCGCGCCGAAGCAGCAGAGTTCAATGTGGGCCGGTCGGCGAGCGGCACAATGCCGAATCGCCCTCCGCAGTTTGGCCATTGGCAAAACCGTGCGTGCGGGACTTGCGCCCCTTGTTCAAATCCCGTGCATTCAAAACACCGGTGAATGCGAGCGGGCCGAGCCTGCCGCGCCAGGATTCCCAGAAAATCGGCCCGATGTAACAGGATGACGGCCGCCCCAAGGAACCTCGGAGAGTACCGTTCCGTTCGACCGTTCGCAATCCGGCGGTGACGCCCGCCGGACCGTGTGCGCGAATCTCGCTTGGCCGAATGCGTGCCCCACCTTGGCTCGCAACCTGTTGAGCCGTAAAGGTGGCGCAGGCGGTTTCGCCTGCGCATGCCGCTCTCAAAGACTTCTGCCACGGGCTGCTAGCGTAGCTCCGCGGCCCGTCGGTAAACATGGGCTTCGAATCCTGTTTTTTCGAGCGCAGTCGCAGCCGTTAAACCTCCGATCCCGCCGCCAACAATAAACACCCGTAAGACATGCTTTAGCTTGTCAGGATCGCACGAATATTACTCTCCATAACCTGTTAAATTGGGAACGTTGTGCGCCGCATAACGTTGTCGTTGTTTCTCTGTTTCTGCGCTGTCGGCCGCTTTGAAATGCGAGCCCAGCAGGCGCCCGCCGGCTCCATTGCGGGCGTCGTCCTCGATGCCGCGACCAAAGATCCGATCCGCCGCGCGATCGTGCGGCTGTCGACTGTGGGCGACAATCCACAGGATGCCGTCGCCTGGACCGATTCCAACGGCCGCTTCGCCTTCGGATTCCTCCAAGCCGGGCGATACCAACTCGTCGCCTCGAAGGATGGTTATGCCGCGTCACTTTTCGGCCGCGAAACTACGAGCCGACTTCCAGCCGTAATCAAACTCGCTGCTGGCGAGAACCGTGTGGACTTCGTGTTCCGGTTGGAACATCCCGCCACGATCTCGGGAACGGTTTTTGACGAGGATGGAGAGCCGCTTCCCGGTGTGCCGGTCAATGCCATGCGTCAAGGGTTTATTCGCGGCGAAAAGCAGCTCATGCCCGGGCCTTCTGCCGCAACCGACGTGCACGGTCACTATACTGTCTCAATCCCAGGGTCCGGGAAGTACGTTCTTGTTACCAGGCACGTATTTCAAAACACCATGAAAGCACAGGCGGAAGTCTCGGCGACCCAGCAGCAGCGGCAGTATGTTTATACGGAGCAGTTCTATCCCGGAACGGACCAGGAATCTGCAGCCGTGCCGCTTACGGTCAACCCCGGTGTGCAGATCAAGAATATTGATTTTCGTATGACTGCCCGCCCCGCTCTCACATTGCGTGGACATGTCGCGTTGCCCCCGGGCGTGCCGCAGTCGGCCCAGGTAAACGTCAACCTCTACCAGCCAGGGATTGCTTATGGCTTACATCTCGGGGCCATGGTGATGCAGCCGAATTTTGAATTCACCTTCGGCAATCTCGGTCCGACAACGTACGTGCTGATGGCACATCTTGCTGCGGAAGGAAAAGAGTATCAAGGCTTGCGTCGGGTGGACGTCACCGATCAACAGCCGGTTCAGGATGTCGCCATAACTCTTGACCCAGCCAAAGAGTTATCGGGGCAAGTCACCATCACCGGACCGGATGCAGCCAAGCATCATGCGGATACCGTGAGCCTGACCCCGCACGACCGAACCCAATCGCCGCAGCAGAACCTTCAAGCTAAAGTGAACCCCGACGGCACGTTTCACTTCAGCAACGTTCCTACCGGGGTGTGGGATATCGGTCCCGGACCAATACCGCGCGGCGGATACATCAAATCGATGTCCCTGGGCGACAAGGACGTTTTAACCGAGAAGATGGAAATTACCGCGTCCAATAGCGCGCCGCTGAAAATCGTCATTGGGACAAGAGGCGCCGTCCTCACCGCCGACGTGACGGATGCCAACGATCAGCCCGTGCGGGCGGAGCTGGTTCTCGCCCCGGATGGCAAGTTCCACCACGTTTTCAGCTTCTACCGGGTGGCCATCACCGATGATGAAGGCCATTTCAAAATGAACGGGCTCACACCCGGCACCTACAAAATCTACGCCTTCGACGAATCGCCCGGGCAAGTCGGCGACCCTGATCTTCTAACACCCTATGAGCAGTTGGGGACCGCCTTGGAACTAAAAGATGCCGAGGAGACGTCTGTGAAGTTGCACCTCATTCCCGTGAAAAAGGAAGGGCAGCAATGAAAAGCGTCCTGTGCGCTTCTATTCTGATGGCGAATGCCCTGGCGCAGGTCTCGTTCGATCGGGCGTTGGTCTCTACCCCACCTCAACCAGCCACCGGGAAAGGCCTGATTGAGGGCACCGTACTCAACTCCGTCACACATGAACCCATGAATCGCGTCCATGTGACGCTCGGCGGCATGGTAAATCTCACGGCGGTGACGGACGCCGCCGGGCATTTTGCTTTCAAGGATCTGGCTCCGGGGCAGTTCTTTCTCCAGGCGCAGACGCCTAACCTCCGGCAGCGCGTCGACCCCGGGTCCACGCGAATGGTCAAGCTGGGAGCCGAGGAACAGGTTCACGATGTCAGCCTGTCCATCACTCCGCCGGGCACGATCAGCGGTCACGTGGTCGACGACGAGGGTTCCCCCCTGCCAGCCTGCAACGTTACGGCTCACCAGTTCCAGTATTTCCAGGGGCAGAAGACACTAGCGGGTGTCGCCAGCGGTAACACCAACGAAACCGGCGAATACCAGATCCGGGAACTCCCGGCGGGCAAATACTACGTGCAGGCGCACTGTTATCGAGAAATTCCGTTGCCGCATGCCTTCATGGAGCGCAACAGCCCCGATGCTCCAATGCTGTCCTACGCGCCGATGTTCTACCCTGGGTCGCTAGACATCAGCGGCGCCAGCCGGATCACGGTCGGGCCAGGCGCGGATGCCGCTGGAAATGATTTTCGGATGGCGCCTTCTGCGGGTGTCACATTGAAAGGGCGGGTTGTCGCCGCTGATGCCGATGCGATTCAGGGTAATGTACGGATCAGCCTGGAACCTCACGACGCTCAAAACGGACATCAACCCGCGTCTATGTCGCGATTCGATAAGGCTAGCGGCAAGTTTCAGTTCAAGCATGTCGCACCGGGCTCCTATGACCTGGTCGTAAATACACTGGGCGAAGGTCGCCCGCAGTATGCCCGAGTGCCGGTTGAGGTGGGTTCGGAGCCACTGGATCCGATCGATGTCCCTCTGAGTGTCGCCCCTTCGCTAAGCGGTTCCATACAGGTTGAAGGAGATTTGAAGGTCTCTTTCGATTCGCTTCGGCTGATGTTTGTTTCCCGCGACTTCTGGCACAACAATCCACAGCCAAACGTCAAGGTGAATTCAGACGGTAGTTTTGTAATCGCGACCGCGATGCCCGGCAAATGGCAATTAATGGTCAATGGCATCAATGGATATATCAAAAAGATGTCGCTTGGGGACCAGGACATCAACACGGACTACATTACGATCCCGTCGGGTGCTCCCGGTGCGCTGAAAATCGTGATGGCCGCCAGTTGGGCGAGCTTGGACGTCACCATGTCCAGTCCGCCGGTTGATGGTGAGCAATTCTCCGCGATGATATGGAACGATCAGGGACCGAACCAGACCCAGCGGGTCATGAACGCCGATCCTTCCGGCGGTGCTGTTCACTCCATGAACATGCCGCCGGGGCACTATCACGTATGCGGGGTCGAGGCGATGGATTGGAGCATTTTTCAAAATGTTCCGCTGCTAAAGAAGCTGGAAAGCCGCTGCTCGTCGGTGGACCTGGAAGAGAACGGTAAGAGCTCGGTTCAACTCGGACTCGTTTCAAAACAGGACCTTGTCCGGTTGACCGCCGAGGTCGACAATTGACACGCTGATTGCCTATCAACATAGAAAAACTGTCGGCGTGCACTGCGCTGCTCCTGGCAACACTACACGCGCAAACGCAGCCAGGCGCAATCGCCGGAATCGTCGTGGACTCCACCACGAAGAAGCCCATCCTCGAGGCCGTCGTCACCCTCTCAACCGCGGGCGATGGGCGGCCCATGGACGCGGTCGCCTGGACCGATGAGCAAGGCCGGTTTGGCTTCGGATTCCTGCCCGCCGGTCCTTACACGTTGAAGGTCAACAAGGATGATTACGTTGAGTCTGTCTTCGGGCGAAGGTCAAACAAACCGCCGGGCATCATCGTGCTTGCTCCCGGCGAGACCCGCACCGATTTCGTAATCCGGCTCGTCCGCGTCGCGACAATTTCCGGAACGGTTCTCGACGAGGACGGTGATCCCATTCCGAATGCCACCATCAAGCTCTTCCGCCGATCCTTCGTTCAAGGTGAGCACGCGCGGCGTTTTATCGGGGGTTGGGCGGCCGTGACCGATTCACACGGACGCTACACGGTTCCAGTCGAAGATTCCGTCGAGTTCCTCCTCGCCGCGTCCTGGATGGAAGGCGGCATTCCACAGCAATATGTGCGGCCACCGCAATTCTATCCCGGTGTCGCCGACCCGCCCGATGCCACGCGTTTTTCACCACATCCTGGCGAGCACATCGGTGCGATCGATTTCCGCCTCGTTCGCCGGCCGGCTCTCACGCTAAGCGGTCGCGTGATGCTTCCACCCGGCATCCAGGTCGGGGACGACTCGTTCCGCCTTAGGGTCACGTCCGCGGCGAATCCGTTCGACGCTATCCGGGCCGAGAATCTTGGGCCCACCGTGTGGCCGCACTATTTTGCAATCGGCAGCCTGACCCCGGGAACCTACACTGTGACCGCGCGGCTATCCGCGGGAGGTCGACAGTATAAGGCAACCCGCCGGGTGCAAATCGGAGATGACGCAGTTGTGCCCGAACTCAACCTAACCCTGGAACCGGGAATCGAGTTGACTGGCCAGGTGAGCGTTGTCGGTCCCGATGCCGCGAAGCATCCTGTTCAATACGTGACCCTCGTCTCTACAACGGATGACATCAGGGCTACCCAAACCCTTCGGGTGCCCGTCACCTCCGACGGTGGCTTTCGCTTCCCCAATGTTGTAGCGGATTCCTGGGACGTCGGCGTCGCGCCGATCGCCGAAGGCAGTTTTATCAAGGCGATTAAGCTCGGCGACGAAGACGTGCTCATGCGACCGATGGAGATCACGTCATCTACTGCCGCGCAGTTGAAAATCGAAGTCAGCACCCGTGGCGCAACCGTCGAAGGCGATGTTTCCGACCCCGGGGACCGGCCCGCGCGAGCAGAGGTCATCCTCGCTCCAACTGGCAAATATCGTGACATGCCGCGTTTCTATCGCTCAGTCACGACCGGGGCGAACGGGCATTTTAAGTTGACCGGCATCCCGCCGGGCTCATACAAGCTTTATGCGTTCGAACAGGCGCCCGGCGAATCAGGCGACGCCGAAGCGCTCAGTGCTTACGAGAAACTTGGCGTCGATTTGGACCTGAAGGAGGGGCAGAACTTCTCGCAAAACCTGCGGCTGATCAACGCGGAGGCACAGCCATGAAGGCTGCTTCCGTGGTTGCCCTGTTCATGGCGGCCTGCGTAGCGCAATCGCAACCACCGAAAGGCTCTGTCGAGGGACGGGTCCTGAGCGAATTGAACCAGCGCCCCATAAAGAACGCTCCCGTGTTCATCACCGTGCCGACGAAGGGCCTGACGACCTATACAGACGCATTCGGGCGCTTCTCATTTCCCGATCTGCCGCAAGGTCTATTCAATGTGCAGGCCGGTTTCGGTTTCCAGGGCGAGAAAGCAAACCGACTCGTCCGAGTTGGCAAAGGCGAGCATGTGCGGGGAGTGACGTTGTCCCTCATGCCCAATGGATTCATCAGCGGACACATAACTAACCAGGCCGACGTGCCCTTGCCCAATTGCACGGTATTCGCGGAAGAATTCCGTGATTTCATCGGCCTGAAGCGGCTGGAAGCCGCAGGCTCTGCTTCAACCGGTGCGGCGGGCGAATACCAGGTCGCGGGGTTGCCGCCCGGCAAATACTACGTCCTCGCGGAGTGTCTCAGCGAGATTCCATTGCCGCATCCTCTCATGTACCGCGGCAGCCCCGAGATTCCGGTGCGAACCTATGCGCCACGGTATTACCCCGGCTCTGTCGGATTTCCGGGTGCGACGCGAGTGGTTGTGGCGCCCGAGGCGGATTCCGCGGGCATCGATTTTCGGATGAGTCCTTATACCGGGGTCGACATCAAGGGGCACGTCAATTCGTCGGACCTCGTGCCAGAGCTCGTCTCGAGGAATCCGGGTGTGCCGTTTAGTATGTTCCAGGTTACGCCCTGGGTTCACTTCGATAAATCAACCGGCAACTTCTACTTCAAAAACGTCTTGCCGGGAGATTATGAAATCAGGGCCAGCGATCGGCAGAGCAACATTTACGCCAGGGCATTCGTGCGAGTCGGTTCCGAACCGCTCGACCCAATCGAGTTGACCATGGTGCAGCCGCCGGCGATAACCGGCACGTTCACGGTAAACGACGAAACGAAATTCAGTCCCGAGTCGATTCAGATTCGATTCCTGCAGCAGGACGGTGTCCCCAGTGGAGGGGCGTCGGCGAAGCCTAATGCCAACGGAGCCTTCGCCTCCCGGGGTCTCATGCCGGGGCGGTGGCAGCTCTGGGTAGATGGTATCAATGCTTTCTTCCACTCCGTGTCGCTCGGCGACCAGGAAATATCGCCTTTCAGCTTTGAGGTTCGTCCCGAGACTGCGGGGCCATTGAGGATCGTCATGAGCACGAGGTGGGCTGCCGTCTCGGGAACGGTCAGTGGCGCTCCCTCCGGCGACGACCCGGTTTCAGTCTTCATGTGGGCCGCCGAGCCGGATCGTCAGGACTACCGCTTCCGGATCACCGCCGCCGCGGACGTGAAGGACGAATTCCATCGTGAGAATCTTGTCCCCGGCCGCTATCACATCTGTGCCATTGAGCATGCGGACTGGACCATCATGAATAACGACCCGCTTAAGGAGAGGCTGGCCGGCCGCTGCGAAACGGTCGACCTTGAAGAAGGCGGCAAGTCGACGGTCCATCTCAGGTTGATTGCAAAACAGGACATGCAACGCCTCCTCGCGGAAGTTGACAGGTGAATCTGACACCAGCTAGGACTCTTGCCGTCCTGTGGAGTATTACCAGGGGCCGAACTGCTACATTGACGTTGTGCGATGGATAGGGGCCGCAAAATCCACTCCTGCCAAAGCACTACAGGTACACCAGAATCCTTCGAGTTCGCCTGGGTCAAGGGCTGAGCAAGTTCATCCGCGCGAACAAATCCACAACACTGGAGCCGCTTCATTATGTTCCGATATGCGTTGCCTCTTATCTTCCTATTGCTGTCCGCCCTCCCGTGCGCCGCTCAGACGGCGAGCGGTCCTTTTGCCAACGCGGGCGGGAATCCGGGAGATAGTGGATCCTTCACTTTGAAAGAGGGATTGCCAGCGCCAATCGCTAATTGCTCAGACCCTCGGCCGTTACAGGCGTATCACCAGGCGGACCTTGTATGGGGGATGATTACCTGCCTGGCCAAGCTGTTGGGCCTGGGCCTGGTTCCGGAATCGGGTGGCACTCACGCCGACGTTCGCCCAAACGCCGCCGGCAACCCCGCGGCCATCGGCGTCGGATCTGAACCCATGGCAGGTACCTTGCTGGCCAACGGGAGCTTCGAGGTGGCCTGGCTTTCGAATACGACGCTCAACATCGCTGTCCTGACGGCCTCCAACACGACCATCCAACCGGCCGAGCAACACCCCGTGGGACCCACGCCGAGGCATGTGATCGCCGCCGATTTCAATAACGATGGGATCGCCGACCTGGCGGTCAGCAATTTTGGAAATCTGAGCACAAATACCGGCGGGACGGTCGCGATCTTTTTCGGCAAGAGTGATGGAACGTTCACCCCTGGTCCGGTAGCTAGCGCCGCGACACCAGTCGATATGTATGCCGCCGACTTCAACGCCGATGGCAAGATGGATTTGGTTTACGGCGATGTGGATGACAGCCAGGTTGTAGTGCTCTTGGGCAATGGCGACGGCACTTTTCGAGCGCCGGTTACTTATGCGGTGGGGTTCCCTCCGCAGTCCATCGTAGCGGCGGATTTCAACGGTGACGGCAAGCTGGATCTGGTGGCCGCGACGGACGAAAGCGTCGGCGGCCCGGGCGCCCTTTCCATCCTGATTGGAAATGGAGACGGGTCTTTTCAACCTGCCAATAAATTTGTCAGCGGAATGAATACGGCCACTTATCTGGCATGGGCCGATCTGAACGGCGATGGGAAAACGGACCTGGCCGTCGCCGACCCAAGATCCAACGCCATTGCGTTTGTATTCGGCAATGGTGACGGGTCTTTTCAACCTCCCGTGGAATACGCCACCGGCGCGTACCCCTTCTATTTCGGCTTGGCGGCCATGGGCGGGCAGTTTCAGATTGGAGCGGTCGATACAGTCTCGGGAGAATTCGATGTGATGCCGCTTTCCGCGGCAGGAATAGCTGGGGCGCCACCCATTTACAAGCTTCCGGATTCGGCGAACTCGGTGACCGGAGTCGCTGCCGCGGATCTGAACGGCGATGGCTATTCCGACATAGTGGTGGCGGACCAAGCGATATCGATCCTGCTGCGCGTTCCGAACGGCCAGTTCAGATCCCCCGTCAATTACTCGCTGCAGTCCGGTTTACAAGCCGTCTCAGTGGCGACTGGCGATCTGAATGGAGACGGCCATAACGACGTCGTGGCAGCGTCAACGAATATCGGTAGTAGCGGCGGTAATGTGGAGGTCGCCTTTGGGAGAGGCGACGGAACGCTGGGCGCCCAGGCCAGCTACACCCTGGGCGGGTCTCCCGGCGGTTTTGGAGCGGCCCCCGGCGGCATCGTCGTCGCCGATTTCAACGGAGATGGGAAGCCGGACGTGGCAGCCGGTTATACGGGCACTACCGGCAGCATTGCAGTGCTGCTCAATAGAGGAACCGGTGCGCTGATGCCCCCGGTGAACTATTCGTTGGGCGGCCTTTCGGCCTCACACATGGTAACCGGCGATTTTAACGGCGACGGCAAGCCGGACCTTGCAGCCTGCGGGAACGTCGCAAACGCTTCCGTTTTCACTGCCGGCGCAATCGGGGTTCTGCTGGGGAAAAGCGACGGCACTTTCCAGAACGCTGTACTCACGCCGGTGGGATCGCCGGCCGGAATGCCGCTGGCTCTCGCGGTCGGCGACGTGAACAAGGACGGCAAACTGGATCTCGTAGCCACGGTTCAAAGCTCGAGCTTCACGTATTCGGCGGCCGTGCTGCTGGGAAATGGCGATGGCACATTCCGCACGCTCACCCCCTTCGCTATTCCCACCACCGGATCGGCTGTTGCGCTGGTTGACCTGAACGGCGACGGCGTTCCCGACCTGGTGCTGGGCGATTGCTGCGGGCTCACGGAGTCGGTATACCTGCTGGGAAATGGAGACGGGACCTTTCAAGCGCCACAATATTTCAACTCTGGCGCATCGACAACGGCTTTTGCGGTGACGAGTTGGAACAACGATGGCGTCGCTGGGCTGGCGATCGGCCATGAGAACTCGACCGTCGAAGCGATGGTGAGCACCCTCAATCCCAGGTTGTACAGCAGTTCTCCTACCCTCAGCATCGTTTCGAGCCACAGTGGCAATTTCATGCAGGGGCAGGTGGGAGCGACCTATACTCTGACTGTCTCTAACGCCGTGAATGCCGCCCCCGTAGCGGGTACCGTGACGGTGACTGAGGTTGCGCCGCCGGGATTGACGCTCACCGCGATGTCGGGCACGGGCTGGAACTGCTCCGGGAACACCTGCACGCGCAACGACGCGCTCGTGGGTGGAGGCGTGTATCCGGCAATTGCCGCCACGGTGAATGTGAGTGCAACGGCGGCCTCTCCGCAGGTGAACACGGTGAGAGTGTCAGGCGGGGGATCGGCAAGCGCCAGCGCCACCGATTCCACCGTGATTACCTCTACCGCCGCAGCCGCGCTGAGCATCGTTTCCAGCCATACCGGCAGTTTCGCGCCTGGCCGGCAGGGAGCCGTGTATTTCGTTACGGTGTCGAATGCCGCCGGCGCTGCCTCCACCAGCGGCACAGTCACAGTCGTTGAAAACCTGCCCTCGGGATTGACGCTCGTCTCCATGACCGGCGGCGGCTGGACTTGTTCCGCCAATAGCTGCACGCGCGGCGATGTGCTGGCAGGGGGAGCCAGCTATCCGGTCATCACCGTTACGGTCAACGTAGCGTCGAACGCCGCCTCTCCGCAGGTGAATGCGGTATCGGTGACGGGCGGCGGGTCGGCTCCGGCTTCGGCCACCGATTCTACGGTGATCACAGCACTGCCGGCCGGGCTGGGATTCTTCCCGGTGACGCCCTGCCGCATCGCTGATACGCGCTCCGGCCAGGGTTTTACAGGCCAATTCGGCCCGCCGTCATTGGCCGCCAACCAGGTCCGCAACTTCGTCATCCCGTCCAGCGGATGCAACGTTCCAGCGACGGCGCAGGCGTACTCGCTGAATATCACGGTCGTGCCCGCCGGAGGTCTCAACTATCTCACCATCTGGCCGGCGGGACAGTCTCAGCCGCTGGTCTCGACCCTCAACTCGTTGAACGGCGCCATCCTGGCGAACGCTGCTATCGTGCCCGCGGGAGCCGGCGGCGCTGTGAGCGTTTACGTCACTAACGCAGCGGATCTCATCATTGATATAAACGGCTACTTCGCGCCGCCGGCCGGAAACGCGCTGGCGTTCTACCCCGTGACACCCTGCCGCGTGGCGGACACGCGCGGTACGAACGGACAATTCGGCGGGCCGCCGCTGGGCGCGAGCGGAACGCGGAGTTTCACGGTCCCGCAGAGCGCTTGCAATATTCCGTCTACCGCGCAAGCGTATTCACTGAATATGACGGCCATACCGCCGGCGCCCCTGACATACCTCACCACCTGGCCGGCGGGTCATGCGCAGCCGCTCGTTTCTACACTGAACGCATTCCAGGGCCAGATTGTGGCCAACGCCGCAATCGTGCCGGCCGGGACCGGCGGAGCCATCAACGTGTTCGTAAGCGATCCGTCGAACGTGATTGTGGATATCAACGGATACTTCGCGCCACCGGGTTCACCGGGAGCTTTGTATTTCTATCCGGTGACGCCCTGCCGGGTGGCCGACACGCGGGGCGCTACAGGTTTGCTCGGCGGACCATCGCTCGGAGCGGGCGGGTCGCGCACATTCCCGATTCCTGCGAGTGCTTGCGGGCTGCCTGCCACCGCACAGGCGTATTCGTTCAACATGACGGTGGTTCCGTCCGGACCTCTGCTGTACCTCAGCACGTGGCCGGCCGGGCAGACGCAGCCGGTGGTGTCGACGCTCAACGATCTACAGGGAAAAGTGGTAGCCAACGCGGCGATCGTGCCGGCCGGGACCTCGGGCGCCATCAGCGTATTCGTGAACGACGCGACCAACGTGATCATTGATGTGAACGGATACTTCGGGCATTAAGCCGCTGAGATACCGCCGGTTAGCCCGTGACTTCACACAGCTCCGAATTTTGGATTCTGTGGAAGGGTGAAGCAGCGCATCGTAATTCAGCGTGAGAACTCCCATCGCTGAATCCCACTACTGTTACGGGATGACCGCCGCGGCCCAGGCCTTAACGCAAGACGAGGAACTCCACTGGCTCGCTCTCAAGCTGGTGCCGGGCCTGGGCACGCGGCGGTCGGTTCAACTCATCGAGCATTACCGCACCCCGCAGGCGGTCTTTCGCGCTTCTCCCTCGGAACTCGAAGCGGCAGGGGTGTCGGGCAGCGTGGCGCGATCCATCGCCAGCGGTTGTACCTTCGACGACGCTGTCGAGCAGCACCAGAAAATGATCAACTGCGGTGCCGCGCTGATCGCTATCACCGATCCGCGTTATCCGCAACGCCTTCGCGAAATCTTCGACCCGCCATTGGCAATGTTTGCCCGAGGCCGCGTCGACCTCCTCGGATATCTTCAGCTTGGCATCGTTGGCACACGCCGGCCAACGGTTTACGGCGTAACAGCAACCGAGCGCCTGGCCGCTGATTTAGCCCAAGCAGGACTCGTCATCACCAGTGGAATGGCCCGCGGCATCGACACCGCGGCTCATAAAGCGGCGTTGGCGAGAGGCGGGGATACGATCGCTGTGTTCGGTTGTGGCGTCGATCTGGTATACCCCGCTGAAAACCGCAAGCTGGCAGCCGACATCGCGCAGAAAGGCTTGCTGCTTACCGAGTACCCCATGAGCAGCCCGGCGTACCCGCAGAACTTTCCGGTCCGCAACCGCATCATTAGTGGTATGAGCGCCGGAGTCCTCGTCGTCGAAGGCGCCCAGTACAGTGGTTCGTCCATCACCGCACGCATGGCCATGGAGCAGCAGCGCGAGGTTTTTGCAGTTCCCGGCAGCATCATGTCGAAGATGAGTTGGGGACCTAATCTGCTCATCAAGCAGGGTGCAAAGCTTGTTCAGGACTGGAATGATGTCGTAGTCGAACTGCCCGCGCCAGACCGCCGCACGCTGATTGCAAAGGCTCAAGCCCGCCAGGGAATCCTTCCACTCGACGACAAACCGACCGGCTCAGAACAGCCCGAACTCTCCCCTATGAGCCGTAAGCTATTGAATTCACTGCGTCCCGACGAGCAGGCTCACATCGACAAGCTGTTAGAATCCTTTGAGCCTGCTTCTTCATCTGAGATAGTTGCCGCCCTCTTCGAATTGGAGATGTCCGGTTTAGTCAGACAACTTCCGGGCAGAAATTTTGTTAGAGTGTGGTAGGTCTTGAAGTTCATCACTGTAATCATTCGTACGGATCAATAACATGGCTAAATCTCTCGTCATCGTCGAATCGCCGACGAAGGCGAAAACGATCGGTAAGTATCTCGGCAAGCAATTCATCGTTAAAGCGACGATTGGTCACATCAAGGACCTTCCCAAGAAGGACCTCGCGGTGGACGTGGAAAAGGATTTCCAGCCCCACTATGAAATCATCGAAGGCAAGAAGAAACTCATCACTGAGCTCAAGCAGGCAGCAAAGGACGTAGAGTCAATTTACCTCGCGGCTGACCCGGATCGTGAAGGCGAAGCCATCTGCTACCACCTTCAGGAAGAACTCGACGGCGCCGCACCGTCCAAAAAGAAGAAGAAAAGCGCTTCCGACGATGGCGGCCCGCGTGTGTTTCGCGTGATGTTCAACGAGATCACGCAAAACGCAATTAAGAAAGCATTCGAGAAGCCTGGGGTTGTAAACCTGAACCTCGTCGAAGCGCAGTGGACACGGCGCATTCTCGACCGCATCGTGGGCTACAAGATCTCCCCTTTGTTATGGGACAAGGTTCGCCGGGGCCTTTCCGCCGGCCGTGTGCAGACTGTCGCCCTGCGCTTGATTGTCGAGCGCGAACGGGAGATCCGCGCGTTCCAGAAAAAGGAATACTGGACGCTCGATGCACTGCTCAACGCCAAGAAGCCCCCGGTGCTGAGCGCGCATTTCACCAAGCGCAACGACGACACCACCGAGCTTCCCAACGAGGAAGCGATCAAGAACCTGCTGGCGCAGCTCGAAGACGCGCGTTACGTCGTGAGCTCCGTTGGGACGCGCGAGAAGCGCCGCAATCCGGTCCCCCCTTTCATCACCTCGACCTTGCAGCAGGAGGCTGCTCGTAAGCTGCGCTTTAGCGTGAAGCGCACGATGGTGCTCGCACAGCGCCTCTATGAGGGCGTGGAACTCGGCACTGAAGGCTCGGTCGGCCTTATCACTTATATGCGTACCGATTCGCCTCGTATCTCCGCCGAGGCGCTCGACGAGGTACGCGGCTACATCGTGGAGCGGTACGGCAGCGATTTCCGGCCCGAAACGCCCAACGTCTATAAAAGCAAGAAGGAGGCGCAGGAGGCTCACGAAGCCATCCGTCCGACGTCGGTACGGCGCACGCCCGACGAGATTGCCCAATATTTGCAGGAAGACGAGCTAAAGCTGTACCGGCTGATCTGGATGCGCTTCCTGGCTTCTCAAATGACCCCCGCCGTATTCGATCAGACCACGATCGACCTGTCCGCTGACGGCAAGGATGGCGCCAAATACTGGTTCCGGGCCACCGGCAGTGTGCCCAAGTTCAAAGGCTTCCTGGAAGTCTACGAAGAGGGCAAGGACCAAAAGGATGAGGACGACGAGGAGTTGAAGCATCGCCTGCCCGCGGTCACCGAGGGCGAAGAGCTCAAGCTGAAGGCTCTCGAACCCGAGCAGCACTTCACCGAACCGCCACCCCGCTTTAACGAGGCGACGCTCGTTAAAGAATTGGAATCCGACGGCGTGGGCCGCCCGTCTACATACGCCTCGATCCTGTCGACCATCCAGGAGCGCGAATACGTCAAGAAGGAAGGCGGACGCTTCACGCCGACGGAGCTCGGCATGGTGGTCACCGACCTGTTACTTGAAAGCTTCGAAGACCTCTTCGACGTCAACTACACGGCCCGCATGGAGCAGGAGCTCGACGAAATCGAAGACGGCAAGATGGATTGGCGCTCCGCCATGGCCGAGTTCTACGACCGCTTCCAGAAGGATCTGGAGCACGCCGAGCGGCACATGACCGACATCAAGCGCATGGAGAAGCCCACGGATCTCGTGTGCGACAAGTGCGGCAAGCCGATGGTGATCAAGTGGGGCCGTCACGGCAGCTTTATCGCATGCACCGGCTATCCCGAGTGCACTAACACGCGCGAGCTGACGGTGGATCTGCCGGATGTCGACAAGGTGGACCTCGCCGAACAGGATGCCGCGGAATACTGCGAGAACTGCGGCCGTCCCATGGTGCTGAAGAAGGGGCGTTTCGGGCAGTTCTTCGCCTGCTCCGGCTATCCCGACTGCAAGACTACCAAGCAGATTGGCGGAGAGCAGAAGAAATCCGACGTTCCGCTCGAGGAGAAATGCCCACAGTGCGGCAATAACCTCGTGCTGAAGTATGGGCGCTTCGGCGAATTCACCGCATGCAGCAATTACCCGACCTGCAAATACGTCAAGCAGAAGACCATCGGCGTGCCCTGCCCCAATTGCTCGCAGGGCGAGATTGTTGAGCGCCGCTCGAAGCGCGGTAAGACATTCTACGGCTGTAACCGTTATCCCGAGTGCGATTTCGTAGCCTGGGGCAAGCCGGTCCCCGAGAAATGTCCGGACTGCGGCAGCAGCTACCTGATCGAGAAATGGCTCAAGGCGGGGCCGGTGCTGCAGTGCCCCAACGGGGAATGCAAGTACAAGCGCCCGATGGAGCAGCCTGAAAAAGAACCGGTCAGCGCCGCATAGGGAACAATTTCGGTATTAGCTGCGTATACCCAGCTAATGCCGCTCCAAGAGACCCGTCACGCCTTTCGTATTCTGGGCCGGAGTCCTGGGTTCACCGCGATTGCCGCTCTTTCCCTTGCACTGGGTATTGGAGCGAATAGCGCTATCTTCAGCCTTGCCGATGCGCTGCTCCTGAAACCGCTTCCGGTTGCCCAGCCGAGCTCGATCGTAACGATTGGAACCAACACCGCGGATAATCCGTTTTCCGGAGTCTCCTATCCCAATTACCGCGATTTGCGAGATAAGTCGCGGAGCTTTGACGCGATGGTCGCGTTTCAGACCGGTTTGTTCGGTGTGGCTCCCACGCCGCGCGATGTCCCCCAGATGCGGATGGGCATGACCGTAGGCGATAACTTCTTCCGTGTGCTTCGCGTGGAACCGATACTGGGTCGCGATTTTCTCCCCGAGGAAACCCAGGTCGCCGGCCGCAACCCGGTCGTGATCCTGGGCTATGACTTCTGGCAAAACCAGTTCGGTAGCGACAAATCCGTGATCGGGCGCACGATTCGGATCAACGGCATCGACTTTAATGTCGTGGGCGTAACGCCGAAGAGTTTCACAAGCCTCGACCAATACGTCCACCAAGCGCTGTTTGTGCCCGCGGCCATGATGCAGCGGCTGAACGCCTCGGCAGATAATCCCATCGAGCAGCGAGGCAACCACTCCTTCGGTGTTAAAGCGCGCCTGAAGCCTAGCGTCTCGCGTGAGACCGCGCAGGCCGAACTGGCGACCATTTGGAGCGGGATCGAAAAGGCCTATCCCGACACCAGCCGGGATCGCAAAATCTCCGTGAGCACCGAGTTGGAGGTGCGCGTCAAACAGTCTCCTCCCGATGCCATCCTGATCGCGACGCTCATGGTCCTGGTTGGCTTGGTGCTGCTCATCGCGTGCGCCAATGTCGCGAACCTGCTGTTGGCCCGTGGCCGCGCCCGCTCCCGGGAAATGGCGATCCGGATTGCTATCGGCGCCGGCCGTCTGCGGATACTGAAACAGCTCCTGATTGAAAGCCTGGTTCTCTCGCTCGTGGGCGGCACGCTCGGGCTGGCAGTAGCCTATGCGGGAATTCGATTCGTACAGACGCTCAAGATCCCAACGGACCTTCCCATTGTCATATCCGCGGAACTGGACGGACGCGTGCTCGTGTACAGCCTGGCCGCCGCCCTGGTGAGCGCGCTGTTCTTTGGCCTGGCTCCCGCCCTACAGACTCTGAAAACCGAGCTCGTCCCAGCGTTGAAAGAAGCAGACCTTGGCCTGTCCGTTCGCCGCCGCGCGCTCGGGCGCAATGCGCTTGTCGTCGGCCAGGTGGCCCTCGCGATGGTGCTGCTGATCGCCAGCGGGATGCTGCTGGACAGCTTCCGGAAGTCGCTGGTTATGAATCCTGGTTTCCGCACCGATCATCGGCTGACGATGGAGTTCGACACCGCGCTGCTCCGCTACACTCCGGAACAAACCCACAATTTCTATCGCAATCTCACCGACCGGGCGAGCGCTCTCCCGGGTGTCCAGGCAGTTACCCTGACCCGCAGCATACCGCTGTCGCCGAACGTGCAGACCACCACCGTGGTGCCGGAGGGTTACCAGTTTCCCAAAGGGCAGTCGACCGTAACCGCGTTTTCCAGTGCAGTCGACGAGCACTTTTTTGACACCATCGGCATGGAGTTGGTTCGCGGCCGCAACTTCACGGCTAACGATAAGACCGACTCCCGCCGGGTGGCAATCGTGAATGAGCAGTTTGCGAAAAGCTACTGGCCGAATCAGGACCCCATTGGGAAGCGCATACGCGTGAACGACAGCAAGGGCCCCTGGGTCGATGTCGTCGGCGTAGCGAAGACGTCGCGCTACCTGTTCATCGCTGAACCCCCAATCAGCTACGTCTATTTGCCATTTGCGCAGAATGAGACATCGAACATGTCTATTCTTGTCAAGACATATGGCGATCCGGCCGCGATTGCCGGGCCGCTCCGCGACGTGGTTCGCACCCTGGATGCCAATCAACCCATTTTCAACACGCGCACGTTCGCCACTTTTTACGAGCAGCGCGCGACGGGTACGATGGCCATGATCATGGAAATGGTCGCATCCATGGGAATCCTCGGGCTGACGCTCGCCTTGGTTGGCCTGTACGGGCTCATCTCTTACTCCGTCAGCCGCCGCACTCGCGAAATCGGCGTGCGCATGGCGATTGGCGCCGGCAAAGGCGAGGTGCTGAAAATGGTGCTGCGGCAGGGATTGATGCTCTCGCTTACCGGAATCGCCATCGGCGGGGTCGCGAGTATTGGCGTCGGCCGGCTATTGGCCGTTGGCCTGGCAGGCATCGGTCAACCGAATCCCATCACCTTCGTGGTTATCCCAGTCGGTTTGCTGGCGGTCACAATGATCGCCTGCTACATCCCGGCGCGCCGCGCTACGTTGGTCGATCCCATTCGGGCTTTACGGTACGAGTAGCGAACGGTCTTACCAGATGTACTCTTTGGCCTCTTTGCGGCGGTCGTAGCTATCGAGTACGTGCACGACGCGAATCCTCTTGAGTTTTGTGGGGGACAGCGCTCCAATCGGAATGTAGAGGATGTTGCGGTTCAGGTGGGCGGCAATGGACCGGAAAATCGAGCGCGGCGGCTTGGCGGCCACATAAACGACGTGCCGCTGCACGGAGTAATCCAGCGCTGCCAGCAGCAGGCGTTCGGGCTTGCTCTGCGCGTAATCGTAATCCGAATCCGACCAAATGTCGTACATGCGCCGCGGCGGCAATGTCATGAGGAAGCCACCGTATTCGGCGCGCCCGATCCCCGGGCCGACCAAGTGGTCGAACGGATGCGTCGAGTAGAACGCCATATCCGACTCGTTCTGGTTTTCACCCAGCCATGTCGTCAGATATTGATAACTATCCAGCCGGTCCTCGTCAAAGATAACGACCACCGCCCCGACCTCGCCCGCGAGCTTGTCGAGCTGCCGAACATAGATCTTGTTCTGGTGCCAGTTTCGAATCGTCTCCCGCAGGTCGATTCCATCCAGAATTGACGTGGTGAACGGTTCCACCCGAACGCGCTCTTCCGACACCATGGACTTGGCTTTCTTCTTCAGAAACCGGCCGTAGTCCTCGATGATGAGGTCCTCGGGCGGATATGAGCAGATGGCGTTGCCATTGGTCTGCTCCGCCCACTCGCCTTCAAACTTCTCCCTCTTGCGCTGCTTGAGGCCGCGCGGCGCGAGCCGCTGCTTGGGACGGGGAAGCCGCCGCCGCAGCCTCATCTTCCTGGTGTTCAGCCAAATCTCCTCGCCCGATAGATTCACGGTTTCGAGCAGTTCGCTGACGGCTTTTTGTGACGGGTAGCGGTTGGCCATCTGCCACACTTCCCAGCCGTAATTGTCGTCGACGATGGACCGCGCAGCGACGGTGAGGTCGAAGACTCCCGCAGTCAGGCTGCTGTTGAGGGAGGCCAGGTTGCGCGTGTATTTTGCCATCAGGCGGCGCTGCCAGTGATCGATTTTGTCGCCGGTATTCTTCGTGTACTCCTGCTCGGCCTCCTTGAGCAACTCCATCTGAATGCGCGGCCGCTCGAGATAACCCTTCTCCGGTACGTTCATGCGGAACGACTCGTAGCGGTTCTGCAGATAGGGGTACTCGACGGTGATTTCGGCCAGGCAATCCGGATGTGGGTTGAGGAGCCGGGGATCGATGCCGTTATAACGAACCGGCGGATCCTGAGGCATCTCCATTGCATCCAGCAACGGATCGAGAAGGTTCAAAGAGACCACCACCAGCACGTGTGCCGAAGGATCGGTGCCTTGCAACTTCCACGCCATCGCCGAAGCGTGGGCCGTCACGTCCTCGTCGCGCGGCTGAGGGTATACCCGATAGGCTTCGATGAACCTTTCAAGACCGATATAGCGGATCGAGTAGGGGTCCGGATAGGCATCGGGAAGGTGCGGCCGGTCCGTGACATCCGGTTCGATGAACACGATTTCCGCGTCCGTTTCCAGCCCCGTGCGCACAGCTTCGGTGAACGGGTCGCATGGCTCGACGGGAACGTAGATGCCGCGTTCCTCATCGGTTGGGTCGGCATACAGAATTACCGACATCTCGGGCAGCCGGGCGAGGGCTTGCAGGTAAGCGTCCTCGAGCGAACCGGGAAGTTCGACGGCGACGATGCGAGGCCGTTCCCGCAGAATCAGGCGGCGCAGTTCGATGCTGAACTCGGCCCGCCCAGGAACGACAGGGAAATACGTGAAGTTGCCGCGGCGAAGACTGCCAGGATCAGGTTCGAGGGACATAACGCAATGCCTCGTCCCCGAGCGTTTCGATTATCGCGGTTCGCAATAGGAAGCGCTCATCAGTAGCGGACATGGACTTCCCGTTTGCCTGGCTCTTCAGCTTCATCACGAAGCGGGCGATATTGATGCCGTCGCGAACGGTGTAGCGCTCGTCGGCGGCGTGGGCCTGCTGCAGAAAGTCGGTCACGTAGTTGAGAATGTGCTCCTCGCCGAACGGGAGGTTCTCCTTCAGGATGGCGTACTCCTCGTGGCGCTCCGGAAAATCGAGCATGATCTGGGGTTGCAGCCGCGAGTGGATGTACTCGGGAAGGTCAAAAGTAGAGGCGTCGTCGTTCATCGTGGCTACGAGCCTGAAAAGTGGGTGAGCCTTGATCTTGATGCCGGCCACGATCGATTCCACATAACGGCGATTGTCGAGCAGCGGAGCAAGGCTGGCCCAGCTTTTCTCGCTCATCCGATTGCCTTCGTCCAGAATTACAATTCCGCCCCGGATCATGGCGGTGACCAACGGTGAGGCTACGTAACGAAGTCGGGAGACGCCTTCAATCACAGGCGTGACCAGGAGATCCTCGGGCCGCGTATCGACTGTCGCCTGCATGATGTAGACCTCGCGCCCCAGGCGCTTGGCGGCTGCATAGGCCAGAGTTGTTTTGCCGACGCCGGGCTTGCCGAGCAGGCGCGGATTCATCGGCAGGTCCTGCTCATCGATCACGAGCCACGCGGCGAGAAGTTGGCGCATACTCTCTTCGAGTCCAACCCAGCGAATCGCGAGTTCGTCCGGGTGGGCGAGGTGGAGCGCGACACCTTCGATATCAACGATCATTCAATGTTTATTCTACTCGTGCGTACACTGTAAGTTGCGTACCCCGTTACTTGAGCTCAGGCGGGTTTCCGTGATGCGCGGCGAAAAGACCGTTCTCCACGACGTGACCCTCTCCATCGGGGTTGGAGAACACGTTGCGCTGCTCGGGCCGAACGGCTGCGGAAAATCGACGTTTATCAAGACAATTACGCGGGAATGTTACCCGCTGGCGCGCGAGGGATCGGGGATTGCGATTTTCGGTCAAGAGAATTGGAACGTTTTCGACCTGCGCACGCTACTGGGAATCGTGTCGAACGATCTGATGGCGCAATGCGCGCGCGACTTCACCGGGCGGGAGATCGTTCTATCCGGGTTTTTCAGCAGTATTGGGATCTGGCCGCATCATCACGTCACACCGGCGATGCAGGAGAAGGCCTCCGATGTTCTCGCCACGCTAGAGGCCACGCATCTTGCCGATCGACCGGTCACGGAAATGTCGTCCGGTGAGGCACGGCGGATCATGATCGCGCGGGCGCTGGTGCACGATCCTCGCGCTCTCCTGTTCGATGAACCGAGCAACAGCCTCGATGTAGCGGCCCAGCACGATTTGCGCGAGATGATGCGCAGGCTGGCGCAAGCGGGTGTCGGAATCCTCCTGGTCACGCATCATCTGCCGGACATCATTCCTGAGATCGATCGCGTGATCCTGATGAGAAGCGGGCGTATCGTGGCGGATGGCGGCAAGGAAGGCGTTCTTACGGAGGACGGTTTGTCAGAGGTGTTTGGCCGCCGGCTCGAGATCAGCAGGCGCGACGGCTATTATCACGTGCTGTAAGTAATCGCCCTCAGTTCTTGACGCGTGTCGAGACACCGGAAATCATGATTGTCCAACTCGCGCCGCCGTCTGTGGTGAATTCTGCCCGATAAGTGTAGCGATCGGGCGATTCCCATTTGTTGATGGTTCGGAAGAGCAGCTTCTTGGTTTTATCGGGATTGTCGGTTTCATAGATCACCTGGTCGGCGGTGACTGTGAGTTTCGTCGTGGAGTGATGACCGTCCTGTCCAAGGTTGAAGAAGCGATACTCGTGCTTGCCGTCGTCGTAGGTATAGACGGACAAGTCACGGCCGGTTCCTTCTGGCCCGGTGTGTTCCTGGTCACAAACGAGGAATGCATGCATGGCTGACCACTGGCAAATGGTAGTTCCGTTGGTCGTCCCCTTGTGGCTGTAGGCAGTCTCCTGAAATTCTCCCGTGCCTTTCCAAGTACCGGCGAATCGCGCGAGAGCTTCCTTCCCGCCGGCGGGAGCGGCTTGTAGTGCGGCGCAGGCGAGAATCACGATTGCAACGAGGCGCATGGGGTACATTGTACTTACCTTATGATGCCCGCTTCGGCGGTTTCGTTTTTGAACGCCCAGATCGAGCGGCTTCGCGCCGCCCCGCGCAAGCCGCGAATCGTGTTTCCGGAGAGTCATGATGCCCGGATTCAGGCGGCTGCGGAGCGACTTGGGCGCGAGGGGCTCATCAAGACGCTGTCAGCCGAGGGCGCGGCCCCGGAAGCGCTGGCGAGGTACGGTGAGATTTATTTTCAGCGGCGTCGTGCTAAGGGCATCACGGTGCACGAAGCCGCTGAGATCGCGGCACGGCCACTTTATACCGCCGCGTTAATGGTTGCCGCCGGGGATGCTGATGGGTTTGTCGGCGGAGCGGCCAACACCACCGCGGAGACTGTCCGCGCGGCGCTTTATGCCATCGGTCCGATGGACGGCGTCAGCATCGTATCGAGCTACTTCGTGATGGCAGTTCCCGAGCAGTCCTTCGGGCATAATGGGGTTTTGATCTTTGCCGATTGCGGGGTCATGGTCGATCCGTCGGCTGCGGAGCTTGCCGATATCGCGATTGCCACCGCCGCTACCACTCGAAAAGTTTTGCGGACCGAGCCGTTGGTGGCGCTGTTGTCGTTCTCCACTAAGGGAAGCGCGAAGCATGAGGCGGTTGAGAAGGTGGTGGACGCTCTACACATGGTTCGGGAGCGTGAGCCGGATCTGAAGATTGATGGGGAACTGCAGGGGGATGCCGCCCTGGTTGAGGCGATTGGGCATGCAAAGGCTCCGGGATCGATGGTTGCGGGCCGGGCTAATACGCTCATCTTTCCGGATCTGACTTCGGGGAATATTGCTTATAAGCTGGTCGAGCGGCTGGCCGGCGCCGTCGCGCTGGGTCCGTTTCTGCAGGGGCTCGCGAAGCCGGCGAACGATCTGTCGCGGGGGTGTTCCGCGGAGGATGTGTATGGTGTCGCGGTTATGACCGCCGTCGAATCTTTGACCGCCTGAAGGCGGCGCTACTATGTTGCCGTTTAAACTCGTTTACCATGCCGGGTACGATCTGAATCTCGGCGCGCACGTATTTCCGTCGAAGAAATACCACCTGATTCACGACCATCTGCTGAAGGACGGCACGGCCGAAAAGAGTGATTTCGTCGAGCCGGAGCCGGCCACTGATGACGACATCCTGCTGGTGCACGGGCATGGTTGGGTGGAGCGACTGAAAACCGGCACTCTAAGCGTTCGCGAGCTGATGACGCTCGAAATCCCCTATTCCGAGAAGACGGTGCACGCCTTCTGGCTGGCGGCCGGCGGGACGATTCTGGCCGCGCGGAATGCGTTGCGCGATAGGATTGGGTTTAATATCGGCGGCGGGTTTCATCACGCCTTTCCCGATCACGGGGAGGGGTTCTGCGCGATTCATGACGTCGCGGTGGCGATTCGCAAGCTTCAGAAAGAGGGCCTCATTGAGCGGGTTATGGTGGTGGACTGCGATTGCCACCACGGCAATGGGACCGCCGCCATTTTTGCGCGTGATCGGACGGTGTTCACCCTGTCGATGCACCAGTTCAACAACTACCCGGACGACAAGCCACCCTCGACCATCGACATCCACTTGCGGGACGAGACCGGGGACGAAGAGTATGTCAGCCGGCTGCGCCAGGCGCTGAATGTCGCAATGGATTTCAAGCCCGGCCTGCTCGTATACATCGCCGGCGCGGACCCGTACGTCGACGATCAGCTCGGCGGCCTTGGGCTCACGATCGAGGGACTGCAGGAGCGCGACCGCGTGGTGTTCGAAGCGGCTGTCACGCGTGGAATCCCCGCCGTGGTCACGCTGGCAGGCGGCTACGCGCATCACGTAACCGACACGGTCGAGATCCACTGCAACACCGTCAGGGAGGCAAGGAACGTCCTTACTGGACGGAAATCAGGTCCCCCTCGGCCGACCAGTACAGCGCATTGAACAACAGCGGCAGCGTGGCGTGAGTTTGGGCGCGGTGCTGCGGACGGATGCCGAAAAGCACGACCTTGCCCGGGTTCATCTCAATCGAGACAACCGCGGCGCGTCCGAACATGTAGTCCTCGCCGCGCAGCCAGCCGGATGCTTTCACAGCCGTATTGGGATAGCGGGCCGCGACACTGACCTTTTGCGACGAGAAGCCTTCGGTGAGTTGGAAGAAAGGCGAATTAATGTAGAAACCCCAGGTATCGGGCGCGACGCCGAGCCCGAGCGGACTCGATGTGTCGACCTGGAGGTTGACGATCGTGCCGGGGGCGTAGTGCTGCTCGCGGCTCAGCGTGCGCTTCAGTTCTTTCACCGGCAGGGGCAGTTTGTCGACTAGCAGGTTCGACGCCTCTCCGAGAGCGATGAGAGTTCCACCCTGATCGACAAATGCATGCAGCGCGTCCCAGCCCTGCTCACCGATGCCGCCGCGGTACTCGGCCACGATGGAGGGGTAGTCGAGTCCTTCGAGGATATCTTTAGCGCGCTGGTCCGGCAGGACAATCGCGTCGAAGCGGTCGCGCAGCTTACCGGCTTTGATGTCGCCGTTGTGTAGCACGGTGTAGGGGAGTTCGTAGTGGTCGAAGACCCAGCGGGTCCAGCCTTCATCGAGGTTCGAAGTCCAGGATTGGTAGAGCCCGACGCGCGGTGTGTGGAGCGGAATTGCCGTCGTAGGCCGAGCCAATTTGGCGGCGGTCTGGGTCACCTCGAAACCGGTTGTGGCATGCGTCCAGGCTTCAGGCTTGGCGGTGGCCTGGATTATCGGCGTCACATGACCCGCGGGCTTCACGATGCTGACCTTCGCCCCGTCTTTGAGAAGTCGGTTCACGATCAGGCCGCTGAGCGCGCCGTCATAAGGGAAGGTCCACGTCGTACCGGAATGTTCGGCCGTGAGCGCGAATTTCGGCGCGTCAGTGATCTTGTCAATCGCCAGGTCCTTCGGGAGCGCGGTCTTCGCGAAATCCGTTTTCACGCCGAACTGCATTCCGAGCGACCAGGCGGAGACGTCGTAAGGAGCCTCGGCTGGTGCCCCTGGCGCGCGCCGTACTTCGGGATAGGTCTGAGGTTCCAGCATGTCCTTGGCGTAGCGTCCAAACACCTGGTTGAACGGGATCACATATGTTCCAGCCGGGTACGTGGTCTTGTCCTGCACGAACCCCTTGGTGGCACGGTAGACTTCCACGCCGCCCATCCGGAGAGTGTTAACCAGCTCGACCGTTTCGTTTGGGTCGTGCTGGTCGGGCGAGATGAGGGCGGCGAATGACTTCGGCCCGACGGCGATCTCGCCTTTCGTACCGGCGTCAATAGTGGCGCGATTGATGTCGTATATTTCGTGCAGCAGCGTTTCACGCGTGTCGGCCGCGCCTTCGAGCAGGGCGAATGTGGCGGTGAGCTCGTAGTCGACGATGTCGCGGAGCCGCCAGGTTCCTCCCAGCCAGGGGCGCGGATATTCGGTGCGGGCATTGATGTCACGCGGCGGCGGAAGTGGTTCTTCGGGGTGCTCCAATGAACGGCGGCGTTCGGCTTCGAAATCCTCGCGGCCCTGTGCGGCGGGCGCGGATGGTTTCGTTGGGTCGGCCATTTTCTGCTCGATCGGGGTCGCGATGCGGGCACTGGCGACCTCGGTCAGCAGCCCGACCTGGTTGTGCCACCAGCCCGCCCAGGCCATGGCGCCTTCCCAGAAGTTTGTGTAAGTCGCGTTGTATATGATGCCGGTTTTGCCTTCACCCTCAAGGGCGGCGGACTGCATCTGCCCGTAAATCCCGTTCAGGCGGTAGACCAGCGGATGAACATTGGGGTTGATCGGGTCAGTGGCAGGCATCGTGAAGATGCGGGCCCCAGCGCTGCCCTGCTGGTGCTCATCAAGCCAGATGGACGGGAACCAGTCGTGCCACAGCACCTGCGCGGTCATCTTGCTCTCTTTTTGCGAGAACAGGTACATGTCGCGGTTATTGTCGTGACCGATGTAGGGATGATAAAGCCACGGCAGCGGGCTGGCTTCCTGCGGCGTACCCAGATACTTGTTGTACCAGTCGGTGACCATGATCTGGCCGTCTGGGTTCAGGGAGGGAATGAGCAGGAAGATGACGTTGTCGAGGATCTTCCGCGTCGCGGGCGAGTTGTCGGTGGCGAGACGATAGACCGCTTCCAGGATCATCTGCGAGGAGCCGATTTCTGTGGAGTGGATGTTGTTTGTGATCAGGACGACCGCTTTGCCATCGCGGAAGATCTCGTCTCGCTCGGCGTCGGTAGGCGCGCCTCCCTGGAAGTAAAGCTTGCGTTCGAGTTGTTTGTAGTGATCGAGGTTCTTGAGCGTGTCAGCCGAGGTGATCTCGAGAAAGAGGAAGGGATTGCCTTGAGTGGTGGGACCCAGGTTGTGGACTCTCACACGATCCGACTCCGCGCCGACCTTCTGGAGATACTCGACGATCTTGTCCCAGCGGACCAGTTTCTTGTCGGTTCCGATGCGGAAGCCAAAGTAGGATTCCGGGGAGGGAGGAGCGGCCTGGAGGAGGGCGGCCGAGATCAGGAAGAGTAGTGCCCGCTTCATTTTCATGAAGCTTAGCATTTTGCAGCATGGGCACTAAAGTGCCCGGCGGTTTGGCCGATTAAAACGAACAGCCGGTATGTCTGATTATCTACAGCGACTGCTGACGTTTTATTGGAACCCGCGGCGTGCGGCATCAGAGACACTGGACCATAGCCATTTGGCTCCAGTCATCATTCTGGCAGTGGTGGTGGCTCTCGTACTGCAAGCGCCTGGATACTATAAACGGCAGGCGCTCAGCGCCGAACTGGCCAGTTTCAGCGCTGAGTTGGTTCGGGCCCAACCGGCGGTCGCCGGTCAAGAAGTCGATTACAAAAAGCTGGCTCCGGTGATCAAGAAAAGCGCTGAGATCACCAAGGCCATGGAAGCGACTTATATGCCGGGAGACTTCCGCGAGCTGGCCGTGCTAGCCGGCCTGTTCGTGCCCGGGGCGATCGCGCTGATCGTGATCTGGCAGGGCCTGGGGCGCTGTTCCATGATGGTTGGGCGGGAGTATGCGCCGGTGCTGTTGTGCATTGTGAGCAGTTGGACTGCAGCCCGGCTTCCACTCATTCCGTTTGCTTATTTACCTGCGGGGACGGTGGTCCAATGGGCGTCGTATGCCTCCACCGCGGTCTTCCTGATTCTGGCCTGTATTTCCCTTCGGACGTGTTTGGGGAGCAGTTGGATGCCGGCGGGTGTGGCTGCAGGGCTGGGAGCCGGAGCATTGGCAGCGGGCGGATTGGTCACGACGGCGGTTTCGCCAATGTTGTGGGTGCTCGCTTCTCCGTGCTTGCTCTATTACGCAAGGGGGCAACTCGGCGCGGGTTTCAGTTCCATCGGAGCGTCACTGTCGGCGAAGCAGTCCTTGAAGCGGGCGTTGGAGGCTACGACTCTGAATCCCCGGGATGCTGATGCCCACTTTCAGTTGGGGCTGATCCAGCTCCAGCGGCATAATCTGACGGAAGCCGAAGCGCGGTTCCGGAGGGCGGCTGAGATCGATCCCAGCGATGCGGATTATGCTTATCGGCTCGGCTGTGTACTGCGGTCGCGGGGACAGTTGGCGGAGTCTCTGGAGTGGCTGGAACGCGCTGCTCGCCTCAACGCGAGGACGGCAGGGAGTGAGGTGTGGCGGGAGATTGGGGCCACGCAGCTTGGTTTGGGTGGGTTCCAGGAGAGCCTGGCGGCTCTGGACCGGTACCTGAACGATCGGGAGTACGATCCGGTGGGCTTGACCTATCATGGTGAAGCGCTGCTTGGGTTAGGGCGGCGTGGCGAGGCTAAGGCATCCTTTGAGAAGGCTCTGGAGGCTATCAGGACGATGCCGCGCCATCGGCGGGGCGAACTCCGGCCTTGGGCTGGCCGGGCGAAAGAGGGATTGCGCCGGTAGTCACGTCGGAAGGAGGCGCAGTGGGTTTTGCCAAGCGCGTTTTGATGTGCTCCAATGGCAGGCTCAAGCGAATGCCACTTAGTTTTCTCTAAACCCATTAGTTCGACTGCTTGTGATGCAGGATGCCAACCGCCGCTGGTCGGCGCTTTTTCAGACCTACGGGCAGGAGGGTTAACAACCCACCGCAGGCTAACAGCCTGCATTACAGGCTCAATCAAACTCGCCGTTCCCGAAAACTGAGTGGCATGGGGCTCAAGCCTGCTCCACCTCGTGCCCTACGTGATGTCGACGTTCTTCAGGTTGTCGTCGGGTATGCGATCGATCAGCAGGGCAAAGGGGTCGATGCCGGCCTTCTCCGGAAGCTGGTCCACTGTGAAGGTATAGATCGTCTTGCCTCCGGTCATGTGCATGCGCTCGCGATAGAGCGTCTTGCCGTATTTCTTGCCCTTGTCCGGCTTGGCGAAGGCCCCGATTTCGATCCAGTCGTCCACTGGCGCTTCCTTTTCCGTGCCCATTTCATCTGCCTTGAATTTGCGCGATTCGACCTCCACCGTCACGTCGTATTTACCGTCAGCGCGCTTCTTGGCCTTCGCGGATAGCGTGCGGTTCGAGAACAGCGTGATGTCTTCGAACAGGTCCTTGAGCAGATACTGATACTGCGGCGGTGTTTCGGCGCGCAGGGCATCTTCCAACGCGTAGGATGTCGGGTACGGCGGTGGCGCGTAGCCGTATTGCTGAATCACGTGGCGTAGCGCCCGATTCACAGCGTCTTCGCCGATCATTTCTTTCAGGTAATACATCACGACGCTGCCTTTGCGGTAGTGAACGTAGCCCTGGTTGGCGTCCACCTTCAGCAGCGGCCGCTCCTTCAGCAGTTCACGGCCCCGGCTGCGGAGATAATTGTCCATCTCGTACTGCAGGAACTTTCGCATCGTGTCACGGCCGTACTCGTGCTCCATGACCATGAGCGCCGAGTATTGCGCCAGGGTCTCGGACAAAACCGTAGCTCCTTGCATATACGCGCCGATCACCTGGTAAGCCCACCACTGGTGCCCCATCTCGTGCGCGACGACGTAGAACACCATGTCGATATCGTCGGGATGGTTCAGGTTGGCGATGAATCCGATCGATTCGGAATAGGGCATCGTGCCGGGAAACGCCTGTGCGAACCGCGCCACACGCGGAAACTCGATAATGCGAGCCTCTTTGTGCATATACGGGCTGAAGTTGCGTGAGTAGTAATCAAGCGACTTGCGCATCGAGTTCAACATCTTGGGAACGTTCCAGGCGTGTTCCTTGTCGTAATAGACTTCCAGCTTCACGCCGTTCCAGCTGTCACGCGCCACCTCGTAGTTCGCAGAGATAAAGGAATAAAAGTTCATGGACGGGTGATCCAGGGCGTAATGGAAGTAGCGGCGGCCATTCTCGTTCCATTCGCCTATGAGCGAGCCGGGCGCAATAGCAATCTGGCCGGGCGACGTGCTCACCACCGAATCGACCATCACTAGATCGGAATTGTTGCTCAGATAGGAATTGCGGCAGTGCTCGGTGCAGTTGCGCTCGAGCGCCGGCATGGGGTCCTTTTCTTTCAGACCAAACGATTTTCGCTCGTTCCGATCGGTGAGCTCGTTGTTCGGCTGATAGCCCATCTGCGGGGCGATCATATTGTTGAAGAACGTGCCGTTCTGGACCAGTTCCTGCTGTGTGACGTTGTTCTCGAAGCCATGCGTGTGGCTGCGCACGGTGAACTGGATGCGTCGTTCCTCCCCCGGCTGTAGGGGTATGGCGAGCTTGTAGATGCGATAGTAAAGCCGCCTATCATCCTTTACCAGCGTGGCTGAGCCCAGGTCAATATCGGTGTCGTAGTTGTTGTCGAGGGTAAAGTGAATGTCCTGGATAGGCTGGCTGGTCTCGTTCCTGATCGCTTCATCGCCGTGCATCGTAATGTTGCGGGTGTCCGGGTAGATGTCGATGGCGTACTTGACGTCGGTCACGCGGGGCTGCGGCAGGTTTTCGTAGCTCTTGTAGGTCTTCTCGTAATCGGCCTGCGACTGGTTTCGCGAGTGCTCGGGAGTCACTTTGTTGAGCGCCTCGGTGTTGTAGTAAATCCAGCTACCGCTTGCCGCGAATGCGACCAGGAATAGCAAAGCGACCGGTGCAATGCCGCTCCAGCGCAGGCGGGCATTGAACATCCGCTGGCGCCAGCCGGACTCACGGCCACGCTGCCAAAGCACAACGCTGCCGGCAATCAGCAGACCACAGAACAGCAGCCAGTACACCGCAAACCAGCTCCAGCCTTTCAGATAGGGCGCGAAGCCGAAAAGATCGGAGTAGGTGATGTCGGGGGTCGACCCGAATTGCACCAGGTGGGTGGCGATGTGCAGCGGTCTCCAGATGAACAAATTCACCAGCAGGAACGCAATGTAAAGGAAATACCCGATGTACTTGTTGGGCGAAATGATGTGGATAAAGAAGGCGAGAAAGGCCAGGCAAAGAAACAGGGAATAGTCGATGCCGAAGAGTTCCGCAAAGTAGAGGCCGACCTGGAAGCGGTGGTATCCGTCGAAGGCCTGCACGATGACTCCGGTTAGCAACGCGAGCGCCTGGATGATCAGGATCACGCCGGCCAGCGCGACGAACTTCGCGGCATAGTTGATCCAGTTCGAGTGCGGCAGCGCGTCATGGATTTCGTCCATGTGGGCGTCGCGCTCTTTCCACACCAGCACGCCGGCGTAGTACGTGATGATGGCGACCAGGAACAGGTACAACGTTCCGGCAATCACCTCCAGAATCCAGTAGGTGACCGGCAGCGATTGGTTGCCGTAACCCTCGCGCGCGCTGAAGATCAACGACGGGATCATGTTCAGCAGCGCCGCGGCCAGGATGACGATGAACGACGTCGACTTGACGACGGCGAAGAACTCGACCCTGGTTGTCCCCCAGAATTGTTTCAAGCCGGCAATGAGCCCGCTCTGATAGGTGACCGAAGGAAGAACGAGTGCATCGACCTGCAGCGACCTTCCGTTTTCCTCCGCGGGATTCTTCTTTTTGCGCGAGGTTCGCTCGGCGAAACTGAATCGCCAGTAGCCGAACGCGAAGATGGCCGCACTGGCCGCGATCCAGATGACTCGATTCCACAGCAGCGGACCCCACAGCCCGAGCGTCAGGTTGTTCTTGTCGGCAACGGTCCAGTACTTCGTCATCAGGCCGAAGGTCCGGATGGCGAAAGGATCGAGCAGCATGGCGGCGGTCTCGTGCCTGATGTCCTGGGTCAGGGAATCCGTGATGCCGTATGCGACGAGAAGGAGAAGAGCGCCAATGAAAGACGTGATGGTGCTCCGCGTCAGGGCGGCAATGGTGAAGATGATGGCAGCAATGAAGAGCGTGTTGGGCAGGGCGAAGACCAGAATGCCGGCTAGGTGCGCGGACCAGTCCACCGGCCCCCAGCGCTCCGCGTCGACCCAGGGCATGTAGCGGGCGAGCAGGATGCCGATCGAAATACCGAGCATGGGAATCACCGCGATCAGCGCTGAACCGAGGTACCGGCCGAGAAGGTAGTGAACCTTCCGCAGCGGCGTAGAGAATATGAGCTGGTACGTGCCGTAAAAGAAGTCGCGGGCCGCGGCGTTGTTGACGAATGCCGTCGTCATCAGCAGCGTGAGCAGGCACATGATCGAGTAATAGTTCTCAATGACGAACGGCGCGTTGCGGTGGGTGTTTTCGAGCGCGCCACCTATGATGATCTTCTCGGTGCTTACAGCCCCAAAGACCATGCCGGCAATGATGAACAGGAAGATCCAAAGCATCCACGACCGGAACCAGTAGCGGAGTTCAAACTTGAGGAAGTGCAAAAACATGGCGCGTGACCTCCGTTTAATTCAGGCCGGCGAGCCGGGAGAAGAACACGTCTTCGAGATCGGCGGTGACGGGTGAAAACCCATCGCCGGGACAATTCTCGCAGTAGACGTGAATGAGCGGCCGTCCCGCGAACATCTTGTGAGAAATGATGCGGTACTGCGCCTCGTAGTCCTTGATTTCGGCCTTGGCGATGAAGCGCTGCCAGATTCTGCCGCTTAGGGCGTTGACGCCATCCTCGGGCGATCCGGCGAAAAGCACGCGGCCCTGGTTAATGACGGCCATGCTGGTGCAGAGCTCCATGACGTCTTCGACGATGTGCGTGGAGAGGATGACGATGACGTTTTCGCCGATTTCGGAGAGCAGGTTGTAGAAGCGGTTGCGCTCGCCAGGGTCGAGCCCGGCCGTGGGTTCGTCGACGATGAGGAGCTGCGGGCTGCCGAGCAGCGCCTGTGCGATACCAAAGCGCTGGCGCATGCCCCCCGAATAGCTGGCGAGCGATTTCTTGCGAACGTCGTAGAGATTGCAGCGATGGAGAAGGCTGTCCACCATCGCCTTGCGCTCGCGGGAGTTTACGATTCCCTTCAGCAGCGCCAGGTGATCGAGCATGTCGAGCGCCGAGATTTTCGGGTAGACGCCGAAATCCTGCGGTAGATACCCGAGGAGGCGGCGCACCTTATCCTTTTCACGCAGGACGTCGACGTCGCCGAGGGTGACCGCGCCGCCGTCGGCTTCCAACAGTGTGGCGACGATGCGCATCAGGGTCGACTTGCCCGCGCCATTGGGGCCGAGAAGGCCGAACATGCCTCGCGGGATGGTCAGAGAGACGCCATCGAGCGCGCGGACACCGTTGGCATAGGTCTTGGAGAGGTTGCTGATATCCAGTTGCATTTTTGAGCTGCTTGGATCAAAGCTATCACAGGAATTTTAGAAGGTGAATCGGAGCTGTAGATCGATTTTTCGGTTGTAGGTGGTCGGGACGCCGCCGTGCAGCGTTACGGCCATCCCGCCGAGGCTGCGATACTGGCCGAAGTAAGGCGAAGAGAGGTCTCCGTCGGGTGGCGAGAAATTCGAACGATTCAGGGCGTTGAGCGTGGACGCACTCACGGTGATGTTGTACCGCCTGCCAGTACCGCGATCGGACATTCCCGCGCCGACACCAGGTCCGGCGCCATGGTCGCCACCGGCCGTCTGTAATGATGGACCCCGCGACCCTTCACCGCCAAAGCCCCAGGATCGTGTTAGCCGAAGGCCAAGGTTCACATCCACGGGGCCGCGACCGGAATTGCGGCCGATGGTGGGCACTCCTGGCGCAGGCTTCAGATCGAAACAGCCAAATTCCGCGGTGTACACGAGGCCAGCCCCTGAACACGGCAGGTTCGCCAGAAGCGCAGGCCGGGCGGCTGCGAAACCGGTGTCGTTGGGGTCAAAGCCGGTCGTAATGTTGTACGGAATCCCGCTGTTGGCGATGAACAGCGGGAGCACCGCAATCTTCCACTTAAGCGGAATGTTCGCCCCGAACGCCGCCCGGTGCCTCACGTCTCCCCAACTCGCCGGCCCCCATTCCGCTCGCAGGTTGTATGGGTCGGCAGGCGTCCCTTCGTTGTTGTCCTTCGCGTAGGAAAGGGCATAGTATCCGAAGAGAAACAGCTTTTTATAATTCACGGTCGTATTCGCAACGACCTGATTGACCCGGCTGAAGCCGGCCGATTCTGTCAGCAAGCGGATGGAGGGATCGCCAAATGGGTAGCTACCGGCGATCGGCGCGTTGATGTTCCTTGCATCGAGCAGGTGCGCGCCGCGCGTATCGATCCAGTTCACACTGAGCTTCGCATATTTGCTGAACTGCCGCTCGATCCCCAGGTTCGATTGATATATGCGGGGCGCCTGGATGCCCGCAAACACAGGCCGCAACTGTTGCGGCTGCTCGCTGGCCTGGAGCGTTTCCGCCGTTGGGATCGAGGGGAAGAAGTTGGGGTTGGTGATGAGGTAGGACTGCTGCGTCGTGCCGTTGTACCGCAGGCTGTTGAGCGTCAGCGTAAGCGGCAGGCGATCGTAAAAGATTCCCGCTCCGGCGCGCAGGACGGTTTTTGCTGGCCGGCTTCCCTTTGCGTCGATTCCCCATGCAATTCCCACTCGCGGCGCAAGATTCGAAAGGTCGCCGTAATTGCTCTGCACCTCGTAGCGGAGCCCGGCGCTGAGCATCAGGTTGGGGCGCACCCGCCAATCGTCATTCAGAAACAACCCGGCATCGGCCTGGTTGACTCTGGTGGTCGGAATTCCGGCGCTCAAGCTGAACTGCCAGGGGCCGAACCCGAGTTGCTCGATTTGGGAATTGGTGTAACCGGCCTGCTGCAGCTCGAGCGTCCTCTGGTACTGGTCGAGCGTGAGAAACGTGTAGGTTCCCGCGAAATTGTACTGCGACGTATCCGCCAGGAACGACTGTCTCACGCGGGCGCCCCACTTGAGCGTATGCGCACGCCTGGTCCAGATCGTCAGATTCGTCAATTCCCAGGCATTCGTGATTTGCGCTAGTTTGCCGCCGGTGGCCCCGCCGCCAAAGAAAGCGCCCTGCACGTTGATTCCGGGCGCGTCGTTGGCAGCATCGTTCCAGACGCCCGAGTGGGAAAACTGGAAACGCGTCTCGTTGATCATGTGCGGGCTCAGCGTCGCGGATTCCGTGATCTGCAGAAGGCGCTCGGTCTGGCGCGCGTTGTAGGCGCGCGACGCGAGGTTGAAATCGCCGGCGCCCTGGTTATCCAATCCAATGTGCAAATCCTGATAACGGATCGTGAGCGCGTTGCGTTCATTGATGGCGTAGTCGATGCGGGGTGTGATGCTGGTACGCGTTTGGGGCGTAGGAAGTGCCTGGTTGATGGGTCCATCCGGGGTAGTGGCGAGGATGAATGCGTTGTCGTCGATCTGCCGGTGCTCCAGATCCGCTGTGAACGATACCTTGTTCTTTCGGATCGGGCCGCCGAGGTTGAGCCCGTAGAATTGCGTGCGGTAGGGGGGGCGCGACGACTGCGCCAGAAGCGGATTGCGCGAATTCAGGATCGTGTCGTTGAACTGCCCGAATAACTCGCCGCGAAGGGTATCGCTGCCGGGTTTTGTGAAGACGTCGATGCGTGCGAATCCCGGATGATCGTATTCAGGCGAGAAGGGATTGGAATTGATGCGGATGTCCCGGATGGCCGATTTCGGGGGCAGATTTCCGCTGCTGAATCCGTCGACGTAGACCTGGCCGCCGTCGGGTCCGGGCGCCGGTCCGGCGAGAAGTTGCAACTGCATGGCGAGTTCGTCGGGGTCGTCGGATAGGGCGGCCAGTTGCCGTGAGCGGAGCACGAGCGTGCCCCCGTTCGAATCCGGTTCCGCGCTGAGGCCGGCCGGCTGGTCGTCGACGGTGATCACCTCTTTGCCGGTCTGAATTGCGAGTTGGACATCAAAGACGGCCGGGGACGAAACGTCGGTCGAAACGGGTGCGAATCCTTTGGCTGTGATGCGGAGGTGATAGCGGCCCGCGGCAAATGATGGGAATGCGTATTGGCCTTCAGAATTTGTTTTCGTGCGATGGTCGCCGGCCTGAACGACCGCTCCCGGCACGGCGGCGCCGGAGGGGTCGGTCACGGTGCCCCGCAGGCCGGGTTGGGCGTAGGCAGACACCGCGAGTATGCAGAATGAAAGTAGTTTGTTCATTAGTTTTCGGGGTGGGCCGACTGTGGAACTGTGAAGCGGGCATTTGGCCTGCCGTTGGAGCTCACCTTGAAATTCCCGGTGGTCTCCAACGGCCGGCTGAAGCCCGCTCCACCCTTCCACAAGCTTCAAAGGTTCGATTACGGAACGATCGCCGGGAGACTCAGCCCTCCGGAACCGCCCAAGGCTCCCCCATGCATTCCCGCGATCGCGTCGGAAGTGCTCATACCGTGCTCCGCCGCTGCCGCGGCTGCGGTCTCGATCAGGAAATCCACGTTGGAGACGATCCGCGTAGCGGTCACCTCCTCGGGAGTGGACCCCCGAGTACTGGTCACCATCACCGCTCCGCCGACCTTTAAGGTCTCAAAAGTCGTCAGAGGCAGCATTTCAAGCAACTTTGCGACATCCAGTTTCTTCGGATCGGAAACGGCTTGCGAGGCCGGAGTGTGCGGGCTAGCGGCGCCGTTCTTGAACAAACCGCGGAAATCGGGCATCTCCTTCAGCTGGGTATCGCCCGCGATGCGAATCGTCAGAGGCTTCTTCGTGACGAGGTCGGAGATGGTGATCTTGCGAGCCTCGGCATCAACCGCCGTGATAGTCCCAATTGCGCTACGAAACGTGCCGTAAACCACGTCTTCCGCCGTCAGGTTGGCGCCGTCGGGCGATTTGGCGCCCCGGGCTCGAACCTGATCGCCTGCCGCGATCTCCGCTATTGTGCTCCACTGAGCATCGGCGAACTTCACCGAATCCGGAGCATAGCGGCGGACCATAGTCTTCGGCGTAAGCAGAACGGTGATCTGCGGCGGACCGTCAACCGACCCGGTCCGTAATGTGATCTCGTCGCCGTGAATCGCCGTTACGGTTCCGCTCACCCCGCGCTTCTGCCAATCGCGCCGCTCGGCTTCGTTGCGCTTCGCGATGTCGGTTGCCGAGATCAGGACGACGCGCCGCGCCTCAGGCATGCCGGCCACGAACGTAACCAGCACGCGATCGGTGAGCGACAGGTCGGTTACCCGGACTTTCCGCGCTTTGGAGAGGTCTCGCTCGCCGGGTTCCACCTGGAGGACTTCAGTATCGGGCGAGACCTTGAAGTATGTCGCCGCGCCGTCATCAGGCTGCAAACCGATTTCAAGCGACGACATTTTGAATTCGGTCACTGTGCCGAGGATCGATTTCTGTGGTTGCGCCAAAAGGGCGGCAGAAAACGCGAGCGCGACGACAAGAGTCCGCATGGGTTCCTCCTTACTTCCGCACGGCGGACCACTCGCCGTTCAACGGTTTGGTGGTGCCGCTCAGCTTGTCGCCGTCCCTGGTGCCTTCAAACGTGATGGTCATTTTGCCTCCGGGCGCGTCCATACTGAGCATCACCTTCTCGCCCTCCACTTTGCCGTTAATCGTGAGCTTGCCGGTGTGCTCGGTCTCATAAGTTCCCGTGATCTTTACGCCGTCCTGTTCCAGCAGGAGCGGCCCAACGAGTTTTCCATGCGGCGAGTCCATCGTCATCTCCCAATTCCCGCCGACGTTGACGTCCGCGGCGAACAGGCATGTGCAAAACACTGCCGCCGCTAGTACTACAAAGAGCAGTTTCTTCATGGATTCCAATTTAAGGCTTGTTTTGGGGGAGTCCAACGAAGAAGTAGCGAGCGTCAAATTCGCCTTTTGAGCGTAGAAGAAGTGGCGCGGGCGGTTTGCTTACAGGCCGGGAATCCGCTGTCGAAGGGGGTGCACCTGCCGGGCGCTCACGACGATCTCCGTCGCCGCGGAATCGCTCATGATCAGCAGGAATCCGCTCTTGAAGTAGGGCCGGATTTCTTTGATCCTGTTGACGTTCACCAGCACCTCGCGACGCGCGCGGAAGAACACGTCCTCAGGCAGGCTCGATTCCAGCTCCGCGAGCTGATAATTCACCCAATAGACTTCGGATTCCATGTGCGCCTTCACGATGCCGTCCTCTGACGCAAACCACAGAATGTTTTCGGGCACGATGAGCAGCATGCGGTCGCGCTTGCGGCACACGATGTGACGCAGTCCCTTGGGAGACCCGCGAACCACCTGCAGCACATGTTCGCGTTCGCGATCATTTTCGTCCGGCGACCCGCTGAAGCGGCGCGCGCGATCCAACACCTGCGCCAGGCGTTCGGGTGCAACCGGCTTGAGCAGATACGCCAGCGCATCCGCTTCAAATGCGGCCAGTGCGTGCTGATCGTAGCCGGTGACAAAAATTACCAGCGGCAACTTTACCGTTTCACCGACCGATTGCAGTACCTCGAAGCCAGTCAGCCCCGGCATTTCAATATCGAGAAACAGCAGATCTGGCTGAAGCTGCTCGATCTGCTGCACGGCTTCGAGACCGTCGCATGCTTCGCCGACAATCTCGATATCGGAGTGCTCCGCGAGCATGCGCGACAGTCGCGCGCGCGCCGGTTCTTCATCGTCGGCTATCAGGCTTCTCATATTTCATTGCCACGCGGAATGATTACGGTGGCTATGCTGCCGCCGGCCTCGCGCCGCTGAAGGCTGACGCTGGCGCGATCCTGGTACAGCGTCTGCAATCGTTCTGCAATGTTTGCCAGTCCAAGCCCCTTAGAAGGGCGCGTACCCGGTCCCATACCATCGTCTTCCACCGTCATTTGTAGCTGATCGCCATCGGCTCGCACGGTGATAACCAGGTGCCCAGGACCCGGCTTCGGACCGAGCCCGTGCTTCAGAGCATTCTCCACCAAGGGTTGCAGAATCAACGACGGTATCTGTTCATGCTCCAATTCCGGCGCTACGTCAATTTTCACTCGCAGGCGATCGCCAAATCGTGCCTCTTCGATGTACAGGTAGGTTCGTAAAAACTCGACCTCGTCGCGGATGGATGTCAGCGGCCTGCTGGAGTGATCGAGAACGTGCCGGAACACCTCGGCCAGGCGAAGAGTCATCGTCTCGGCGCGCGCCGGATTGCGGACCACGAGGTCGGCAATCGTGTTCAGGCAATTAAACAGAAAGTGCGGGTTGATCTGCGCCCGCAAAGCGCGCAACTCAGCTTCAGTGACCTGCTGTTGCAGCAATGCCTCGCGACTCTGCCGCTCGATCGCCTCTTCTTCCCGGTGCAACGCGTCGAGCCGGTGGCCGCACTGGGCCGCGATGGTTTGCAGATAATTCAAATGGCGCGTGACAAGCGATGGCCGATCCGTACCGGGTGAAACGAGGAGAACATGGGTAACGCTGCTTTCCGAAGTGATCGGTACGAGAATCTCGACGTTTCTTGCCGGAAGAAGTTTGCAGAGCGGATCGCGATGGTCGATTTCGGTGATCTCGCTGTCAGCAACACCCTTTGGCCAAGGCAGCCGCCCGGCGGAAACCACGCGTGCGGCTTCCAGTTCGAGCGGCACACGGGCCGCCTCCTCCAGGCTCGCCAGAATATCGGATTCCCGATGCAGGTCGCGAATCCGGTTCGTGAATTGACGTGCAACCTCACGGTAGTCGGGGGCGCGAAACATCATGCGATTCACTGCCGAGCTGATGCGTTCATCCACGAAAGTGAACGACAGGAGCAACCCGGTGGCCGTAACCAGCACCAGGAATACATGAATGGCCGCCGGCGAAGGCATCTGGTCCACGACGTGCCATATGAACACGGATTGGGCCGCTATGACGAGAGCGAACGCCCATGTTGCCGCCAGAAGGATGCGTACCCCATAGCGAATGAACAGGTCCGCGTATCGGAACCGAGCGAACAGCAGGAAGCCGGAGACAATCGCCAGCAGCACGAGATGCGAGTCCACGAAGTTCAGCGCATCCGCGATACCGTGCGTCGGCGAGTGGCGCGCAATCGGGGAAAGAACGAAGGCCGTGAGGACGGTCCACATTATGGCATACGACGGTATATAAACTGATCGCGGAGTGGTGACGCGGCGTAGCGAAACCAGGGGGCCGGCAACCAGCAGCGCGCCGGCGTTATACCCGGTCAGGGTCGCGAGCATGCTGCGGGAGAACAGGTGGAACCAGAACGAGATCACGATGACAGTGGCCGAGGCGATTGCGACGATCTCCAGAATGCGGGCCGCGCGGCGTCGCCAGTCTTCAACCGCGAAGCGGCGCCAGAGAGCGAGCATCACAATCGGAAACGCAGCCGCACCCGTGTATTGAAAAGCGTAAGCGACCGGCGCCAGGCCGCGCAAATGGGGAACACCGGAACCGACAGCAACGGCTCGCACGAGTCCGCCCGCACTCCACAGGATTCCGCAAACCGCAAAGAAGATGTTCGCGATCGGCGTGCCGGGTAGCTTAGCCGCCCGCAGCGTCAATACCAGAAGCACCACGGTGACCAACAGGCCCGTGGTGTGACCGATCAGGTCGCCGGTTACGTACACGCCTGGGATTCCGTGCAATTTAACCTCAGCATAGCGAGGTCGCGTTGCGCCGTCCAGCAAACGGGCGCAAGCGTCGATAAACGCGGCTTTGCCGTGGAGAATTGACGTCGTCCGTCACAGCGGGTCCATGGGAAGCCCGGCGTAATTCTCGGCCAGCGCGGTCGCCGCCGCGTGCGAACTGGTCACATAATCGAGCTCGGCGAGCTGCCGGCGATGGTCGAAACCGCTATCGCCTTCGAAGCGATGCAGCATAGACGTCATCCACCAGGAGAATCGCTGCACCAGCCAGACGCGCCGGAGGCAGGTGGCCGAATAACGGTCGAGCCGTTCGCGTGTTCCGGAGCGGTAGTAATCGGCCAGCGCCGCGGCCAAGGCTCGCACGTCCGCTACTGCAAGGTTCAAGCCCTTTGCACCGGTCGGAGGGACGATGTGCGCGGCGTCGCCGGCCAGGAACAGGTTCCCGTACTGCATCGGCTCAACGACGAAGCTTCGCATTGGCGTAATGCCTTTTTGGAGGATCGGACCGGCGGTGGGCGCCCAGCCATCTGTCGTGGTCAGGCGTGCTTCGAGCTCCGCCCAAATGCGGTTGTCCGGCCAGTTCCCAAGGTCTTCGTCGGATGAGCATTGCAGGTAAAGACGCGTGATTCGTGGCGAACGCATGCTGAAGAGGGCAAATCCGCGGGGGTGATGCGTATAGACGAGTTCTTCGCAGGCGGGCGGCGCTTCGGCGAGGATCCCGAGCCAGGCGAAAGGGTAGGTTCTTTCGTAGGTGTTCAGGATTCCGGGCGGAACGGACGGGCGGCAGACGCCGTGCGAGCCGTCGCATCCGGCGATGAAGTCACATTGCAGCTCCATCGGCTCGCCGTCCTGCTGGAAGTGAATACGCGGCGTAGCCGTCGCGATGTCGTGTACGGTCAGGTCTTGCGTCTCGAAGAAGATGCTGCCGCCCGAGTCCAGCCGTGCTTGCGTCAGGTCCTTGATCAACTCGTTCTGACCATAGACCGTAATCATGCGCCCACCGGTAAGCTCCGCGAGGTCGATGCGATGGCGCCGGCCATTGAAGCTGAGATTGATGCCGCGATGGGGGAGGCCCTGACGCTTGAGCCGTTCGCCCAATCCGGTCTCTATGAGGGTGTCGACGGTGCCTTGTTCGAGAACCCCGGCTCGCACGCGCTCTGCGACGTACTGGCGGGTGTGGCGCTCTAAGACGACGGATTCGATTCCTTGGCGCTGGAGCAGGTGGGAGAGCAGCAGGCCGGCGGGTCCTGCGCCGACGATTCCGACTTGGGTTCGCATCGGTTCCTTCAATTGTCGCTAAAGAGGCCGCCTGTAACGATCCTCATGGGCGCATCACTAACAAAGTAAGAGCACGCCGCAAGGGCAAGGAGGAAGAACAATGATGAACTTCATTTCACGATTTTGGTGCCGCCACTTTCACGACCAGATCTTATGGCCAATGCACGGACAGTATCGCTGCATGGTGTGCCTGCGCACGTGGGATGTGCCCTGGCACGACGCCCATCACTCACACGCCGAAGCCGAAGGATCTATCGTGATGGTTCCGGCGGCGGCACGGGCGTCGAGGTTCTAGCCACTTTGCCCGCCTTCGCCTCGGCGATGGAAACGTGGTTCGCTTCGAGCGTGATTCCGAGGGTCTGGTCGAGCGCCAAGCGAGCGTTACTGTATGACACCAATGCCGCCAGCTCCGCCGCCTGCGACGTGGTCAGATCCCGCTGCTGCTGCACCACGTTGTATGGCGTCGAGGCGCCCAGCGTGAATTTCTCCTGCTCGGCGGATAAAAGCTGTTCCGTCAAGACCCGGTTCTTGACCGCGGCCTCATAGCGAGCCCTGGCTTGCCGTAGCGCCACAGCATAATTCAAGAGATCAACACCCACCTGGCTGATGTCCTTCGAGAGGTTGAGCTGCGTTTGCCGGAGCTGAAGCTGGTCGATTCCAAAGTCCGCTTGCGCCTGTCGATTGTGGATCGGGACCAGAATGTACGCCCCAATCCGCTCTGTCGGGTAATTGCGGCGGAAAACCTGCCCGAGAGCATTTCCGATGCCACCGACGACGTAAGGGTCCGCTGTAATCGTGCGACCGTTGATGACAATCGTTTTGGGCACCCCTGCGAGGCCCGCCTGCGTCTCCCCGCCAAGTACTTGTGAGGTGGGAAGCAGGCCGTTTCGAGTTCCCAGCGCCGAGATCTCGGAAGCCCTTTCGTTGGCCTTTTCCGCCTCGAGATCGCTGCGATTCGCGAGCGCCGTCTTGAGCATGTCTGAGAGCGATGGGATGTCGTCCTTATCCGGCATTGTGATGCGGTCGACCGGCACCACACGCACACTGGACAGAACTGGGTCCGCCGTACCAGTACGGCTGAGCAGGTTCTTCAGTTGGATTTCTTCGTTCTGAAGGGTAGTCAGGGAGTCTTCCACCGCCTGCTGGCTGGCGGCCATCTGCGATTCGGCCGTAGTCACATCGAGCGGCGCCAGGGTGCCGATTTCAGCCTGCCGCTTGTTGTCGGAATAGAACGTCTGGGAAACCTCGAGCGCCCGCCGCTTCGCCTTGAGGTCTTCATAGTCCGCTGCCAGCGAGTAGTAAGACGCCAGCACCCTCACCACGATGTTGCTCACGGTGGTTCTAAAGTTGGGGTCGGAGTTCTGAAGGTTGATCTTGCTGACCGTGATCGTGCGTGCGTTTACCGCAACCCCAAATCCGCGCAGCAGATTATGTTGGAACGAAATGCTCAGGTTGGGAGCAACCGAAGGATTCAAGAGGTCGGAGGAGGCATTCTCTTTCAGGTAATGGTCGCTGTAGGAGAGAGTGACGCCGCCGCCCGACAGAAACCCTTCCTGGAGCGTCACATTGTACACGTGCGTGGACGAAATCAGGTTCGGCGTTCCGCTCTGCACCACGTTGAACTGCGGTATCGATGTGTGGCTGAACACGGTTGTATCCGTGATCGAAGGGTCGAGCGTCTGCGTGACGGGGCCGACCTGAGAAATGGTGGCATTGCCCGAACGGCTCGCGGTGGATGTGCCCCCGGTTGACACGACACCCGCGGCCGCTTGGCTGCCGGCCACACCTTGTCCGCTTGCCACGGAGCCGGCCTGCGAGGCACTGTTCGGTACGCCGGGTAATGCGCCCCCTGCCTGAGCGCGCTCCAATTGCCACTCCGCCAGCAATGGTCCATATCGCGCTACCTCAATATCGATATTGTTCTCGAGCGCGAGCGCGATGGCATCCTGCACCGTGAGATATATTGTGCCGGCGCGCACCAGGTCCTGCAGCCTTTGCGAGTTGTTCAGGCGGACAGGAGGAACCGTCGCCGCCTCATACGGCCGCACCAGGATCGATTTGGCCGGGCGTATCGGTTGAATGGAGAGCTGCTGCCCCATCGCGGCGCAACACAAAAGCGCAACGAGCGGCTGGAGTCTCATGGCCGGGCTCCCCGCGGCAGGTTCTCAGGCAGCATGGAAGGCCGCGCAATGTGGCCATCCCGGGCTTCCTCGAGCGAAATATGGTTCTCTTCGAGTGTCGTACCCAGGGCCTGCTGCATCGCGATCTGCGCATGGCTGTAATTGGCCATCGACTGCACTTCATTGCTGACGGCGGTGGCGAGGTCGCGCTGATCCTGCACCACCTGGTAAACCGTAGTTGCGCCCAGCGCGTATTTTCTTTGGTCGGCATCCAGCGTCTGCTGCTGCAGAGTATGCGCCTTCACCGCGGCCTCGTACCGTACACGCGCCTGCTGCAGTCCGAGCATCGCGTTCTGCACGTCCACCCGGATCTGGCTGAGATTCTTTTGCAGGTTGAGCTCGTTCTGGCGAATCTCAAGCAGGCTGGTCACGTAATCCGATTGAGCCGCCCGATTGCGCAGCGGAATATTTAAGGAAAATCCCGCCGAATAGCTCGGGTAATTGCGGCGCGCAAGCTCGCCGAGGAGGTTGCCGTATCCGCCTGCCAAAGCATCCAGGCCCGGCACGGGCGCGATGAGGTTGCCGGTCAATCCGTTATTCGTGAATTCCGTGAAGGCCTGCAGAACCGGCTTGAGCGAACTCTTCACGCCTGCCAGATTCTGCTTGTTGCTGTCGAGATTGATGCGCGCCTGTTCGATTTCCGGCCGTCTCTCCTCCGCCTCTTTCACCAGATCGTTCAGGGGACGCATCTCCTCTTTCGGCGGAATCGCGATGGTGTCGAGCGGAATCACGTGAACTTCGGCCAGCGTCGGATTCGCAATGCCATTGCGGCTCAGCGCGTTCTTCAGAACGGTTTCCTGCTGCAGCAGATTGGTTTGCGCAATCACGAGGTCCTGCTGGCTCTGGTACACCTGGGCCTCGGCGCGCGTGACCTCGATCGGCGCCAGCGCGCCGATGTCGACCTGCCGCTTGTTGTCGTTCAGCAGCTGCTGCGCGGTTTGGACTTCACCCTGGCGCGCCTTGACGTCCTCGTTGAAGCTGATCAGGTCCCAGTAGAGATTCAACGCCGCAGACACCGTCGTGATTACCTGCTGCTTGAACTGCAGGTCCGTGAACTTCATGTTGTTCTTCTGCACGCGAATGTTGCGGTCGTTCACCGCCGGCCCGAAGCCTTGCAACAGGTTTTGCGTGATCTGCAAATCGATCGAGCCGGCCGTAAACGGATTCAGCAGGTACTGCTGGCTGTTTACCCTGGTTCGGCTGCTGAGGTAGCTCAATTGCGCTGTCAAACCGAAATCCCAGTTCTGGACGTACTGCCCCTGATAGGTGCGAGAGTCCTGAACCAACGCGAGCGTGCCGGTAAGTACGGTGTTGCTCTGCACGGCCGTCGCATGCTGGAAATTTGCGAACACGGAAATTGTCGGGTCGAACGAGGGAATCAGCGGACCCAACTGCGTGACGATGCCGCCTCCGGAGGACACGCCCGTTCCTCCTCCAATGCTGACTCCATTGGCGTTCACGCTGACGCCCTGCAGGCTGACGCTGGTGGGACCCGGGGCTACGCTGAGCCCTACGCTCCGAAGCGCTCCGCCGCCCTGGGCGCGCTTGAACACTTCTTTCGCCAGTAGCGGAGCATAACGTTGCACTTCAATGTCGATACTGTTTTCGATGGCTAAGGCGACAACGTCCTGGGCCGTCAGGTAGAGATTGCCCGCTCGCACGAGCGATTCCAACCGCGAGGTATTCGCCAGGTTGATGGGGGGCACGAATCGCGGCCGGTAGGGGCGCGTAAGCCACATCAAATGCCCCGTGGGCTGTTCGACCCGCACCTCGCTCTGCGCCGCGGCGAGACCGGCCAACAGCACAGAGCTCCACAACAATAAGACCAGTTTCTGTATTGGTTTCATTAGATTAGCGTCGGACTCAAATCCTTACGCACGTGTACGATCTACTCCTGGAATGCCAATATGATGGAGTACGAAGATTGCGAAGCGAAGGTTCCCTCGCGTCAACACACGACGGATCTCGCAACGGGTCGGCATAATTAGGTGATAACACAGAGTCGATCGGCTCTTTGTGCATGCGACTGCAACACCTTTGCTACGCTGAAATTAAATGTCAGCAAATGCGAGTGTTCAGGCGCCGAAGCGTCTTCTTTTTGGTCCCGGCCCGACCATGGTTGAGCCACGGGTCTACCAGGCATTATCGCAGCCGGTTGTCGGCCATTTGGACCCCTATTTCTTTGAAGTCGCCGGAGAAGTCCGCGAGCTGTTGCGCCAGGTTTTCGGAACGCGCAACGAGGTGACGCTCGCGGTTTCCGGCACCGGTTCGTCGGGAATGGAAACGGCGGTGGCCAATTTCGTGGAGCCGGGAACGAGGGTGGCAGTGTTCGCCAATGGCTACTTCTGCGACCGGATCACGGAAATGGCTAAGAGGCAGGGTGGTGACGTGTCGCGGCTGGAGAAGCCTTGGGGCGCGACCTTCAGCGCTGTTGAGGCGCAGGAGTTTGTCGACCGTATAAAGCCGCACGTAGTGGCCTTTGTGCATGCCGAGACGTCAACCGGCGCCCTCCAGCCGGCGAAACCGATTTGCGACGCGGGGCACAGCGTCGGCGCGATTGTCATCGCGGACACCGTGACCTCATTGGGCGCGGTTCCGGTCAATGTAGACGAGAATGAGATCGATATCGCGTACAGTTGCACGCAGAAAGGGCTGAGCTGCCCTTCAGGCCTCGCGCCCATCACGGTATCGCCACGAGCGATGGAGCGCTTGCGATCCCGCAGGACGACGCCGCAAAGCTGGTATCTCGATTTGAAGCTCCTGCTGGAGTATTACGACGGCCGCAAATACCACCACACGGCTTCATCCACTTTGTTTTACGCGCTGCGCGAGGGACTGCAGGCGATTGTGGACGAGGGGATCGAGAAGCGCTTCGAGCGTCACCAACGAGCACATCAGGCCTTCGTCGCGGCGATGGCGGAACTCGGAATCGGCATGCACGTGCCGGAAGGCTATCGCATTCCGAACCTGAACACGCCGCGCGTGCCCGCGGGTGTGGACGATGCCGCCGTTCGCAGGTATCTTCTACAGAAACACGGCATCGAGATCGCCGGCGGGTTTGGGCCGCTGGCGGGCAAGATTTTCCGCGTCGGCCTGATGGGTCCGCTGGCAACCGAGGATTCAGTCCGGTTGTTCGTCAGCACCTTCCAGGAAGCGCTCAACGAAGTGCCGTCGACCGTGCCCGCTTAATCCATTTTTGTGGAAGGGTGAAGCAGGCGACCACAGATGAGGCCTGTGATGCAGGCCGTTGGCCTGCGGCGGGTTGTTAACCCGGCTTCCGCCCGTTGACATCCTGCATCACAGGCGAAACGGCCGGCCCCAACCTTATCGAGGCAGCATCGGAAATAGCTGTTTGATCTCCGCCTCGCTCGGCTGGCGTCCATACTCACAAATCTCGAAAGCTTCCGCGTTCTTCACCTGTCTCCCTTTGTCCGCGCCGTACCATTTCACCAGAGCTTCCCGGATCGCGGGAGTAATCTGACGCTTCTGTCGCTGTGCCGCGAGCCACTTCTTGCGCTCCACGGGATCGCGGGGAACATCCGCAAGGTGGCCATCCACCCAGGGGAGCCACTCATAAACCTGTGAGACATGAGCATCGAGCGCATCGATCTTCTTGTCTATGACATCATCGATCGAAATCGCAATATCCGGCCGAAACGGATTCGGGCGCTGAAAATCGTCCTGGAAGTACAGGAACACCGGGTTTTTCTTCAGCGGAGGCGTATCGGGCGCCACGTTCGGCACCACCACCATGTATGCCGCGTCCTGCACCAGCACTCCGGTATACCGGTGATCGGGATGATAATCGTTGGGCCGTGGTGCGATGACGATATCCGCGTTCCACCCCCGAATCTCACGGATGATCTGCTTACGAACCTCCAGGGTCGGCATCAGTTCGCCGTCGTGATTGTCGAGAACATCGTACGTAATGCCGAGCCGGCGCGCCGATTCCATCGCCTCCGCGCGACGTCGCTTGGCGAGCGGACCACCGCCCATATCCTGGTGACCCGCGTCGCCATTGGTCACGGAAACAAACTTGACGGCATGCCCCATCTGGGCGAACCTGGCGGCAACTCCGGCCGCGCCCAGATCGCAATCGTCAGGATGCGCACCGATCGCGATAACACGGATCTGCTGCGCCTGCGCGAGCGCCAGGGCTAAGGGTAAGACAAGATGAATGCGACTCAGTTGAGACGGTTTCATTTCGTTCCTAGCTTACCGCCGGCGCGCCACTTCAGCGGTCGATCACCTGCATACTCGCCGGCGTGTACCGCTCTCCCACGACCTCGCTCATCGGAACGGCGGCCTCCAATTCGGCCACTTCAGCGGGCGTCAGCTTGATCTGCACGGCGGCGGCGTTCTCTTCAAGATATGTGCGGCGTTTTGTGCCCGGAATCGGGATGACATCGTCGCCCTTCGACAGCACCCAGGCCAGGGCCAGTTGCCCAGGCTTCACCCCGCGCCTCTCCGCGATTTCGCGCACGCGGTCCACCAGCACCTGGTTCTTGTCAAACGACTCAGCCGAACCACGCGGGTAAGCCCGTAACCGGAAATCATCGGAGCCGAGCGAACTCGGGCTGATCGCTCCGGTCAGGAATCCGCGTCCTAACGGACTGTACGGCACGAACCCTATGCCCAATTCACGAATCGCCGGCAGGATTTCCGCTTCCGGCGTCCGTTCCCAAAGTGAATACTCCGTCTGGAGCGCGGTAATCGGATGGACCTTGTGCGCACGCCGGATTGTCGACGGAGAAGCTTCCGAGAGGCCGAGATACTTCACCTTCCCCGCTCGAACAAGGTCCGCCATTGCACCGACAGTCTCTTCAATCGGGGTCGCGGGATCGACGCGGTGCTGGTAATACAGATCGATGTGATCCACGCCCAACCGCTTCAGCGACGCGTCGCACGACGCCTGTACATATTCCGGTTTGCCGCTGATCCCCCGATACGTCGCGTCGTCCTTCTTGCGGAGGATCGCAAATTTCGTGGCCAGGAAAACTTCTTCACGCCTTCCGCGGATCGTCTTACCAACCAGTTCCTCGTTATCGCCGTAGCCATAGACGTCGGCGGTATCGAGGAAGTTAATTCCCAGTTCCAGGGCTCGCAGAATCGTTGCAGCGGATTCCTCGTCGTTCCGGGGCCCGTAGAACTCGCTCATGCCCATACAGCCCAGTCCCATGCGCGAGACGACCGCGCCTTGCGATCCAAGTTTTCGCTTTTCCATGCTCCTCCGCTATGTATTGGTTAGTTACTTGCGAATCAGAACATCGTTCGACGCGAGGCTCACCCGGCTGCCGGGGATCGAAAAAGGTGTGGGCTCGTCGGAAACCGGCAGCCAGCGAATCGCTTTGATCTTCCCTTGGCTCACCTCGACCGGAACGTAAGCGCTGAAATCGTTGCCGACTTCGGTCGCTGTAATCGTTCCCACCACCTTGGCGCCGCGTGTCGAACTCGTGATCTTGATGCCGGGAATCCCGGTGCCGTAGACCCAATTGTCAAAAAACTGCTTGAGGTCCGGATCCGGCGATTTTGCCGGCACGTATTTCCGGGCGACCTCCCGTAACTGCTCCGTTGTGATCAGCCGGTATCGATACTGATTCACGGCGTCGCGCAGGAACGAGCGGAAACCCTCTTCCCCCAGACGTCGCCGCAGCATGTGGATAATCCAGGAGCCCTTCTCGTACGTAATGGTGCGCCAGGCCTCAGGCACGCGCGAAGAGACGAGACGCACACCCCACGTGATGGGCCCGGCCGATTCCACAGTGCCGCCGGTTTCGTCTTTGCTGAGCAGATGGTTGCGATAACCATCGAGCACCGCATCCAGCGCTCGCGCACCCTTCTTCTTTTCCAGGTACATCAGCGAAGTGTAATCGGCTAGCGCTTCCATCAGCCATTCATCTTCATAACCGCCGGTGGCCACCAGGTTGCCCCACCACTGGTGCGCCGTTTCATGCGCTTCCAGCACATCGGTGAAGAAGGTCCGCGTCATGGGATCGCGGACATTCAAAGGAAGCTGCGATGGATCGAGGTACGCCATCGTGGATAGATAAATGAGCCCTGGGAATCCCTGCCCAAATCCTCCCGGAATCGGTGAAATGGACAAAGTATGAATGGGCGGCGGCCCCAGCATTCCCGTCATGAAATCGAGCGCGCCCACGACATCGCTCGCGAGCAGGTCCAGTCGAGCCGTAGGGTTGGGTTGCGAAGGCGTAGGCGCGCCGTCGAGGTCGCCCGGATTCTCAGGGCCTCGCCGGCGCTGCGTGGGGTTTGTGAAAACGAGCGGAGGCACGGGCGGGCGTTTCAGCGCGTTCTCGACGTGACGGTTGGCGCACACTCCGATCTTGTAACCGTTCAGATCCCTCTGCACGCACGAATAGTCCCCCAGGTTGAAGCCTGCGAACCGTATCGGCGCGCTGCTGCGGCGATGAACGATGCGCCAGTCGCCATCAATGTGTTCATCAACCACTTCGCCGGTCGCTACCAGGACCAGGTCACTCGGGCAGCGGAAATTCAGATCGTAGCGCGACCACTCGAACCCCGCGTGCGGATACCAGTCGCCGCGCGAGCCCACGAAATAGACTCGATTGCCGGCATCGGCGATAACGGCCCCCTGGTGGTGAAATTCCAGTTCGTGCGGCTTAGTGGAATCAATATCCGAGGGCGCGACGATCAGGAATTCCTGGTTCCCGGACGCGCTGATCAGTGTCGAACGCAGCGATTCCCGCTGAAACACCTCCGCTGGCTGACCGTCGATCTTCGCGTCCGTAATGTTCATCTGGACCGAGATGTTGAAGCCCAGCACGCGGCCGAGCGGGCGGTTCGGAGTCAGCGTTACGCGCGTCACCGCTTTCATTGAAAGGTCGGTTCCAATCTCTGACTCGATGCGAAAGTTGTCGAGCGTAAAGGGGGAAGAGTCCGGCGAAGGATCGGAGCGCTCCACACGCCCCTGGAAAGCGGTCCAGATGTTGAAGTACGGATGCTCGCCGCGATGGGCCATTTGCCCTAAGATGATTTGCTGCCGGCCTGCCGGATCGTAGACAAGGTCGAAGTTGCCCAAGGTGTTCCCCATCACGCCCATGTAGAACATGCCTTTGTTGATGTTGGGCGATAGCAGGTCGTGCACCAGCCGGACATTGAAGCTGTCGGCCAGGTTCCGAAGCGTGGGGGTCCAGCGATCGGCAAGGAGGCTGCCCATCTCCGCATTCTTGCGGCTCTCGCGTGAGTGCAGCTTCGACAGCAGATCGTCGCCCGTGGAATCGGTGAACACCATCAGCCCGGCTTTGAAATGCTCTTCGAGGTTTGGGGATTCCGTAAAGCTGGCGAGCGAGAGCCGCTCAGCGCGCGTTGGAGGCAACAGCAGGAGCTCCGCATCACCCGCCTCAATGTCGGTCGTAAAGATCGCACCAAGATGTTTGCCCTCAACCTGCTTGGAAAAGACGATATAGCCGGACGTAAGGTAGATACGCACGTCGTCTTTCGCAAAGTTCAAGTCCGAGACGCGATAGCATTCGTTCGGATCCAAGGTAAGTTGTCCAACCGCGCGGCCGATATCCGCGGCGGTCGTAAGGGCAAAAGCAGGCGCTATGAAAGCGAGAATGGCTAGACCACGGAACACTATATCAGCGTACCGCGCCGGGAGTTAAGCAAGTATTACTCTTCCCGCAGGACCACGGCCGGATCCGTCCGGCTGGCCCGCCAGGCTGGAATCGAGCTTGCCACGGCCGCTCCGAGCGCCACCACCGCCGCTGTCGCCACGTAGCTGAGCCAATCCGACGGCGGCAGATCATAGAGGAAACTCGCCAGAACATTTCGGGAAGCGAAGGCTACAGCAATGCCGATCGCCAGGCCAATTGCGGTCAATCGCAGCGCGGACACTACGAACTGCCGGACCACCGTTCCGGCAGCCGCCCCCATCGCCATTCTCAAACCGATCTCGCGGGTTCGCGACTGTACCGCGTACGAACAGACCGCATACAGCCCCGCTAACGCCAACAGCAGCGCAATTCCTGCAAAAACCGTGAGTGACAACGTACGGAAGCGCGCTGGGGCGACGGTTTCGGCGATGGCCTTTTCCATGGTCGTGAACCGGACCGCGGCTTCCGGCATCAGGTTGGCGGCGCTTCTCCGTAGCGCGTCGATGAGCGGCGCCGCGTTCCCCGTCGAACGGATCGTAAGATACATCGCGCCGACCGTCTGCATGTGCTGCAGATAGGGCAGGTACAATTCAGGACCTGCCGGTTGCGCCAACTCCCGGATATTGCCCACCACGCCGATGATCGTGATTGGATCCGCACGGTCGAGCCCGATCTGGAACCTGCGCCCGATCGGATTCTCGCCGGCCAGGAACGTCCGCACGAATTCCGCATTAACGATCGCCACATCCGGCGCCGAGCGATTATCTTGCGCTGTGAAGGTTCGGCCCATCAGCAAGGGAACCCCGAGGGTTTGAAAGACATCCGGCCCCGCCATGTGCCAGGTCGCATAGAGCTTGTCGATAGCCGACCCGGACGGCATTGCGCGGCCTTCCATCAGCACTCCTCCGGCCTGAAGAGTGGCGCGGGCAGGCAGGTCGCGATTCCAAGCCGCTGCTGCAACGCCGGGAAACCCCAGCGCGCGGCCGCGCATTTCTTCAAAAAAACGGTTTTTCTGTGCGGCGCTGTCGGAGCTGATGGCAGACAGGTCGCATTCCATTAACGTCAGGTTTTCCACCTTGAACCCCGGGTCGACCGCCGACAGCCGGGCGAAACTGCGCACCAGCAATCCCGCACCGACGAGCAGCAGAACTGAGAAGGCAATCTCGGCAACCAGTAGAGACGAGCGCAGCCTCTCGCTGCCTCCCACAACCGCACGGGAAGCCGAGGCTTGCGCCAGAGCGTGCTGCACATCTGATCGCCAGATGCGCCAGGCCGGCAGCACTCCCGTAAAGCAACCGCAAGCGAGACTCGCCAGCAACGCGAATCCGAGGACAACCAGATCCATGCCGGCCGCGCCCAATCGCGGGATTGGAAACGGATTCGCCGTGAGCAGCAACCGTCGTGCCCACATCGCCAGCAGCACGCCCGCCGCGCCCCCGAGAACGCCGATCAGGATGCTTTCCGAGAGAACGGCCGCAAAGAGGTCTCGGGCTCGGCCGCCCAAAGCCATGCGGATAGCAAGCTCGCGCCGGCGGTCCAGTGCCCTGGCCAGCAACAGGTTGGTGACGTTCGCGCACGCGATGATCAAAACCAGAAACACCGCGCCGCCCAATGTCAGCAGCATGGTGCGGTAATTTCCCACCAGGCGCTCGCGCAGATCAATTGCCGTATAACCGAGGTTTTGATTTTCTTTGGGATATTGCCGTTCCAGGTTCGCCGACACCGCGGCTAGATTTGCCTTGGCCTGATCGAGAGTGACCCCCGGCTTTAAGCGCGCGATCGCGGAGTAGTTGAAGGCCGTGCGCGAGGCTCCATCGTTTTCCGGCACCACGGGAACCCAAATTTCCGATTTCTCGGGGTAGACGCCGCGATCGGGCATGACACCCTTGATCGCGAACGACTGCCCTTCCACCACAATCGAGCGGCCCAATACCGCCGGGTCGGAACCCATTCGCGAGCGCCAGAACTGCTCGCTGACCAGCGCCCCGGTCTCGTTGGTTCCCTCCGAGAATAAACCACGGCCCAGCATCGGTTGAACGCCCAGGGTCTCCTGCCAACCCCTCGAGACCATCGCCATGAAGACCTTCTCCGGCCGCTTTCCGACCAGGATGGTCTCGTCTCCGTCCGAATAAGCCGCCATGGCGGTGAACACCTGGGTTTGATCGCGCAGATCCTTGAAATCAAGCCCGGATATCCGGCTGCCCACCCGGCCGGTACGCCGGTTTGTGTTCTGAATCTGCACCATCTGGCTCGGCTCGGGCAGGTCCAGCGGCCTCAACAGCACGGCGTAAATGACGAAAAACGCGCTGGTCGTCAGCCCGATCCCGAGCGCCAGTTCGACAATCGAGAACACCGCGAAGGCGGGAGCGCGGCGAAGATTCCGTAAAGCAACCCGCAAATTCATTCGAGCAGAATACCACGCTCTACCGATAGGGATGAACGGTCTTAGACACCGCAAAAACACGGCCCGGAAAGAGAAAAGGCACTGGGCCAAAATCGGTGCGATATTCTCCGGCGTTGACCTGTTCCGGCGCGGTGACCAGAAAGGGGATTTCCTGGCGGATCACTGTCTGGCCGTTCCAGTCCACGACGATCCTGTTTCGCTCGGGTAAATACACCAGGCGTACGCGAACCGGAGTGCCCCGGGGAGCATCGACTTCCGCAATAGCCGCCGTGCCCGGTATCAACGGTGACACGGACGTAAGCCGCACCTTGCCGTTGCCAACCATTTCCGCCGTGACTTGGTAGTGCGAGCCAAAGCGGCCGGCGGAGATTAAGGGCATCGGCCCGGGTTGCGACGATTGCGGAAATTCAAAGGAAGCCTCAACTTCTACGGCGGGATTGTAGAGTGGACGAAACCGGGCGATCGGACTGAACCAGCGCGCCATCGACACATAGGCCGTCGGATAACGTTGAACAAACTGATCGTACGGTCCCTGGACCCCGAGCGCCAGGTTCGCGATGGCGCTGTACAGCAGCAAGGCCCCGGCAAAAAGCCGCCATCGCCAAACCGCCAGTAAACAGGCCAGCAGTACCAGCGTCGGCAGGAAATCCAACTCGTACCGCGGCGAAACCAAGCCGAGGCTCGCGATGGCTAGGACGACCGCCAGCGATCCGAAACAGATCGTTCGGGCGAGCGTCCTGATCTCGCGTCGGGGCAACGCGACGGTGGCTGCAAACCCGGCAATGGCCGCCGGGCAGATCGCCAGGACACCCGCAATCGGTTCGACAAAGTACCGTGCCGGAAGCGAAAGCGGCACCCGAATGGCCAGGCGCAGAAACGGAAACACAGGTTCCCAGACCGGCGTGCTCACCAGAAAATAATAGATTCCCGGCGCCAGGTTCATGAGGGCCGGGCCGATCCGGTAATATGAATCCCTCGCAAGCTGGTAGCGAAGTCCGAATTCCAGCGGGTTGGCAAAACGTGCGTAGTTGTACAGCGCAATTGCGATGAGGCACACCGCAAGCCCGGCCGTGAAGAACGCAAGCGGACGTAACCGGCGGACCAGCAGCCACAGCATCACGCCTGCGGCCACAGCGTAGATGACCAGGTGGGGCCGGCACCCGACCCCCAAACCGAACATCAGGCCCGACACGGCCAGTAGGCCCGGCCGCACGCTGGAAAACAGAACGCCTTCCGCAAGCGCCCAGAACGCCGCGCTCACTGAAAAATAGCCTGCCGCGATCGCGACCTCGTACATCAACACGCGCTGCAAGAGAAACGGCGCGCCTTGGCATATCCCGAGCGCGAGCAGCAGAAGTCCGAGGACCGCAGCGTGCGGCCGGGCCCCCATAGCGTCCAGCAGCCGTAAAAACAGCGCGCACGAAAACTGGTACCCGAGGAAACAGAACAGGAAAGCCCCAAACGGTTCGGGAAGGTCGTGCCGCGTCAGTAGACGCCATGGAGCGAACAGAATCAGTGCCGGCGTTGCACCGTGATAGAGATAATAGCGGCCCTTGAACAGGACCAGGTCGTAGGCGGCGAAGCGCCCGTTCTGTTGCGGATCCCAGGGATCGGGAAGTGCCAGTAGTTCCGGCGGTGGTTCGAGGGGCAGATGAAACTGGCCCTGGGCGAACGCGCGCCCCAGCATGTCGTAGAACTCCACCTTATCGTGCGACCAATCGAACGGATCGTTGGCGGCCTGAACGCACCATAAATAAAACCCGCCCATTGTCAGCACTGCGAATGCTATGACGGCCTTCATCGAGATGGTCATCATGGCGTCGGCATAACTACGCAATATATCGCACGCGCTTCCCCTAACTGAGGTACCCGCGTGATAACGTGAAGGCGTCAGATGGATGCCGGAATGAATGCAGGCTGCCGGTGGTTGCTGTTAGCCGCCGCGCTGGGTTTGCTGGTCGGGCAAACCGCGGGAACCGGGGGTGACAAAATGCAGGATGTTCACGTCTCGCTCGACCAGGCGAAGACTGCGGCTGGCGCTCAGAATACCTTCGGGTTAAAGCTCATTTCTCGCGTCGCCTCCGAACGTCATCACGCGAACGTGTTTTTGTCGCCGATCAGCGTATTCCTCGCGCTCACTATGACCGAAAACGGTGCTGCCGGCAAAACCCGTGCTGCCATGCGCCGGACGCTCGATATTCCGTCCGGGCTTAGTGAAGACGCGCTACAGACCGCGGCTTCGGAACTTCTGAAAAGCCTCCGGACACGGCAGGGGGTGGAACTGTCCATCGCAAGCGGGCTTTGGTCCGACCCCAGCATACCGCTCGCGGCGGCCTTCATTGAACACTCCCGTAAGTTCTACGATGCAGAGGCGGCCACCCTGGATTTCTCGAAGCCGGAAGCCGCGGACCGCATTAACGCCTGGGTGAAAGACAAGACCCAGGGGAAGATTACAAACATCGTGACGCCGCAGGTGGTGGCGCTTTCCAAGGCAATTCTCGGCAACGCCGCCTATTTTAAGGGTCGGTGGCACAATCCATTTCCGAAGGTGGAGACGCACGACGAGCCATTTCATCTCGCCGATGGCGGCCAAAAGCAGGTTGCCATGATGCGGCAGAGCGGGTTGCGCTTTGCTTACCGGAGCGGCGACGGTTTTGAAGCCGCGGCCCTGTCATATCGCGCCGGAAACGTGGCGTTTTACGCAATTCTGCCCGCGGCGGGGGTTAGTCCCGAGGCGGCGTTGGCGAAAGTCTCGGTCTCCAAGCTCATTAATGGTTCCGAACCGTACGAACTCGACCTCAGCATGCCGCGCTTCACACTGGATTTTGGAACGAGCCTTAAGGCCCCGCTCGAAGAAATGGGAATGGAGATCGCCTTTAAGTATCCCGGCGCCGAATTTGCGCCTCTTGGCTCGCCGTTGTTTTACATCGGCGATGTGCTTCATAAGACCCATCTTGAAGTCGACGAAGAGGGCACCGTGGCCGCCGCCGCGACGGTGATTCCGATAGGTGTTGGCGCGGCCATGCCCCAGAAACAGGAGAAAAAGACCCTGGTGTTCGACCGTCCGTTCGCGGTGCTATTGTGCGATGGTACGACCGGAGCAATCCTGTTCGGCGGCGTTGTCTACAATCCTTAGGTCTGTGGCGGGTGGATCAGGCAGTTTCGCCTGCCTTTGAAGAACGGTCGAAGAACACCATGTGAAATCGCCTGCTTCACGCTTCCAAAGCCTGCCGTACTTTTCGATTCATTCTCATAACCGAGCCAGAATCTGCCCAACCACATCATCACAGTGCTCCACGTATTTCCCAATCACCTCAGTTAACGACACCGGATTCGCAATCCCGATCCTGCAAAGCATCGTGACCTTTTCCTCCGGAACCAAAGCCATAACGTGCACCAGAACGCTGTTCAGCCCCACCCAGAGATCCATAAGATCGGCCCACGAAACACCGGAGTAATGCTGCGCGACCGCCCATTCGTTCTGCGGATATCCCTCCGTAACCAGCTTCGGTTCGACCAACGCGCGAGCCAGCCACTGATGATGCGCCGAGGCCCAATCGATCAGGCTGCCAAGGGCCTCCTTCCGAGTCCAGTCCGTGCGCTTCAGCTGCTGATTGCCGTATGTTTCCGAAGTACGGTCGGCGTACTTGACCATCTGATCCACTAACGCCGCCAGTCCTGCGACCGGACCCTGCAGCGTTTGCGCCGCGGTCTTGAGCTGCTTGGGTGAGTCCTCCCAAGGGCTTGGCCGATCCGTCGGCCTGACATGAGACCTGTTCACGAGTTCCCGATAGCTCGCGAGATCCACTCCCCGATCATTGAGAAGTCTCGCCGCCAGGCAGTCTTCTACCCGCAATAAACCCAGGATCAGGTGAGCGCAGCCGATCCACTTATGCTTCAGCCTCTCGGCCTCGTCTGCGGAATACGCAAGCGCCCGCTTAGACGCCGAACTCAACGGAAGATCGGTGGACGCCGAAAGCCCTTCCTGTCGCTTTTGAGGCGGCCCGATTGCAGCCCGAATGGACTCCGCCGACTCGGGACCAAGACGCCGCTGCAAACCCTCGTCCTCTCGCAGTACACCGAGCAGGAGATGCTCTGATTCAATGAATGGCGAACCGGCGTCCGTGGCTTCATGATGCGCCCAGAAGACGGTACGCCGGGCGCGCTCGGTAAAACGCTCAAACATATTGCCTCAACCCAGTATTGCCCAGTTCCGCGAAACGAACCCCCGCGCTCCCGGTCTCATAAATAGGAGGTACATATATGAAGACTTGGTCCTTAACTTTGTTAAGCACGGCTGCTTTTATTGCGCTGCCGGTTTTCGCGCAGAGCACAGCCGGCCAGAAGGGGTCAGCCGACCGGATGACCAATAACACGAATACTCTGAGCGCGGCGGATCGCACCTTTGCGACCAAAGCCGCCCAAGGCGGCATGGCCGAGGTCGAGATGGGGAATCTCGCGAAAGATCACGCTTCGAACCAGGCCGTCAAGGATTTTGGGAATCGTATGGTGACCGATCACTCCAAGGCCAATGACCAGTTGAAGGATTGGGCATCGAAGAACAATTTCACGCTCCCGACCGACATGGATGCGAAGGATAAAGCCACTTACGATCGGCTCTCGAAGCTGAATGGCGCCGCTTTCGATAAGGCTTATATTAGCGACATGGTCACAGACCACCACAAGGACATCACCGAATTCAAACACGAAGGCATGCACGGATCTAATTCGGATCTGAAGACATGGGCGAATAGCACCGTGCCGACGCTCGAAGATCACCTGAAGGCTGCTCAGGACGCGCAACGCAGTGTTGCGACCGGCAAATAGCCTCAGATACCTACAGCGTCCTTTTTAGAAAATTGCAGATGTGATAGCCATCCACGAACTTGAACGGGGTCTCACCCATCGTGTAATGTCCACACGGCAGAACCACGACTTTGTGCTCGATCCCCTGCTCACCGATGCGCGCGATGATGTCGCGTGAAAGGGAGGGGAGAAAAGTGGTGTCGTACTCCGTGTAGATGAAGAGAGACCTGCTCTTGTTGGCGGCAAGCTTATCGAGGTAACTTACGGGACTGATGGCACGCCAGCAGTCCCGTAGTTGCTCCAGGTCGATATTCCCTTCGAATCCCTGACGGATGTGCTGCGTGGATAACCCCGTCCAAACGACATCGCTGAAGTAAGTCGAACAGTGATTGAACACATTCACGGCAATACGCGGATCATGTGAACTGGCGAGGCACGCGTAGCAGGAGCCGAGGCTCGTGCCGATGATCCCCAAACGGTCGAATCCCTGCTCTTCGAGCCAATCGAAACAGCATCGCACGTCGATAACCGCCTGTCGCGTGGCATCCATGGTCCGGCCCACGTTCGACGATACGGCATAGTCGGCGCGCTGCAACTCCGGAGGCATGCGGTAGTCGTGATAAGGCAGGCTGATACGCAGCGCTGAGATCCCGAGCACCTGCAAGCCTTTGCAGAGCCCATTGTGCGCGCCAGCCGGTGCGTTCCAGTGCGGCAGCACGACGACCGCCTTACGCGACTGTTTCGCGGGGAACCATTGCCCATGCACGATGTTGTTGGAGTGGTATGGCGTCTCCACCGGCGACGTGAAGCGCAGCAGCCCGTCCCGCAACTCGAAATCGCACGGCCGCTCGTATGCGAAGAACGCGTCACTCGCTTTCATCGCGACGTGGTTCAAATCGCGCAGGTACTCATAGGGGCTGTGCCCGTTGCGCGGCAGGATTCGCGCCGCCGGCCAACGTTGCGCCCACTCTAATCCCCACTCGAACGGGCGGACTACGCGATTCGTCGCACGGAAGCAGAGCCGGTTCTCCCATGATTCGATGAAGCGTGCGTAGAGTTTGCTCAACCCTCTATTGTTCCCGATCCGGGAGGATTGCGCAAACCTAACTTGCCGAAGAGTTTACAAAACTTTAGATACTTTCAAATGGGGCCGGTGTTGAACTATTTTGGTGTAACCCGTAGGAAAATGGAAACGTCTGCCGATTCAATCCTTGTAAGTGGGAGGCTATGAAACAAAGTATTGTTGTGTTGTTGAGTTTTTCAGCGATTGCCATGGCGCAAGTGGTGCCGGGCCGCTATATTGTCACACTCAGTGGAGAACCTGCCGCGACATCGCTCGCGCGTCAGGGGAAGAAGGTGGCGACCGCGCGAACTGAACTCGCATCGGAGCGAACTCGCGTTCAAACGGAACAGATGTCCATGCGCGCCCGTGTCGCCGGCGTCGGAGGAACGGTTTTTGGCAGTGTCGACGTTGTCAGCAATGCGCTTTTCGTGCGCATGAATGAATCGCAAGCTGCACAAGTGCGGAACATGCCGGGAGTCAAGACCGTGGTTCCCGCGCACCGTATGCGCAAAATGCTGGATCACGCCGTGATCCTGCATCACATCACCGACGCGTGGGGATTGTTGCCCAATGGTATGAACAGCGCCGGAATTGGGATGAAGATTGGAATTCTGGATACCGGAATCGATTCCAATCATCCGGCATTCACGGACAACTCCCTCACGGCGCCATCGGGATTCCCAACAGCGGACAATCAGGCCGATTTAGGTCTGACCACGTCGAAGATCATCGTCGTGCGCAACTACACGGATGATTTCAGTGCGATTGACATCGACGGACATGGCACGGACGTCGCCATGTGCGCGGGTGGCGCGACGGTCACCGGTCCCTTCGGCACCATCACCGGCGCCGCCCCCAAGGCGTTTTTGGGAAATTACAAGATTTTCGGAGGTTCGACGAACACCAATGACCAGACATTGTCCGGAATCAACGATGCAGTAGCCGACGGCATGGACGTCATCAACCTCAGCATTGCCGACCCGATTCCGGACCCGGTGGACGTCGATCCGGTGGCGCAGGCTGTCGAAGCCGCCAGCTCGCTCGGCTTGATTACCGTCACTGCCGCCGGCAATGAGGGGCCGGAGCCGAATACGCTGACCTCGCCGGCCATCGCTCCGAGTGCCATTGGCGTCGGATCTTCGGAAAGCGACCGTAACTTCTATCCGGCAGCCGTGACGATACCAAATGTGCCGGCTTATTACGCTCTGCCGGGCGACAATTCTCAAGGCGACCAGCCCATCACCGGCACATTCGTAGACGTTAGCACCATCGATGGGACAGGGCTCGCGTGCAATCCGCTCCGATCCAACAGCCTCTCCGGGCAGATTGCGTTCATTGCCCGGGGCACGTGCTCGTTTGAACAGAAATTGAATTATGCCCAGGGCGCGGGAGCCATCGCGGCGGTACTCTACTCCACGGCCGCATCGCCGGACGCTGTGTTTATGGTCCAGGCCAGCGCGAATCTCCCGGCCGTCATGCTAAGCAATTCGGATGGGCTCGATCTGCAGTCGAGAATCTCGGCGCATTCGGGCCTGACCGCGACGGTCACGTTTGACGTCACCACCGTTGCAATGTCGCCGAACAGCATCTCCTTCTTCTCCAGCGAAGGCCCCGGCCTCGGCTTCTCCGCCACCACCCTTGGCGTTGGTTACTCCATCAAGCCGGATGTTGTTGCAATCGGCGATCCGATTTCGAGCGCCACCCAGGCGAACGATCCGAACGGTGAGCTTTACGATCCCAGCGGCTTCACGGTCGCATCCGGCACCAGTTTCGCCTCTCCGATCGTTGCGGGATCAACCGCCGTGCTGAAGGGGGCGCGCCCGGGCTTAACACCGGCGCAGTATCGCTCCCTGATCGTCAATAGCGCATCACTGCTGAACCTGGATTCCGGCGGCGTGGCAGGCCCCCAAGTGACTGGCGGCGGTGTGCTCAACCTGTTCTCCAGTATGCAGAACATGATCACGTCGGCCCCGGTTTCGTTGAGTTTCGATGCCGGTGGCGACACCGTTTCCGCGGCCCAGACGTTTACTCTCACCAATATCGGTGGCTCCTCGGACACTCTGAACCTGTCCGTGGTTTCCGCTGATGGTATCGCCATTCCGGCGTTGAGCACGAATTCCGTTTCAATCGATCCAGGCACCTCGCAGAACCTGAGTCTTCAACTGAATGCCTCCGGGTTGTCGCCCGGCGCCTACCAGGGTTATGTGCGGGTGCTGAGTTCGCAGACGAACGTTGAAACCCACATACCCTACTGGTACGCCGTAGCAGGTACCACGCCGGGCTTCATCGGCGTGCTTTGGAATGATGGCGGAGCCGATGTTGGTGGTCCCACGATCCAGGGCGCCATCTTCTTCCGCATCACGGACTCGGCCGGGATCGCGCTCGGGAACGTGACGCCCGATGTCCAGGTGGTTGCGGGCGGCGGCCGCGTTGTAAATGTCTATCCCGCCGACCCCTTCTTACCCGGCGTGTACGCTGTGGATGTGCGGCTGAGCAGGACGTCCGGAACGGTCAATCTGTTCCAGATCACGGCCGGATCGGTCACCCAAGTCGTGGAGATCGATACATTCTAGAGTGAAGGGACAGGCGAAAGCGACTGTCCCACCGTTCCACACTCAGCCCCTGACTAGAGCGGCGAGTTCATTCGTCCGCCGGATGACCTCGCCGCGATCCATACTCCGGTATGGCTCGGGCAGCAGGCTCTTGCTGGTGCATTCCAGCACGGCCGCAAGCGTCTGCAGTTCGATCTCTGTCGGATAAGACGGCGGAATGAAGTCCTCGAGAGCGGTTTTCAGATCGTCTTCCCCGAGCGCCACCTCTTTTTCAAGCGCGCTCTTCATCCGCGCCCGGATCAGGATGGCCTCCACGTCCGCTCCCGAAAGCCCGGCCGAATTCTTCAGGAAGAACTGCTCCGCATCCGCCGATGCAATCTTCATTCCGCTCTTCTTCTGCATGGCGCGAAGCATGGCCAGGCGCTCGTCGTCGGTATGCGGATAGAAGAGCGCGATGTGCTCCTCGGCGCGGCCCTGCCGCTTTAAATCGACCGGTAGCAGGTCGGGACGGCATGTCAGCAGAAACCAGATCACCCGGCCTCGCAATTCAGTGTTGCCCATGAACTGCGCGATCTGCGCGAACACGCGGTTCGAAACGCCGCTGTCACCGAAGCTTGACCGGTTGCCGAGCTGGGCGTCCGCCTCGTCCACGATCACCGCGATCGGGCTCATGGCTTTCAGCAGGTTCAGGATGCGCTCCAGGTTGCCTTCCGTGACACCCTGCCACATGCTCCGGAAGTTCTTCAACGTAACCGCCGGAATGCCGATCTCGCCGGCAAAGCAGGTCGTCAGGAAGGTCTTGCCCGTGCCAACCGGCCCGCAGATGACATACCCCATCGGAACCACGTCTGTCCGGCCCGCGCGAATGGCCTGGGCAGCATCGTGCAGCTTCTTCTTGGCGGGTTCGTGTCCCGCGACCATCGAGAGATCGAACCGACTCTGCACAAACTCCAGCAGCCCGCCCGATTCCGACTCGATCATCTCCTTCTTTCGCTGCGTGAGAAACTTCACGGTTAATGCGCGTTGATTCTCGGCTGAGTCCGCAATGAGCCTCTGCAGTTGGACCCTCTTAAGCCCCGCCGTGAGGCTGGCGAGTGCTTCCGGGGTGACATCGGAACCCGCGGGCAGCGACTTGGCAGCCAGCGCCACGCGTACGAAATCGAGCCGCTCGCTCTCATCCGGCAACGGAACCTGGATAGGAGCGACACCGGGGTTCTGCACCAGCCCGAGATTCAGCTCAATAAGATTCTCCGCGATCAGGCAGAAAGTAACGTCGGCCTGCAGGTACGTCAGGTTTTGTGCCCAGCGCTTCAAAATGACTAGCGAATTGCGGTCCTCCACCGGCATTCCGGAGCTATCGGCCGCAGGAGCCACGGTTTCGGCGTAATCGATGATGACGGCAATCTTTTTCTTGTCGGCGACGCGCAGCCGCAGGTAGCTGTCGAGGAGGTTCAGCACGCCATCGGTATTCCGCGGCAAACCGGCGCAGAAATTCGTCCCATGATAAGTGTCGTAGCCTTGCAGAGCCCGCTCGAAGTCGGCTTTCATGTCCGGATTGCCGAATGTCAGCCCCCCACCGCGGTCGTAGGTGATCACCAAGTCGCGTGAACCAAACAACGCCTCCCGCAGGAAGCGTTGCAGCGGCACAAATTCAATGGCCGTCGACCGCTTGAACGGCACCAGGTCGCGCACGTTGCCGTCCAGGATGAACATCGAAATCGTCCGGGAGTAATACTTCTCGGTCAGTTCGCGCGCCCACGCAGGGAACGCTTCCAGATGATTGTTTGCCGGTGTGGCCATACTTAGTTCATTGTTTCAAATAACGGCAGAGTGTCGACAGGATTCTTCAACGCGCCGAAGGCGCCTACGACCTACCTGAAAGCTGACCGCTGAAAGCTGAATGCTGAGAGCTTCGGTCCGATTAGTTGCCAATGCGCTGCCGGGAGAAGGCGTCCGCTTCGTAGTCGCCGTTCGCCGCCAAGGGCGAAACACTGAAGATCGATTCCACCTCGCGCACGGTCTCTTCCGTCTGCTCGACGTCGTGAACAAGGCTGTCGAGATGTTCGCTGATCTGCTGCGGGTCGTGCATAGTGACCGACTGGTCGCGGATCAATTGCAATACATCCTCAATGGCGGCGCACTGCGCGTCAATGACCTGGCAATTTTCCTGGATCTTGTCGTATTTTTCAACCCGCTTCTTCAGGATCTCGATGCGCTTGCGGTTGATCTCCTGTACTTTTGGCAACTCCTTGTCGATGCCCTTGCAGAGCTGGTCGACTTCTCTGCGGATGCCGTCAGGGCTGGTGGTTCGCAGATATTCACGGTGATGGTAGGCCGCATTCAAGAGCCGCACATAGGACTGCGCCAGCCCGTCGAGCTTAACATTCATCTGGTCGACGAACATTTGCGAAGTTGCCGAAAGCCGCCTGTAGTTCTCGCGAATCCCTTTGCAAATCGTATCGAGGTTGCTGTATCGCAAGCGCATTTCAGGGGGCAATTCGTAGAACATGGCGTTCAGGGTCATGAACTGAGCGCGTTTCTCCGCCGCATACTTCCACGATCGGACCAGCCGCTGGAAGCGGGGGTTATGCGGTATGACGCTAAGGTAGATGAGCTCCAGCCCGGCGGCGAGAATCAGTGGCAGTCCGCTGAGGGAGATCAGGGCAAACAGGCAGGCCGCGCCCAGTGCGATCAGGTTGTACTGCCACTTGAACGCAGCTTTAACGTAACCGAGCGTGCCATCGTCGCGATCGTCCATTTAAATGCTCACTCGCACTTGCCCCTGGCCTGGCGCTCGCCGTAAGCACCCGAGAACATGATGCTGTAAGTCGCGAAACTCATTCCGCTCCTTCACTGCCGGGTCACGTGGCCGGCCAAACGGCACAGGGACATCTTCCACGATTGTACCGGGACGGGCGCACAATACATAAATCCGGTCGGCGAGGTAGATCGCTTCATCGACATCGTGCGTGACGAATAGCACGGTACTCGCGGTTTCCTCCCAAATCTTTAGCAGTAGTTCCTGCATGTCGCTTCGAGTCTGGGCGTCTAGCGCGCCAAAAGGCTCGTCCATTAATATTACGGAAGGACGTAGGGCTAAAGTTCGGGCAATTGCAACCCGTTGTTGCATTCCGCCGGACAGGGTCTCGGGGTAGGACTTCTCGAAGCCCCTTAAACCTATATCGTCAATCAGGTGGTCCACCGTCTTGTCGCGCTCCGGCTTGGGTACGTTGTTGATCTTCATGCCGTACTCAATATTTTCAGCGACCGTAAGCCACGGAAACGACGTGTACTTCTGAAATACCATGCCACGATCGCGTCCGGGGGCTGTCACGGGCTCGCCATTGACGATCACGTCGCCGGAATCGGGGTGGTCCAGGCCCGCGATCAGCCGAAGGATAGTGGATTTCCCACAACCGGACGGCCCCAGCAGCACTCGAAACTCCCCGATGTCCCGTCCTTCCGGCGAAAACGCGTCCTCGACCACGAAGTTGATGTCATGGATCGCCTGGATTCGCTCGCCGGACGGGGACAAAAAGCTCCGCGCCACATTCCGCAGCTCGATCTTGTTCTTAGCAGGCATACGAGGTGGGGCAGGCGGTTGCGCCTGCCCGAACGGCGCTGGACCAGAACCATTGCTCGGGAGAAGAAACTGACCCCGCCGAAACCGGGTTTCGTTCAATGTAAGCAGCGGTCCGCCGGATTTGGTTTGCCTGGCGCAGGTAATGATCGAAAGACTCGTCCTGCCAGAAGGGCTGCCCAGTGGGGCCCAGGATTTTGTTCGCTGCCCGTGCTGTCGATCCTTTAAGCCATCGCATCAGAGTCGGCACGTCGACCGAAGGTGCCATTAACATATGCACGTGATTTGGCATTACGACCCAGGCGCAGAGTTCGTAGAATTTCCGTTCGCGCTCACCGATCAGGATGGCCTGAGCTACTAAATCGGCTATTTGCGGGTCTCTTAACCACATCGGTCCGGTCGCACCATGATCCAAAGAGCGGTCATACGCTAGGAACGCATGTCCCTCGGTTGGATATACGACAAATTCACGCTTCGCCGGCTCTGATCCCGATAAGCGCCATGTCACAAACAGAACTGCGCCGTCGGGCTGTAGATGAGGTAGACGCCTTCGGTATTCAGCCATTTATTTACCGGACAGGCGAAACCGCCTGCCCCACCAAGCTGCCTCGCCGCAAGCCAAAGGTGGCGCAGGCGGTTTCGCCTGTGCATGCTCGCGCGGAGAATCTGAAGCTGTGTAATACCCTTTCAAGCATGGGTCTGAACCTTGGCCGCAACCCGCGCCGGAGCGGACTCTCCCACCGGCTGCGCGACTCTCCGCCACGGGAACAGGAACCGCTCCAGCGACGTCAGCAGCCATCTAAACAAAAACGCCGCAATACCGATCGCAATGATTCCCGCGTAGACCCGCTCGAAATCGAGCACCTTACGGGCCGCCTCCACCATGTACCCGACGCCCTTCCGGGCATTCACCATCTCGGCCAGGATCACGTACGTCCAGCCGATGTCGTACAAAATCCGGAAAGACCCGAAAATCGACGGAAACGCAGCCCGGAACATCAGCCATAAAACATGCCGACGCTTAGCGCCCAGCGTGAAGGCCGTCTCCAGCAGCGACTGCTCGACGCGGTTTACCTCTTCAACGACCACCGCCAGCAGGTAGAAAAACATCCCGAACCACAGGAACGCGACCTTCATCGCCTCATCCATCCCGAAGAGTGCGATGAAAGCAGGTAAAAACGCCGTGATCGGCATCGACCGCATCGGCGCTGCGATCGGGTTCACCAGATCGTGCAGCCACCGGAAGCTGCCCATCAGCAGCCCCAATGGAATCGCGATCACCGCACACCAGAAAAACGCCTGCGCGATGCGCCACCAGCTCTGAAACACGTTCCCGAGCAGGTCGTACTCCGTCCACAGCCGGAAAAACGACTCCACGACGCCCCTCGGGCTGGGCACGGAAAACGGCGGCAGTAGCTTGGTCTGCGTGATCAGAATCCAGGCGATCACAAGCACCGACCAACTCGTGAACGCCAGAATCACACGAGTCCGCTTCGAGACGTCCCTCCGAATTTCAAACAGACTTCGGAACGTCACGATTTAGCGGCCGGATTCGGGTAGACCTTGATGTCCGTCCGCCGGTTCTTCTCCCTGCCTTCCACCGTCGCGTTGCTTTCGAGCGGCTTATCCGGCCCGTTGCCAAACGTCCGCATGCGATCGGGCGGAAAGTGATACTTGCCGACCAGGTACATCTTCACCGCATCGGCCCGTTTCTTCGAAAGGTCCTCGTTCAACGCCCGCGATCCGGTGGAATCCGTATTCCCCTCGATGTCGACCACGGTGTTCTCGTACGCGCGCATGAAATCGCCAATCTCGTCCACGACAGCCCGCGAATCCAGCCCCATGTTGGACGAGTTCGCATCGAAGTAAATTGAACGGCGCTGCGTGGCGATCGGGGTGGCGCCCTTGGGCGGCGCCTTGTACTCGATCGGCGCTTCTGTCGAAGCCGTCGGGAACTTACCGCTCAATCCGGCGAGGTAGCGCCGGTCGACGCTCATCTCGGGATCGTAAGTCCGCTTGATCAGCCGCAGCTCGCGGTACATATCCTGAGCCATCTTGAAGATATTGGCATAGTCGGAATCGGAGCTCTGCAGCCCGAAAAAGCCCTGGTTATCGGCGTAATCGGACAGCCGCACGCCTTCGAGCATGGTCTTCGCCAGGTCTTCGGGAATGTTGAAGTCCTTGATCGTCCCGATCAGCGTATAGGCGCGCGCCGGCTGCGAGTGAATGAACTGCACGCCTTCAAGCCATCCCTGCGTAAACTTCACCAGGGTCTGAGGCGAACTGGCCGCGAACTTGTCGCTTACCACCAGGATGTCGGCGATCAGCCGGTTTGCAATATGTGTGTCGTAGATCTTCTTCGAACCCGGCCGCTTGGTCACCGCGTCGCTCATGTCCGGATCCCAAGCCACCGCGGCATCCACCTTCTGCTGCGCAAACAAAGTCGCTGGCTCGATACCGTCCTTGGTATGCACGGCGTTGTTGAAGATCTCATTGCGCTGCTCGGTCGATAACCCCGACGATTTCAAGCCATTCCATAGCAGGAAGTGCGATGGGGTGTACGGAGCGAAGGCGACTTTCTGTCCCGCCAGGTCCTCAATGCTGTTGATGCCCTGTTTGCCGATCACGCCGTCGGCGCCGCGCGACCAATCCACCATGTAGAATGCGCGCGCGTTGACTCCCTTCTCCTGAAACTGCGCGAAATCTTTCGCCCAAACATCGGCCGTTGTCAGCATCACATCGACATTGCCGCTGGCCAATGCCGCCGAGCCTTCGGTCCAATCGTCGATAATTTTAAAGGTGACTTTCAGCCCCTTATTGGCGTAGATCGATCCTGCCGCGGTATCCAATCCGCCGTTCGCGACGAGACCGCCGACGCAGCCGACCCAGATGTTGACGCGCACCCGGACTTCGTTCGACTCTTTTGAGGAACTTTCGGCAACCGGCAGCGGCTTGGTGGTGTCGATCTTCACGTCCGAGCGAGAGCTTGAGCTCTTCGATAAGGACCACTTCCCCAGGTCCAGCACACCGTAGCGGTTCAGGGCGTAGCCGACAAGACCTACGCCCAGTAAACCGATGAGAACCCAACCACCCGTTTCGATTTTGACAGCCATGGCATTGTTCCCCTATTCAATGAGCTTCTGCTTCTCCGCGTTCTCGGCCGCCGCGCCGATCGTTTTTTGGACGGGCGCAGCACCAGCCTCCAGCGGCAGCAGTCCCATCTCCGCCTTGAACTGCTTCACCAGTTCGTTGGCACGGATCGTCTCCGCCTCTTCCTCGATCTTGATCTTCTGCTGATCGACGTTGCCCAGCGCCATCTCCATCCGCGCCTCGTTGACGGCGGTCATCTCTTCGATCTTGCGGACCATCTCGTCATGCGTTGCGCTGATGCCGGCGACCTCAAACTGCTCCATCGAATCGGCGACTTTCTTCTGCCACTGTGCCCGGCGGTAATCGCGAATGGCGTTGAGCGCTTCCTGCGTCTTGCGCTCCTTCTCGAGCATGAACGCCTTTTTCACCGCCAGCGCTTTATCAAATGCTCCGCGCGCCGTTTGCAGTTGCCCCTGCGTCCGCGCGAGAGCGCCCCGGACCTGCTCCAGGCGCGTGGCGAAACTGCCGGCCAGATCGTCGCGGCCGGCCTGGATCGCGGCCTTCACCTTCGCGGTGAGGTCGGCCGCGTCGTTCTTATATTTGGCTTCTTCCTTCTCGAGCAGCGTCACATTGGCCTTCACCATGGCGATGCTCTCGTTCATTCGCGGCACCTGGTCGTTCATGTCGCGAATGTTCTGCTCGAGAATCAGCTCAGGATTCTCCCCAACCGAAATGAAGAACCCGAAAAACGATCGAACCATGCGAGACAAGCGTCTCCACATAGGTAACTTTTCCCTTTCCCGCGGCTACTTGTTGTTAGTGTGAGGAGGCACCGGCGTAGCCGCTGGACCGCCGGTGGTTATGGGATTTTCCGTCACGAAATAGGATACGGTATCCGCGATTTTTTGTTCCTCTTCCTGCTTCTTCAAACGCCAGGCGTAGAACCGTTCCTTCTCCTTTGCAACCGCATCGCTATTGGCCTGCATGCGTGTCCGGTGCTCGGCGATGATGCGGTCCAGCTCGGCTTGAATTTCCTGATTCTCCTTGCCCTTACGGGTTTCCAACTCGTTCACCGCCTGCTCCTGTACACGTTCGAACGTGTCCAGGGCGCGATCGCGTTTTACGGCGTCCTGAATAACGTCCTGTAACGCGGCTCCGGCAGCTTCCAGCGCCACCAGCACCGAGCTGCGTTTCACGTCTCGGGGCAAATTCCGGATGTGCTCGCTCCGCAACATCTCGGCCACCTTCATGATCGTAAAGCCATGCGCCGGCGCGTGAATCTCGGCGGCATTGTAGATCTCGTCAAAGGAGGTCGGGTTGTTGACCGGGGCAGTGAAGGTCGGCTGGGGAGCAACGGAGGCAGCGATATCGGCTATCGCTTGTGCCGCACTCGCAGGAGGTTCACCCGCATCCGAAGGTGCGGGTTCTTCGACCGATTGATTCACCGAGACGAAGAGGTTATACCACTTCTTGCTCATCTGTAATCGGGCTCACTTGCAGCCTATTACAGCCGCGTATGGCACGTCAAGTTGCCCGCTTTCATTAAAATCGGAGAATGGATACACAGTTGCCGTTTGAAATCGCTCCCCGCGAAGTCGCGCGCCGCATCACGGCGGGCGAGCCGACGGCCCTGATCGACGTCCGGGAGCCGTTCGAGTTCCAACAGGCACGCCTGGAAGGTGCACAGCTCATCCCGATGCGGACCGTGCCCGCGCAACTCCAGCAGATCGAGAGTCTGGCCGACGAAACGGTGGTGGTGGTGTATTGCCACCACGGAATGCGGAGCTTGCAGGTCGTGAATTGGCTTCGCGAACAGGGCGTGGCCAACTGCCAAAGCATGGCCGGCGGTATAGACCGCTGGAGCCTCGAGATTGACCCTCACGTACCCCGCTATTCCTGAGCGGAAATTCCCCGCTTGTCTGGGTGCACAACTGAACTGGTAGATTCCCGAGTTCCTAACATTGGTTATCAGTGACGTGACACCTCTGGTCCTCCGCGTGCATCTAACGTGGCGGAGGGACGTTCTGGGGGTCCCCGTGAGGCGTTTACGACGTGATGAATGCCCCGGGCCGGCAACGTCAGGAGATTGAACATGCGAAATGTGTTAGGGCGCGTTTCTTCAGGGGTCGCTAAATTCTGGTGCAAGAGGATGCATCCGGCGCCCATGTGGCCGATTCACAATTACTACGTATGCCCGCGATGCCAGCGTCAGTGGCCGGTATTCTGGGTCAACGAACAGGAACGCGCCGCAACGCTCGAGCATCGCGCCGTCAGACTTCAACCCGCGACTCAGTCCCGTTTGTAACTACCCTCGCGTTCTCTTTACGTCAGAACGTCGGCTGTGAAAAGCCCCGGGTTCGACCACGTCGAAAAAAACTTAAATAGCCGCGATCAACGCGAAAAACCCGTTCTCCGGGTCTCGTGTCTCCGCGTCCGCTTCCGGCGAGTGCTCTTCGGTCAAATTAGAGTCCGATGCTAGACTTCGGGAATGCCCGACGCTTTCTTAGCCGCCGCAATTAAGGAGGCGAAGACTGGACTCGCGGAAGGCGGCATCCCGATAGGCTCGGTGCTGGTGATCGGGGGCTCCATAGTGGGACGTGGCCACAACCGCCGCGTGCAAACCGGAGACCCGATTCGGCACGCCGAAATGGACTGTCTGGCGAATGCCGGCCGTCTCCGCGCAGAAGCATACCGCCAAGCCACGCTCTACTCCACCCTGTCGCCTTGCGACATGTGTTCAGGAGCAATTCTCCTCTACCAAATCCCAAGGGTTGTAATTGGCGAGAACCGCACCTTCCAAGGCCCCGAGGCATATCTTCGGTCTCGTAATGTTGTGCTCGAAGTGATGGACAGCGACGCGTGTGTTCGCCTCATGCGGGAATTCATCGCGCGCTATCCGGCGCTCTGGAACGAGGACATCGGAATGCCATAAGCGTTTCGGTATATAATCGGCAGGCTTACACTACTCCGTAACACAATTCGATTGAGAAACAATGAGAACCATTGCCAGAAGCTCTCTCCTGAGCGCGTTACTGTGTTGTCTTGCAAACGGCCAATTGAGCCAGGTCAAGACCGTCTTCATAATCCTGCTGGAGAACCACAACTGGTCCGATATTGCGGGGTCCTCCTCAGCGCCCTACATCAATAACACGCTGTTGCCGATGTCATCGTTCGCGTCGCAATACTTTAATCCTCCCGGCAACCATCCCAGCCTTCCCAACTACCTGTGGCTGGAATCAGGCACTAACTTCGGCATTCTCGACGACAACGATCCGTCAGTGAATCATCAGAGCACAACCTCGCACCTGGCGACCCAGTTGACCAGCGCCGGGGTCACCTGGAAGAGCTACCAGGAGAGCATCACGGGAACGGATTGTCCCCTGACCGGAATCTATCCATACGCGCCCAGGCACAACCCGTTCGTATACTTCGACGACGTCACCGGCGCTAATGATCCGAACTCGGCCACGTGCATTGCGCATGTTCGTCCTTACACGGAGCTGGCAACCGACCTCACGAATCAAACGCAGCCGCGGTACATTTTCATCACGCCGCACCTGTGCGACGACATGCACGACTCTTGCGCCCCGCTGTTCGATCCGATCCGCCAGGGCGACAACTGGCTTTCGACCGAGGTTCCGAAGATCCTCGCCTCGCAGCCTTATCTCAACGGTGGAGCGCTTTTCATCACCTGGGATGAGGGCGAGGGTTCCGACGGGCCGATCGGGATGATCGTTCTATCGTCCCTGGCAAAAGGTGGAGGCTACCGCAACACCATTCACTATACGCACGGTTCCACCCTGCGAACTTTCGAGGAAATTTTCGGAGTTCCGCTTCTTCGCGATGCCTCGAGCGAAACCGACCTCAGCGACCTGTTCAAACCGGAAGCTCCCCCGGCCTTAAGCATCGCCAAAAGCCATACCGGGAATTTCGCGCAGGGCCAGTCCAATGCCATCTATACAGTGGTGGTTTCGAATCTCGTCACCGCCGGCCCCGCCAACGGCACTGTGACGGTGGCGGAAACGTTGCCTACGGGCCTCACGATGGTGTCGATGTCTGGGACGGGATGGAGTTGCGGGTCGAGCGCCTGCACACGATCGGACACGCTGGCCGCGGGATCATCCTACCCGCCAATCACCGTAACGGTCAACGTGGCTGCCGGCGCACCGTCACAAGTGACCAACCAGGTGGCGTTGTTGTTTGGCGGGGATATCGCTGGAACAGCGAGCGATCCGACCACGATCGGGTCCGGAACGGCAATAACGATCGGGACGAGCCCCTCCGGCCTGCGGTTCAGTATCGATAGCGGCGCCGCTCTGACTTCGCCGCAAACGCTGCTTCTCTCTCCGGGATCTCACAATCTTGCTGTCGCCGCCGTACAGCCCGGCTCAACCGGAACACAGTACCAGTTCACCGGGTGGGCCGACGGAACGCAAACGGCTTCCCGTTCGATCACCGTTGGCGCAACCGCCGCCACCTACACCGCCAACTTCGCGACCCAGTTTCTGTTGAGCATTTCCGCTTCCCCGGCGGCGGGAGGTACCGTCACTCCCAGTAGCGGCTTCTACACTGCCGGAACGGTGGTGCCGATTACCGCCACCCCGAACGCCGGGTACATCTTCGCGGGTTGGACCGGCCCCGTCGTCAGCCCCACGAGCGCTTCGACCAGCGTTGCGATGAGCGTGCCGGCGACTGTGGTCGCAAACTTTACCCCTCCTCCGAGCCAGGGCCTGCGATTCGTTCCAGTCACGCCATGTCGCGTGATCGACACGCGCAACCCAACCGGGCCCTTCGGCGGCCCCTCAATTCCCGCCGGCGGCACGCGCACAGTGAACATTCCGCAAAGTGCCTGCAGCATCCCTGCTTCGGCACAGGCATACTCGCTCAACGTGACCGTGGTCCCCGTTGCGACACTGACATATCTCTCGATCTGGCCCGCCGGTCAGACGCAGCCGGTAGTCTCGACTCTGAATTCCTTCGATGGGCGCATCGTCGCGAACGCCGCGATCGTCCCGGCAGGCACCAGCGGAGGCATCAGCCTGTTCGCCAGCGATGCGACCAACGTCATTCTCGACATCAACGGTTACTTCGTGCCGGCGTCGACGGCGGGCAGCTTGTCGTTCTACAGCGTGACCCCCTGCCGCATCGCGGACACCCGCAATCCCAACGGCCCGCTGGGAGGTCCTTTCCTCGCGGGCAACTCGAGCCGCAGTTTCCCGGTTCCAACCGGCTCTTGCGGTTCTTTCACCGGCGCTCGAGCCTACTCCCTCAACATCACCGTGGTCCCGCGGCGTCCGCTCGGATACCTGACCAGTTGGCCCACCGGTCAGACGCAGCCGGTCGTATCCACGCTGAATGCCAATGACGGCAACGTCGTGGCCAATGCGGCCATCGTGCCCGCCGGAACAGCGGGAGCGATCAGCATTTTCGTTACGGACGACACCGATGTGATCATCGACATTAACGGCTACTTCGCGCCGCCCGGCTCGCCGTCGGCACAATCGCTCTACACGGTCACGCCCTGTCGAGTGGCCGACACGCGCGGCGGCTTCAACCCTCCCTTCGGGTCGCCCAGTCTGGTGGCCAACGCGCAGCGCAGTTTCCCGATTCCGTCGGGAGTCTGCACCGGCATTCCATCAAACTCGCAGGCTTATTCGCTCAATGTCACCGTGGTGCCGCCCGGACCGTTGACTTATCTAACGGCGTGGCCTACCGGCCAGACTCAGCCCGTCGTCTCGACTTTGAACTCGTTCCAAGGCAAGGTGGTTGCGAATGCCGCCATCGTGCCGGCGGGCCAGAACGGGGCAGCAATCAGTGTCTTCGTGACGAATCCGACCAACTTGATTCTCGATATTAACGGCTACTTCGCCCCGTAAGAGATCGCTAAGGCAGAATAGCCGCGATCACGGTCAGAAACTCCGGGTGCGGAGGGATGTGGAAGGGGGAAGCAGGCGGTTCCGCTTGCCTTTGGAACTCACCCAAAACGCACAGTCGAAAACGCCGGCTCCCCTTGTTTTCACCCCGTTTCGTGGACTAGCGGTCCATGGCGACAGGCTGCTCCACGTTCCACATCGTCTAGATTCTCCGCGGGGCGCAGAGAATCAGAGGCTGTCTAATACATGCCGTAACGAACAGCACGCGGTTTCGCCCGCGCAGCCAACTGACGGACCTGGCAGTTTGGCTATGTAAGAATCAAGGTTTATGGAGCCAAACTGCGACATCGGACTTATCGGCCTTGCAGTGATGGGCCAGAACCTGGTCCTAAACATGAACGACCACGGCTTTCGTGTGGCCGTTTTCAATCGAACGGTCTCAAAAGTCGACGATTTCATCAAGAATGAGGCTGCCGGAACAAACGTCGTCGGAACGCACTCAATTCCTGAACTCGTCCAGGTCCTGAAACGGCCTCGCCGCATCATGCTGATGGTCAAAGCCGGCGACACCGTCGACGAAATGATCAATCAGATCGCTCCGCACCTCGAAGAAGGCGACATCATCATTGACGGCGGAAACTCCCATTACCCCGATACAACGCGCCGTACCCGCGACCTCGCGGCCAAAGGCATCCTGTTCATCGGCTCCGGCGTTTCGGGTGGCGAGGAAGGCGCGCGCCACGGCCCGTCTATCATGCCCGGCGGCAATCCGGCTGCCTGGCCTCACGTGAAAGACATCTTCCAGTCGATCGCAGCCAAAGTCGAGGACGGTTCGCCGTGCTGTGATTGGGTTGGCGAGGACGGCGCGGGCCATTACGTGAAAATGGTCCACAACGGCATCGAGTACGGCGACATGCAGCTCATCTGCGAAGCCTACCAATTGCTGCGCGACGGCGTGGGACTGACCGCCGGGGAATTGCACGAGGTTTTCGCCGATTGGAACAAGGGCGAACTGGACAGTTACTTGATCGAGATCACCGCCGACATTTTCACCAAGACAGATGACGACGGGTCGCCACTCATCGACAAGATTCTCGACGCGGCCGGTCAGAAGGGTACCGGGAAGTGGACGGGCATCAGTTCGCTGGAACTTGCCGTTCCGGTGACTTTGATCGGCGAAGCCGTCTATTCGCGATGTCTCTCGGCGATGAAGGACGAACGTGTTGCGGCGTCCAAGGTGCTCCAGGGACCCAAAGGCGTGAAGGCTGACGACCGCAAGGAATTCATCGAAAACGTCCGCTGTGCGCTGTACTGCTCCAAGATGATTTCCTACGCGCAGGGCTATATGCTGCTGCGCGAAGAAGCCAAAACCGAGGGATGGAATCTGAACCTCGGCGGCATCGCCCTGATGTGGCGCGGCGGGTGCATCATTCGCAGCCGCTTCCTCGGCAAAATCAAGGAAGCTTTCGACAAGAATCCGAAGTTGCAGAACCTCCTGCTGGACGACTTCTTCAGTGGCGTGCTGAACAATTATCACGAGTCGTGGCGGCGCGCTATCATTCAGGCGATCGAGTCCGGTGTTCCGACGCCGGCCTTCTCCACGGCGCTCTCGTTCTACGACGGCTATCGTTCCGAACGCCTGCCCGCCAACCTCCTGCAGGCGCAACGCGACTACTTCGGCGCGCACACGTATGAGCGCATCGATAAGCCGCGCGGTCAATACTTCCACACAAACTGGACAGGACGCGGCGGCCGGACCGCTTCCGGTAGCTATAACGCTTGAGACCCGGTGCAACTTACCATTCAGTGTCTGAGGTTCGGGCGGCTGATCCTGCGCCACGCTGAGGACGACGTCTTTGAGATCGTGCGCCTGGTGGAGGGCAACACCGGGGTGACTATGGCCCGGATCGAAGTGGAAGAGAAAGGCATGCCGGCGCTCCGCATCACGCCGACCGAGCCTGGAGAGCGCGTGCTCGACCCGCATACGACGGCTTCCGTCCACAGAGCGGTGCTCGCCAGCCGGCGCGATGAGTCGCACAATCGCTTTCAACTGACGGCGGCCGAGTTCGACGACGGAGTCGAGCTGGTGCTTTCGGGCGATCACCGTTATCCAGCACCGGGCCATCGCTATCGCGTGTTCTCCTGGCGTGCGGAGTGCCGCCTCGCCGGCGACGAGATCGTCGTGCATGGACCCTTCCTCTCCGACGATCCCGATTTCTAACTACCATTCATGAGCCACGGTTTAACAATTCGCAAGGACGCTGCAATCGATTTGTTGTCGCTTGGCGGACTCGTCCACCGCCTCGATCCGGGTGTCATCCCGTTCCGCAAGGCGGCTAAGTGCTTCATCCATGTCAGCGGCGGCGAATTCAACGTCGCAGCCAATCTCGCCGATTGCTTTGGCCTCAATACGGCAATTGCGACCGCGATGGTCGAGTATCCCATCGGCGACCTGGTCGCTGAGCGCGTCAAGGCGATGGGGGTGAAGCCCTTTTACAAGTGGTACAAGCATGACGGCGTGACCGGGCCGAACATCGCAACGGTGTACAGCGACCGCGGGCACGGCGTGCGCGGGCCCGTCGTGTTTTACAACCGCTCCAACGAAGCGGCGGCCCTGCTGAAACCCGGCGATTTCGACTGGCAGGCGATCTTCGGACCCGGCGTGCGCTGGTTCCACAGCGGCGGTATTTTCGCTGCCTTATCCACAACCACTTCGGAGCTCGTGGTCGAGGCCATGCAGGCCGCAAAAGCTGCCGGCGCGGTTGTTTCCTTCGACCTGAATTATCGCGAGAAACTCTGGAATGTGTCGGGGGGCGCCGCCCGAGCACCCGAGGTGATCGGGCGCATCGTCAAGAACGTGGATGTGCTGGTCGGCAACGAGGAGGATTTACAGAAAGGCCTTGGCATTGCCGGACCCGATGTCGCTGGCAAATCCAACCTCGATACCAGTTCGTTCTTCGAAATGATCAAGCGGGTCCTGGACAAGCATCCGCACATCAAAGCGGTCGCCACCACCCTCCGCGAAGTTCACTCTACGACTCGCCACTCCTGGAGCGCGGTGGCCTGGATCAATGGAGAACAGCATGTCGCCCCCACCTGCACGCTCGACGTCCTGGACCGCGTGGGCGGCGGCGACGGCTTCGCGTCGGGGTTGTTCTATGGCCTGCTGGCCGGCGAGTCTCCGGATGAATCGGTAAAACTCGGCTGGGCCCACGGCGCGCTGCTAACCACCTTCCCCGGCGACACAACCATGGCCACGGTCGAGCAGGTACGTGCGTTCGCGCGCGGAGGCTCCGCCCGAATTCAGCGCTAGAGGTTTTTCGCAGCCTCTGATTTTTGGGCCGCTTGAAGAATCACGCGGATGTGGAAGGGTGAAGCAGGCGCTTCCGCCTCCCTTTGGGCGAGACACGAATGTACGGCAAACCGCGTGCGCGTTCTTGCTCAAATCCAACGGCTCGGTCAAAAAACTCCAGGGGCGGCAGGCTATGGAATACCTTAGATGGACCTGCGGATGGCGGAGGGTGTCGCGTTAAACTGCGCCCGAAATGCATTCGTGAAATGACTGTGGCTTGAAAACCCAAAGGCTAGCGCGATGTCGACTAACGGCCGGACCGATTCACAAACAGCCTCCAATGCGGCCAAGAGGCGAAGGCGGAGCCGGTATTGGTGCAGCGATGTGCCGGTCGCACGGCGGAACGCGCGGCACAGATGAAATGGCGAGAGCCTGGCTTCAGCGGCCACCTCTGCCAGGGGGAATGAACGATCCAAGTCGCGGCTAAGTAGCGCTTCGACGCGGCGGAGATTATCTCCCGCGGTTTTCGCTTGCGGCGCTTTCCGATAGGCGAGAGATAGGACATCGTCGAGCAGATTCAACACTTGCTCTTCGACCTCGAGCGGGTCCATCGCGTCCGGCGATGCCGTTAGCTGCTGAAACAACTGGCGCTGCTTGCGATAGAGGGCGGGGTTGGACCAGGCGCGGTGGTATCGAAACATGCGTGCCTCGGGACGGCGTTCGACGTCCGGATCGTACTCGCGGACGCCTTCGCGGGCGGTGTCGGCTGCGATGGCGAACCAGTCGCACCGGTCGCCTTCGGCGCTAATCGTCCGGCGCCTGTAATGCTGGCCCTGGTTGTAGAACGTCACGACGTTTGGATTGGCGGCGAATTCGGGTTCGTCCTCATGCTCGATTGACACCGAGGCGCGCGGGAAAACGAAGCAGTAATCGCGGGACGGGCCCGAGTCTTCAAATAAGGGATGACCCGGGGCGCATCGGAAGGCTCCGATCCGGATAGTGGGCGAGGCGTAGACGATGCGGAACGGGTCATCCCACATAGGTTCATTATTGATTGCGGACGGGCGAAACCGCCTGTCCCACCTTAAAGTGGCCTTCCAGGCCGCGCATCGCATCGGGCGCAATCCAGACGTGGAACATTCCCGGTTCGGTCACCAGGCGCTTGTTGCTGTCGTAGAACGCGAGGTCGGACACGGCGAGGGTGAACGTCACGTGGCGTGTTTCGCCTGGTTTGAGCGAGAGGCGCTCGAATGCCTTTAAGATGCGCACGGGCTGGGCGACGCTGGCCGTTACGGCCTGGGTGTAGAACTGAACGACTTCCGTTCCCTCGCGGCTGCCGCGATTCGTGATGTCGGCGGATGCGGTGATCGTCTGGCCGGTACGAATTTCGGGAGCTGAGATTCGCAGGTTCGCATATTCAAAGTCGGTGTAGCCGAGTCCGTAGCCAAACGGATAGGCGGGCGTGAAATCGACATCGATGTACTTCGATGTGTAGCCGGCGGGCTCGGCTGGGTTCCCGACTGGAACGCCTTCTTCGTTTTGAGCGGGGGGCCGGCCGGTGCTCAGGTGCGAGTAGTAAATCGGAACCTGGCCGACCGTGCGCGGGAACGTGATAGGAAGCCGACCGGATGGCGCAGACTGTCCGAGCAGCAGTTTGGCGATTGCGGGACCGCCCATGGTTCCGGCGTGCCAGGCATAAAGCACCGCGTCGGCTTTATCGGCGACAGCGTTGAACGTGAGCGGCCGTCCGGCCATGATGACCGTTACGAGTGGCTTGCCGGTTGCCTTTACCGCTTCAACCAGCGCTTCCTGGGCGCCGGGGAGATCTAGGAACGCACGGGACCGCGCTTCACCGGAAAGGATCGCTTCCTCGCCGAGAAACAACACGACCGCGTCGGCCTGGCGGGCGGCGTCGACCGCGGCAGCGAAGCCTTCGTGGCTGGTGTCGCGGCTGTTCTTTAGACCGGGCGCATAGCGGACCCGCTCGGCGCCGATCAACGCGCGCAGCGCGGCCAGCGGTGTGCGAACGTCTTCCGTGCGGGCGTCCATGGACCAAGTGCCAACCTGATCGGCGGGACTGTCGGCCAGCGGCCCGATGACCGCGATCGTGCTAAGGGATTCGTTAAGCGGTAAGACATGGCCGCGGTTTTTCAGCAGCACGGCGCTTTCGGTCGCGAGGCGTTCAGCCACGGCGAGGGATTCAGGCGTAGGATGCGCGTCGGCCGGAGCAGCGGCAGCCTTGTCGAAGAGGCCCAGGCGAAACTTCAGGCGAAGGATGTTGCGGACCGCGTCGTCGATTTGCGGCATGTGGATCTCGCCGGCATTGAGCAGTTCCTTGAGGTGATCGTGATAAGAGGTGCTGACCATCTCCATGTCGACGCCGGCCTGCACCGCCTTGCGCGCGGCGTCGCGCTCATCGGCCGCGAAACCGTGGGGAATCATCTCTATGATCGCGTTGTAATCGCTCACTACCATGCCGTCGTACTGCCACTCCTCGCGGAGGATGTCGTGCATGACGAAGCGATTTCCGGTAGCGGGGACACCGTTGATGGTGTTGAAGGAGGTCATGAAGGTGGCGACACCGGCATCGCGGGCCGCACGGAAGGGCTGGAGGTAAACCGAGCGCAGCAGGATTTCAGGAATCCAGGCGCTGTTGTAGTCGCGGCCGCCCTCGGCTGCTCCGTATCCGACGAAGTGCTTGGCGCAGGCGGCCACGGATGCGGCATCGTCGAGCGACTTGCCCTGGAGACCGTGCACCATGGCGACGGCCAATTTCGAAGCGAGGTAGGGGTCCTCGCCGAGACTTTCGGCGACACGGCCCCAGCGTGGGTCGCGCGCGATGTCCATCATGGGCGCGAACGTCCAGCGAATGCCTTCGCGGGTAGTTTCGACGGCGGCAATTCGCGAGGCTTGCTCAACCAGTTCCGCGTCCCAGCTTGCGGCCTGGGCGAGCGGGATGGGGAAAATGGTGCGGTAGCCGTGAATGACGTCGCGGCCGAACAGCAACGGAATATGAAGCCGGCTCTCGTGAACCGCTATTCGCTGCGCTTCCGCGCGGTCGGCGGGGCTGCCGGCGTTGAGGAAAGAGCCCCAGCGGCCGGCGCGAATTTCCTGGCGGATCGCATCGGTGAGGGTCGCCATCGAAGTCGACTGGGACATTTGACCGATCTTTTCGTCGATCGTCATGCGCTGGAGCAGCGTTTCAACGCGCTGTTCGACGTTGGGCTGCGATTGCGGCAGCACCATGGAGGCGCCCAGCAGCGCGAGTGCGGCGGGCCGGAAAAGAGTTGTCATAGAGCGGGTCCATTTGAAATGGATGATGTAGTGCTCATGCAATTATTAGAGCAATTCCGTATGGTCGGGAAGCAGGCCGTGGAAGGTTGGAGGAGGGTTTCGCGTGTCGTAGTTTCCTATCGCGTTGTCAAAAGGTGCGCGAACTGCAATGCAGTACCCTCGGCCGTACTTTTCCACACAATCGTGGTTCGTCGAGCTCTGTAAGGCAGGTTTTCAACCTGCGGCGGATTTTCAATCCGCCACCAATCCCGGATGCGATCCTGCCTAACTTTCGTGGACCACCGGTTCATGACGACAGGCTGAGTGCCCGCCCCGCGAAGCAGGCATAGCCTTCAAAGGCACGGTCGAGAACTGACCGCGGACTGCAATACGGAACCGCCGGCCAGCCGGCCTTTGGCAGCCTGAAGGCTGCGTTACGTTTTCATCCACAGTCATGGACCGGCGGTCAATGACGACAGGTTGCAACAGGCGAAACCGCCTGCTTCACCTTCAGTCTTCAGGGGCGAGGTATGCCGACGGTGGGGCGGCGGCAATCAGGGTGTCTTCCCAGGCGTAATCGGGCTTAGGAAACGGATTGTTGCGGCGATACCAGCGGTAGGTCTCCTTCAGACCCTCGTCGAAATCGATGGGCTTGAATTTCAGCACGCGCTGCGCCTTGTTCACCACCATCGTGATGGCCGGCACGTCGAAGTATTCGCCGAAATAGAGATGTTCGCCCATGGCGTTTCCGCCCGCCCGCTGGATCTTGTCGCGGGGAATGCGGACGAACTTCACGTCTTTACCGGCGGCCCGGCCGAGCGCCTCGACAGTTTCGACCTGCGTGAGCGGCTTGGGATTAGCGATGTTGAAGGCGTGCCCCAGGGCGTCCGGTACGTCGAGCACCTTCAGGCATGCCTTCACTACGTCGCCGACGTGAACAAACTGCATGAGACGGCGGCCGTCACCAGGCAGAATAATCGCGCGGCCGTCGCGAAGGCGATCCCAGAAGAAGGCTTCGCGATAATAGGAACCACCGGGCCCGTACACGAAGGGCGGGCGCAGCGTCACTGCCGGAAAACCGTTGCGCTGATGCATGCGGAACAGCGCCCGTTCGCTCATGGCCTTGTTGCGGACGTAAGGTAAGGGATGATCGTCGGGCGCCAGGGCATCGCCCTCATGATGATTCAAGCCATCGCCATACGCCGCCACGCTCGACATGAAGATATAGCGATGCAGGCGTCCGTTGATGGCGCGCGCGGTGGCCTCCACCTGCGCGGCGGTGGTGCCGCGCTCCCAGTCGTAGACATTGTCGTAGACAACCTCGAAGCTGCGGCCCGCCAGCGCTTTTTTCAGCGACTCGGGATCGTTGCGGTCGGCGACAATGTTGCCGACCTTGCGACCCAGCTTGTGCTTGGGCTTCCGATGCAGGATCGATACTTCATGTCCCGCCTTGAGCAATTCCGCGACAAGATGCCTTCCGATAAAAAGCGTACCGCCAATTACCAGGACTCTCACGCTCTGCCCGCTGCCTCCCGCCGCCGTTAGTCGTAGTATTCCAAGCCCAAGTGTGTAATGAGATCCTCACCCTTGAGCCACCGAAGCGTGTTCTTCAGCTTCATTAACTGAATGAAGATGTCGTGCTCGGGATAAAGACCCGGTGCCGTCATGGGGGCCTTGAAATAGAATGACAGCCACTCCTGGATGCCGCGCATTCCGGCGCGCTGGGCAAGATCGAGGAACAGGACAAGATCGAGCACGAGCGGCGCGGCCAGAATCGAGTCGCGGCACAGGAAATCGATTTTGATCTGCATCGGATAGCCGAGCCAGCCGAAGATGTCGATATTGTCCCAGCCTTCTTTGGCATCGCCGCGCGGCGGATAGTAGTTGATCCGCACCGCGTGATACAGATCCTTGTACAGCTCGGGGTACAGGTCGGGCTGGAGGATCTGCTGCAGCACGGACAGCTTCGTTTCTTCCTTCGATTTGAAAGACCCTGGATCTTCGAGGACTTCGCCGTCGCGGTTGCCCAGGATATTGGTGGAGAACCATCCGGAAAGGCCCAGCAAGCGGCTCTTGAAGGCCGGCGCGAGGACGGTCTTCATAAATGTCTGGCCGGTTTTAAAATCCTTGCCGCAGATCGGAATTTGTTTGTCGCGGGCCAGTTCCAGCAGCGCCGGCGTGTCGGTGGTCAGGTTCGGCGCGCCGTTGGCGAACGGCACTCCGCTTTTCAACGCGGCATACGCGTAGATCTGACTGGGCGCGATGTCGGGATCGTTCTTCTGGAGACCGCATTCAAAATCACGCAGCGTCTGATGGACGTCGCTGGGACGATGGAACACTTCGGTAGACGCGCACCAGATCATGATGAGCCGCTCGGCCTGCGTGCGCTGACGGAAGTCGGAGATATCCTGCATCAACATCTCGGCCTTGTCCATCTTCGAGCCGCCCTGTTTCACATTGGGGCCGTCGATGCGCTTGACGTATTCGTGGTCGAAGACGGCCTTCATCGGTTGGATGGCTGAGAGAGGCTCCTTAAGCTGATCGAGCAGCGGCCGATCGAGCACCTTGGCATTACAGGCCGCCTCGAAGGCGGTGTCTTCGTAGATGTCCCAGCCGCCGAATACCAGGTCGTCGATGCCGGCCAGTGGCACGAAATCCTTGATGTGGGGAACGCGATTGTCGGTTCGTTTGCCCAAGCGGATCGTGCCGAGTTGTGTCAGGGAACCGACGGGGAGGCCGAGCCCGCGTTTCACAGCCTCGACACCAGCGATGAACGTCGTGGTGACCGCGCCGATGCCGGGAATTAGAATTCCAAGCTTGCCATCGGCGGGCGCAATGCGAGCGTTTTCCTTTTGTGACAAAACTTCTCCTCAATGGGATGTTGCGCGACGTTTTAACTGCCGCGGAGCCGGGTCGCAAGCTAGAGCATGCGGTACCAGCTATTAGCCGTTAAGTAACGGCTGAACGCATCAATCCTAAGTTATACTATCACTTAATGTCGGCCCGCGCGACGTGTACTATCAGCGCTATCGTTGTAGACGACGAGCAGTTAGCCTCCGACGAGTTGATCTTCCTGCTGAAGGACTTTCCCGATATTGAAGTGCTTGCCACGGGGAAGAATGGACTGGACGCCGTCAGCCTGATCGAATCGATGGAGCCCGACCTCGTCTTCCTGGACGTGCAAATGCCGGGGATGAACGGGCTTGGCGTGATCCAGAAACTGCGCGAGAAGGGAATACAGCTTCCGTATTTCGTCCTGGCCACTGCGTACGACCAGTATGCGCTGGAGGCTTTCCGGCTGGAGGCTCTTGATTATCTGTTGAAGCCGGTCGAAAAGGAACGGCTGGAACTGACAATCGAGCGTGCCCGCAAAGCTATTAGCGAAAAAACGGCGAAGCTTCCAGCGGCGGTTGAAGCTGTGCCTTCCAATGGTTCCACACGGCCTGTGCCGCAGCGGACCAAGCTGCTCGTTAAAAGCAATAATCGTAACTTCATCGTCGACGCGCAGGAGATCATTTACGCCACCATCAACGACGGATTGATTACCGTGGTGACGTCGGCCGTGGAAGGCGAATCGAACTATCGCACCATTGAGGAACTGCAATCGAACCTGGATCCTGATGTATTCTGGCGGGTACACAGGTCCTTCCTGGTGAACATCAATCGCATTCGAGAGGTGATCCCGTGGTTCAAGAGCAGTTTTCAATTGCGCATGGACGATCGCAAGCATACCGAAATCCCGGTAAGCCGGGTACAAACCAAACGCTTGCGCGCGTTGCTCAAACTGTAAAGCGAGTCATCATTGTTGCTGCGCTCGCGGCGGGGATGCTGCCGGCCGCGGAGAACGTGTCGACGTTTTCGATCGTGGGCTATGACGCGGCGAAAGGCGACTGGGGCGTCGCGGTTGCGTCCCGTTACTTCTCGGTGGGCGCCGTGGTTCCATGGGCGGAGGCGGGCACGGGTGCTGTTGCTACCCAGGCAAATGTGAACGTCGGGTACGGGCCGCGCGGGCTGGAACTGCTGCGGCAAGGTCTGACGGCGAAGCAGGTGCTCGATAAGCTGCTCGCGGAGGACACCTTCGAAGGCAAAGACGGACGGCAAGTCGCCATCATCGACGGCAAGGGTAATATTGCCGCGTTCACGGGTCCGAATGCTCCCAAGTGGGCGGGAGACCGGCAAGGTAAGAACTGGTCGGCTCAAGGCAACATCCTGGTCGGTTCGCAAGTTCCCGAGGCGATGGGTCGTGCGTTTGAAGCGACGCAGGGTGAGCTGGCGGAGAAGCTATTCGCGGCCCTCAAGGCGGGCGATGATGCGGGCGGCGATTCGCGGGGGAAGCAGTCGGCGTCGATGCTGGTGGTTCGCAAGGGTGGTGGCAGGAATATCAACAACGACCGCCGGGTTTACATTAACGTCGATGACAGCCCTGCGCCGATTCCGGAATTACGGCGGCTGCTGGACATGAATCTGGGATACCTGTACCAGGAGGAGACGTTCCGAACCCTGGGAGCGGGCAAGAATCGCGAGGCTCGGGACGCGGCAGTGCTGGCTTTCCGGTACATGCCGACCTGGCAGGGCGGTCCCATGACGATCGGACTACTCGATTACGTGCTCGGAGATAAAGCCGGCGCGCTGGAAGAGTTGAAGAAGGCTCGCGATGCGGATGCGGCGAATTTTCAGCGGCGCCTGGAGGGGTCGGTTCGGCAGCGGCCGGCCTTCAAGGCGGTGATGGACGATCAGGCGTTCATGAAAGAGCTGCTGCCCGACTACGCCAGGTAAATGGCGCCGATCTCGAGAGCCTCTTCGGGAGTCCCGAAGAAGCTTCCCGTTTTGAAGACACTGCGTTCATATTCTCGTTGCTGTACGTGTAGAACGCCAAGGTCCATCCCGAAATCGGACCGTGTATCGAATAGGGCAGCCCTTTTCAGACACTGCCTGACAATCGGAACTGCGGCTCGGGAGTGGCGAGGCCCTGCACCAGGTTCGCGACGTGTTCACCAAGCGCCGGGCCGTGTTTGAAGCCATGCCCCGATCCTCCTCCAACCAGCCAGACGTTGCCATATGCAGGATGGCGGTCAATGATGAAATCCCGATTGGGGGTCAGTTCATATTGGCAGACTCGCGACTCAATGAGCGGGGCTCCGGCAAGGGATGGAAGGTGCTTTCCGATGAAAGCATGCGCCGCCACGATGCCGTCAGGCGACAGTAAACGGGAGCCACGGTCCGGATCAAATTCGGAACCGGGAGTGTCAAAGGCCAGTTTGAAGCCCCTGCCTTCCAGGGCCGGCAGCGTATAGGGTCGGCGTTCGTCGCTGAAATCGATCCATACAGGCATTTCAGGCGAATGGAAGCGTGAATCGCCAGGATTCAGGCCGAAGAAAAAGACTTCCTGGCGAGTGGGACGGATGGTTTGGCCCAGAACGTCGGGAAAGAGTTTGGGGAGCCATGCCCCGCAAGCAAACACGTATGCTTCGGCTTTGATGCGTTCGCCGCTGATTGTGTGGAGAGATTCCGATTGCGTGGGAGATTCGACGCCATCGTGAACATACTTGACGCCGCGACGCACAGCTTCGCGGACCAGCGACTGGACGGCTCGACGTGCCATCAGCGCGCCGCTGTCCGGCTCGAGGATGCCTTCCGTGACGTGTCCGAAACGGAATTGCGGGAATCGGGCGGTGAGATCGGATGCGCTGAGCGATTCGAATTTCGTTCCGCAGCGAGTGAGCACGTCGCGTGTGGCTTGGGTATAAGGGTCGCGCTCGGGCGCGGTCCACAGCACGCCGGTGCGGTGGAACAAGCTCGCATCGTTTATGATGTCGCAGAACTCGAGCCATAATTCGAGCGAACGCATCGACCAGCGCGTGTATATTTCCTGCGGACCATAGCCCATGCGAATGATGCGCGACTCGCCTCCCGAACTTGCCCGGGAATGGGCGGGGCCGTAGGCATCCAGAAGCACGACGGATTTGCCGGCTAAGGCCAGGCGGTACGCGGCCCAGGAGCCGAACACACCAGCGCCGATGACGGCGACGTCGTAGGTTTCAGGCAAGCTGTGCGCCTTTGCCCGATTCACATGCGCGGCGGTACACGAGGTCGGCGGCGGCGACGTCTTCGCAGGCGAGACCGAGTGATTTGAACACCGTGACCTGATCGGCGGTGACTCGCCCTCCGGCAGGCTCGGCGACCACCTGCCCGAGTTCGGCCACGATGTGGCTTTCGTCGAAATAACCTTCTTCGATCGCGAGAAGCACGTCGCCTGATTCCTTCAGCGCGGCGGCACGCGAATCGACAATCAGCCGCGATCGCGCGATCAGGGCGGGGTCGATTTCGCGCTGCGTAGGCCGGCAGGCGCCTACTCCAATAACGTGAGCGCCGGGCTTGATCCATTCGTCGCGAATCACTGGGGTCGTGGATGCCGTGACCAGCGCGACGACGTCGGCGCCTTCCACAGCCTGCGGGACGGTTTCGGCGGCTGAGACCTGGGGATTGTGCTTCACAAACTCATTCAGGCGCTCGCGCGTCGGGCTCCAGCAGCGGATTTCGCGGAACTCCCGAACCATGGGCAGTGCTTCAAGGTGGCTATGGGCCTGGACACCGGAACCGATGATCGCTAAGACCGATGCTTCGGGGCGCGCCAGGACTCGCGCCGAGACCGCCGATACCGCGGCCGTGCGGGCTTCGGTGATGTAGCGGCCGTCCATGACCGCCAGCAGCGCGCCGGTTTCGGGATCCAGGAGGACGATGGTCGCAAGATGGGTCGGCAATCCTTTTGACGTGTTGGAACCGAACACCGTCACGAGCTTTGCACCCATGGCTCCGGGCGTGCGGATCAGGGCCGGCATGGAGCCATAGAAGGCGTGCTCCGCCACCTCAATCACCGAGCGCACGGGTTGGGCAACCGCTCCGGCCGAGAAGGCGGCTAGCGTCCGTTCCATAGTGTCAATCAGATCGCGCATCGGCAGCAGCGCGCGGACATTGTTTTCATTTAGCCAGAGGGGCATTTCAGGCTCGCAGTAGTTTGGGTAGTTTCAGGAGTTCGTCGTCAGTGGCGTCATTCGGCACGGAACAGCCCGGCGCCAGGATGAGTTTGGCTCCAGCCGCGGCCTGCGCCGAGGTTTTCTGGTCCTTCAGATCGCCGTCAGTTAAACTTCGGTACTTGCGTTCATCAAGGCCCGACATGATTACGCCGTTGTACTTGCGCCGTGCTTCGGCGAGAGCGATTCCGCTGTAAAGGGTATAGTTGATCGCCGCCGCGGGCCAGCCTTGATAGAACCGATCGATGTAGAGCTTGTCGGAGAACCTGGCGTCGCAGTGCAGGTGCAGCACGTTCAGCGGAGCGGAGGAAGCGGCCTGCAACACCAGTTTGTCGAAAGGCTCGCTGAATTTGGCATAATCCTCTTCGCTCATGACCCCTGGTTGGGCGTTGGCGATGGCCAGAAAGATTCCGTCCGCGCCGGCTTCCTGCGCGCGGCGCGCGTGGTGCGCCTCGGATTCCGCTATGATCTCAAGGGCGGCGAGGAGCTTCTGTGGTTTTTCTTCTTTGAGGGCTCGCACCTTTTCGGGTGAAGAGAGCTTCTCGGCGACGTTCCAGGGATTGAAGATGGTCTCGATGAAATATACCTTGCCGTTGAGGCCTTCCTCGATCAGCTCCAACGCGCGAATCTGCTGGGGGAAGGGATTCTCCTCGATCTTCAGGTCGTACCACTCGCCGCTTTGAGGTTTGGGGTACGGATAATCGCTCATCACTTTTACGAGGTCGGTGCGAAATTTCGTGTGGAAGGCCAGGGTCGACTGCGCGTGACTTTCGGGCGGCTTGTCCTCGTCGAGGAAATGATGCCAGTAGCTGAATGGCGGACGATCCACATCCTTGCCGTTAAGAGCGCGATCGATCCGAATCTTCGGTGTGAGGACGGCGCCGCGCAGCACTGCGGCAGACGCGGTCGCGGCCAGGAAACCCCGGCGGGAAAGCATACAGGGTAATCTACCAAATCGGCATAAGCGGTTTCGCCGCCGTCTGATTCTTCGCGTCCGACGAAAAACTTGGGGAAGTGGAAGGGCGGAGCAGGTTTGCCTTGGACCTCACCAGGAAAGGACAGCCGAACGCCTGTGCAAATAGAGCAAGATTTTGATAGCGCGCCAAACGCTAGCGTTCCTACACTGGCAAAAATGAGGCGCCTCGCATTTGCATTAGTCTGGACTGTCGCCCTGCTCAGTCAAACTGAGCCTTCTCTCGGCGATGCCTTCGCCCGCCTGCAAGCCGGCGACGCGGCTGGCGCAGAGTCTCTGCTCCTTAAGATTGCCGAAAAGAAACCCGCCGATCCGCGGGTCTGGCGCATGCTTGGCAACGCCCGATTGCGTTTAACGAAATACGATGGCTCGGTTCAAGCCTTTCGCCAAGCGCTCTCCTTGGATCCCACCAATCCGCAGACCATGTATAACCTCGGCTGCGTTTACGCTCACATGGGCTCTAAAGAGGAAGCGTTTTCCTGGCTCGAAAAGGCCAAGGGCGCGCACATGGATATGAGCGGCATCGACCGCGACCCCGACCTGGACAACCTCAAAGCCGACGCCACGCGTTTCCCCCAACTGAAGCCGCGGCCCGAAGACTTCGCCAATCCCTTCGTGGAATCCGGCGTCAGAGTGATTCACGAGTGGGTCGGCGAATCGGCCGACGACCAGTTCGGCTGGATTGCCAGGAACATTGGCGATGTCGATGGCGACGGCGTCCCGGACTTCGTCACCTCCGCGCCGACAGCCGCCGCCGGAGCCGGCCGCATTTACGTTTACTCAACCAAAAGCGGCAAGCTTCTTTGGAAGACCGACGGCCCGGCAAATGGCAATCTGGGCACCGGCGTTGAAGGCGCCGGCGACACCAATGGAGACAAGATACCGGACGTCGTCGCTTCTGCGCCGGGAGTAGGAAAGGCCTTCGTCTATTCCGGCCGCGACGGCCGTTTGCTGCGTACCCTGGACGCCCCGGTGCCTGCGCAACAGGGCGCCGCCGAACAGTTCGGCCGCCATATCAGCGGCGCCGGCGACGTGAACGGCGATGGTTTCGCCGACGTAATTGTCGGTGCGCCCGGACGCGGCCCCGGCCACGCCTATATCTTTTCGGGGAAGGATGGTACGCTGCTAAGCACCCTGAGCGGCGAACGTGACGGGGATCAGTTTGGCGCAACGGTGGCGGGCTACGTGCACGGCGGCGTCACTTTCCTAATGGCCGGTGCTCCAGCCGCCGGCGATCGACATACCGGACGGGTTTACGTATACAGCGACCTGAAGGGCCATCCGAAATTTGTCTTTGATTCCGACTCCACCGGCCGCGCCTATGGAAACATGTTCCTGTCGGTTCCGGGCGATGTCGACGGAGATGGAATTCCCGACCTTTATTCAACGGATTTCGTCAACGCCGCCAAAGGACCCTCGACCGGACGAGCGTACATCCACTCCGGCAAAGACGGCCACTTGATCCACACCTTTACCGGCGAGACGGCCGGCGAAGCTCTCGGCATCGGCGTGGCCACGGCCGGAGACGTCGACCGTGATGGCCACGCCGATCTGATCATCGGCGCCTGGCAATATTCGGCGGCTGCAGTCTCCGGAGGCCGAGCCTACCTCTTCAGCGGCAAAGATGGTCACTTGATGAGGACAATCACCTGCCGCGTCCCCGGAGACACGTTTGGCTTCGACACCCAGGCGATGGGAGACATCGACGGCGATGGCGCCATTGATTTCCTCATTACTTCCGCATGGAGCGGCGTGCATGGTTACCACAGCGGCCGGGTCTTCCTGATTTCGGGCGCGAATCCGGAGCGGCCGCCCGTGAACCAGCCATCGCGATGATCTATACTCGCTCACAGCGACATGCTGCAAGATGTTCGATTCGGCCTGCGCCTGCTCGCCCGCAACCCGAGCGTAACCATCCTGGCGACCATTGCATTAGCCCTGGGCATTGGAGGCAACACCGCCATTTTCAGCGTCGTGAATGCCGTCCTCCTGAAGCCCCTGCCAGTTGCCGATCCCGATCGGCTGGTCTGGATTTGGGCGAATAGTCCCAGCCGCAACGTCAGCTACGCCTTCACCGCCTACAGCACGTATGCCGAATGGAAAGCCGGCTGCCCGTCCTTCGAATCGATGTCCGCGTATGCTCCGGGATCTGCAACACTCCTGACCGACAACAAACCGGAGCGCGTCGACATCTTCCGAGTGAATGCGAGCTTCTTTCCGATGCTCGGCGTGCGCCCCACCATTGGCAGGAATTTCCTTCCCGAAGAGGACCAGCCCGGCGCGCCCGATGTAGCAATTCTGAGCTATGGCCTGTGGGACCAGCGCTTCGGCCGCGATCCTGGCATGATCTGCCGCGCCATCAATCTCGATGGCAGGAACGTCGTCGTCACAGGAGTCTTACCGCGTGGTTTTGCCTTTCCAGACAAGGCCGCAGACATCTACGTTCCCATTGCATACACTACCGCCCGCGCCACACAGAGCATTTCAGCTCTGCCCGTAGGAGCCTACGGTCGCCTGAAACCCGGTGTGTCCGTTGAGCGTGCTCAAGCCGAGATGGATGCCGTCTCTCGGCGTTTAGAAGCCGCATATCCCGATATGAAAGGCCGTGGCACGCAGGTTTGGCGCGTCCGCGACTTCAGCGTTCGCGACGTGCGACTGAGCTTGCTCGTGTTGTTCGGCGCGGTCGGCTTGGTGCTCCTGATCGCCTGCGCCAATGTCGCTAATTTGCTCCTGGTTCGTGCCAGCGCGCGCCAGCGTGAGATCGCACTCCGAACCGCGCTGGGGGCGGGGCGTTGGCGAATCCTGCGCCAGTTGCTGATTGAGAGCCTGATGCTGGGTGTCTGTGGTGGCGCCGCCGGCCTCGCCTGGGCAAGTGTCGCAATTCGAGTGCTTCCGCGCTACATTTCGAACCGAATTCTCGATTTCAAGGAAGTGTCTCTTGACGGCCGCGTTCTCGTATTCGCAATTCTTGCCGCGCTACTCACGGCCGTCTTTTTCGGCCTCGCGCCGGCGTTCGCCGCGTTGCGGACAGGACTTTCCGAGACCTTAAAAGAAGGGAGCATCTCGTCCGGTGAGAGCCGCGCCCGCAACCGTGTCCGTAGTGCTTTGGTGGTCGCCGAGGTGGCGATCGCCCTTCTCCTCACTATCGGCGCGACCCTGACCATGCGTACCTGGCTGCGCGTGCAGGCCACCAGCCCCGGTTTTGATGCACGCGGCGTCCTCACTGCGTCCGTTACCTTACCCGCGACAAAATATCCCAAGCCCGAGCAACGCTTCGATTTCTATCAGCGACTTTTGGAGCGCGTCAGTGTCATGCCTGGCGTTGAGGCGGCGAGCATGGTCAATTTCATTCCCTTCGGCGGATCGAACACTGGTCTGGGCCTGTTGATTGAAGGGCAGCCGCAGCCGAAAACCGAAGATATTCCCGTCTTCTGGAGGCGCATTATCGATCCGGCGTATTTCCGTGTGATGCAGATTCCTTTGCTCCGTGGACGCGGGTTCTCGGCGCAGGATACCGGCACGCCTCCTGTGGCGATCATCAATGAAACCATGGCGCGACGCTTCTGGCCTGGAGTCGATCCGCTTGGCAGGCGCTTCGGTCGAGGCACGTATTGGCTCACCGTCGTTGGGATCGTGGGGGACGTAAAGTTCACTTCGCTCACAAAAGAGGCCGATGCGGAATATTATGAGCCGTACCGCCAGGCTTCCATCGCGCAGATGGTCCTTACGGTGCGCTCGGTTGGCGACCCTTTGCGCCTTGCTCCCGCCCTTCGCCAGGCGGTACTCGAAACCGACCCTACCCAGCCCATTTCGCGCGTCACGCCCATGACGCAATATGTTTCCGATGCCGTCGGGACGTCTCGCCTTTCGGCCTCGCTCCTGGCGGCCTTTGGCGCCACGGCGCTGTTGCTGGCAGCCGTTGGCATCTATGGCGTGATTTCGTTCACCGTGACGCGCCGCACGCGCGAGATCGGTGTCCGCTTGGCGCTCGGCGCCGGCCATCGCGATGTTATACGCTTGGTGGTCGGCGACGCGGTTATTCTGGCGTGTTTCGGTGTGGCACTGGGGATTGGGAGTGCCCTCGCGCTTACCCGGTTCATTCGAGGCATGCTCTTCGGCGTGAGTGCAACCGAGCCATTTACCTATCTCGCAGTGTCCATCTTGTTAGTCGCGGTCGCGGCACTAGCGGCATATATCCCGGCACGTCGCGCGTCACAGATCAGTGCATGCGTCGCGCTGCGGTATGAATGATCACGAGCCACGCGAAATTCGATCTCCCCTGAAATCCAGCACTTCCGGCGCTGCATCATACAAGACCGGAGCGTGATCGATCTAACCTATAACAGAGAGTGAATGTACCTTCGTGGGCCCACGATTCTTCACCTCACTTAACGCGGGCTGCGCTGGCCGGATATGCTGGCCCAAAGTCGATATCCGGCGCGTCCAGCGCGTCAACGTGGCAGGGTAGCTACCCTCGGCGGACCAGCATGTCCGCATAACCTCATCGCCTCTCTTCGGATGCTTCTCCGGCCAGGTGCATCGGAATTCGAGGAGAGCGCGGCGAGGGTCATTCTCCAAAGCCTGATCTCCCCGCAAAGGCCGAAGTGTCTTCCGCTACGATAGTTCTAGCGCATGGCCATCCAGACCCTATTCGGCTCCGTCCAACAAGAGCCAAACCTCCTCGAACGACTGAAAGCCGGCGTGCAAAAAACTCGCGCGGGCCTGATGGACCGCCTCACCGACGTCATCTCCGGCCGCAAGGAAATCGACGCCGACCTCCTCGAAGAGCTCGAATACGCCCTCATCACCGCCGACATCGGCGTCAAAACCACCGAGGAAATTCTCGAAGCCATCCGCGAGCGCGCCGACCGCAACCTGCTGGGCGACGCCGTTGAAATCAAGGCCCTCATCCGCGATCACATCCTCGTAGTCCTGGAAGCCTCCGAGCGCCCCATGCCGCGCGTCGCCGAGCCCCCCGCCGTTGTCATGGTCGTCGGAGTGAACGGCTCCGGCAAAACCACCACCATTGGTAAGCTCGCCCACCGCTTCAAAGGCGAAGGCCGCAACGTGCTGATGTGCGCCGCGGACACCTTCCGCGCCGCCGCCATCGAACAACTCGAAATCTGGGGCGAGCGCACCGATACGAAAGTGATCAGCCAGTCCGCGGGCTCCGACCCCAGCGCCGTCCTTTTCGATGCCCTCACCGCCGCCAAGGCCCGCAAAACCGACTACGTCATCGTCGACACCGCCGGCCGCCTGCACACCAAAGCCAACCTCATGGCCGAGCTCGAAAAAATGCGCCGCACCGCGCAGAAGGTGATCCCGACCGCTCCCCACGAAGTGCTTCTCGTGCTCGACGCCACCACCGGCCAGAACGGCCTCGAACAGGCCCGCAAATTCACCGAAACCAGCGGCGTCACCGGCGTCATCCTCACCAAGCTCGACGGCACCGCCAAAGGCGGCATCATCGTCGCCATCGCGCGCGAACTGAACCTTCCCATCCGCTACGTCGGAGTCGGCGAGAAAGCCGACGACCTGCTCCCGTTTGACCCTCAGGAGTTTGTGGCCTCGCTCTTCGAGCCATGAAGTCGCCGTTCATGGATGAAGCCTTCGCGCTCGCACGCGAAGGACTGGGCCGAGTCAGCCCCAACCCAGCCGTCGGCGCCGTCATCGTTCAAGATGGACAAGTCGTTGGCCGTGGCTTCCATACCTGGCGAGGCGTCAAGCACGCCGAAATCGTGGCGCTCGACCAAGCCGGCCCGCGTGCCAGGGGCGCGACGGTCTATGTCACGCTGGAGCCCTGTTCCCACCAGGGCCGCACCGGACCCTGCGCCGATGCGCTCATTCGTGCTGGCGTGGCTCGCGTGGTGGCCGCCATGAAGGACGTCAACCCCCAGGTCTCCGGCCAGGGTTTTACGAAACTGCGGGCCGCGGGCATCGAGGTCGAATGGGCCTCCGACTATGAGCAGGACGCCCTCAAACTGAACGAGGCCTTCGTCCACGCCATGCGTACCGGGCTCCCCCTAGTCACCCTGAAGTCGGCTTTGACGCTCGACGGCAAGCTCGGAGCCCGACAAGGCGATACGGGGTGGATCACCGGCGAAAAGGCGAGAGAACACGTGCAGATGCTGCGCCACCATTCCGACGCGATTCTAACCGGCATCGGAACTGTGCTGGCGGACGACCCGCTCCTCACAGACCGGACCGGCCTCGAACGCAGCCGCCCACTCCTTCGCATCGTTCTAGACTCCAACCTGCGCACGCCCCTCAATTCGCGCCTGGTGTCATCCGCAAACGACGACCTCCTGATCGCGACCACCGCCGAAGGCCCCCCGGATCGCCGGACGGCCCTGGAGCAACGAGGAGTGAAGGTGGGGCAGGCCTTCAGCCTGCCAGTTATCTTCGATTACCTGGCCGACAACCAATACCGCTCCCTTCTGGTAGAAGCAGGGCCCAAGGTCAACGGCGCGTTCCTCGATGCCGGCCTTGCCGACAAGGTCTTCCTCTACTACGCCACCAAAATCCTCGGTGGGGACGCGCTCTCGTTAAGCGCCGGGTTGACGCGCGCCCGGGCAGACGCCATTCGCCTCAAGAACGTATGGCTATCGATTATCAGCGAAGATGTATTCGCACTGGAAGGTTATGTTCACCGGAATCATTGAAGAATTCGGACGCGTGCTCGAAGGACCACCCCGCGCCCGCATCGCCTGTCAAGGCGTCCTGACCGATCTCGCCGAAGGCTCCAGCATCGCCGTCAACGGCGTCTGTCTGACAGCCATGCGCCTCGAACCGGGCTCTTTCGGAGCGGACATTTCGCCCGAAACCCTAATGCGCAGCAACCTCGGCGACCTCGCCCCCGGCTCGCTCGTCAATCTCGAACGGCCCGTCGCGGTCGGCGATCGCCTCAGCGGTCACATCGTGCAAGGCCATGTCGACGCCACCGGCGAATTGATCGCCCTCGCTTCGCTGCCCGACGGCAACTGGTGGCTTCGTGTCCGGGTGCCGCGAAGCCTGCTGCGCTACGTCATCCACAAGGGCTCCATCAGCTTCGACGGAATCAGCCTGACCGTGGCCGCGCTCGACGATGACATCGTTTCCGTCGCCATCATCCCGCACACCTACGACGTGACGAACCTCAAAACCCGCAAACCCGGCGACCGCATCAACATTGAAGTTGATCTGATCGCGAAATACGTCGAGAACCTCGTCACTCCTCACGCAGAGCCTGCGTAGGCTCAACCGCAATCGCGCGCCGCGCCGGGCCAAAGCCCGCAATGCATCCGACCGCGGCCAGCAGCAAGGCCGTCCCTACGAGAGACGTCACATCGTAAGTCCGCAATCCGTACAGCAGCGGCCCAATGATTCGGGCGCAAAACGCGTAGGCCACCAAACCCGCCACCAGCCCCGGAACGATGGTCCAGACCACCTCACGGCCGACCAATCTCGTGATGTGCCGGACACGGGCTCCTAGCGCCATGCGAATGCCAAACTCGCGCGTTCTCCGCGACACCGAATACGCCAGCAGTCCATACAAGCCGATCGCCACCAGCAATGCCGACAAACCCGCGAACGTCGAGGATAGCGCCGCGATCAATCGCTCCTGCCACATCGATGTCTCAATCTCCTGATCCATCGTGGCGACCTCGGACGGAGCAATCCCCGGCCCCACGGTCGCCATCATGTTCTCAACGTCCCGAATGACGCCCGCCGTTCCCCCGCGAGCTCTCACGAACAACTGCAGGCGGTCCGAATCTCTCAGCGCCGCGTCGTTCATCGCCGAGAAAAACGTCGGCGGCGCCTCCTCGCGCATGGATCGAATCTTGGTGTCGGCCACAACCCCGACCACGACGTAGTCGGGGCCCACAACCGACGTTCGGCCCGTGCCGAATTTCTGCCCGATCGGGTCCCCAGGGGCGAGGAATCGTTTGACAAAACTGGCTGTCACCACCGACGGCCGCGGCTTGGTGTTAGCGGCGTCGGAAGCCTGGAAATCCCGGCCCGCAACAATTCGCATTCCCATCGTCTGGAAATATCCCAGGCTCACGTCATTCAAGCTGCTATTCAGAAAATCCTGCGGGGTGGTGCGCCGCCCGGCAAGCGCGACTGTCGTCTTCACACCGATGCCGTGCATGACCTGGCTCCGCGCCAGGCTGACGCTGGCAACCCCCGGAAGACTCTCCGCGCGCTGGATGACCTGGTCCCAAACAGCCTTGCTTTCTTCCATCCGAACACCCGCCATCCCCGGGTCGATACTCATGACGATCAACTGCTCGCGCTCGAAACCTGGATCGGCCAACCGCAAGCGCTCAACGGTCCGAGCCAGCGCAAAGCCGCTCACCAGCAGCAGCGTCGCCAGCGCCACCTGCAGCGCGACCAAAGCATGACCGACGCGCGACCGCCTCGCCTGCGGACCACCCCGGCTCATCAACCCCGCCAGGTCGGTGCGAAAAATATGCAGCGACGGCAAAAGAGTGATCAATAAAGCCGTGACAAAGCAAACCCCAATCGTAAAGAAGAGCACCCGCGGGTCAGGCGTGAGTTCCAACGCCAGCGGCCGCCGCGCCGGCATCATTCGCAGGAGCAACGGACCGCAACTGCTCGCGATCAGAAAACCGCCCACCGCGCCAAGAACCGACAAAATCAGCGACTCGCCCAGCGTGTCCCGCAGAATCCGCTGCGGGCGCGCTCCCAAGCTCAGACGAACCGCAATCTCCTTCCGTCGAGCCTCCATCCTGGCCAACATCAACCCGGCGACGTTGGCACAAACCGACAGCAGCAGCACCCCCACCGCCCCCATCAGCAGTTGAACCGCTGTCGAAAACTGCTTCCGCAAGGTCGAAATCCCATTCGCAACGATTTCGAGTTGTGGGTGGACTTCCTGGGCAGCAACCAGCGAAGCGTGACGCTCCTCAGGTGTCATTTTGGGCGAGAGCGCAAGCTCCGCCTCCGCAATTGCCGGGTACACCGACACGTATTCCGCCCGCGCTTGCTCTAACGTCACGCCGTCCCGCAGCCGGCCGTAGATCTGCAAACTGACCTGCGAATCTTTCTTCAACGGAAGCCGTACATCGGGACTGTCTTCAATCTGCATGCCCGCAAACCCGCGAGGCAGAACCCCCACAATCGTGAACGGCTGTCCGCGCAGATGAATGCTCTCACCCAGCACGCCGTTGCGCCCGCCAAAGGCCCGCTGCCAGAAACCATAGCTCAACACCACCGCGTTGTCGTCGGAGCCGGCGGTCAATCGCCCCAGCAGAGGCTGAATACCCAGCGCCCGGTAGTAGTTGTCCGTCACAAATTCGGCGGAAACCGTCTCCAGCCGGTCGCCGGACCGAAACGACATATCGACCTGGCCCTCGGCGAAGACCTCGGAACATGACTTGAAGCGGTCCCTCATGATCCAGGCATTGTTCCGCCCCATCCAAAATTCCACGAATCCCGTCGGATGAATCAGAACGAAACGGACCAACTGCTGAGGGTTTTTTACGGGCAGGGGCCGGAGCAGCAACGCATCGACCGCTGTGAAGATCAGCGTATTGGCGCCAATCCCAATCGCCAAAAGCGCCACGATAACGGCACTGAAAACAGGGTTGCGAACCAGCCCTCGAAGAATCTTACTCAAGTTTTACCTCATCGATTTGAAAACTGAACGGACCCACATCCGGCCCGCCGCTGAATATGAACGCCATCACATCGTAACCCATCGTGCCTTTGAATTCGGTGAGCGCGAAACTGAACTGCTTCCATTCCGGCCCCGGCGCAAAAAACTGGTACTCGGGGACGAAACCGAAGCTTTTCGCCATCATCATGAGCCGCGCCCGCTTGCCGTCGCCCCTGGCCCAGAACGTGATTTTCTTGAACTTGGACAGATTTGCCGGCTGCATCGGCTGCGCCCCCGGCATGAACATCGCGCCCGCCCAAGGCGCCGCGAATGCTGCCACCACCTCACCACTGACACGAAGCGAGTGCGTGCTTCCATTTGCGCCATCATCGGCAACCGCGAGTTGTACCGTCGATTTGCCACCCGCAATCGAATCCGTCGATTCCGTCCAAGCCGATCCGAACTTCGCGCTCGCTTTACCATCCTCGAAATTGCTGATCGCGCCGCTCTCCGACCCCGGCGGCGCCGGCGCATTCTTCAGGTTCGCCTCGACCGCCTGTTCTTTCTCGACCCGTGCGCGCCAGGCGTCGCGATCCACCGTCAGTCCGCCGACCCAGACACCCGCGATGTCGCGGGTTTTGAGAATATCCTTCGTCGGATCGCCTCGAACCAGCAGCAGATCTGCGCGGAGACCCTTAGCTACCCTTCCGCGATCCGGCATCGAAAACCACTCCGCCGGAATCGACGTCGCCGCCGCAAGCGCCTCCGTAGGCGTCAGTCCCGCGTCGACGAGCATTTTCATTTCTTCGTGCATGCTCGCCCCGTGAGCCGTCCCCGGGTTCGGGGCGTCGGTCCCCGCAAGAATCGGAACCTTGGCCGCCTTCAACTGACGAATCGTTTCGGTGGTCGCCGCAAAATCCAGGTGCGCGTTATTGTGTACGGGAAACCCCGTCTTCAGCGTGTTCGCATCCTGCACCGGAATCAGCGGCGACAGCAGCTTGTCCTCCAGCAGGACTTTCCCCGGAAACAGATGACTGACCGAGGCATTCACCGCCAGCGTCGGAACCACGAAAGCATGATGTGCCGCGACAAACTTACCAAAATCGGGCGCCGGTTTCTCATCGACGAACAGGTGCATCAGACCGTCAGCCCCTGCCTCGATTGCATCCCGAGCGCCCTGGTACGACCCGATGTGAACCACCGCCAACTTGTGCCGCTGATGCGCCGACGCAATCACCGCCGCCATCGTTTCTTTGCTGATGGTCGGCGTGTTCATCCCGTAGGTGTGCCCGTCGTCATAAATGATCTTGATGTAATCCGAACCCTCCGCGATGCGCGCATCGACGAATGCCTGCGCGTCCTCCGGCTTGGTAATGGTCGGGATAGGTATTCCGTATTCCGTCCCGTGACCCTTCGGCGAAGTCACCAAAGTCCCGGCAGTTTCGAAGCGCGCAGCATCCGGGTATTTGCCCGCGGCCAGGTCCTTCTTCAGAGCGGTGGTCGCGCTGATGACGCTGAACATGTCCAGTTCGGTGGTGACGCCGAACATCGCCGCCTCTCGCAATGAATCGATACCGAATATGTGCGTATGCGAGTCGATGAACCCGGGAAGGAGTGTTTTACCGCTGCCATCAACTGTCACCGCACCATCGGGCGCCTTTGCAGACGTACCAATGGCGTCGATCCTGCCATCGCGCACCACGACGTTCGTGCCGCGCAACATGCGTGTGCCGTCAAAAACGTCTACATTAGTGAAGACGACCGGTTTCGAGAATTGCGCGAATCCGCAGACACACACCAGCCAAGAAACAATGAAGTATCGCATCACAGTAGTCTCCGTTCTCATCATTCTCGCGCCATTTGCGCATGCGGCGCGGAAGCACCGCCATGCTATGGCGACGAATCTGGAGCACGCCTATGTTGGCACGCCGACCCCAGGTGACCCGGCCGCAAATCCTTTGCCCGGCATGCCGGCGGTCACCGATCCTCATGACATTTATGCAGCGGGCCGCCCTGGTGAACTGAGCCCCGTGGTGGCTCACGACCGCTCGCTCGTCTACGTGCCGAACAGTGACAGCAACACCGTCGACGTCATCGATCCGCATACCTTCAAGATCATCGAGCACTGGGACGTTGGCAAACAGCCGCAGCACGTTACGCCCGCGTGGGATCTCAAGACCCTGTGGATTCTGAATGACAAGGGTAACAGCCTGACGAAAATCGATCCGGTGACCGGCAAGAAGGGTGAGACGGTCGCCGTTGACGACCCCTACAACATGTACTTCACGCCCGATGGTAAGTACGCCATCGTGGTCGCCGAGCAGCGCCGCCGCCTCGACTTCCGCAATCCACAGACAATGCAGCTCGAGCAATCGATTAATGTGCCTTGCAAGGGAGTCGACCATATGGACTTTTCCGCCAATGGCCGATTTCTCATCGCCAGTTGCGAGTTTTCCGGCACGATGCTGAAGGTCGATGTACCCACCAAAAAGGTGGTCGGAACCCTGAAACTCGGGCGCCGCCGCGCCCCGCAAGACGTCAAGCTCTCGCCCGACGGAAAGATCTTCTACATCGCGGACATGTATGCCGGCGGCATGCATCTGGTGGACTGGGCCAAGTTCAAGAAGATCGGTTTCATTCCGACCGGCCGAGGCACCCACGGGCTGTACACGAGCCGCGATTCCAAGTACCTGTACATTTCCAATCGCGGAGAGGGCAGCGTCTCATTGCTCGATTTCGCCACCAACAAGATAGTGAAAAAATGGCCGTTCCCGGGTGGAGGCAGTCCCGACATGGGCGGGGTGTCCGCCGACGGCAAGGTCCTCTGGCTATCCGGCCGCTATGATTCGGAAGTTTATGCCATCGACACGAACGACGGCCACCTGCTGGCGCGAATTCCCGTGGGCGATGGCCCCCACGGTCTGTGTGTCTTTCCCCAACCTGGCCGCTACTCGCTGGGTCACACTGGCATCCTAAGATAACGTATGCTTGACGTCATTTTGAAGCGCTTTGAGAACCCTGACGAGATTCGCGTCTTCCCGAAGGGCAAATTCGAATTGGTCCATATCGGCGGCATGACGATCGGCCGCGCGAGCTACGATCCCGGATGGCGTTGGTCGGTCGATGTCGGCGCGGCAACCGGCGCCGCCTACTGCGAAGTGGAGCACGTCGGCATGGTGATCTCCGGCACGTCGACCGCCGCAATGCGCGACGGCCGCGTCATCGAAATGAAAGCCGGCGATGTTTTCTACGTTGCGCCCGGACACGATAGCTGGGTTGTCGGCGACGAGCCCTACGTTTCACTGCACTTTCTCGGCGCAGGCCAATACGCGCAAAAGCCCGGGGCCTCTTAGATGCTTGGCCGCATCTGCGTCTTCTGTGGCTCCAGTTCAGGCCGGCGGCCGGAATATGAGGCTGCCACCGCTCGCCTGGGCCAGGTGCTGGTGCAGTCGGGGATCGAGCTGGTGTACGGCGGCGGACGCGTCGGGCTGATGGGCATTCTGGCGAACGCCGTCCTCGAAGCCGGTGGCCGGGCTATTGGCGTGATGCCGCAGGCGCTGGTCGCAAAGGAGATTGCACACACCGGCCTGACCGAGTTGCGTGTTGTGCAGTCGATGCACGAGAGAAAGGCGCTGATGGCCGACCTCGCCGATGCCTTCATTCTGCTGCCAGGCGGCTTCGGAAGCTGGGACGAATTCTGCGAAATTATCACCTGGGCGCAACTGGGCATTCATCGCAAGCCCGCCGGAGTGCTGAATGTGGCTGGCTACTACGACGCATGGTTCACGTTATGGGCCACCGCGGTTCATGAGGGATTTGTGCGTCTCTCGCACAAGCGCATGATCGTCGTCGAGGAAGATCCCGAGCGGCTGCTTGCGCAACTTCATTCGCCACCGATGGACGTCGAAACAAAGTGGGCGAACGCCGATCAAAGGTAGCCCTCCGCGGAATCCGCTTTTGCGGGCTGCGATCCGTTAGCTTGCGGTGTCGACGTGGCTGGGACGCGTCCCCGCGCTGCACCGGACCAGGTCCAGCACCGGAAGGCCCGAAGCTTCAATTTTGTCCATCGCCGCTGCTGTTTGCTTCTGGGCCAGGACAATGTGTTCCGCCCAACCAAGCAGATCATCTAATGTGCGGTCCATCAGCCGGCCGATATGCGGGATCGAATTGATCACGAAGCTGCGGTTGGTCCCGTAGATTGCGTCGAGTTGGATGTGAGGATCGAAAACCCGTACGTCGCGACCCTTGCCGATGAGTTGCTCCAGCAATGCGACCACCGGGCTCTCACGAAGATCGTCGGTGTCCTCTTTGAATGCCAGGCCGACCACCCCGATGCGTCCCGGTAGATCGAGAACCGCTTCGATTCCCCGCTGTAAATGTTCGCGATTGCTGGGCAATGCCGATTCGAGCAGGGGCAACTTCAGATCGAGGCGCGAGGCACGATAAACCAGGGCGCGCAGATCCTTCGGAAGGCACGACCCGCCATAGGCAAACCCGGGCTTCAGGTACGCCGCGGAAGTGTTGAGCTTCACGTCTTCGCATAAAGTTGCCATCACTTCATGCGCATCGACGTCCAGGCGTGAGGCCAGAGCCCCAATCTCGTTGGCGAACGATACTTTGACCGCGTGGAACGCATTGCAGGCGTACTTGATCATCTCGGCGGTTCGCAACGAGACGAGGCACGGCCGTACGCCCAGCCCGTCGTAAATCGACGCTACCCGTTGCACAGCCGCCGGATCGATGCCGCCAACGACGATGAGCGAAGGCTCAATGAAATCTTTAACCGCGGCGCCTTCACGCAGGAACTCGGGATTCGAAACGATGCTAATGCCCGGAAAATCGCGAAAGATGGGCTGGACAACTTCCTCGCAGGTGCCTGGAAAAACCGTGCTCCGGATGGCAACCGTCAGGGGTTTCGAAAGCTGGGTGGAACATGCGGCAATATCGCCGGCGACACGGCGCAATTGCTCCAGGCCGAGGTTGCCGTTCTTCTCCGAGGGCGTTCCGACACAGACCAACGCGACATCGGCGTTGCGGAGCGCGTCGGCTGTGGAAGTAGTCGCGGTGAGCCGTCCCGCCTCAACGTTCTTACGCACCAATGGCTCCAATCCCGGTTCATAGAAAGGAGCCCGTCCAGCAAGAATAGCTTGGACTTTATGATCGTCACGGTCTGCGCCGACGACGTTGTGCCCAATATCGGCGAGGCAGGCAGCGCTCACGCTGCCCACATAGCCCAAGCCGAGGACCGCTACATTCGTAGGAGTGGTCACGCCAAAGTGTCCTATGACTTCAGTATGGCATGCCACTCCCGGCACGCTGAAATAAGCGGTATTTCTCTATTTATTGTCCCCCGACTTGTCGCCAGGAGTGGCCACTTTGCCGTTCGGGAACTCGTCAGGATTCGGTGCGCCGGTGCCAGGCGAACCCAGGAACAGCTTACGTCCATCGGGGAACGTGACATTGCGGGCGTTGGCGCGCATTTCAGAGTGATCGCGGGCCTGGTAGCCGTCGACTACGATATCCGTTCCAACCGGGAACGTGTTCTTATTGGCGCCGCGGCGAAGCAGGGTGTTCGG